>Ga0136611_10001126_pt1 | contig 18372 bp, 8 predicted proteins | sample AntDrymUQ2232306_2_FD_106645 | JGI IMG/M metagenome (GOLD analysis project Ga0136611, IMG submission 106645) | Polar desert sand microbial communities from Dry Valleys, Antarctica - metaG UQ223 (23.06) | ecosystem: Environmental > Terrestrial > Soil > Desert | place: Antarctica: Dry Valley...
TCGGTGGTCTGGCGCCAGCCGATCCAGGCTACCGCCGCATCGACGTGCGCCCGGTGCCGGGAGGCGGCCTGACAAGTGCCCGCGCCCGGCACAAGACCCCTTATGGACTGGCCGAGTGCGCCTGGCACGTCGACGGTCAGACGATCGAGGTCGAGGTTGTGATCCCGCCGAACACGACGGCGAGCGTCACCCTCCCCGGGGCTGATACGGAGCCGATTGAGGTCGGTAGTGGGTCCCATCGCTGGTCGCGTGAGGTCGCCGCCATCGCGTGGCCGCCGGTATCGTTCGACAGCACACTCGGTGCGCTGATGGAGGATCTGAATGCATGGACCATCGTGACCCGTCACGCGCCCGAACTCGCCGGCACGGGAGGCGGTCCGGCGAGTTTCGGCGGCATGAGCTTGCGGCAGTTGTTCTCTTTTCGCCCCATCGCCGATGAGTTGAGGGATGCCCTCGAGGCTGCTCTGACCGCATTGACACTGGAGCGGGAGCAAGGCTCAGCGTAGGCAGCCCTGCGGGGCGGCGGCCACCCTGTGACGGAGAAGGCGCAGAAACGAAGGGCGGGCACGAGGGGTACGGGCAGGTTTGAAACCCGCCCGTACAGAATGTGCGCCACCTCCACGCCGCATCGGTACTACTGCTCGATCGCGTAGGTCACATTCACGCTCATCCGCACGGTGAGCTCCCCCGGCTTGACCGGCGTCGCCACGTCCACTGCGGCTGAGCGCCCCATGGCCTCGTCGTACGGGATGGGTCCGGAGTGCGCCGACTCGGTGATCGCGATCAGAGTGCCAAGCGTCACGTCCCCCAGCCGCGCGAGTTCCACCGCCTTCTCACGGGCGTTCTGCATCGCCTTCTCGCGTGCCTGCTTCTCCAGTGCCGCGCGATCCTCTATCGTAAAGCTGATGCCGCTGACGCTGTTCGCGCCCGCAGCGACCGCGCCGTCAAGCAGCTTGCTCGAAGCCTGGATGTCGCGGATAACGACCCGCACGTCGTTACTCACGACAAACACCTTGCGCTCCTGATCGCGGTAGATGCTGTAGTTCGCGGTCTGCATGTCCTTCGCCGCGACGCCCAGCGCGGTGATTCGCTGCACCACAGCGTCCATCTGCTCGGCGGCCTGCTGGTGCGCCACGGCTACGGAGGCGTTCTCCGCCATGAAGCCGAGGTTGATGTGCGCCGTGTCCGGCTTGGCCTCGACCGTGCCCTCGCTGGAGACAGAGATACCGCCGCGCTGCTCCTCCTGCGCTTGCGCCGTGGGTGTCGGTGGCGCGCTCGCCGCGCCCGCCCGGTAGATCCCCAACGCGAGTACAATTGCGACCGCGCCCGCCGTCATCGTCATTACTGTTGTACGCATGGTGTCACCGTCCTTCCATAAAGCTTGCTACTACTCGCCAATACCCGCTGTCCGCACAAAGATCCTTGTTACGATGCGGCCGTCCCGACCGAGGATGCGCCCGGTGTCTGGGGTGGTCGCGCTCGAACACCACGTCGCCGCCACACCAGCGCCGCGATAAGCACCGGCAGGAGCCACCAGCCGAAGACGAGAATGGAGATCAGCACCGTCGCAACCATCTGAAGCAGCCGAAGCGAGGCGTCCCACGCCCGATCCGCCACCGCGAACGCGCTCCAGTTCGTCGCCGGGTTCGGCTTTGGGTTCGCCGCCGTCTGGGGCACGGGCAGCGGCCGCAGGCTGACGGAGATCGTCGACATCGTCGCCCGGCTGCTGAGGTACTTCGCCCGGCCCTTCGCCTGTTCGAGTTGCGCCTGCACGGTGCCCAGCTCCCGCCGCACAGTTAGGATCTCCTCGATGCTCGTGGCCTTGTCGAGCAGCACGATGAGGCTCGTCTCGGTGGCCTCAAGGTGCCGCTGCCGCGCCTGCAGGTCGACGAACTCCTCGGTCACATCGGAGCTGTCGCTTGTGCCGGACACCACTTTGCCGAGGCCGCCAAGCGCCTCGTACGCCTTTTCAAAGTTCGCCGAGGGCACCGTCACGGTCATGTCGGCGACGAGGGAGTCGCGCTCCTGTCGGCGGTTGCTCTCCGAAATGAAGCCCGCGTTCGCCGCTGCAACCTGGCGCACGTCCCCAATCGCCTTGCCGACATCTTTCGGCTGCAAGCCAATCGTCCCGCTGCGGATGATGACTCGGTCGTACTCCTCCGCAACGGGCGGCGCGCCCACTGCTCCCGGCTCTGCCTGCTTCCCCGAAGTCTGCTGTGCCTGGCCACCTGCCGCCGATGGCGCCCGGCGGCTCCCCTGCGGCGCGGCGGCGATGTTTTCCGGCGCACCCTGCTGTGCTCCGGCCGCCTTGTCGGCGGCCTGGTCGCCCGGGGCGGACCCCGAGACTCCCGACGTCTCCACCCCGTCCTTGCCACCACCACACGCGGCGAGGGCGAGCGCGACGAGCAGGAAAATAAGCGCGAGGTTCGAGCGGCGGTGTTTACTGAGCATGGTTTGTAGCCTCCGATGTATCTCTCTGGTGTGTCTGTGATATAAACGCCAGAGAGACCCGCACGGTTCCCGTACTGCGGCGGGGGTGGGCAGCATGGCCGGGCCAACCGACGCGCCCGGCCATAGGCGTGGGTATCGATCCCCCGTAGGGGCGTTCAACTGAACACCCGGCGACTCTGCAATCACCCACGACTCATCACTCGATGGCAGGTGGGCCGCACCCTCGGCCCACCGCTTTAGCGGATTGTGCTCAGGCGCTCGTTCACGACCTCGGGCGAGAACGCCTCTGGGTCGAAGTCGGGATCCCCGAGCCAATCGGTCAGATCCTCGTGGTCGGTGTGGTCGGGATCGGCGAGCGCCTCCAGGAGCTCATAGTAGCCCCAGACACCACCGCAGTCATCCGGCGGAGCCGCCCGCTTGCCGGTGATGCAGCGCGGATAGTGAACCTCCGGCACTGGCGGGAGGGTCTTCTCGACCAGGATACCGTGCTCCCAGCTATCGCCGAAGTCATACTCGTAGACAAAGCGGTCCTTCGGTCCGGGGGCGACCTGCTGGAGCCGCACCTTGCCCTCGTCCTCGGTCGGCGGTCCAAGATCCAGGAGGTCGGGGGCTGGCTCACCGTAAAACGTATCATCCACGACGAACTGATGGAGATGCGACTCCGTCCAATCAAACGCGATCTGGAGGATATGGCGTAACTGATAGAGGGTCACGTCGCCCGACACCTGCAACCGTCGCCAGATGGGCGGCTTGCTGCCCAGGAGGGTGACCTTGAGTTGGTAGAGGTCTGCCGCGCCGCGCTTTGTTCGGGCCATCGTTTTGCCTCCTCTCACGGTGTTCGCCCAGAGTCTATCACCACCCACCAGCTGCTGTACAATGCGGGCCGTACCACACAAACAGGAGGAGCAATCATGAAGCTCGTCACGTACGAGGAAGGCACGGACCAGAAGCTCGGCGCAGTCGTCGGGGACGAGGTGATCGACCTCGCGGCGGCGTCGGGGGGAACGCTCCCCGCAACGATGCTTGGGCTCATCACCGAGGGTGAGGAAGCGCTGCAACGGGCGCGGGAAGTCGTGGCAGCTGCGCCGCGCGGCGTCTCACTCGGGGCGGTCCGCCTGCTCGCCCCGATCCCGCAGCCGCCCCGCAACGTGATGTGCGTGGGCTGGAACTATCTGGAGCATTTTGAGGAGGGACAAGGTCGGCGCGGACAGGTGGACGAGATGCCGGAGTACCCGACGTTCTTCACGAAGCTGCCCACGACCGTGATCGGCCCACAGGAGGGGGTGCGCCTTGATGCGCGCATCTCGACCAAGCTCGACTACGAGGTAGAGCTTGCCATGATCATCGGCCGCTCCGGGCACGACATCCCACAAGGGCAGGCGATGGAGCACGTCTTCGGCTACACGATCGCGAACGATGTCTCCGTGCGGGACGTGCAGCGGCGGCATGGGCAGCAGTGGTTCCGTGGCAAGTCGATGGACACCCACTGCCCGATGGGACCGTGGATCGTCACGGCGGACGAGGCGCCCGATCCGCACGCCCTGCGCCTCTCCTGCACGGTGAACGGGGAAATGAAGCAGGACTCGAGCACGCGGTACATGGTGTTCCAGATCCCGAGGCTCATTCAGGAGCTCTCGCTGGGTACGACGCTCGTGCCGGGCGACGTGGTGCTCACCGGCACACCGCCTGGCGTCGGCTTCGCGCGCACCCCACCGGAGTACCTACAAGCCGGCGACGTGATGGAGCTATCGGTCGAGCACATCGGCACACTCACGAACCCGGTCATCGCGTACACGGCGTAATACCGAGCGCGGGCAGGTGTTGGGGTGCGGCGCAGATCCTGTAAGGTGCGAAGCGCCTTCCCGTAAGGGCCGCGCGAAGACGCGGAAGGGGTGCAGGTCTCCGTGCCTGCCCCCCACCGAACCGCTACGACGGCACGAGCACCCACGCCCCGAGATGCGTGAGCAAGCGAAAGGAAACAGCCTCATGCCCATCCCGGCAAACTACCCCGAGCGCGTGTACGCGGGCGTGCTCGGCAAGATCATCGGCGTGTACCTGGGCAGGCCGTTCGAGGGCTGGAGCCACGAGCGCATCATTGAGGAACTGGGCGAGATCCACTACTACGTTCACGAGCGTCGGGACGCACCCCTCATCGTCACCGACGACGACATCTCCGGCACGTTCACGTTTCTTCGCGCGCTGGAGGATTACGGCGCGACCCGCGATCTCACCGCCGCGCAGGTCGGTCAGACCTGGCTGAACTACATCATCGAGCGACGCACGATACTCTGGTGGGGCGGGATGGGCAACTCCACGGAACACACCGCGTACCTGCGCCTCAAGAGCGGCGTGCTAGCGCCGGAGAGCGGCGCCATCGCGCGCAACGGGAAGGTAGTCGCGGAACAGATCGGCGCGCAGATCTTTATCGACGGCTGGGCGATGGTCGCGCCGGGCGACCCCGCACTCGCGGCGGACTTCGCGCGCAGGGCCGCGAGCGTCTCGCACGACGGCGAGGCGATCTTCGGCGCACAGGTCGTCGCCGCGATGGAAGCGCAGGCGTTCACGGAGCCGAACATCGACCGCCTGCTGGACTGCGGCCTCTCGTTTATCCCGCACGACTCCGTCATTGCCCGGATGATCGCCGACATCCGCGCGTGGCATGCCGAGGAGCCGGACTGGCGCGTGACCCGCCGGCTGATCGCGGCGAATTACGGCTACGACAAGTATGGCGGCAACTGCCACGTCGTGCCCAACCACGCTCTCATCATCCACGCGCTGCTCCACGGCGAGGACGACTTCCAGCGCTCGCTGATGATCGTCAACACGTCCGGCTGGGACACCGACTGCAACTCAGCGAACGTTGGCTGTCTGCTCGGCATCAAGAACGGCCTCGCCGGGATTGACGCCGGCCCGGACTACCGCGGCCCGGTCGCCGACCGGATGTTCCTGCCCACCGCGGACGGTGGCCGTGGCGTCACGGACGCGCTCACGGAAGCGTACCGGGTCGTGAACCTCGGCCGCGCGGTCGCTGGCGAAGCGCCCGTCGCGCCCAAGAATGGCGCGAGGTACCACTTTGCGCAGCCCGGCAGCATCCAGGGCTGGCAGGCGGACCCGAGCCCGGAGACCGCCGGCACCCTGACGATCTCGAACACTGAAGGGCGCGGCCTCGCGCTTCACTATCGCCGTGTCGCCACCGGCCGCCCTGCGCGCGCCGCGACCGCCACGTTCATCCCACCCGAGGCGAAAGAGATGCATGGCTATGGCCTCTACGCCTCCCCCACCCTGTATGCGGGCCAGGTTGTCCATGCCCGTGTCGAGGCGGACGTGGACAACGCAGGAGCCGTCGCGTGTACCCTGTACGCTCGCGTCTACAGCTCCAGCGATGCACTCGACATGATCGTCGGGCCGACGCTGACGCTCGATCCGGGCACCCGGCACTTGTACGAGTGGACCGTGCCCGATACCGGCGGACAGCCCGTTGCGCAGGTGGGCCTGGAGATCGCCGCCGAGCGCGCCGAACATGGCACGCTGTACCTCGACTACCTCACCTGGGACGGCACACCCGCCGTGACGCTGGGGCGGCCCGAGGGTGGTGGCACGATGTGGCGGCGTGCCTGGGTGGACGGCGTGGACCACCTCGACTGGGGGGGCGACGGCGCGCCGTATCGCCTGAGCCAGGACAGCGGCACCGGACTGCTCATTCAGGGCACCCGCGAATGGACGGACTATACCGTGAGCAGCCTGGTCGTACCACACATGGCGCGTGGTGCGGGCATCGGCGCGCGGGTCCAGGGGATGCGCCGCAACTACGCGCTGCTTCTCGCCCCCGAAGGCACGGCACGGCTTGTGAAAGCGCTGGACGGCGACACCGTGCTCGCAGAGGCGCCGTTCCGCTGGCAGCTTGACGGACGATACACATTGGCGATAACGGTCACGGGCCACCGTGTCCGCGCGTCCATCAACGGTCGGCCAATGTTCGATATCGAGGACGCGGAGCGGCCCCTTACAGGTGGCGGGATCGCCCTGATCGCTGAGGAGGGTCGCGTCGAGTATGGCGAGGTACGGGTAGGACCGGTGAGATAAGGTCCTGTGACGGCAAGGCAGTGGTTACAACCACATAATTCGGCAGGAGGACAAGGTAATGAGCGCGAAACTTACCGGCGTACGTACAGGTACTCGCCAGTGCCACCAGCGCCAAGTCGGAAGGACACGAGTGCCTGATCGTGGATCGCGGCGAGATGGTGCGCGAGCACAAGCGTTCCAAGGGCAGCCACAATCCTCTGAACCTGTTGGGGCTGGGCAAGGAGGTCGGCGCGATAAGGAGACGAGGGAGCTCATCGACGCCCAGGAATATGTGAACGGGGAGCGGGATTGTTGGGATGGGTACGCACCTTCCTCTCCCCGCGCGTCCTTCGGCGCTCTCTCGCCTAAGTGGGTACTCTACAGAGCCTGAATAGCAGCAGTTACGCAGTGGCCGATCTTAGCAGGGAGCACCACGAGCGCCGGAGGCATCAGGGTAGCGAATACCGGCCAGCCGCCGTAGCTAACGCGTTTGCTCTATCATAAACACTAACGACTGTAGCAAACTGATTCGGCATCCCGAGGATACCCAGCATGCGATACTCCGCTCTGTACGTGACTTCCCTACTTATAGCATCTCTGCTCCTAGCGTGTGGTCTCTCAACCCACGAGTCGACCTCGGCCGTTCCTGATGCCCGAGCAACCGCCGACAGCATACTGACGTCTGCACGCGCAACTGCCGTCGCTATACGCTCCACCAGCGAGGGCAGAGGCAGCGCCACGCCAGCGTCTGATACCACCTCAGTTACACCGATGTGGACCTCGTCACCTACGGTGACCGCTGCCTGGACGCCGAGCCGTGCCCCCACGATACAGCAACCCCCCAACCCGAGCGAGTCGGAACCAGTCACGGCCTACGGGCTTCCCCTAGCCCTTATGACTCCAAGCGGCGTAACCATCACCCTGAATGAGATAACATTCGCGGAGCATACCGAAGTGTGATACGACCTCTATAACGGCTCGAAGCATAACGTGAGGTTCAATCAGGCTGATACCAGGATCGTGCAAGCCGAGACACAGTACGAACCCGTGGCCGAAGGGGATGTTACCTACTGGGACTTCGAGCTCGAGATCCTACCCGGAGTCCGAGAGTCAGGGAACGTCTGGTTCCCTCACGTCGATCCTAGCCTCCCGATGAGGGTGATTTTCTACGCTGCCACAGAGACATACCTCGGGGACGTGCCCTTCCAGTTCGAGGTGGACACGGAGGAAAGCGCGAGCGCACGCGCCACCGACGAGCATACTACGCGGAAGCTAAGGCTACGACCCAATCTGCTCAGTTCTCCATCGTTGTCCCGGCTGACGGCGAGATGATTTTCTCGCCTGAGCCCGAGACCACGGTGAAGGGTACCGGCGTGTACGGCCGCGCCATTATCCGGAACATACCCGTGTCCGAGGATCGACACAACACCGTCGTCGATTACGCCGGCGCTTGGTCTATGAACGTGAATATGCAGCAGGGACACAACGTACTCGTCGTCGACCAAGAAGATCAGAGTTCTGCAGAACACTCCCTAAACGTGACCTGTAGGCCGCCGAAGCGCAGTAGCGACAGCAGGCTGTTCCACTTCGTGGACGCCGCCGACCAGGGCTACGGGAGCGCTAACCTGCGCGAGAAGTGGAGCACCGAGTCCCGCAAGGTCGCCGCTGGTGCCCAACGGCAATCGAGTGGAACTGCTCGGCGGACCTAGGTACAATAAGGAGAATGAGGCCCGGTACGACGTGCAGTATCAAGATAGGGCCGGTTACGTCTTGGGATCGCTGCTGTCAAATCGAAAGCCCTAGCCAGGAAGCCCGGGGGCGGTATTCGACGCCGAACAGACTGTTCGCGTGGGCACGTTGGGTGCCCATAGTGGACGCCCCCAACCGACGCGAGCGGGGACCGCAAACGCTAATTAGGCGGGGTGGGACAAGTGTACTTGAACGAGTGGCATAGCGCGGTGCTCACACGTGGCGAATGCGAGAGCTATGCCGGCTCGCTCTACTTCGGCCACTTGGGGGCAGCTCTCTTCCTCTGGGCAGAGATTGACACCCTTGTGAAACGCTTCGCCGTCCTCCACGGTATCGATGTCGGGACGCCGCTCGATCGCCTGCGCGCGGAGTTGCTCCCGGACGACTGGGTATTCGTGGACATGCCCTACGGGAAGGTGGTGGACAATTACCTGACCTACCTAGAGCGCGTGATCACCGACGTCGTGGGCGAGAAGGAGGCCCGCCGCCTGACTGGCGGGTCAATAGACAAAATCGATCAGAAAATAGAGAGTTGCTTCGGCTTCTCGCTCGCCCCGGTCGACGGCAGGCTAGGGCAGATACGCCACTTCTGCGCGTTGCGCAATATCCTGACACACAAACGTGCGAAGGTGGACCAGCGGTACCACGACAGCGCCTCCGGACCGGCCTACGATCGGCAGGTCGGTACGGAGGTCCTGATCGACTACCTTCACGTCATGCAGGCGGCGCACGAGCTATCCGACTCAGTGCGGCATATAGAGTGCGAGTTGATCGCCCGTTTCCCGAACCTCTCACTAGCCGGATAACTAGCCGGATCCAGACAGCCCTCCCTAGGGGGATCGTAGTCCGCCATCCGTCGATCGGATGAGGTACGACTGCGGCCACCGCGTGCAAGCCGTACACCTCGCACTTCTTGGCGAACGATCGTTCGCCAAGAAGTGCGAGGTGTACGGCTTGCACGCGGTGGCCGCAGTCGTACCTCATCCGATCGACGGATGGCGGACTACGATCCCCCTAGGGAGGGCTGTCTGGATCCGGCTAGTTATCCGGCTAGTGAGAGGTTCGGGAAACGGGCGATCAACTCGCACTCTATATGCCGCACTGAGTCGGATAGCTCGTGCGCCGCCTGCATGACGTGAAGGTAGTCGATCAGGACCTCCGTACCGACCTGCCGATCGTAGGCCGGTCCGGAGGCGCTGTCGTGGTACCGCTGGTCCACCTTCGCACGTTTGTGTGTCAGGATATTGCGCAACGCGCAGAAGTGGCGTATCTGCCCTAGCCTGCCGTCGACCGGGGCGAGCGAGAAGCCGAAGCAACTCTCTATTTTCTGATCGATTTTGTCTATTGACCCGCCAGTCAGGCGGCGGGCCTCCTTCTCGCCCACGACGTCGGTGATCACGCGCTCTAGGTAGGTCAGGTAATTGTCCACCACCTTCCCGTAGGGCATGTCCACGAATACCCAGTCGTCCGGGAGCAACTCCGCGCGCAGGCGATCGAGCGGCGTCCCGACATCGATACCGTGGAGGACGGCGAAGCGTTTCACAAGGGTGTCAATCTCTGCCCAGAGGAAGAGAGCTGCCCCCAAGTGGCCGAAGTAGAGCGAGCCGGCATAGCTCTCGCATTCGCCACGTGTGAGCACCGCGCTATGCCACTCGTTCAAGTACACTTGTCCCACCCCGCCTAATTAGCGTTTGCGGTCCCCGCTCGCGTCGGTTGGGGGCGTCCACTATGGGCACCCAACGTGCCCACGCGAACAGTCTGTTCGGCGTCGAATACCGCCCCCGGGCTTCCTGGCTAGGGCTTTCGATTTGACAGCAGCGATCCCAAGACGTAACCGGCCCTATCTTGATACTGCACGTCGTACCGGGCCTCATTCTCCTTATTGTACCTAGGTCCGCCGAGCAGTTCCACTCGATTGCCGTTGGGCACCAGCGGCGACCTTGCGGGACTCGGTGCTCCACTTCTCGCGCAGGTTAGCGCTCCCGTAGCCCTGGTCGGCGGCGTCCACGAAGTGGAACAGCCTGCTGTCGCTACTGCGCTTCGGCGGCCTACAGGTCACGTTTAGGGAGTGTTCTGCAGAACTCTGATCTTCTTGGTCGACGACGAGTACGTTGTGTCCCTGCTGCATATTCACGTTCATAGACCAAGCGCCGGCGTAATCGACGACGGTGTTGTGTCGATCCTCGGACACGGGTATGTTCCGGATAATGGCGCGGCCGTACACGCCGGTACCCTTCACCGTGGTCTCGGGCTCAGGCGAGAAAATCATCTCGCCGTCAGCCGGGACAACGATGGAGAACTGAGCAGATTGGGTCGTAGCCTTAGCTTCCGCGTAGTATGCTCGTCGGTGGCGCGTGCGCTCGCGCTTTCCTCCGTGTCCACCTCGAACTGGAAGGGCACGTCCCCGAGGTATGTCTCTGTGGCAGCGTAGAAAATCACCCTCATCGGGAGGCTAGGATCGACGTGAGGGAACCAGACGTTCCCTGACTCTCGGACTCCGGGTAGGATCTCGAGCTCGAAGTCCCAGTAGGTAACATCCCCTTCGGCCACGGGTTCGTACTGTGTCTCGGCTTGCACGATCCTGGTATCAGCCTGATTGAACCTCACGTTATGCTTCGAGCCGTTATAGAGGTCGTATCACACTTCGGTATGCTCCGCGAATGTTATCTCATTCAGGGTGATGGTTACGCCGCTTGGAGTCATAAGGGCTAGGGGAAGCCCGTAGGCCGTGACTGGTTCCGACTCGCTCGGGTTGGGGGGTTGCTGTATCGTGGGGGCACGGCTCGGCGTCCAGGCAGCGGTCACCGTAGGTGACGAGGTCCACATCGGTGTAACTGAGGTGGTATCAGACGCTGGCGTGGCGCTGCCTCTGCCCTCGCTGGTGGAGCGTATAGCGACGGCAGTTGCGCGTGCAGACGTCAGTATGCTGTCGGCGGTTGCTCGGGCATCAGGAACGGCCGAGGTCGACTCGTGGGTTGAGAGACCACACGCTAGGAGCAGAGATGCTATAAGTAGGGAAGTCACGTACAGAGCGGAGTATCGCATGCTGGGTATCCTCGGGATGCCGAATCAGTTTGCTACAGTCGTTAGTGTTTATGATAGAGCAAACGCGTTAGCTACGGCGGCTGGCCGGTATTCGCTACCCTGATGCCTCCGGCGCTCGTGGTGCTCCCTGCTAAGATCGGCCACTGCGTAACTGCTGCTATTCAGGCTCTGTAGAGTACCCACTTAGGCGAGAGAGCGCCGAAGGACGCGCGGGGAGAGGAAGGTGCGTACCCATCCCAACAATCCCGCTCCCCGTTCACATATTCCTGGGCGTCGATGAGCTCCCTCGTCTCCTTATCGCGCCGACCTCCTTGCCCAGCCCCAACAGGTTCAGAGGATTGTGGCTGCCCTTGGAACGCTTGTGCTCGCGCACCATCTCGCCGCGATCCACGATCAGGCACTCGTGTCCTTCCGACTTGGCGCTGGTGGCACTGGCGAGTACCTGTACGTACGCCGGTAAGTTTCGCGCTCATTACCTTGTCCTCCTGCCGAATTATGTGGTTGTAACCACTGCCTTGCCGTCACAGGACCTTATCTCACCGGTCCTACCCGTACCTCGCCATACTCGACGCGACCCTCCTCAGCGATCAGGGCGATCCCGCCACCTGTAAGGGGCCGCTCCGCGTCCTCGATATCGAACATTGGCCGACCGTTGATGGACGCGCGGACACGGTGGCCCGTGACCGTTATCGCCAATGTGTATCGTCCGTCAAGCTGCCAGCGGAACGGCGCCTCTGCGAGCACGGTGTCGCCGTCCAGCGCTTTCACAAGCCGTGCCGTGCCTTCGGGGGCGAGAAGCAGCGCGTAGTTGCGGCGCATCCCCTGGACCCGCGCGCCGATGCCCGCACCACGCGCCATGTGTGGTACGACCAGGCTGCTCACGGTATAGTCCGTCCATTCGCGGGTGCCCTGAATGAGCAGTCCGGTGCCGCTGTCCTGGCTCAGGCGATACGGCGCGCCGTCGCCCCCCCAGTCGAGGTGGTCCACGCCGTCCACCCAGGCACGCCGCCACATCGTGCCACCACCCTCGGGCCGCCCCAGCGTCACGGCGGGTGTGCCGTCCCAGGTGAGGTAGTCGAGGTACAGCGTGCCATGTTCGGCGCGCTCGGCGGCGATCTCCAGGCCCACCTGCGCAACGGGCTGTCCGCCGGTATCGGGCACGGTCCACTCGTACAAGTGCCGGGTGCCCGGATCGAGCGTCAGCGTCGGCCCGACGATCATGTCGAGTGCATCGCTGGAGCTGTAGACGCGAGCGTACAGGGTACACGCGACGGCTCCTGCGTTGTCCACGTCCGCCTCGACACGGGCATGGACAACCTGGCCCGCATACAGGGTGGGGGAGGCGTAGAGGCCATAGCCATGCATCTCTTTCGCCTCGGGTGGGATGAACGTGGCGGTCGCGGCGCGCGCAGGGCGGCCGGTGGCGACACGGCGATAGTGAAGCGCGAGGCCGCGCCCTTCAGTGTTCGAGATCGTCAGGGTGCCGGCGGTCTCCGGGCTCGGGTCCGCCTGCCAGCCCTGGATGCTGCCGGGCTGCGCAAAGTGGTACCTCGCGCCATTCTTGGGCGCGACGGGCGCTTCGCCAGCGACCGCGCGGCCGAGGTTCACGACCCGGTACGCTTCCGTGAGCGCGTCCGTGACGCCACGGCCACCGTCCGCGGTGGGCAGGAACATCCGGTCGGCGACCGGGCCGCGGTAGTCCGGGCCGGCGTCAATCCCGGCGAGGCCGTTCTTGATGCCGAGCAGACAGCCAACGTTCGCTGAGTTGCAGTCGGTGTCCCAGCCGGACGTGTTGACGATCATCAGCGAGCGCTGGAAGTCGTCCTCGCCGTGGAGCAGCGCGTGGATGATGAGAGCGTGGTTGGGCACGACGTGGCAGTTGCCGCCATACTTGTCGTAGCCGTAATTCGCCGCGATCAGCCGGCGGGTCACGCGCCAGTCCGGCTCCTCGGCATGCCACGCGCGGATGTCGGCGATCATCCGGGCAATGACGGAGTCGTGCGGGATAAACGAGAGGCCGCAGTCCAGCAGGCGGTCGATGTTCGGCTCCGTGAACGCCTGCGCTTCCATCGCGGCGACGACCTGTGCGCCGAAGATCGCCTCGCCGTCGTGCGAGACGCTCGCGGCCCTGCGCGCGAAGTCCGCCGCGAGTGCGGGGTCGCCCGGCGCGACCATCGCCCAGCCGTCGATAAAGATCTGCGCGCCGATCTGTTCCGCGACTACCTTCCCGTTGCGCGCGATGGCGCCGCTCTCCGGCGCTAGCACGCCGCTCTTGAGGCGCAGGTACGCGGTGTGTTCCGTGGAGTTGCCCATCCCGCCCCACCAGAGTATCGTGCGTCGCTCGATGATGTAGTTCAGCCAGGTCTGACCGACCTGCGCGGCGGTGAGATCGCGGGTCGCGCCGTAATCCTCCAGCGCGCGAAGAAACGTGAACGTGCCGGAGATGTCGTCGTCGGTGACGATGAGGGGTGCGTCCCGACGCTCGTGAACGTAGTAGTGGATCTCGCCCAGTTCCTCAATGATGCGCTCGTGGCTCCAGCCCTCGAACGGCCTGCCCAGGTACACGCCGATGATCTTGCCGAGCACGCCCGCGTACACGCGCTCGGGGTAGTTTGCCGGGATGGGCATGAGGCTGTTTCCTTTCGCTTGCTCACGCATCTCGGGGCGTGGGTGCTCGTGCCGTCGTAGCGGTTCGGTGGGGGGCAGGCACGGAGACCTGCACCCCTTCCGCGTCTTCGCGCGGCCCTTACGGGAAGGCGCTTCGCACCTTACAGGATCTGCGCCGCACCCCAACACCTGCCCGCGCTCGGTATTACGCCGTGTACGCGATGACCGGGTTCGTGAGTGTGCCGATGTGCTCGACCGATAGCTCCATCACGTCGCCGGCTTGTAGGTACTCCGGTGGGGTGCGCGCGAAGCCGACGCCAGGCGGTGTGCCGGTGAGCACCACGTCGCCCGGCACGAGCGTCGTACCCAGCGAGAGCTCCTGAATGAGCCTCGGGATCTGGAACACCATGTACCGCGTGCTCGAGTCCTGCTTCATTTCCCCGTTCACCGTGCAGGAGAGGCGCAGGGCGTGCGGATCGGGCGCCTCGTCCGCCGTGACGATCCACGGTCCCATCGGGCAGTGGGTGTCCATCGACTTGCCACGGAACCACTGCTGCCCATGCCGCCGCTGCACGTCCCGCACGGAGACATCGTTCGCGATCGTGTAGCCGAAGACGTGCTCCATCGCCTGCCCTTGTGGGATGTCGTGCCCGGAGCGGCCGATGATCATGGCAAGCTCTACCTCGTAGTCGAGCTTGGTCGAGATGCGCGCATCAAGGCGCACCCCCTCCTGTGGGCCGATCACGGTCGTGGGCAGCTTCGTGAAGAACGTCGGGTACTCCGGCATCTCGTCCACCTGTCCGCGCCGACCTTGTCCCTCCTCAAAATGCTCCAGATAGTTCCAGCCCACGCACATCACGTTGCGGGGCGGCTGCGGGATCGGGGCGAGCAGGCGGACCGCCCCGAGTGAGACGCCGCGCGGCGCAGCTGCCACGACTTCCCGCGCCCGTTGCAGCGCTTCCTCACCCTCGGTGATGAGCCCAAGCATCGTTGCGGGGAGCGTTCCCCCCGACGCCGCCGCGAGGTCGATCACCTCGTCCCCGACGACTGCGCCGAGCTTCTGGTCCGTGCCTTCCTCGTACGTGACGAGCTTCATGATTGCTCCTCCTGTTTGTGTGGTACGGCCCGCATTGTACAGCAGCTGGTGGGTGGTGATAGACTCTGGGCGAACACCGTGAGAGGAGGCAAAACGATGGCCCGAACAAAGCGCGGCGCGGCAGACCTCTACCAACTCAAGGTCACCCTCCTGGGCAGCAAGCCGCCCATCTGGCGACGGTTGCAGGTGTCGGGCGACGTGACCCTCTATCAGTTACGCCATATCCTCCAGATCGCGTTTGATTGGACGGAGTCGCATCTCCATCAGTTCGTCGTGGATGATACGTTTTACGGTGAGCCAGCCCCCGACCTCCTGGATCTTGGACCGCCGACCGAGGACGAGGGCAAGGTGCGGCTCCAGCAGGTCGCCCCCGGACCGAAGGACCGCTTTGTCTACGAGTATGACTTCGGCGATAGCTGGGAGCACGGTATCCTGGTCGAGAAGACCCTCCCGCCAGTGCCGGAGGTTCACTATCCGCGCTGCATCACCGGCAAGCGGGCGGCTCCGCCGGATGACTGCGGTGGTGTCTGGGGCTACTATGAGCTCCTGGAGGCGCTCGCCGATCCCGACCACACCGACCACGAGGATCTGACCGATTGGCTCGGGGATCCCGACTTCGACCCAGAGGCGTTCTCGCCCGAGGTCGTGAACGAGCGCCTGAGCACAATCCGCTAAAGCGGTGGGCCGAGGGTGCGGCCCACCTGCCATCGAGTGATGAGTCGTGGGTGATTGCAGAGTCGCCGGGTGTTCAGTTGAACGCCCCTACGGGGGATCGATACCCACGCCTATGGCCGGGCGCGTCGGTTGGCCCGGCCATGCTGCCCACCCCCGCCGCAGTACGGGAACCGTGCGGGTCTCTCTGGCGTTTATATCACAGACACACCAGAGAGATACATCGGAGGCTACAAACCATGCTCAGTAAACACCGCCGCTCGAACCTCGCGCTTATTTTCCTGCTCGTCGCGCTCGCCCTCGCCGCGTGTGGTGGTGGCAAGGACGGGGTGGAGACGTCGGGAGTCTCGGGGTCCGCCCCGGGCGACCAGGCCGCCGACAAGGCGGCCGGAGCACAGCAGGGTGCGCCGGAAAACATCGCCGCCGCGCCGCAGGGGAGCCGCCGGGCGCCATCGGCGGCAGGTGGCCAGGCACAGCAGACTTCGGGGAAGCAGGCAGAGCCGGGAGCAGTGGGCGCGCCGCCCGTTGCGGAGGAGTACGACCGAGTCATCATCCGCAGCGGGACGATTGGCTTGCAGCCGAAAGATGTCGGCAAGGCGATTGGGGACGTGCGCCAGGTTGCAGCGGCGAACGCGGGCTTCATTTCGGAGAGCAACCGCCGACAGGAGCGCGACTCCCTCGTCGCCGACATGACCGTGACGGTGCCCTCGGCGAACTTTGAAAAGGCGTACGAGGCGCTTGGCGGCCTCGGCAAAGTGGTGTCCGGCACAAGCGACAGCTCCGATGTGACCGAGGAGTTCGTCGACCTGCAGGCGCGGCAGCGGCACCTTGAGGCCACCGAGACGAGCCTCATCGTGCTGCTCGACAAGGCCACGAGCATCGAGGAGATCCTAACTGTGCGGCGGGAGCTGGGCACCGTGCAGGCGCAACTCGAACAGGCGAAGGGCCGGGCGAAGTACCTCAGCAGCCGGGCGACGATGTCGACGATCTCCGTCAGCCTGCGGCCGCTGCCCGTGCCCCAGACGGCGGCGAACCCAAAGCCGAACCCGGCGACGAACTGGAGCGCGTTCGCGGTGGCGGATCGGGCGTGGGACGCCTCGCTTCGGCTGCTTCAGATGGTTGCGACGGTGCTGATCTCCATTCTCGTCTTCGGCTGGTGGCTCCTGCCGGTGCTTATCGCGGCGCTGGTGTGGCGGCGACGTGGTGTTCGAGCGCGACCACCCCAGACACCGGGCGCATCCTCGGTCGGGACGGCCGCATCGTAACAAGGATCTTTGTGCGGACAGCGGGTATTGGCGAGTAGTAGCAAGCTTTATGGAAGGACGGTGACACCATGCGTACAACAGTAATGACGATGACGGCGGGCGCGGTCGCAATTGTACTCGCGTTGGGGATCTACCGGGCGGGCGCGGCGAGCGCGCCACCGACACCCACGGCGCAAGCGCAGGAGGAGCAGCGCGGCGGTATCTCTGTCTCCAGCGAGGGCACGGTCGAGGCCAAGCCGGACACGGCGCACATCAACCTCGGCTTCATGGCGGAGAACGCCTCCGTAGCCGTGGCGCACCAGCAGGCCGCCGAGCAGATGGACGCTGTGGTGCAGCGAATCACCGCGCTGGGCGTCGCGGCGAAGGACATGCAGACCGCGAACTACAGCATCTACCGCGATCAGGAGCGCAAGGTGTTTGTCGTGAGTAACGACGTGCGGGTCGTTATCCGCGACATCCAGGCTTCGAGCAAGCTGCTTGACGGCGCGGTCGCTGCGGGCGCGAACAGCGTCAGCGGCATCAGCTTTACGATAGAGGATCGCGCGGCACTGGAGAAGCAGGCACGCGAGAAGGCGATGCAGAACGCCCGTGAGAAGGCGGTGGAACTCGCGCGGCTGGGGGACGTGACGCTTGGCACTCTGATCGCGATCACCGAGTCGGCGCACTCCGGACCCATCCCGTACGACGAGGCCATGGGGCGCTCAGCCGCAGTGGACGTGGCGACGCCGGTCAAGCCGGGGGAGCTCACCGTGCGGATGAGCGTGAATGTGACCTACGCGATCGAGCAGTAGTACCGATGCGGCGTGGAGGTGGCGCACATTCTGTACGGGCGGGTTTCAAACCTGCCCGTACCCCTCGTGCCCGCCCTTCGTTTCTGCGCCTTCTCCGTCACAGGGTGGCCGCCGCCCCGCAGGGCTGCCTACGCTGAGCCTTGCTCCCGCTCCAGTGTCAATGCGGTCAGAGCAGCCTCGAGGGCATCCCTCAACTCATCGGCGATGGGGCGAAAAGAGAACAACTGCCGCAAGCTCATGCCGCCGAAACTCGCCGGACCGCCTCCCGTGCCGGCGAGTTCGGGCGCGTGACGGGTCACGATGGTCCATGCATTCAGATCCTCCATCAGCGCACCGAGTGTGCTGTCGAACGATACCGGCGGCCACGCGATGGCGGCGACCTCACGCGACCAGCGATGGGACCCACTACCGACCTCAATCGGCTCCGTATCAGCCCCGGGGAGGGTGACGCTCGCCGTCGTGTTCGGCGGGATCACAACCTCGACCTCGATCGTCTGACCGTCGACGTGCCAGGCGCACTCGGCCAGTCCATAAGGGGTCTTGTGCCGGGCGCGGGCACTTGTCAGGCCGCCTCCCGGCACCGGGCGCACGTCGATGCGGCGGTAGCCTGGATCGGCTGGCGCCAGACCACCGA
>Ga0136611_10001127_pt1 | contig 18369 bp, 14 predicted proteins | sample AntDrymUQ2232306_2_FD_106645 | JGI IMG/M metagenome (GOLD analysis project Ga0136611, IMG submission 106645) | Polar desert sand microbial communities from Dry Valleys, Antarctica - metaG UQ223 (23.06) | ecosystem: Environmental > Terrestrial > Soil > Desert | place: Antarctica: Dry Valley...
GCAAGTCCCAGTCCCAGACGCCGTCCTGCGTCCCGTGCATTACGAGTTCGAAACGTTCGCGGCTTTGGCGCAGCGCTTCAAGCGCGTTTTCGGTTTCGCGTTGCTGTGCCGTCGCTTTTTCGATCCCCACTTGTAAATCCCGGTTTTGCTCTTGCAAATGGCGCTGAAGCAAGCGCAAACGCAAGAGATTTCGCAGGCGCAGCAAGACCTCGCCGGGATCGCACGGGCGCGATAAAAACTCGGTCGCGCCGCATTCCAGGGCGCGGCGCCGCATTTCCGAAACGCTATGCGCCGCCATTGCAACGATGAGCGGGCGATCTTCTATCGGAAGCGTCGCGCGAATCTGCTCCATAACGCCAAAGCCGTCCAGCTTCGGCAGCATCAGATCGAGCAGGAGCAGATCGGGGCGAAATGATTCGATTAACGGAACGGCTTCCAAAGGGTCTTTGGCGGCCTTGACCTGCGTGTAGCCGTTGACACGCAGCATCACATCGAGCAATTCGATGTTACCGCCAGTAGCGTCCACGATGAGCACACGCGCCGTTTTTTGTTGCTCGTCCTGTTCAGCGAAATTCGATTGATCGCGCATCGGCAAAACCTCCGAAACACGATCATCATAACCGAAAACTTAATTTTTATACAAATCGTCGTGGCGCCAGGGCAATCGCATCTGAAATTATATTTATAAGTTCAGCGCCTAAATTTATAATTCTGGACGGACGCACGAGCATCTTCAACGCGAGCATCGTTAACGTAGGGGCGCGCCGCTGGCGTGCCCTGGGCGTGCACTGGGCGAGACAGCGTCTCGCCCCTACAATCCGCTTTGCGTCCGTCCAGTCATTGCAACTTGGAATGCAGCATTGTCTGGCTCAATCACAAGACTTCAAACTTGCACAGAATTTTCAGATGCGATTGCCCTGGGCGCGGCGCGTCTTGTTCGCGCCGAAGTTTTCGTATATAATGATACGAGTTGGGCGCAAACAATCGGGTGAAACGGAAAAGTGGGCGCCCCGCGACCCGCTTTTTATTTTGCCCGCGCGACGCGGCACCTGCAAAAGTACGCCGTAATTAAGGCGTACTTTTTCGGGGAACGGAGAGTTTATGGCGACAAAAAAAGTATTGAAAACCGAAGCCGAATCGCAGGCCGATTTGCTCGAATCGCTCAAGCGCGTGGCCGACGAGCAAAGCATTCCGGTCGAGGCGCTCATCGCGACTATCGAAGGCGCGATTGCTTCGGCGTATAAAAAAGCGTTCGGCGGAACCGGCGCCGTGCGCGTCGTCGCCGATTTCGAGAAAAGCGATTTTCGCGTTTTCGCGCAAAAACTCGTGGTGCAAACCGTCTTGAACACGAACACCGAGATCGCGTGGCGCGACGCGCGCGCCGACAACCCCGGCCTCAATCTGGGCGATGCGATTGAGCGCGAAGTCACGCCGCAAGGTTTCGGGCGCATCGCAGCGCAGACCGCCAAGCAGGTTTTGCTGCAACGCCTGCGCGAAGCCGTGCGCCATCAGGTTGTTTCCGAATATTCGGATCGCGCCGGCCAGATGTTTCGCGGCATCGTGCAGCGCAGCGAGCGCGGCGACATCGTGCTTTCGATTGGCAAAGCCGAAGCGATTTTGCCGCGACGCGAGCAAATCCCGACCGAGCATTATCGCACCGGCGACTCGATTTACGTTTACGTCATCGAAGTGCGCCAGAATTTTCGCGGCCCTTCGATTCGCGTTTCGCGCACGCATCCCGGACTTGTCAACCAGTTGTTCCAATTGGAAGTGCCGGAAATCGCCGATGAAATCGTGGAATTGAAAGCCGTTGCGCGCGAAGCCGGACAGCGCACGAAAATCGCGGTCGCAGCCAGCAATCCCGATGTCGATCCCGTCGGCGCGTGCGTCGGGCCGCGCGGAATGCGCGTCGGAAAAGTCGTCGCCGAACTGGGCAACGAAAAAGTCGACATCGTGCGTTGGAACGCCGATCCAATCGCCTATTTGTCCAACGCGCTTTCGCCCGCGCAGATTTCCAAAGTCATTCTGGTCGAGCAAGAAGGCAGCGATTCGGCGGGAACCGCCACGGTGATCGTCGCCGAAGATCAGCAATCGCTGGCGATTGGCAAGCAAGGCCAGAACGTGCGCCTCGCCGCGAAACTCACGGGCTGGCGCATCGACATTCGGACGGAGAAACAGTACGCCGAAGAACAGGCGAAAAAGATGTTCGACGTTCGCGGAGCCGATGCGCCCGCCGTAACCGTCCGCGAATCGCGCGACGAGCACGCCGAACTGTTCGCCGTTGACGAAAACGGAGGGAGCGAAACGCACGGCGAAAACGCGCCGATCGGCGAAGCGACTGATTTGTCGGTGCTGATGCAGGACGAAACGCCGCCCGCGCCCGAGGGAACCGAAAACCTGTTTCCCGTCGAAACGGAAACAGAAAGTATCCGCCCGTCTGCTGACGGGCACCCGGAAAACGGGCGTACTTTTGAAACCGACGACGCGCCCGATGCCGTTGATTTGGGCAGCGCCGCGCCGCCTGAGGACATAACATTGCCCGGCGAAGAATTGGCGGAAACCGAAGCGCGCGACGAAAGCATCGCGCCCGCCGATTCGGTTCAGGCTTAGGAAATGGGACGCGGATCTACGCGAATTGAGCGGATCGACACGGAACAAAAAATCTGCGTTCATCCGTTCGATCCGCGTTCATCCGTGTCCCATTAATCCATTGATGCATGTTCCAACTCGCACTTGCGTCGGTTGCGGCGCCAAAAAAGCGCCGTCCGAAATGCTGCGAATCGCATCGAAAGACGGCGCCGCGCCGCAGCTTGTGACAGATAATCGCGCCGACGGACGAAGCGCATATTTGTGCCGCGAGGCAAATTGCGTAGAAAAAGCGTTCCTGCGCCGCGCGCTCGAACGCTCGTTGAAATTGAAAAATCCCACGCCGCAGCCGACGAAAGACGAAATCGTGCGAGCGGCGAATGCAAGTGCGGAATGCGGAGTGCGAAGTGCGGAGTAAGAAAGTACGCCTGAATTTAAAGGTATTTTCTGATTCCGCACTTCGCACTCCGCACTCCGCACTTTCCCAAAGAAGGTGTTGCGTATGGCTAAAATGCGGGTTTATGATCTCGCCAAAGAATTGGCGGTGCAGCCGAAAGAATTGATCGAGATGCTGCAAACAATCGGCGTCACGGGCAAAGTGCCGTCAAGTTCGATTGAGGACACGGCGGCGCGCTCGCTGCGCCAAATGGTCGAAAACAAGAATAATCCGCAGGCCGCGGAACCCGAACCGGCGCCCGCCGCGCCCACCAGTTTCGCTAACTTTCGCGGCGGCGCCGGCGCGGCGCGCGCGACCAGCAATCGCGCGCCCAATACTTACGGCGATGTGGCTTCGGACATCATCGAAGATTATCGCGAACAAGCTGATCTGGGCGACATCGTGATTCAAGGGCCGGCGAAGAGCGGCCCGGGCGCGCGGCGCGATGTCGCTTCGCTGCCCAAAGCTTATCAGCGCGGCGGAGCGCAGGGCGCCGCGCCAGTTCCGGGCGGAGCGCAAGGCGGCGCCGTCGCCAACACCGCGCCCGCAGCACAATCGGCGGCATCACCGGCGGCGCCTCCCGCGCCCAGTGCGCCAACAACGGGCGCCAACGCGGGCAGGCCGCAAATCGTGATTCCGAGCGGAATGCAGGGCGGCGCACCGGCGGCTCCGGCCAACGGCGCTGCTCCGACGCCACAGCGCGGACGATTCGGCGGGCGCAACGCGCGACGCGATTTCCGCAGCGGCGTGCGGCGCGACGATCGCTTCGCCGGCGCGCGCTTTGGTGACAAAGATTTCGTGCCCGAAGTTGCAGAAGAAACCAAGCCCGCGCCCGGCACGACGATTACATTACCGCCGCAGATTACAATCGCGGATTTGGCTGCGAAAATCGATCAGCCTGTCAGCGCGCTGATTAAAAAGCTGTTCGCGATGAGCATCATTCGCGCGGGCCATCAGCCGATTGGCGCCGATGTCGCCGGACAGGTTCTGGCGCAGTTCGGCTACTCGATGGAAGTCGAAACCGCACGGCCCGAAACGCACGTCGTCGAAGAAGAACAAGGCGAACTTGTTACCGTTCCGCCGGTCGTGACGATTATGGGACACGTCGATCACGGCAAGACTTCACTGCTCGACATCATTCGTTCGGCGAATGTGCAAAGCGGCGAAGCGGGCGGCATCACGCAGCGCATCGGCGCTTACGAAACCGAGCACAACGGCGAGCGCATCGTGTTTTTGGACACGCCAGGCCACGAAGCGTTTACGCGAATGCGCGCGCGCGGCGCCCACGTCACGGACATCGCGATTCTGGTTGTCGCCGCCGACGACGGCGTGATGCCGCAAACGCGCGAGGCGATTGACCACGCGCGCGCCGCCAAGGTGCCGATCATCGTAGCGATGAACAAAATGGACAGAGCCGAAGCCGATCCCGACAGGGTGAAAGGCGAGCTGGCCAACGTCGCTTTGATTCCCGAAGATTACGGCGGCGACACGATTGTAATTCCGGTTTCGGCCAAGACGGGCGCGGGCGTTCAGGATTTGCTCGACATGGTTTTGCTCGTCGCCGAGTTGCAGGAACTCAAAGCGAATCCTGAAGGGCTCGCGGTCGGAACCGTGATCGAAGCGCAGCAGGACACGCAGCGCGGGCCGGTCGCGACGGTGCTTTTGCATCGCGGCACGCTGCGCGTCGGCGATCACATCGTGGTCGGCGATGTTCATGGCCGCGTGCGCGCGATGACCGATTTCAAAGGCGCACAGCTACAAGAAGCTGGGCCGAAAACGCCGGTTTCAATTATGGGCTTGTCGGGCGTGCCGCACGCGAGCGACACGATGCGCGCCGTCGAATCAAGCCGCGAGTCGCGCGAGCAGGCGGAAAGTTTCAAGCAGGAAGCCAAGGAAGGCCGCTTTCTGGGCAACGGTCGCGTTTCTCTGGACGAATTGTTTTCGCAGATTCAGCAGGGCGCGGCCAAGGAACTCACGGTCGTCGTGAAGGCCGACGTGCAAGGCTCGGTTGAGGCGATGTGCCAATCGCTGGAAAAGCTGGCGCACGACGAAGTACGCGTTCGCATTATCGCGCGCGGCGCCGGCAACGTGACGGAAAGCGACGTCATGCTGGCCAGCGCGTCGAGCGCGATCATCATCGCGTTTTCGGTCGGCGTCGAAAACGCGGCGACAAGCTTGGCCGATGGCGAGAAAATCGAGATTCGCTCGTACAAAGTCATTTACGACGCGATCAACGATGTCAAAGCCGCGTTGGAAGGAATGCTGGAACCGTTGTACGAAGAAAAACTTTCGGGTGAAGCCGAAGTGCGCGAAACCTTCAAGAGCACCAAGGCCGGAATCATCGCCGGTTGTCTGGTGACGAGCGGCAAGTTCCAGGCGGGCAGCAAGCTGCGCGTGTGGCGCAAGGGCCGCAAGATTTACGAAGGCAAAGTCGATTCGCTAAAGCACGTCAAGGTCGATGTCAAGGAAATGGTCGCCGGCCAGGAATGCGGCGTTTCCGCTAAAGGCTTCGACGACTTTCAAATCGGCGATATTTTGCAGTCGATCCAAATGCAGAGCATCAAGCGCGACATCGAAAAAAGCCGCCCCACAACCGCCGTCGTCGGAGCGCCGGAACGACAAGGATGAAGGCGGAAGGATGAAGGCGGAAAAGTACGCCTGTATTCAGGCGTACTTTTCATTCCGCACTCCGCACTTCCCACTCCGCACTTGATATGTTCATCGGTGTTCTCACGCTCGAACTGCATATTCATCAGGCCGATTCGCTCAAGGAAAAGCGCACGGTCGTGAATTCGATGCTGGATAAAATCCGCGCGCGTTTCAACGTTTCGGCGGCGCAGATCGACAACCACGATTTGTGGCAGCGCGCGACGCTTGGCATCGCCGTGATTTCCAACGACAAACCGACCACGCACACCGTTTTAAACCACGTGCGCGACCTGGCCGAAACCGACTTGCGCTGTGATGTCGCGAGCTGTTCCGTTGAAATTATTTAGTGCCGAGCTTTGAGTGCCGATTTAATTCCGCACTTCACACTCCGCACTCCGCACTTTTTATGTCTACTACTTTCCGAAGCGACCGCGCCGCCGAACTGATTCGCGCGGCGACCACCAAAATTCTGCGCGAAGAAGTGCAAGACCCCGGTTTGGGTTTCGTCACGATCACGCAGTGCGAAGTTTCGCGCGACTTGCAAAACGCGAAAATCTACTACACGATTCTGGGCGACAACGACGCGCGCCTCAAAGCCGAAGCCGCCTTCGAGCGCGCGCGCCCGTTTTTGCGCTCGCGCATCGGCGAAGAAATCGATTTACGCAGCGTCCCCGAAGTCTTGTTTCGCTATGACCGCAGCACCGATAACGCGATGCGCATCGACGAAATTCTCGCCGGCCTGCCGGAACTGCAAAAAGACGACGAGAAGTAAGCTGCACAAGCAAAACAAAAAGTACGCCTGAATTCAGGCGTACTTTTCTAATTTGAGGACTACGCCGAATGGCCTTATGTGCCTACGAAATTTTCGTATCGGTGTGTTTTACGTCTCTGCTAAACTTGCATGGCGAAGTCGAGACACGCGCGCTCTTTAAATGGGCCACAAGGAATTACCAAAACTTATGTCTACGCCGACATTTGAGCAGTCTCAACAGAACCCGGAACAAAAGCAACGATTGCGCGAGTTGCGGAAACTTTGCAGCCTCGGCGCGTTGCAACCGGATCAGCTCGCGTCCTATTGGGTTGATACCAACGAGGCGCGCGATCCGCAGTCGAGCTTGCGGCAGCGCATCATGGACAAGCTGGAAGAAGGGCAAGAAGAAGAAAAAGATGTTCACTTTCTCGTCTACGGGCACGGCGGTTCGGGCAAATCTACGGAATTGGTGAAACTGGTAACGCAACTGGGCGAGGAATTTTTCACCGTTCGCTTTTCGGCTTTCGAGAATCTTGATCTGCTTAACATTACAGCCGAAGACATTCTTGTCGTTATCGCCGAGCAGACTGTGGCCGCCGCCAACAAGAGCGGATTACAGGTTCCTGACCGCGAGCTTCAGCCGATTTACGACTGGTTCGCCAAGGAAGAAACTTCATTCACAGACAGTTCGCAAAGCACGCTGGAAATCGAAGCGAAAGCCGGTGTCGGCAGTTCCGTGTTGAGTCTGCTGGCGACCTTAATGGCGTCCATTAAAGGCGACATCAAACTAAGCTCCGACCGCGAACATTCGCGCGTGTTGCAGTTGCGCAAAAGTCCCAGCGCATTGGTTAGCAAGGTCAATTTGCTAATCGACATCGTGCGAAGCTCTTTGCCTCACGGGCAGCGATTGCTAATCATCGTCGAAGACACCGATAAGCTGGATATCGCCGCTGCACGACGAGTGTTCATCGAAAACGTCAACCTACTGACGAGCATCACGGCGAACATCATTTACACGATCCCGATTTTCACCTTTCACTCGCCAGATGCCCAGATTTTGCGTAACAAGTTCGGCTGCGACCTGTCGCTGCCCATGATTAAAGTGGCCGAAAGCAGCGGCGCACGCGCGCCCGGCTTTGAAACGGTGCGTGAGATTATCCGCCGCCGCATTTCGGAAGAACGTCTTACCGAGAATGCCGCCGATCTGCTGATCGCCAAAACCGGCGGCGTCTTACAACATGTCTTTGAAGTCCTCAACACAGCGGCTTCGATGACGACCGCCACTTTGCCGCTGCAAGAGGAACACATTCAGTATGGATTGGACCGTAAAATACGTGAGTTCTACAACGAGATTACGCTGCCTCATGGCGGTATTCCCGGCGAAGACCTGAAAGTGCAAGACCTTTATGACCGCCTGGCCGAAGATGCGCGCATTCAACTCGCCGGCGAATTGAATCCACCGAAAACGGATGCTATCAACCAGGTATTACTCAAGTGCTGCGCGCTGGTGGAATATAACGGCAAAAGCTGGCACGGCGTACATCCGTTGGTAATGGATATTCTTCATAATCTTGGTATGATCTCCGACAACGCGTCATGAATGAAGACCTTGATTTGTTGCGCCGCGCAATCGAAGAACCGGTAAGCCAGATGCTTTTGGCCGAAGTCGTTTCTCCGACGCATTCCAATGAACTGGCTCGGCAGATTCGCGCATGGCTTGAACCACTGCGCCCGATGGCGGAGTTTGGTTTCAACGCCAATCGCGATAATGCAAGCATTTTGTGGGAACAATGCCGCGAAGCCGTTGCCCACTGGAATGAAGATAATCCGGGTTTGCTGCTTGTGCGCGACGATTCGCCGGCACACGTTCGTATCGCACACGGCGCCTCTGACAAGCCTACAAGCATCGGCTTTTGGCGCACCATGAACCAACTGCGCGAAAAATGGGATTCTCTGCCTGCGCAAACTCTGTTCTTGGTGACGCACGAACAATACTTTTTTCTCACGACCGAATCCGACCACTTCAAGCGTTGGATTCCCCTAAAGCTACACCTGCCCGGCCCGCAAGAAGCAGAGCCGCGTCGTCTCACAGCGCCTGCTTCTTACGCGTCAAACGAATCTTTCACCGCTTCATTGCTGCTTGATGATCTCGAAGACCAAGAAGCAGCTCGACAAAATCGAGACGCTTACCAAGAGCGTTTGCGCCACGCTCTTCAACGTGGCGAATCGGCTCAGACATTGGCTCGCCGCTATTACTTGCCGCTCATGGCCGCCACCATCGCATTGCAAAAATGGGAAGAAGCCGCTAATTACAATACAAAAATCGGTCAAATCGCGCTTTCGGAATCACAACAACTGCGTTGGCTGCGCTTGCGTTCCCACTTGGAAGAAGCGCAGGGCAATATCGCCGAAGCCGTAGCGACTGCGGAAGAGCGCCTAAAACTGGCTGAAGAGCTGGATACAGAAAGTGTGAAAGAGCAACGGCAAAATTTCGAGCCATCTCGCAACACCGTGAGTGCTCTATATGCCTTGTATTCATTGCACAACCAGCAAAGGAATTTTGATGAAGCCGAGCGATGGCTTCTTCACGGCCTAAAGATCGCACCAAAGGAGATAATCTTTCTTGGCAACTATGCTCTTTTCCTTAAAAACGTGCGGCGGGATTATGAGAAGGCCGAGGTATTTTTCCAGCGCGCTGTTGAAGCCGATTCTGAACAGGCGCGCTCCTTAAACCAATATGCTCTTTTCCTAACCGATATACGACAAAATCATGACAGGGCAGAAGCACTCTATAAACGCGCCATTAGAGCTGCTCCTGAAGATATCGACACTCTTGGCAACTATGCTAATTTCCTGACCGGTAGACGGCAGGATCACGACAAGGCCGAAGAGTTCTACCAGCGCGCACTTGAAGTCGATCCTAAAGATGTGGCCACACTCAACAACTACGCCGTCTTTCTTTGTCTGAGACGCCACAATTTCGAACAAGCAGGAATCTACTTTCGCCGCGCAGTTGAATTGACCCCCGACAACCCTCAGCACGTTATCAACTACGCAGCTCTCTGCTTAAGTCAAGGGCAAAAGGATGAAGGCAAAGCGACGTTGGAACGGGCGGCGGCCATGCCGAATTTGTCAGACGTGCAGCAAGTTGGCATTTCATTCCATCGCTACATTCATTTTCCTGAAGAAGTGCCGTCGCCGCTGAAAGAGCTAAAGCGAGTACTTAAATCGGGAAAGCGCGCCAAAGGCTGGACATTCGATTTGAATATCGAACGCGCGCAGCAAGATAAACATCCCAGCATGAGGCTGTTGAAAGCATTGACATCGGTGATTGCAGAAGAAAAAGACTCGAAGATTCTGGATACGTTTCGCGAATGGCGCATCGCGTAGTTGATGTCGCTGCAATGTGGAACAATGATCTCACACAAGACGAATGTTAAAGGCTAATTTGAAAGCCAACGAAAAGTACGCCCATATTCCGGCGTACTTTTTGTCTTTGCGCGCGCGTCGGGTAAAATAAGTGTCCATGAATGTCTCGCCGCCGTTTGAAGCCATTGCTGCCGCGATTGAAAAACACGATTCGTTCGGCATCGTGGCACACGTCGGGCCGGACGGCGACGCCATCGGTTCGGGTTTGGCGTTGCGCCTGGCGCTGGAAAGCCTGGGCAAAGACGCGTGGGTGATGTCGAGCGACGCGGTGCCTCCCAGTTGCCGCTTTTTGCCCGACTGGAAAAGCGTGCACGGCGCGCCGCCGACGCAGCCGCCGTGCGTGTTCATCGTCGATTGCGACGGCACGCCTGACCGCGTCGCCGCGCCTTATCACCTGATTCAAAACGCGCGCTTCAAAGTGCTCATCGACCATCACCGCACTTCGCAGCCGATTTTCGATGTCAACTGGATCGATGCCGGTCAGCCCGCGACGGCGCTGATGATCTTCCAATTGCTGAATTTTCTTCAGGTCGAAATCTCGCCCGACATGGCGCAATGTTTGTTGTGCGGAATGTCGACTGATACCGGCAATTTCCGCTTTCCCAACACGACGCCCGATTGCCTGCGCGCCGCCGGCGACCTGGTCGAAGCGGGCGCCGATCCCGCGACTGTCGCCTTTAAATTGTTCGATGAGCGCGGTCTGGGCGCGACGCGCTTGCTGGGAATCGCGCTGCAAAAAATGCAAGGCGAATGCGACGGCGACGTGATCTGGACGGCGCTGACAGCGGATGATTTTCATCTGGCACAGGCCGGCGACGAAGGCAGCGAAAACGTCGTTAATTTTTTGCGCAACGTGCGCGGCTCGCGCTTCGCCATCATCTTGCGCGAGCGAACCGACGAAACCGGCACCGTCGCGCGCGTTTCGGTTCGCAGCGAACCCGAACTGCGCTCCGATTTGTTCTGCCAACAGTTCGGCGGCGGCGGGCACGCGGCGGCGGCGGGGTTTCGCGTGCGCCACAAATCGTTTATTGATTCAACGGCGTTCGTCGTCCAGTCGGCCTGCAAATGGATCGCGCAAGATCACCCCGAAATCAAGGATGAAGGATGAAGGCGGAAGGATGAAAAACCAAAACGCCGAATCGCAGCTCGAAAGTACGCCTGAATCCGGGCGTACTTTTTCATCCTTCCGCCTTCCGCATTCATCATTTTATGTTCCACGGTGTTCTCAATTTCCTCAAGCCGCCGGGCATGACGAGCCACGATGCGGTGTCCTTTGTGCGACGATTGGCGCAGATGAAGCGCGTCGGGCATACCGGAACGCTCGATCCGGCGGCGGCGGGCGTGTTGCCGATTTGTGTGGGCAACGCCACGAAACTCGCCGATTATCTGCAAGCCGGGCGCAAGACTTATATCGCCGAAGCGACTTTCGGAACCGAAACCGATTCGCTCGATGCGACCGGCGAAATGGTGTTTCACGGCGACGCGCGCGCTTTGAAAGAACAGCACATTAATGATGCGCTGGCGCCGTTTCGCGGCAATATTTCGCAAACGCCGCCGCTGTTTTCGGCGATAAAAAAAGACGGCAAGAAACTTTATGAACTCGCGCGCGAAGGTCAAAGCGTCGAACGCGGCGAAGTCGAAATCGCGGCGCGCGAAGTCCAGATTTTCAAGCTGCAAATGACGCAATTTTTCGCCGATGAAAAATTCCCGCGCGCGATTCTTCATGTGGAATGCGGCAGCGGAACTTACATCAGAAGTTTGATTCGCGACATCGGTCGAAGTCTTGGCTGCTTCGCCATGATGAGTTTTCTGGTGCGAACGCAAAGCGGCGATTTTCACATAGACAACGCGCGCACCGTTGAAGAATTGGAAAACGATTTTGCTTCCGCGCTGATTCCGTTTCAAAAGGCGCTGGAATCTTGCGCCGCGCGCACAGTCGAAGACGACGAAGTGGTTGCTGAATATCTTGCGGGACGGACGCGGCGTTCGCGCGAAGCGGAAAACAAACATCGAATCGGCGATGAACGTTTGCTGTTTATGGATATGAATCGCCGTCACGGCTTGCTCAGCGATGGCGAAATGAGCAAAATTTTTCATTTGCAGGGAGAATGATGATGCACAATTTTCAAATCATCGCGCTTGCTGTTTCGGGTCTTAGCGCGTTTTGCGGCGCGCGCGGCATTGCCCAAAACTATCGTGCCAATCACCCGCTGGTCGATATGAAATCAGGCTATTTGCTGGGTGGATCGATGCAGCTTGGGAAAAACGGCCAAATCGGGTTCGAGCCGCCGCCGTCCCTTGCGCGCCAGACGCAGCGCGGCGTCACGTATCGCATTTACAGCGCAACGAAATATCTGGGGCAAGGCCGAGGCAGCGAAGCAGCAGGACAAAACGCGCCGTGTCCCGCAACTTATTTTGTGGACGTGTCGCCCAACAAAGGCGCGCAAAGCGAGTTCGCCATTAGCGGCAACTGGAACGCGTTGCCGCGCGTGCCGCGTGCCCTGCTCTCGGGGCGCAGCATAAGCGCGCAAGAGTTGGAATACGGTGAAAGCATCAGGCGCATTCTTGTCAATCGCGGCATTCAAAATCCCGTTGTGCGACTTTCGCGGCCCTGGATTATCGATTTGGAAGGCGACGGACAAGACGAAGTTTTGCTTAGCGCGACCGACAAGGACGGCGCGTGGAACAGCATTTCTGCGAACGCGCGCGCCGGCCAATATTCGCTGATCGCGCTGCGAAAAATCGTTAAGGGCAAAGTCCAAACGATTGTGCTGCAAGGCGAATTTCATCCTCAAGCCAAGAAATTCAGCGCGCCCAATTTCTTTCGCCTGGCCGCCGTGCTCGATGTCGACGGCGACGGCAAAATGGAAATCCTGACACGCGGCCAATACTACGAAGGCGGTTGGACAAGCGTGTGGAGCATGCGCGGCGACAAAGTGCGCGAAGTTCTTTCCGCCGGCTGCGGCGCCTGAAAGTACGCCTGAATAAAGGCGTACTTTTCTCTTCTCATGCAGTTGCACGAACAACTTAGCGATCTTCAAAGCCCGACTGCGCTAACCATCGGCACTTTCGACGGCGTGCATCGCGGCCATGCGATGCTTGTGGAAATACTGAAAAGCCACGCTGCCTCGCGCGATTTGCAAACGGCGGCGCTGACCTTTCGCGACATGCCGTATTGCTATTTTCGCCCCGACGAATGCGCGCATTTACTGACATTGCCCGAAGAAAAAACCGCCGCGTTCGCCGCGCTGAAGATCGACCATTTGTTTTTGCTCGACTTCGATAAATCCATCGCCGAGCGCAGCGCCGAAGAATTTATCGCCGATTTAGCACGTAAACTAAAACTGAAGCTTTTGGTTGTCGGGCCGGATTTCGCGCTGGGCAAAAACCGCGCAGGCGACGTTTCGGCGCTTCGCAAATTAGGCGAAAAACACGGTTTTGAAGTCGAGGTTCTTGAGGAAAAATTATCCGATGAAGGCGCAGCAATTAGTTCGACGCGCACGCGCGAATGCGTTGAAGGCGGCGATGTCGAAATTGCCTCGCGCCTTCTGGGACGAAGTTTCCAGCTTTGCGGCGAAGTCGTTTCGGGCCGGCAACTGGGCCGCAAAATCGGCGTTCCGACAATTAATATTGCGCCGCACAATCGCAAAGTGATTCCCGCTCGCGGCGTTTACGCGGTCAGGGCAACGCTGAAAAGTACGCCGGAATCCGGGCATACTTTTCCGGCTGCGCTCAATATCGGCGTGCGCCCGACACTCGGCGGCGAGTTGGCGCAAACCATTGAATTTCACATTATCGGCGAAGATATTCCGGTTGCGCCGCCGCGCGCCAGTCTGGAAATCATCGCGCGTTTGCGAGCCGAGCAAAAATTCGATTCGCTCGATGCACTCGTTGCGCAGATGCAAAAAGATATTTCCCGCGCGCGCGAAATTCTCGATTGAGCGAACTTTTTGGCGTCTTCGCGTCATCCAACATGGCAAACGCAATCGCCTTTGGAGCACGCGCATGAGTTTCCACTTCGTCGCACCCCGACTTCGTTGTACAAATCAGACCGAGCAAAGCTCCGATGCCGATGCGCAACTTGTCGCGCGCTGCCAGGCCGGCGAGCGCGCGGCGTTCGAGATTTTGCTGGCGCGCTATCGCAACCGCGTCGTCAATCTGGCGCATGGTTTTTTGGGTTCGCGCGACGACGCCGAGGACGCGGCGCAAGATGTTTTCGCCGCCGCGTTCGCCTCGATTCACACGTTCCGCGGCGACGCGCAGTTGTGGACCTGGCTTTATCGCATTACCGTCAACCAATGCCTGCATCGCAAGCGACGCGCGAAGCCTTGTGAAAACCGCGACGACGCAGGGGGCGACGAAAATCCGGGCACAACGCGCGACGAAAGCGCGGTCGTTGTCGCCAGGCTGGGCGTCGAAAGTGCGCTCGATGAATTATCGCCGCCGCTGCGCGCAGTTTTGGTCTTGCGCGAAATGCACGATTTGACCTACGAGGAAATCGCGGCGGCGCTGCAAATTCCTATCGGCACGGTGCGCTCGCGGCTGAACCAGGCGCGCCGCGAATTTAAAATCGCCTGGACGAGGAGCGAAGAATCATGAAATGCCGGCAAACCGAGCGCGCCCTGCCCGCTTTAATCGATAACGAAATCGCCGCGCCCTGGCGACGCGCGATTGAAGTTCATTTGCAAAATTGCGCATCGTGCCGCGCGCGCTGCGCCGAAATTCGCGCGTCGCACAACGTGCTGCGAAGCGCCATAAATGCTTATCCGCGCATCGCCGCTTCGCCCGATTTCGATGCGCGCGTGTGGCAAAAAATCGCGGCGCGCGAAGCCCAAACTTTGCCGCTCTGGCTGCGCATTGATGCGATTTTCGCGCGACCGCTTCCCAAACTCGCAGCCTCTGCGACGGGCGGAATTGTTTTCGGATTCTTGCTCGTTGCGCCGCTCCTGCTGGCGAATCGCGGCGCGTCGTCAAATGATGGCGCGGGCGTCGCGGCGTTGGCGCGCGGCGAAATTTCGCCCGAAGTTTTTTACACTCGACACGATGCGCATCTGTGGCTCGATTTCGCTTTGTCGCCAGGCGCGCCGCGCCCGCAAACGTCCAACAAGGAGAACGCATGGAACGCCGAATCGCGCGCCGGGGCTTTGCCGCCATCGCTTTTGTCTGGCTCGTTGTGCTAATCGCGCCCCGACTGCGCCAGATGTGCCTGGTGCAACTGCGCGACGGCAATCCGTATTTTGGCCAAGATTACAACATGAGCGCGGCGCACGGCTGGGCCGGCGATTACGCAGCCGCGCCGTTTGGCCTGAGCGAGCGGTTGCAAAAAGTTTTGCCGCGCGAAATCGCCTTTGAAAACGCGGCGCGCAACGCCCCAAACGACGCGCGCGCGCAACTCGTCGCCCTGGAAGCCGAAACGCGGCGCACGCGCAACGAAGAATTCGAGACGCCCATTGCGTCGGCTTCGCGCGGCGAAGGTTTGTCGCCGCGCATCGTCGCGGGACTGGAAAAGTACGACCGCATTTTGCCCCGATTTCCGCGCGACGCCGCCTTGCACGCGGCGCGCCTGCGACTCACGGTTTTAGGCGGCGTCACCAATCGCCAAACGCCCGATTATCCCAAAGAACTCATTGCCAAAAAGCCGCCGATCAGCAAAGCGCAGCTAGAACGCGCAATTGCAATCGCGCAGCAGGGCAGCCGCGCCGAGCCGGACAACTGCTTTTTCGACATGATGATCGCGTATTTTTTGCTCGCCGGATATCGTGACAAAGAAGCGATTGAAATCGTGCATCGCGCGGCGCAAAAGCCGCGCTACGATGACCATGTCGCCGATTTGATCCGCGCGCAAACGGCGTTCACACAAACGCAGCGCACGGTTTTGCTCGAAGACAAAGTCGCGTTGTGGGCGAGCGTTTTGTTGCCGCACCTGGCGCATATGCGCGGCATGGCACGGCTCATGGTGGTGCAAGGCCAAAATGCCGAGCGGGCGGGCAACCACGCGTTGGCGCTACAAATCTATGGCGACACGGCCAGCCTGGGCGCGCGCATGCGCGATGCGAGCGCAACGCCGGTGACGGCGCTAGTCGGCATGGCGATTGAAAGCGTCGCGTGGCTTCGTGGCCAGAAAGTCGAGCGTACCGCCGAAGATCGGGACGGCAGCGCGGCGCGGCGCTTGATTGCTCAAAACTTCGCCGTTTACGCGCGCGCGCACAATCGCCCCGACCTGGCGCGCGGGGCGCTGCGCGAAATGGAAACTAACATCGTTCTAGGCGCGCGAATAAGCCGGTCCAACGAAAGAGGGCCGCTGCGCGGCGAAACGCTTGACCGCGTGCTGAACTTTTGGTGGGCGGCGCTGGCGTTGCTTTCGCAATGCGTGCTGGCAAGCGCGGCGTGGCTCGCCGTCGCTTTGGCCAGGCGCCTTGCGGGGCGCGAAAACTCGGATAAAAACGCGGACGAAAAGCCGGTGCGCGCGGTCGATGCGGCCAGCATCGCGCTGGCAACGAGCGGCGTTTGCCTTGCCATTCTGTTCGCGCTCAACAGCTTCGCCGGAACAGGCCTGTCACAAAGCACGCCGTTTTTTTCTGACGATTCCAACAGCACGCAGCTCGATGCCAACACGCTGACTTTTTTGCGGCGCGCCTTCGACCTCGCGCCGATTTTGGTCGGCGCGATGCTGTGTTTTTTCGCGCTCGTCTGGCGCAACTACAAAGCGCACCGGCAATTGTTGCGCGAAGGCGCCACGCAAAGCGCCGAGATGGAATCGTCGCGCCGCCTGGGCGTCATTTTGCGCGCTGGCGCATTGCTGATCTCCGGCGTGTTGTTCATGGTTTTCTTTTTGTGGCCCTACGAACAGTGGTTTCCGCAGATTCTGACCGCCGTCGCTGTGTTCGCATTGCCGTTTTGCATTCGCAAGGCGTTGCGGGCGGCGGGCGGAAAGACGGCGGGCGCGGCGGGTTTCGATGCGGCGGCGCGCTTGAAACGCTTGTTGCTTTTCGGCGTGCTGGCGATTGTCTACGCGCTTTTGGCGGGCGCGTTTTTGCGGCGCAACGCGGAAGGCTTTCTGCTGGTTTACGCGGCGACAATCGTTTTGCTGTTGATGCCAATTTTCGTCAACATCGTGCTTTCCATCGCGCGCTGGCTCCGCGCGCCGCACCGTCCCGCCGCGCTTTCGAGTTACGGCTTGCGCTGGTTTCAAGCTTCTCTCGGCGCGATGATCGTCATCTCAAGCGTCGCCTATCTCGCCGTCACACTCGCATCGCTGCCGGCGCGAAATCAAATCGAAGAATACATGAATCAGGTCAACGCGCAAGGAGAAATGGCGTTCGTGCGCGCGCAGCCTTGAAAAGTACGCCCGAATTTGGGCGTACTTATTTGCGCGACTGGTACAATCTTCGTTGATGAAACTCACGGATTCGCGCTTTCAAAAACTCGGCATCGCCGCGTGGGTTTTACTCGCGCTGGCATTGTTCGCGGTTGCGCTTTGGCCGATTCGCTTTGGCGCTTTGCGCGTTTGCATTGTCGCGGCGATCCTGTTTTTAGGGGCGCTCGGTTTGTGGATCGGTTGGAAAATCCGCCCGATTCGCATTTTATGCTTCGCGGTTTTGTTCGGCGCGGCGTTCTTTTTCCTGGCGCCGGGACGCAGCGAAAACACGCCCGCTTTGCGCGAAAGTTACGTGCGTTCGCTGCAAGAATATGAAGGCGCGACTTATGTCTGGGGCGGCGAAACGGCGCGCGGACTGGATTGTTCGGGCCTGGTGCGACGCGGCCTGGTGGATGCGAATCGGCGGCGCGGATTGGAAAGCGCGAACCCTGCCCTTGTGCGCGCGGCGTTCGATTTGTGGTTTTTCGATGCGTCCGCGAAGTCATTGGGCGAAGGCGACCGCAATCGCACCGTGTTTTTGTTCGATGCGCCAAATCTCAATTCAATCGACCCGGCAAAACTGCGGCGCGGCGACATCGCGGTGACGCAAAACGGCGTTCACACTCTGGCGTACATCGGCGACCAAACGTGGATCGAAGCCGACCCCAACGCGTGGAAAGTGATTAGCGTGCGCGCTCCGTCGAAAAACGCGTGGTTCGCAATGCCCATGAAAATCATGCGCTGGCGCCAATTGGAATAACAAAAAAAGTATGCCCGAATACGGGCCTACTTACAATCTGGCTACAAAGCGCGAATTTGTAGGGGCAAGGAATGCCTTGCCCCTGCGAAAATACGCCGCGCAAGTCAGGCGTACTTTTTCATCCTTCATCCTTGCCGTTACGGCGGCGGCCATAAAACGTGATACGAATCCAATCGTTCGTCCAATCCGGGCAAAACGCTGTTGACGAAAGCGTCGAAGATATGGCGATTCCAAAAGCCCTGATTGACTTCGCCGTGCATCACCGTGACGGCTTGAACTTCGATCATCGGGCCGCGATAAGGCCGCCACATTCGCAGCGCGTCATAGATGTCGGGAATCGAAAAAATCTGCGCCAAAATCGGGATTTCGTCGGCGCGCAGGCCGTCGGGATAGCCCGTTCC
>Ga0136611_10001128_pt1 | contig 18360 bp, 13 predicted proteins | sample AntDrymUQ2232306_2_FD_106645 | JGI IMG/M metagenome (GOLD analysis project Ga0136611, IMG submission 106645) | Polar desert sand microbial communities from Dry Valleys, Antarctica - metaG UQ223 (23.06) | ecosystem: Environmental > Terrestrial > Soil > Desert | place: Antarctica: Dry Valley...
AAATGCGTCCCGCCGCGGCGAGCGCCGGGAGTTCGCCGTAGCTATGGCCCGCGAACGCATCGGCGCGCAGGCCGAATCGCTCGCTCAGCACGCGGTAGGCGCCGAAGCTCACCGCCCCGAGGGCGGGCTGCGCCGCGTCGGTCGCTTTCAGCGCTTCGTCGTGCTTCGCCTCCGCGCCTTCCACGAACGAAGTCGGCGGATAGAGGAGGTCGCTCAGGCCGGGCCGGACGGCGTCGGCGGCGGCGAGGGAGCCGAGCATCTCGGGGAAGGTGCAGGCGAGTTCGCGGAGCATGCCGACGCTCTGCGAACCCTGGCCGGGGAAGAGCACCGCGAGCGCGCCGGCCGCCGGACCACTGCCGAAGTACACCCCTTCGGCCGTCGGTCCTTTCGCGGCGTGGGCTTTCGCACGGGTCAAGAGTTGGGCAAGGTCGGTCTTGGTCCGGTGCGCCACGAGCACCAAGCGAATTTCGGCGGAGGCGTCGAAGCGCGCGCGGGAGGCTTCGGACGCGCGGGCGAACTCGGCCCACGTCGGTGCGTCGCCGAGCGGCGCGAGCGCCGCTTGTACCGCTTCGACCGACGCACCCGACGCCGCGAGGATCTCGACCTGTCCGTCCCAATCCGGTTCGGTCTTCTCGGGGCGATACTCTTCCAGCACGGCGTGGAAGTTCGAGCCGCCGAAGCCGAAGGCCGACATCCCCGCCCGGCGCGGATGCTCGGCCTTCGGCAGCCACGGGCGCATCTGCGCGTTCACGTAGAACGGGCTTCCCTCGGACATCAGCGGATCGACGGGCCGATTCACCTTGATCGTCGGCGGCAGCACCTTGTGATGCAGTGCCAGCGCCACTTTGATGAGCGACGCGGAACCGGCCGCGGCCTTCGTGTGGCCGATCTGCGACTTCACCGACCCGAGTGCGCACCACGGGATTTGCGGCTCCGCGGCGGAACGCGTGCAGCCGAAGACCTCGACGAGGGCCGTCGCTTCGGCCGCATCGCCGACCTTCGTGCCGGTGCCATGCGCTTCGACCAGTTCGACCGTGCGCGGATCGACGCCGGCGCGCTCGTAGGCATCGGTGAGGCAGCGCACCTGCCCGGCCGACGACGGCGCGTAGATGGCGTTGCCCTTGCCGTCCGAACTCGTGCCGATGCCCTTCAGCACGGCGTAGATCGTGTCGCCGTTGGCCTCGGCATCGGCGAGCCGTTTCAGCACGATCATGCCCAAGCCTTCGCCGAGGGCGGTGCCGTCGCCGTTGGAATCGAAGGGCCGCGACTCGCCCGACTTCGACAGCGCCGGCGTCTTGCTGAAGCACATGAACATGAAGATGTCGTTGAACGTGTCGGCCCCGCCGGTGACGACGACATCCGCTTTGCCCGTGGCCAGTTCCATCGACGCGAGGTGGATGGCGCTGAGCGAACTGGCGCAGGCCGCATCGACGACGCAGTTGGTGCCGTGCAGGTCGAGGCGGTTGGCGATCCGCCCGGCGACGACGTTCCCGAGCAGACCGGGGAAGCTGTTCTCCTGCCACGGGACGTAGCTCTCGGAAATGCGCTCGACGACGTCTTGGGCGACATCGTCGGCGACGCCGGCATCTTTGAGCGCCGTCCGCCAGCGCGGATGGCCGAGCCGCGCGCCGAGCGGGATCACGAGTTCGAGGGTGCCGGTGACGCCGAGGATGACGCTCGTCTTGCTTCGGGAAACGGGTGTCGGGGATCGGGGTCCGGGTCTCGCAGAATCGGAAACGCGAGCTTCACCCGATACCCGATACCCGATACCCGGTACCCGGTCGTCGAAGACGATGCCCGCGTCCGTGAGCGCCTGCTTCGCGGCGACCAGTCCGAGCAGTTGCGCGGTGTCGGTCGCTTCGAGGTCGCGCGGGGCGATGCCGTATTCGAGCGGGTTGAAGTCGATGGGGGTGAGGAACCCGCCGCGTCGGGCGTAGGTGCGGTCGGGCGACTTCGGATCGGCGTCGAAGTAGTCGTCCGTGTTCCAGTGCGTCGCCGGCACGTCGCCGATGCAATCGACGCCGTGCTTGATGTTCGCCCAGTACGCGCCCGGCCCGTCGGCCTTCGGGAAGAGGCAGCCGATGCCCACGATGGCCAAAGGTACGGGGGGGGTCGTCGCGGTGTTCAACTCGGTGTCCATCTCGTGAAATCGTCCGACGGTTTCGAGTCTCGGTCTCCGACCCCGGAGGGGTCACATAAATTAGCCGGTGGTCGAAGACCACCGGATGCAGTCCACCCGGTTTCCGATCCCGGAGGGATCGCAGCCGCTGCGACCCTTTCAGGGTCGATCTCTTCCCAAATTCTGGCCGGTGGTCTTCGACCACCGGCTAATTTCTGCGATCCCTTCGGGATCAAGCATCAATCCAATCGCCCCATCAGTTCCGCGTCCGTCAGCGGTCGCAGGGGAAACCATTCTACCGGCAAGTCGATGCCCTGCTGTCGCAGAGCGATCCGCCGGGTCGTCACGCAGGCTCCATAAAGCAAGTTCTGCGCGACGTTCACGACCGTGCGGTTCGCCGGAACTTCGAGGTGGCTCCCCTTCGCCCACTCGTTGAAGGCGCCCATCGCCGGGCCGCACCAGACCTGATAGTCGAGCTGCCGGGTCGGTTCGCCGGCATTGGCCCACCGCGACGACAGCCCCAAGTACCAGCGGAAGACGAGGGCCATCTTGTGCTTCGGATTGGCCTCGGCTTTCGGCACCTGCTCCGCGTCGCGCTTCAGGAAGAAATCCCGCGTCTCGATCCAGATCTCCGCGAAGGTCCGCTTCAGCACCGTCTTCTCAAGCTGGACGCGCTCCGGTTCGGGAATCGCCTCCCAATTCGGATAGGCGCGGTACAAGTCGTACAGCTTCTGCGCCCGCATGGCGAACATCGTGCCGCGCTTGAGCACTTGGAGTTTCACGCCCATCTCGAACATGTCCGCGGCCGGGGCCATCCCGACATCGGCTTGCCCCGCTCCGGCGAGCATCGTCCGCACGGCGTCCGAACTCCCCGATTCGACGCAGGCCTGATTCACGGAGCCCGTCACAACATAGGACGCCCCGAGGGCGAATGCGCCGGCGACGCTCGCCGGGGTCGCGATCCCCCCCGCCAATCCGACGCGCACGGGATTGGCGTACCCGAACTGGAGCTGCAAGCGGTCGCGGAGGGCGACCATCGTCGGCAGGAGCGTGATGGCCGGACGGTTGTCGGTGTGACCCCCGCTGTCGGCTTCGGCCGTGAGATCGTCGCACATCGGCACGAACCGGGCGAGTTCGGCCTGCTCCGCTGTGATTTGCCCCGTCCGCAGGAGTTCCTGAATCATCCGATCCGGCGCGGGCGTCAGGAACTTCGTGGCGACTTCGACGCGCGAAACCTTCGCGATGATGCGGTTGCCGCATTCGACCGAGCCGTCCGCTCGCTTCCGCAATCCCGTGAGCCGATACCGCACGACCGCCGGAGTGAGGTCCAGGTACGCGGACGCTTCGATGAGCCGGACTCCGCGCTTCAGGAACAGCTCGACGAGGGCCGCTTCGTGCGCCGGTTCGTTCGGACTGTGGATGAGGTTGATGCAGAAGGGGCGGTCGCCGAGGTTCGCCTGCAAGCGGTCGAGGGCGAGCGTCACCCGCTCCTTCGATAGCCCGGCCGCGCCGAAGCTGCCGAGCATCCCCGCCCGGCTCATCGCTTCGACGATGTCTGCGGAGGCGATGCCGTTGGCCATGGCCCCGGTCATGTACGGGAACTTCAGCCCGTGATCGGCGAGGAATGCGGCGCTCCCGAGTTGGGCCGGTCGCAGCGGTGGCAGGTAGGCGAGCAGCGGCAGGCCGGAGTGTGGGTCACCGAAGCTCCCGCGGGCCACGGTGATGCCGGACGATCCCTCGACGACGGCGATGGGCGAACCGAGATCGCCGAGGATCGCCGAGGCTGCGGTGGGATCGGCGGTCGGGGCGGCGCCGTCGGGGTGCCACCGGCCGAGCGGAACGGGACTATTCGGGAGCGTCATAAGTACCATTCGGTATAAGTTCGGCGCGCTCACCCGGACAGGACGATTGCGGCTCGCCCTCTTCAACTGACACCGGACACCGCGAATCTGGCAGCTCATTTTTCGAAAAACAGACGGCAGACATCGGACGGCGGAGGACAGTTCGGAAAAGCGCTCGCTGCCCGATTGACTCCCTCCGGTTCCCCGCGTACCCTCAGCTTCCCTCCACTCCGCGTTCCGGGTCGCCCATGCTCTCGCGCCGTCAAATGCTCCTCGCCTCCGCCGCCCTCCCCATCTGCACCCGCGCCTTCGGGGCCGATGCCCCGGTCGCCAAAGATGCCCGCCTCGGCAAGCCGAAGACCCTCAACGACTACTTCCCCTTCGCGGTGCCGAAGACCAAAGAAGAGTGGCTCGCGCGCCGACAGGTCGTCCGCGAGCAGGTGCTCGTGTCGCACGGCCTCTGGCCGATGCCCGAGAAGGCCATGCTCGAAGCGACCATCCACGGCAAGATCGAACGCGACGGCTACACCGTCGAGAAGGTCTTCTTCGCCAGCACGCCGGGGCACTATGTGACCGGCAACCTCTACCGGCCCAGCGGCGATGAGAAGAAGTCGAAGAAGTATCCCGCGGTGCTCTGCCCGCACGGCCACTGGAACAACGGGCGGCTTTTCGAGAACCCCGAAGCCAACGCGAAGAAAGAGATCGCCAGCGGTGCCGAGAAGTTCATCGAGGGGGCGATGTACCCCCTCCAGGCGCGCTGCCAGATGCTCGCCCGCATGGGCTTCGTCGTCTTCTTCTACGACATGATCGGCTACGCCGACAGCAAGGCGATCCCGCACATTCTGAAGTCGGGCGTGCCCCACCCGGACGGCTTCGCCGACGCCGAGGGGGAGCTGCGCTTGCAGTCGCTCATGGGCCTGCAGACGTGGAACAGCATCCGCGCCCTCGATTTCGTCGAGAGCCTGCCGGACGTAGACGCGAAGCGCATCGGTATCACCGGGGCCAGCGGCGGCGGCACGCAGACCTTCGTGCTCGCCGCCATCGACGACCGTGTGACCGCGGCCTTCCCGGCCGTGATGGTCAGCACCGCGATGCAAGGGGGCTGCATCTGCGAGAATTGCAGCCTCTTCCGCGTCGGCACCGGCAACATCGAACTCGCGGCCCTCTTCGCCCCCAAGCCGATGGCCATGAGCGGAGCGAAGGACTGGACCGAGGAGATCGAGACGAAGGGCTACCCGGAACTCAAGCAGCTCTGGAAGCTGATGGGCAAAGAAGAAAACGTGCTGGCGAAGGCCTTCCCGCAGTTCCCGCACAACTACAACCAAGTGGCCCGCGAGATGATGTACGGCTGGTTCAACAAGCACCTGCTCGGCGCCGACAAGCCGGTCGCGGAACTGCCGTTCAAGCCGGTGCCTCCGGAGGAACTCCGCGTCTTCGACGACAAGCACCCGCGCCCCAAGGACGAACTGAAGTCGAAAGCGCTGCGGGCCAAGCTGACCGAAGCGAGCGACAAGCAGATCGCGAAACTGCTAACGACGGACAAGGCGAGCGCGGAGAAGTACCAAACGTTCTTGAAGGTCGCGCTGCGGGCGATGATTGCGGACGAACTGCCCGCGGAGATCGCGATTCGCTCCGGGCCGGTCGAGACGAAGCACGAGGGCTTCGTCATGCACCGCGCCGTCCTCGGCCGGAAGGGCGAAGCTGACGCCGTGCCCCACGCCGGCGTGGTCGGGCCGAAGGCCGACGGCCGCGTCGTCGTTTGGCTGCACCCGAAGGGACGGGCGTCGCTCCTCGACGGCGAGAAGCTCGTCCCGGCGGCGAAGGCGCTTGTGGACGCGGGGTTCGCCGTCGTCGCCCCCGATGTCCTCGGCATCGGCGACCTCGCTCCCGAGAAGCCCTTCGCCGTTTCGGAAATCTACGCCGGGTTCACCTACGGCTACAACCGGCCGCTCTTCGCCGAGCGCGTCCACGACGCGCTCACGACCATCGCCTTCGGCAAAACGATCCTGAAGGCCAAAGCGATCCACCTCGTCGGCTGGGGGGAATTCGGCCCCATCGCCATCGTCGCCCGCGCCGCGGCGGGTACGGCCGTGGAGAGCTCATCGCCGACGCGAACCACTTCAAGTTCGCCGACCTGAAACTGCCGACCGACCCGATGATGCTGCCGGGTGCACTGAAGTACGGCGACCTGCCGGCGTTCCTCGCGCTCGGGGCACCGGGCAAAGCGAACGTCTTCAACAGCGACCTCGCGGAGAAGAACCCCGCCGCGATGACGTATGCGGCCCTCGGGAAGCCGGACGCGCTGACCGTCGGCAAGAAGGCGCTGACGGCCGCCGAAGTCGCCGCGTGGCTCAAGGGCGATTGAACTATGACCCCCGTACCGCGACATTCTCGGCGGCCGATGCTCTGCGGGCGGTTGGTCGCCCGCTTTCGGCATTCGCCCCGGTGGATGCGATTCGCGGCCGCATCGCTGATCGCGTTGGGCTTCGCGGCCGGGGCGTACTACCTGTTCCAAGTCGGACCGGCGCAGCGGAAGCAGCAGCGGCTCGCAGGATTGTGGGCCAAGTTCGACGAGGCTGCGAAAGTGGGGGCCGACGCCGAACTTCAATCGACTCTCGAAGAGATCCTCCGGGCGAAGCCGGACGATTCGCTCGCGTCACAGCGGCTCGAATCGCTTCGCACCGGATCGGCCGATGCGGCCGATCCGGCGATGCCGCTGCTGACCCTCACGCGGCACTTGCAGGCGGGCCGCTGGCCGGAAGCCGAATGCGAAGCGCGCAAGCGCTTGGCCCACCATCCGAAGGACTGGCTCGCGCGCTGCACGACCGCGAAAGCGGCCCTGCTCCTCGGCGATCGCGCCGCCGCCGGACGCGAACTGGACGCGCTCCCCGATCCGACGGACGCCGCCGCCCGCATCACCCCCGCTTCGCTCCTCTTCGCCTTCGACCTCTTCCGCGAACTCGACCGCGATCCCGCCGCGCTGCGCGCGTTCGTGCGCGGGGCCATCGCCGATACGATCCGCTCTTCGGCCGCAGAATCGTACCCCGCTTCGGTGAAAGTCCAACTCGTCGAATGCTACCTCGAAGGCTTCGAGCCGAAGGCGGATCGCCAGCCGAACGGGTTGAGCTTGGCCGTGTTCGCCGTCGGTCGGCTCGTCGATCTTTGTTTCGAACATCCCGACCTCGGCACCGAGGCTCTGCGCAAGCTCGGCCACGCCTGCGCCCGCCTCCTTCCCGCACTCGCGCGACTGCACCGCGACGGGCAGATCACCGCCGAGCAGTATCCGACGATCCTGCGCGAGAGCGAAGCCCGCACCGTCCGCGCGTGGCGAACGCTGCTCGACCGCGAACCGAGAGCGGCTCCCGCCTACCACGGACTCGCGCTCGCCGCTATGCGCGGTGGCGATGCGGCCCGCGCAGGGGAGTTGCTCGCGAAGGGGTTGGCCGCTTGCGGGGACGACCCGCAGTTGCTCGCGCTGCTGACGCTGCTGCTCCGCGCCGACGACCGGCCGCTCCCCGCGCTCGGGCTGCTGCTGGATGCGGCGGAGAAGGAACCGCAGAACGCCGCACTCTGGGTGCTCGCGGCGGAAGCGGCCGAAGCTGCGGCACGGCGCGACCTCGCGCTCGAGGCGTGTGCGAAGGCCCGCGCCGTCGATCCGAAGAACGCGTGGATCATCCGCACGGAAGCGCGGCTGCACATCGAAGCCGGAGGGCCGCACGTCCATACGGGCATCCAATCGCTCGCGGCGCTCGGCGACCGACTCCACCGCGATCCCGCCGCCGCGCGGCTCTACGTTCGCGGAGCGAACGAAGCGGGACTGGCCTCACTCGTCGAGGATTTCCTGGGCAAGTGCGAAGCGGAGAGTTCGAAGGCCGCTTCGCCCGAGCCGATCGCGCAGGCGCTGCGCGGCATCACCGAGAGCCGCTTCGACCCGGAGCTGATGGAGCTCGCGATTGCAAAGGCGAAGGCGATGCTCGACCGCTTCCCGAACGACACCGAATTGATGATCGTCGAGGCGCTGGCGTACTCCCGCGGCGCGGAGAACGGCGATCCGCTTTGGAACCGCACGAAAACGGGCGGAGCGATCCGCGCCTTCGAGCGCCTCCGCGACCGCGCGCCGGACGACTTGGAAATCGCCGCGGCGCTGGCGTGGATCCGATTGAAAGGAATGGCGGAGCCGGCGCAGGCCCGGCGCGATGCGGCGCCGCTGATTGCGGCCGCCGGGCAAGGAACGCCGCTGAGCGCTCGGCAGTGGCAAGTGCTCGGAGCCGTTCACCTCGCGGATGGCAAACTCGACGATGCGATCCGCGCACTCGAAAAGGCCCGACGGCTCGCGAAGGATTCGGCCGGCATCTGCGCCCATTTCGCGATAGCCTACCATCGCCAGGGGCGGAGGGACGAAGCCCGCGCCGCACTCGAAGCCGCCCGGTCGCTGCCGCAGACTCCGCAGGAGCGGGCCGATACCGCCGAAGCCTCCGTCCTTCTGCAACGGGAGAAGCCGTGACGCGCTCGCTGCTGGCCACACTGTCCGCATCGTTGCTCCTCGGCGGCGCCATCGCGCAGACGCCGCCGAAATCCGCACCGGTGCCGGACGTCGATCGGGCACTCGAGACCTTCAAGAGCGGCAAGTTCGACGATGCTTTGGAGCAGTTGAAGAAGGCCCACGCGGCGAACCCGCAGATGCAGCCGCCGCGCGTCGTGCTCGCGAGCTGGTTCCTCCTCGCGGAGAAGGGGAAAGAGGCGAGGGTCGCGCTCGAGCGCTTCGTGGCCGAAGATCCGAAGCACCCCGACGGCTACCTGCTCAACGCGAACTTCGCCTTCGGCGAGGGGCGCATCACCGATTCGATCCTGAGCTGCCAAGCGGCGCTGCAGTTCGCCGCCGATGCGCGATTCGACGCCGAGCAGCGCGGGCGTTTCGTCCGCGACGCCCGGCAGGGGTTGGCCGCCTGCTTCGAACGGCGCGGCGATATCGCGTCCCTCAAGGAGCAACTGGCGGGGCTTCTCAACGACGACCCGAAGAACGCCCCGCTGCGCGGCCGCCTCGCCGCCGCGACGTTCCACTCCGGCAAGCCGGAGGAGGCCTTCGCCGACTTCCGCAAGGTGTTCGAGGACGACCCGACGAGCGAGCCGCCCGAACTGCGGATCGCGCAGTTGTGGCTCGCGAAGGGGGAACGCGACAAGGCCGAGGAGTGGCTGAAGAAGTCCGTGAGCGCGCACGCGAACAACGCGAAGACGCACCGGGCCTACGCCGGTTTCCTGCTCGACGAAGGCCGGCCCGACGCCGCCCGACTCTACCTCGATGCGGCCGCGAAGCACGAACCGAAGGCCCGCGAAACCGCCGCGCTGCAAGCCCTCTTCGCCCGGCACAAGAAAGATTCCGCCGCCGCCGAAGCCGCGTTCGAGCAGCTCCACAAGGATGCACCCGGCGACGCCTTCGCCCACAGCAATCTCGCCCTCGCGCTCGCGGAATCGGCCGACGAAAAGAAGCGGAAGCGCGCCGTCGATCTCGCGGAGAGCTTGGTGAAGCAGAACGGCCGCGCCGCCGACGCGTACGCCGTGCTCGGCTACTGCTACTTCCGAGCGGGCCGCATCGACGACGCGGACAAAGCCCTCGGCACCGCCGCGAGCACCGGGCGGATCGGCTTGGACACGGCGTACTATCTCGCGGTCGTGCTGGACGAAAAGAAGAAGTATCCGGAAGCGCAGAAAATCCTGACCGATGCGCTCGCGGCGCGCGGCGCGTTCGTCTACCGCGCGGAGGCGAAGGCGCTGCTGGCCCAAGTCGCGAAGAAGATACCCGAAAACAAAGACGAACCGAAGAAGTGACGATGGTCGCCCCCCGATCGCCGATCCGCTCTCGAGTGCTGCTCGTGGCGTGGGCCGCGCTGGCGCTCGCCGCCTGCGGACTCGCCGCGGCCCTCATCCAATTCTGGGGCACGAGTCCCGAGTACGCCGACCGCTTCCTCATCCTCCTCGCTTCGGCGGGAATCGCATACTCATTGCGCGGTACTGCGCCAAGTTCTCGACCGCTCGTGTGGCACGCACTCCCCCCGGCCTGTTTTGCGGCGCTGCTCGCTCCGCTTGCGACCTACCTCCACACCCAGGCGTCCGGCGGGCGAACCGTCCTCCTCTGGCTCGATGCTTCGATCCTCGCGTCCGGCGTCGTCGGGCTGTTCCTCGCCGAAGGAGGTCGGCGCCGCGCCCGGCACTTCGCCTTCCCGATGCTCTTCGCCTTCTTCGCCCTGCCGATCCCATCCCGCATCCTCGGCCCACTGCAAAATCATCTGCAAGAGGCGACGACGGCGATCGCGGCCGCAGCCCTTCCGCTCTTCGGCTTGCCCGTCGAGCGCAGCGGGTTCGTGCTCCACCTGCGCGCCGGCGACCTCGGCGTCGCCGAGGCGTGCAGCGGTGTGCAGTCGCTCACGGCGCTCGCGGCGCTCGCCGCGTTCGTGGCTTACCGGAAGGGGTTCGGCCCGATGCGGGGGACGCTCCTGACACTGCTCGCGGTGCCCGTAGTGGTGCTTGTCAATGCGGTCCGCGCGATCGTCAGTGGAGTGATTCAGGAGGAAGCCGGGCGGACGTACATCCGGGGGATTTGGCACAGCGCCCTCGGCGTCGGACTGCTTTTCGTGGGGCTGGGCATCATAGTCGGCATCGCGCGGATCTTGTCCGTCCGAGTCGCGGGGGACCGGTCATTGCACGAAGACCGGTTCCCCGCGCCGGCGGCTCGGAAGGATCCGCACCGGGCATCGCCCCTCATCGCCGGCATCCTCATCGTCGGCGCGCTCGCCGGGGTCGGCGGCTACTTCCTCGGTACCTCCCGCGAAATGGCGGTCGCTCGGGATGCTCCACTCGATACGCTCCCGCTGGAGTTCGACGGCTGGCGCGGCGCCGACCGCCCGATCCCCGACGAAGTCGCGTCGCTGCTCGGACAGGATCGGATTCTGTACCGCAGCTACGAGAACAATCTGGGTCAGCGCGTCGATGTCTGGGTCATCTACTGGTCGAGCGCGAAGCTGGTGAAGGGCTACCACCACCCCGATCTCTGCTGGGGGAACCGGGGCTACCGCGTGACGGCGAAGCGCACCGAGAACGTGCGGCCGGCGGAGTGCGGCGCGGTTCCGGCGACGGCGCGCGAGTTCGCGCGCGGGGAGCGCGATACGCAGTTCGTGCTCTACTGGACGCAGGAGGGGAACCGCATCTGGACCGACGCCGACGAGCGCGCGGCCCAAGCCGAAACGGGCTTCCTCGCGCAACCCGATTGGCCCGACGATGCGCTCTCCGGCAATCCGGAGCAGCCGACGGGTCGGCTCGTCGTGCTGGTGGGCACGGAGAGCGCCTCGCCGCTGGCCCGTGCGGAAGCGCTGCGCTTCACGCGCGGGCTCGCGGTGGAGGTGTATCGGATCTGCCCGTGGGCGGAGCCGGTGCGGTGAGGGTTCGACGGGTGCTCCGCTCGGCGCACACGAAAGTGATCGGAAACCGGCAGGAACTCCCCGATTGCCGGGCGATCGGATCGCATGATGGAGTCCTCCGCGGGGATCGCATAGGTGAGGTGATGGAAATGGAGAACCGGAAGACGCTCTGCGGAAAGGTACGGGACAGCGGTATGCCCGACCCGGCGCAATGGGAGACGTTTTTCAATCCGCGCTGCATCCTGGAACGACTCGACTGCGGGGATTCCCCCGGCGACGCCGTCGAGTTCGGGTGCGGCTACGGGACGTTCACCCTTCCGGCCGCGGAACTGATCGATGGAAGGGTGTTCGCGCTGGACATCGAACCGGCCCTCGTCGCCGAAACGGCTCGCAAAGCGGCCCACGCCGGGCTGACCGACGTCGTCGCCGAAGAGCGAGACTTCGTGGCGGACGGGTGCGGGAGGCCCGATGGCAGTATCGTCTACGCGATGCTGTTCAATATCCTCCACACCGAAGAACCCATCGGGTTACTATGCGAAGCCCGACGAGCGCTCGCCCCCGGAGGTATTGCGGCCATCATCCATTGGCGAAAAGACCTCCCGACGCCGCGCGGCCCGTCGCCCGAAATCCGGCCTGATCCGGAGCAATGCCGAGTGTGGGGCGAAGCGGCGGGATTAGAGTTCGTTCGGTACGAATCACTCACCTGCTGTTCGTGGCATTGGGGATTGATGATGCGAAGGCCGTAACCACATCGGTAGTCCGTCTACTTCCACACCGAAGAGGTTTTTTGATCATGCCGCATCTCCTTCCACTCCGGACCGACGAGGCGCAGGCCCAAGCGCGGGCGATGCTCGAATCGCTGCAGGCGAAACTCGGGAACGTGCCGAACATGTACCGAACCTTCGCCCATGCTCCGAAAGTACTCGATGCGGCCGTCGCGATGGCCCAGGCCATTCGCAGCGACCTCGACCCCAAGCTCCGGGAACTCGCGTACCTGAAAGTAACGCAACTCACCCGGTGCCACGTCTGAATGCACTACCATGAAGCCCTCGGTCGGAGGGCCGGACTGTCCGACGGGCAACTGCGCGATCTCGGTTCGTTCGAGGCGAGCGACTCCTACACGGAACCCGAGAAAGACGTACTCCGTTTCACGGAACAATGGTCGGCCGAAGGGCGGGTGGACGAAGCCGTGCTCGAACGGCTCAAAGTCCGGCTGTCCCCCGAACACTTGGTGGTTCTGGCGACCACCGTCGCCCAGGCGAATTTCACCAGCCGCTTCAACAACGTTTTCGGCGTCGAATTACCCTGACTGTGGAGAGTTTCCGATGCGTCCCTTCGTCACGATGGTTGCAGTGCTGTTCGCCGCGGCAGCGGTCCAAGCCGCCGACCCGCCGTCCGTGCTCGGGAAACCCGATGCGTTCAAAACGCTCGTGAACCCGACCTGTTCTCACTGCCAGGATGAAGCGAAGCGGCGGGCCACCGAGTTGAAGCCCGACGACCGGGTGCTTTCGTGGACGCGCGGCTATTCCGACGGCGGGGCGATCCCGTTCCGCTTTTTCCTGATCCCGTACCGGGTCATTTCGGACAGCTACGGGGTTTTCGTCTACGACTCGGATGCCGGGTACGCGCGCGGATTCGCCCCCTCCTACGAGTTCCGCTTTCACGGCTGGCGCAACGGCGTGATGGTCATGAAGCACAAAGACGGCACGCTCTATTCGTGCCTCACGGGGCTCGCCTTCGAGGGGCCGAAAAAGGGCGAGCGGCTGAAGCCGGTGCCTTCGGTCGTCAGTGACTGGGGATGGTGGCTGGAAAAGTACCCGAACGCCGTCGCATACCGGATGCTCGACAAGTACAAGCCGATCGAACTCCCCGCGGGTGAAAATGCGGATTCGGTCAAATCGCGGACGAAAGTGGATCCGAAGGCCGAAGCGGAGAGCGAGGTTCTGGGAGTGTGGACGGGGAAGTCCGCACGGGCGTACCCCATCGCGACACTGGAGAAAAGCGGATTCGTGAAAGAGGAGCATGACGGCGAAGCGCTCGTCGTACTCTGGGAGCCGAAAACCAAGACCGCATCCGCCTACCGACCGCTCGCATCCCAACCCCGGAAGTTCAAAGCTCCCGAGCCGGACGAAACCGGAGTGTCGAAGCCCGACGAAGGCGTCCCGACGCCGTCCGGAGCGGTGGTCGTCGCGCCTCGAAAAATCACGCTCGCGCTGGCCGCGAAGGAGGCCGCCGGTCGCTTCCAAGACGCGGAAACGAAATCGTTCTGGGACGTGACCGGCCGCTGCATCGCCGGCGATTTGAAGGGCTACACCCTCGAATGGGTCGATAGCGTGCAGGTGAAGTGGTTCGCGTGGTCCGCCGAGTATCCCGAAGGTTCGCTCTACCAGGAAAAGAAATCCGCTCCCACCCCGGCCGACGCGAATAAGTCGGTGAAGGCCATCGCGGGCACCGCCGAATTCCTGCGGCTCCTGCCGAAACCCTTCGCCACGGTGAAGGCCATCGATCCGAAGGCCGGCACCGTGACGCTCCTCGCCGACGGCGAGAAGGAATCGAAAACGTGGCCGCTCGAACCCGATGCCGAGGTGAAGGTCGGCGGATGGTGGGGCCGGCTCGACCAATTCAAACCCGGCGACCGCGTGTGGGTCTGGCTCAAGCTCGACCGGAAGAAGAATCCCGTCTCGGTCGTGATGCTCTCGGACGAAGCGACCGAGTTCGACATGCACGGCAGCCTCCGGCAGAAGCCGGGGGAGAAGCCGAAGTTCGAGCCGAAAACGATCGAAGCGAAGCGGAGCGAACAGCGGGCTTGGCTGCGGAAGCTCTGGACCGAAAAGGGCCTGCCGGGCACGCTCACGTTCCACCACGTGTTCAGCGGGGAATTGGAACTCACGCTCGACCACGAAGCCATGCGCTGGGGGCGTTCACTCCTCGCCGGCGATACGGTGCACATCCAAGTCGATCCGCCCATCAAAGCGGTCGTGAAGTCGGTCGCGCCGTGGCGCGAGCGGACGGTGCTCCGGCTGGTGGTCGGCGAACTCGAATCGTCCGATCTGAAAATCGGCCAGCGCCTCGCGCTCAAGATGACCCCGCCGACGGAAACTGTCGAGGCGAGCGTCTACCCGCCCGACCTTGGTCGGGAACGGACGAAAGCCGAGCGGATCGAGTGGTTCTTGGCCAGTACGTACTGCACGTGCGGAGTGAGCAAGGACAATTGCACGGGGCACTTCTACACGCTCGCGAGTTGCAACCCGAACGGCTGCGGGATGCCGAACAGCCGGCGCGAGGACCTCGCGAAGATGATCGACAACGGGCTGACCGACCGGCAGATCTTCGACGATCTGCTGAAAGAAGTGGGCCCGTTGCTTCTGAAACCGCACCTGATGCCCTGAGCGCTCGACCGATGCCGTCGCGGGCGACCGAACGATGAAGAACACCCCCCTGATCCTCGAACGGTTCTGGGACCGCGGTACGCCGTGTCCGTTCGACGAGGTGATCGATGTCCGCTCGCCGGGGGAATTCGCCGAAGACCATGTGCCCGGTGCGATCAACTTGCCGGTGCTCTCGGACGCCGAGCGGGCCGAAGTGGGGACACAAAACGCGGTGGCCGGCTCATTCGCGGCTCGGAGGTCGGGGGCGGGCTTGGTCGCGCGGAACATCGCCCGGCACTTCGAGTCGCATTTCGTCCATCGGCCGCGCGAGTACCGGCCCCTGATTTACTGCTGGCGCGGGGGGCAGCGCTCGGCCAGCCTCGCCACGGTGCTCTCGGAGGTCGGTTGGCGGGTCACGGTGCTCAAAGGCGGCTACAAGACTTACCGCGCCCATGTCCTGCAAGAGCTGAAAGCCCTCCCCGCCCGGTATCGGTTCCGGCTCCTCGCCGGCATGACCGGCACCGCGAAAACGCGGATCCTGCACCACCTGGCGACGCGGGGCGCGCAGATCATCGACTTGGAGGGCATGGCCGGGCATCGCGGGTCGGTCTTGGGCCGGCTCGGCGCCCAACCGTCCCAGAAGGCCTTCGACTCGCGGCTCTTGGCCGAACTCGAAATTCTGAATCCCGGCGCACCGGTGTGGATCGAAGCGGAGAGCCACCGCATCGGCGACTTGTACCTGCCGCTCTCGCTCTGGAACGCGATGAAAGGCTCGGATGGCGTGGAAATCCGGATGCCCGTCGCCGCACGGATCGAACACCTCGTGAGCGAGTACGCCCACCTCATCGCCGATCCGGAGAGGCTGAAGCGGGAATTGGGACGACTCGCGCCGCTGCACGGCCGGCGGCGGGCGTCGGACTGGCTCCGGCTCATCGACGCGGGCCAGTGGTCCGTGCTCGTCGAGGATCTGCTCCGGTCGCACTACGATCCCGGCTACGCCGCGTCGCACCGACGCACCTTTTCCGGCGCGTTCCGAATCGCCGACTTGGCGAAGGCGACCGACGGCGATCTCGACGCGCTCGCCGACGAGTTGGTGAACGCCGGCGCGGCGGATCCCGCGGGGACGGAAACCTGATCGATTCGCAATCCTTATCGCAATCGCCCCGGTGGCCTTTCAGGGGGCGGGCCCGCTTGGCAGGAACTCCTTCGACTGCGACGGCTGCGGTTCCGAGCATCTGGAAACCTCCCGGATGACCGTCCAGCGGGTGCGGCAGCGGTTCGCCGCCGAAGGGTTCGACGCCACGCTGCACCGCAAGAGGCCGACCAGCCGGATCTTCCGCAAGCTCGACGGCACGCGGGAGGCGAGTCCGATCGACTCGGCGACGGTGTGGCGGACGCTGAAAAAACGAGATCGAGCCGTGGCCGGAGCAGCAGTGGGTGATCCCGCCGAAAGCGAGTGCGGCGTTCGTGGCGAACAGGGAGGAAGTGCCGGACACCCGCGAAGCCCTGCGGTTCCCGACGTCCGGCGGTGTACGTGGACGAAGGGGGCAAGCAGCTGCTCGGCGACGTCCTCGGCCTGTGGCCCGCGGTCTCCGCGTGCTCGATCCCGCGACCGTCTGACCCGTTACCCATCCGGTGCCCGCGGGAACTACTTCTTCTCGGCGATCGGTTCCAGAATCAGCCAGACCTTCGACTTCAGCGGCGGGATCTTCGCCGTGATCGGCTCGAAGTGCAGGTCGATCTCGTCCTTGCTCACCTCGACCGGCAGGTCGAGCATGGAATCGACGAAGTTCGACAGACAGATGACCTCGCCGTTGTTCGCGCAGTAGTATTCCGGGTTGTCCTTCGGCGCGTCCGGGTTGCGGATGAACCGGCTCCCCGCGAAGACCCAATCGTAGGTCATCGGCTTCTTCGTCTTCTTGTCGAGCACCCAATCTTGGGCCGCGTGCGTTTTCAGTTCGCCGTCGCGCGAGTAGTGGACGCTCACGCGGATTTTCTGACCGCTCGCCGGTTTGTACTCGAGTTCGCCGCTCTTGGGGTTCACGAACTGCACGGGCGAGCCGACTTTGGCACCCGTCGCCAAGAGGGCCGAATGGATGTAGCGCGGGTCGAGATCGACGCGCAGGATCGATTCGTGCTCCTTCGTCTTGGCTTTGCAGAGCAGCACTTCGAGCAGCCCTTCCCGCAGGCAGACCTCCGTGACCACGAAAACGCGCATCCCGCCGTCGGGCTTCTTTTCGAGGAAGAGCGTCTTCTCTTTGTTCAGCGGCGTGATCTTCGATTTCGGATCGGCGAGCGGGGCTTCAGGCAGCGCGGCCGGTTCGGTGCTGACCGGCTTCGGCTCGGCTTTGGTCGCGGGGGTCGGAGCGGCCGAGGGGGTCGGCTTCGCCGTGGCGGGAGCATCGGGAGCGCGACCGGGGAAGGCATCGCAGCCCGCGAGAACCATTGCGAAAATCGCGAGGAGAAGGGGGACGGGGCGGAGCATCGGGAAATCCCCTGCGCGGAGAGTGAGCATCCAGTCTAGCAGATCTGGCAGATGCCGTGCCCGAAGGCAGCGTAGGGGGTTCGCGGTAGGTTCACTTGAGGACGGTCGGAGCCGTCCGCGTCGTCGAGGGGGTGAGATTCGTGGAGCGCGTTCCGCGCTCCGTCGTCCGGGTCGTGGCTTCGCTGTCCGGCTTGCGACCGGCGAACGAATCGCACCCGACGACGCCCGTGAAGAGGATCAACACCAGAGCCGAAAGACTGACAAAACGCCGCATCGAACGCTCCTTGCGAAAGGGGACGCTGCGTCGGGCGGAGCGTTCCATCACCTACAGCTTCGGCCTGAAGGACTTCATGAAGTACTTCACGTCCGGAAAGTCGGCGGTGTGAAAGGGCCCATCGACGCCGAGGTAATAGACGCGGCTTTTGGTACGCACGATCCGTACCACCCGGCGGATCTGCCCCTCCGGAAAGCGCAGCTCGTACTCGCGCGCGCGAATCTCCTGACCCCGCACCGGCTCATCCCTGACCACCCGTGCGCCGGATGTGAGCAGGGCCTCTTTGGCCTTCGCGAACCAAATGTCGTCCGGGGTATTCTTGGGGAGATCCATCGGAAGCGGACCTTCCGCCGCGACGAAGGCGACCGGCCAAGCGGGCCGCTTCGGGTCGGAATACCGGTAAGCCTTGAGCGACCAGCCTTCGACGGGGCTGGCGACCTCGGCCGGATTGCCGGGGAACTCCGCGGTGTACGCTTTGCCGGGCGGTGCGAATTCGCGCCAGCCGTCCCCGCCGACCCCGAAGTTTTTGAACACCTCGACGAGCCAATTCTCCTGCACGAAGTAGAGCCCGCCCGAAACGAGGTAGGCCAGCAACACGAGCGCCAGCATCGCGCGGATGCGGGCCGGCGTGCTCCGGTGCGTGAGGGCGATGCCCGCGCACAGCCCGCCGATGCCGACGGCGACCGCCAGCGGGGCGGCGTACGACAGCACCGTCTCCCGACCGGTGATCGCCGAAACGAGCAACCACAAGAGCGGGATGCCGAGCGGGAGCAGCGCCACCGAAATGAGCAGGCCGTTCGGCCCGGCGTGGTGCGGATGCGGATGGTCGTCCGGCTCCGGGAGGGCGGCGCGGGGGGCGGG
>Ga0136611_10001129_pt1 | contig 18357 bp, 11 predicted proteins | sample AntDrymUQ2232306_2_FD_106645 | JGI IMG/M metagenome (GOLD analysis project Ga0136611, IMG submission 106645) | Polar desert sand microbial communities from Dry Valleys, Antarctica - metaG UQ223 (23.06) | ecosystem: Environmental > Terrestrial > Soil > Desert | place: Antarctica: Dry Valley...
ATTGAGAATCGTGCCGGTAACAAGCCGGACGACTTTCTCACGTCGTACTCTGATGTCGTGCGCTGGGGACAGCATCGCGATCTGCTCAGCGATGCGGACGCGGCACGCTTGCTGACGCTGGCCGATCAGCAGCCAGGGATGGCTACAGCGGCGCTGGACGTGGTGTTGGCGCTCCGCGAAACGCTCCATCGTGTCTTTCTCGCGCTCGCACGTGAAGACGAGCCAGCCGCTGGCGACCTGGGGCATATCCAGGGTATCTACGGACGCGCGATCGGTCATGCCCGCTTCCACCGAAGCGACGGTCGCTTCGAATGGACCTGGCCGGTGGACGTCACGCAACTCGACTGGCCCCTCTGGCCAATCGCCCACTCCGCAGTCAAGCTACTGACCGAGGGCGACCCGGAACGTGTGAAGGTCTGCGCCAACCCGGACGGCTGCGGCTGGCTCTTCTACGACGGCAGCAAGAACGGCAGTCGCCGCTGGTGCAGCATGGAAGGCTGCGGCAGCCAGGTCAAGATGCGCCGTCAGTATGCGAAGCAGCGGAACGCGCAACGCGGGGCGCGGGACGTGGGAGACTTGTGATTCGCGTCCCACGCTCCGGAAATCCGTGTATGATCGTCAACCGTTTCGGATCGCGACAGGGAGGACGCTCATGCAGGACGAGATGACGCCCGCCGTATCGACACGTGACCTGACCGAGGCGACACGTGCGATCTGGGACGCGAAGGCCGACTTCTGGGACGAGCGAATGGGCGAGGGTAATGCGTTCCAGACGATGCTTGTCGGTCCGGCGACCGAGCGGCTGCTGGCGCTACGCGAGGGTGAGCAGGTGCTGGAGATCGCCTGCGGCAATGGCCAGATGGCGCGCCGGATGGCCCAGTTCGGCGCACAGATCGTCGCGACCGACTTCAGCCAGCGCTTCGTCGAGCTTGCCACCGCCCGCACCCGCGAGGCCGGGCTGGACGGCCAGGTGACGTTCCAGCAGGTCGACGCGACCGACGAGTCCGCCCTGCTGGCACTCGGCGAGGGACGCTACGCCGCCGTCGTCTGCAACATGGCACTGATGGACATGACCGAGGTCGAGCCCCTCTTCCGCGCCGTCGTGCGCCTGCTGGCTCCCGCTGGCCGCTTCGTCTTCTGCATCGCGCACCCCTGCTACAACTCGAACGGGATCAGGATGACGCTCGAAGAGGAGGACCGTGGCGGCGAGTTGGTCGAGACATCCGCGATCAAGGTTGTCGACTACCTGAACATCCCACCCGGCAAAGGCGCGGGGATGCCCGGCGAACCGGCCCCACACTGGTACTTCCACCGTCCGCTCTCGGTTCTGCTGCCGCTCGCATTCACCGTCGGCCTCGTCATGGATGGCATCGAAGAGATGGCCTTCCCACCACGCAGCGATCCCAACCGCGCCCTCGGCTGGGGACTGTATCCGAACATCCCGCCCGCGATGGCAGTTCGAATGCGCGTGATGCGCGATCAAAAGCGTGTCCCAGAGTCGCTAGAGTGACGAGGAGAGCAGCCGTTGTCCTGTCATCCTGAGCCGCAGCGAAGGATCGCCTGGCGTCAGGGATGGGAATGCGCCGATTGGTAGACGCAGGCGTCGGTCCTCGTACGCCAATCGTTCGTCACGGCCAGGCGATCCTTCGCTACGGCTCAGGATGACAGGACAACGGCTGCTCTCCTCGTCACTCTAGCGACTCTGGTGAGTATCCCGCGTCCCGGACTGCTACTATTCGACGGTTAGATACCAGCCATCCGCTGCGGGAGTGAGGAACGATCGATGAGCGAGACGATTGCGACCATCAGCGGGCCGCAGCAAGCGGTAAGGGCCGGGACGAACGCGCTCGACTATCTGCGCTCGCGCGGCTTCGTCCACGATGTGACCGACGAGCAGGCGCTACGCGATGCGTTCGCGAGCGGGCCGGTGACGTTCTACATCGGCTTCGACCCGACTGCCACCAGCCTGCATATCGGCAACCTGGTCGGCATCATGTTGATGGCGAATCTCCAGCGGCTCGGCCACCAGCCAATCGCGCTGGCCGGTGGCGGGACCGTCATGGTTGGCGATCCTTCCGGCAAGACGGAGATGCGTCAACTGCTGACGGTCAAGACGATCGAGGACAACCTGCGGGCGATCCTGCCGCAGTTTGCGCGCTATCTCGATTTCGACGGCGGCAGATTCGGCGACAACCCGGCTGCCATGCTGGTCAACAACGCCGACTGGCTGCTGAAGCTGGAGCTAATCCCGTTTCTGCGCGACATCGGGCGGCACTTCTCGGTCAACGAAATGCTGGCGGCTGAAACGTATAAGGTACGGCTGGAAACGACCGGCCTGTCGTTCATCGAGTTCAACTACCGTGTCCTGCAAGCGTACGATTACCTGCACCTGTTTCAGGCGCGCGGCTGTGTGATGCAGGCGGGTGGCTCCGACCAGTGGGGCAATATCACTGCCGGGACCGACCTGATCCGCCGTGTCGAGGGCGGCAAGGCGTTCGGCCTGGTCACGCCACTGGTGATGACGAGTGATGGCCGCAAGATGGGCAAGAGCGAAACTGGCGCCGTCTGGCTGGATCGCGAGCGCACCAGCCCGCTCGACTTCTACCAGTGGTGGGTCAACACGACCGACGACGACATCCCGCGCTTCCTGCGCCTGTATACATTCCTGCCGGAAGAGCGCATCGTTGACCTGACCTCGGTCGAGGGCGCCGCCCTGCGCGAAGCCAAAGCCGTCCTGTCGTGGGAGGTGACGGCCCTTACCCACGGCTCCGAAGCCGCCGACGAAGCCGCCGCCGCCTCGCGCGCGCTCTTCTCGCGGGACCGCAACACTGCCCCGGACGCCGCCACCCTCGCCGGCGATGCAACGATCGATCTCGCACTGGACGGCCCGATCACAATCGCCGAGCTGTTCGTGATGGTCGGCCTCGCCAGCAGCCGCAACGAAGCCCGTCGCCTCGCCCAGCAGGGCGGCCTCTCGCTCGACGACGCCCGCGTCAGCGACGCCGACACCCCGTTCGAGCCAGCCACCGACCTCGTCCTCCTGCGCGCCGGCAAGAAGCGCATGAAGTATGTCCGGCTGACAAAGTCGTAGGACGAATGCCTGGAGCGACACCCGTGACAATGGGCCACGAATCATCCTGGCCCACTGTAGCGCTAACGAGCGGGCATCGGCGACACGATGCGTTCAAGTACGCGGATAGCCAGCCCACGAACCAGTTCCTGATGGACGAACTGATTGCTGAATGAGCGTAGGCATTCATAACACGACGTTTCTGCTCCACACGAGCAGTCCGCGACACGGGCGAGCGCCGCCGCAAGCACGGTCTCAAGATGCTGCGCAAAGCGGCGGACATGGCCTGCTCCGCCCGGCACACTGTCGAACAGGATCAGTGTCTGACCGATCGTCTCCGTTCCGTACAACGATCCGCTGACATCCTCCATCTGGATGCCGAGTGCCTGTGATCCTCCAGCGAGAATCGCATACAGCGTCGAGAGTGCCGTCTCTCGTGTCATTGAAACGAACGGGAACTGAATCGCGAGGACATCGCTCTCAAACGTGTGACCGAGATGAAACGGCTTGACCGGGCCGCCACATTCCCGGCCAGAACGCGGGTTTGTATGCTTCTTTGGCCGTGCCTGTCTTGCCTTGCCAGTTTTGCCGGTAGGCAACGGTGCCGGCTCGGACCAGCCGCACCACTCGCAGACACGGAACCCGCGACCCATCCGCCCGGAGTTCACGACTGCCAACCTGCCGTTGCGTGAATAGCGCGCCCGCACACCACTTGCGAGTTCAATGATGAGCCGATCATTCCCGGCATCAGACGTATTGATCTCAGGGCTCTGGTCCTGTGTGAAATAGACTTGAGATGAGTAGATGCGCGCTGGACGTGACTCCCCTGGGTTCCGGCCAGCTTCGTTCGTCGCCAAAAAGCCAAACTCCGGGACGATGTAGTGACCCTTCATTCCATGGTAGCCGTGGTCCAACTCGCCCTCACAGATCGGGCAGACAGTCGCGCTGGGACGTTCTGGCCGGTCACGGATGAAAGACTGACAGGTTGGACAGATGATGTATTGCCACTCGTCCCAGGCGCCTTTGTATGGTGGCTTAATTCCGCCGCTCTTCCAGACGCGGCCACCAGCGACCACTTCGCTGCCCGGTGCGTAGTCGGTCAACGCCTGGCGCAGATCGCGCGCGAGTGTGACGTCACGGGCGGTTGGGTCCTGGATGTGGTTGGTTTGTAGTTCGACCACATCAACCGGAAAACTGTACTTTGGCAGGACATTGACCGTCCCAAAGAACCCCAGCAACTCGCGCCTGAGTACTGTCTCCTTGATTTTGTCGAACCGTTGGAAGTTGGCGCTGGATCCAGTTTCTCCGCGCTGCGCGGCCTCAATCGCCGCTGTTTTCAACCCGTTGAGAATATCTACATCGCGTTGCAGTTCGCCGGTTGCCATATCCAGTACGCCGTCGCCTGATCCGACGAGCCGGTCTACCCACGACCAATCGTCAACGCCGAGATCGCTCTTGATCGTCTCGGGGACGATCCGTGCGAGTGCATCACCAACGATCGCTGGACGACTGTCGAGATAGGCGCGCAGCAAGCTGGGACCACGTGATCCTTCGTCGTCCTCGGGACGGAAGAACGAACTGACGCGCACGGGGAACGTGAGCGGACCGCGCGCGGCGCTGTCGCGGAAAAACGCAGCCAGCGCAACCGAGTGCAGGTGTCGGCGGACAATCTTGAGGTTGTCGATCGTGACGCTGGGCGGAATGATCCGACCAGCGACCATTTGGCGCGGATCGCGGTGAAAGGTGAAGTCGTGCGAACGCCGCTGGGCATAGGTCACAACGAACGCGGTTGAGTCGGTACGGCGACCAGCGCGACCTGCGCGTTGAACGTAGTTGGCTGTTGTTGGCGGCACATTGCGGAGCAGCACTGCTTGCAACTCGCCAACATCGACGCCCAGTTCGAATGTTGTTGAACAGGACAGGACGTTGAGCTTGCCGTCCATGAACTCCTGCTGGATCTCGGCCGCACGGTCGCTCGTCCACTGCGCGGTGTGTTCCTGGACGCGCAGAGCGACAGGGGCAAGCGAGGTATAGACCGAGCGGTAGTTGTTCTCCCGCACGAGCGGCGAATCGGCGTCGAACGGCAGCAACGTGCCGGTGCAACCGCCCGTCGGGCAGACACCTCGAATGCTGATACGCGACAGCACGCCGCATCGGTTGCAGGTGTGGAATGGTGTCGACACGGACCCCGGACCGGTGTAGATGATTTCCCAGAGCCGGTGGTCGAGCCGGTAGCGGACACCCTGCGCTTTGTCCTCCTCAGCGATAAAGTGTTCGCGCCACGCTTTGCCCTCGACAATTAACCGCCAGAGTCCGCTCAGAGATTTGCTTGCCTCATCGTGTCGATCTTCAGCACTCAGACCGGGCGCGGTGCGTTCGAGGATGCGTTCCAGGATCTCGATTCGCCGGTTGGTCTTCAATAGCGGCATCCACGAAATGGTCGCCCGGCCGCGCCCGGTGTAACGCATGAAGTACTCACGGTTGCGTGGCTCGAAAATGGCGTCTGTCGGTAGGACGCCATCCGGGTAGCTGACAATGCCGTTCTGGCGAACCTGATCGAGCAGCAGTTCGATCAATTCAACGGCCTCGTCGGAAGACAGCTTCCACGGTGCAGCGAGCAGGGGTGGCGGAAACAGATCCTGCACCGGCACGCCAGACGGGCGTACCGGTCGAAATGCAACCATGCCCGCCCCTTCGAGCGCGTTGCGCCGGTCCCAACTGGCCAACTCGGCCATGACCCAGCTTTGGACAGTCTGCTTGCGCGCCAGATCGCTGCCGCGCTGTTCAAACCATCCGGCAGCAGTCGCTTCCTTCATAAGCCAGGCTGTCATGTCCTCCACGCGCGGTGGATGCTGAAGATCGAAATGCTGCTCCAGTGCATGCACGATCAGCCGGCGGCGCAGCAGTTGCTGGTGATTGCGTCCGAGGTATGGCGCGAAGAACGCCGCGTCCTGGCGCGAGTCGGCGAAGGCCAGCAGCTTGCGGCCCTCACCGGGTCGCGCGCGCAGTACCGGGTCACGCGCTGGTGGAATCTGCTCGTAGAGATGGGTGGCGAGGACACTGACAGGAGCATCCTGACCAGTGATGATGTGGCCGACCATACTGCGCCGCGAGCTCGCTCCACAGGCGACACAGGAGCGCAACCCACCGGTATCGCCAGCCACCTCGGTGACAATGCTGATCGAACGCAGCGCACCCGGATCGCCTGCATGCCGGCAGGTAGGGCGAATTCCATCGCCGATGCCGAGCGCGCCGCAGACGGTGCAGAGCGTGCCAGGCTCCACGCCTTTGGTCTCGGTTGACGCGGCAGCCGCGTCGTCAGTATCGGGATCGTCTTCGCCTCGCTCACTGGCGTCGTCTTCATCCAGATCTACATACTCCCGATCGAGCAGGACAAAACGTAGCGGCCCACTATTGCCACGCACTGCCTGATTCAAGCGTGGGAGCGCGTCGGGTTCACCCTTTCCGTTGGGATCAAATCGCCCGGTCAGGTACCCAGCGCCACAGCGCGTGCAGGCAGCCAACTCGAAGACGCTTCGTGGCGCACCTGGGTGGCTGCACTCCGGGCATTCGGCATGACGCGCCAGGAACAACCGTGGGCCGCTGCCTCTGTGCGCTCCCAGGCACACCCAGGCACCCTCCAGGGCGCGGACAAACAGGTGATAGCGAGCCGGCAACAGCGACATCGCAGTTGCGTCGGGACGTGCCTTGACGGCCAACGTCACGAGACTGACGAGATGGGCAGCCCTATCTGGTTCGCTGGGTCCGAAGACATCGTCCGCAACTGCCAGCACATCCTGTGGTCCGTGGTCGTTCAGGAGTTGCAACAGATTAAGCAGGCGCATGTCGTGCCCCAACAAGCTTGCCAACCAGGCTGGGACGGCGTTGCTGGCATCAACCTGGGACGCGGCGCGATCTGCTTCAACGATCCAACTCGCACGGATACTGGCCGCACTGGCAACAGCCCGTAACGCTGCCAGTGGGTCTGGAGTATCACGCGCCTCGTTCAGGCGGTTGTAGAGAGTCGCTGGGAATGCGGCGGCCTGCTCGATGCCCGGGATCTCAACTCTCGTGCGTTGCGCCTCGATAACATCACCCGGCTCGAAGCGCTCGTCAAACAGGCCGTCTGCGAACGCGGCGACAGCACCAAAATCCTCCCGGCCACGGCCAAGCGTGGCGCTGGTTGCAATGCAGCGCAACTGCCCGCGTTCGCTACGGACCACGCGGTCACGCAGCCTGCGGATGAGCATGCCCACTTCAATGCCCTGGGCGCCTCCGTAGGTGTGTGCCTCGTCCATCACGATGAAGCGCCAGTGCCGACCAGTTGGTCCATCGAACAACGACGAGTCGGTCGGGCGCAAGAGCAGGTACTCCAGCATGGCGAAGTTTGTCAGCAGGATATGCGGTGGTTGGGTCTGCATCCGATCGCGGCTGAGTAGCTCATTGGGCAGTCGATCTGCGCCCGGAAATTGAGCCTGGAAATGTTCAGCAGCTTTCACTGCATCCTGCCGTGTTTCGCCGGTATAGCGACCGAACGTGATGTCTGGCGCATGGCGCAGGACCTCTCGAAGACGCTTGACCTGGTCGTTGGCGAGCGCGTTCATCGGGTAAAGCAGCAGCGCTCTGACCCCCGGTTGATCCAGCGTCCCAGCGGCTCGCTCTCGTAACAGGCTATCCAGGATGGGGATCAGAAAGCTCTCAGTCTTGCCCGATCCAGTGCCAGTAGCGACAACGATATTGCGCCCTTCGCCAGATACTTGCTCGACAGCGCGCTCCTGATGCCGGTAGAGGGGGCGATCGAGCGGTAGCGCCGGGCTATCCAGTGTGTGGAATCCATCCGACAACACATCATCCTGGACAAGTTCGGCAATCGAGCGACCCATCACAAACGCTGGCGCACCTTCAAGGAGTGGCCCCTTGACGATCAGCCCTGGCCGTTCGAGTTCCTGCCAGTATTGCGTACGCAGATGATCGTCGCGAAGCGGGTGAAGCGTCTTCAGATAGCGCAGGTAGCTGGTCCGCAGATGCTCCGATGTACGGATCGGATCGATTTCTCCCGGGAGGTTGGTCGATGCGGTAGGAACTGGCTTCGGGACGGGTAGCCATGCGTCGATATCGTCCCAGCTATTCTTCGCCATTCGCGTCTTCCATTTCACGTTCACCGCCGTCTTCATCGTCGTCGCTGGCCGGCTGTCCTGTCTCTACGGACGGTCGGGTAACCAGCAGATCGAACAGACACAGATCATGTGAGTAGATGCCGGGGGCGGCGAATGCTGCAAACCTGCCGTACTCCATCAGTTGCGATTCACTGAAGCGGATCGAGCCCCCGTTGGACGGATGACGCGCGATCAGACGTTGCAGCAGTGCGACGCCTGCCAGATCGTTCGACAAACGCCGGCCGACAACTGCGATCGCGGCACGCAGGCCAGGCGCTCGTTTCCCGATGCGGCTGGTCGCCAGATCGTCGTCCAATGTGTCGAGTTCCGATTCGATGCGTGGCACCGCGTTGGCAAGCCAGTTCACGATGCGCTGTTTCCGCATCATTCGTCGCGGGTGGTTGAGCGCGAGAAGCCAGTCGAACGTTGCCAGATCGTAAGCATCACGGTCGAGAATGCCTGTTGGGGCCAGTCCGATCGTTTGGCGAATCATCTCCAGTTGGGCGACTGGCATGCGACAGGCAATCGGGTCAATTGGATAGCCGAATGCTATTGCCATTTCATCGGTGCGGTTCATCCACGGCTGCTCTCTGATCTCGTTAGGGCCAAGTACCGGTAGGAGCGTCGCGAGCGGTTGCTGGCCAAGTAGGAGATCCGCATCTTCTCGCTGCACATCGGTCGCAAGCAGCTGATCCCCGATTCGAGACAGGAATAGCCACGGTGCCTCGCGTTCCAACACGGCACGTTCGGATGGAGGGAGGCCGTCGATCATTGACCGGAGATGGTTGGCGTCGATTTGTGGCAGGCCAAGGCCGACCACAATGCCAGACAGGCCGGAACGATCTGACTCTGTGTGGGACTGCTCAACCGTGTGACGTTCAACGAGCGCGTGTAGCAGGTCCACGTGGTCGATCAGCGCCTCACGCAGCGTGAGGATCGCCGCCTCCAGATACGACTCGTCCTCACGGATGTCGTTATCTGCAGTCGTCGTCAGCGACGACAGGACGGTGATCGCTGGTGACGGATCCTCACTGTCCAGCATTGCCCGCAATCCCCGAAGGCGATGCGTCTCCGGGACCAACATGAACTGTTCAAGCAACTCGAACGATGTCGTTGCGGGAATCTCCGCGCGCGCCACAATCTCATCGTGCGAACCGATCTGGACGGCGAACGACGTTCCGGCCGCTCGTTGCGCTGTCGTTCCGATCCATGGATTGACGACCACAATCTCCGCGAGATACGGCCCGGGAGGCAGGAGCATGTCGTCTGCCTCGAAAGACAATGAAGATTGCGCAGTGTCGGGTATTACGATGATGTGGGGCGACTCCCAGGGACGCGCCTGAGATGAGAGCCGCAGAACACGGTCATTGACCCGATGTGGCTGCATCCATGTGATGCTGATGTGGCGGCGGTCGTCAACAATGCCGGTATCTGTCAGTGCGAGATCGCCGATCACCAATTCTCGTGTCAGGCGGAGTACATCACGAGCCAGTGCCAATGCTGCGCCAGTCGAGTCCGTAATGTCGATGGCGATCGTCATCGCCGCATCGTTGCTGGAGGCAATCACCGTCGAGAACTCGCGCAGCGATGCCCAGACACGCGGCCCATGGATCGGAACCACCAATTCCTGTCGCTGCTGCCCCGCTGCATCGCGAAGTGTCAGTCGCAGTCTACCTGCGGAACTTGGCAGCGGCAGGTGTCCAACTGTGTATCCCTCTACCAGCAGTGCAACATCACCAGTGCCGACAAGATCCTGTGGCAGGGTCAGTGGTTGTGACGACCAGATGAGCTGTCCATCCCCGCCGCCACCGATTGTTGTCCAGCGGATACCAGCGAGCGGGACATGTAATTCGACAGCAGCGTTCTGAGTGAGCGCTTGTGTGCCATTCGCGACTGGTGACAGCGCCAGCGACACCGCCTTCCCCGAAGCGGTCAGATCGAAACCGTCCTGCACCCGGTGGAGCAGAACATTCGGATCAATGCAGCGTGTGGCGATCGGGATAGTCGATCGCAGTTCGATGCGCGCGGGCGTGCCATGCTCTCGGTTGATCGTTTCGTGGCTCGACTGGCCTCGAATCGTCAGCCCCGGTAGGAGCGCAAAATCGAACCGGGCGTCCTTGCCGAGTGGTCCACGCACACTCGCACTGTATGTCCCGATCGCGCCCGTTCCGAGCAACTTCGACTGTGCCAGGTCGACGACGATCCCGCCTCCAGCATCGCGATCCGATTCCAGTTCACTCACGTTTCGAACAACCCGCTCACCCGGGACGCTGCCTTCCCGCGCGGTGAGGACGACGGTCCACCGTTCGGCGACGGCCGCTTCCGCATCCGTTCCGGGAATCAGCAGTGATGGCGCCCGCGACACGACCGGCGCGCGTTCGTCTCCAGCCCAGAGCGTCTCAATTCGGTGCTGGTTGATGTCGCTTTGCGGTCGCCCGACATCGTTGTCACGTTCCTGCACAGCGACGACTGCGGATCGCGCTCCATCTGGCTGTCGGACAACAATCGACCCCGCAGCAGGCAGCGTGACGAGCGCGACCTGGAAATTGCGCCATTGCCCTGAGAGTGGCGGAAATCGTTCCTGGATCTCTAACGTGCGTTCAAGCCCAGCCGCGTTGATAGACAGGGCGCAGTTGGCTGGGTAGAGCAACACGATGTCGCCGGCTGGAATTGCATCTGGTGCCCTGACAACGTCGAAGCTGTCCGGATCGAACCCGAGCACTGGTCGGTGGGCAGGCAGCCCCGCGAAGCGCCACGTCGATTGTTCCTCTCCATTGACCAACAAGGTCACATCCCAGCGACCGGCCGGTTCGTCAAGGACGACCTCTGCCTCTCGGCATTGGGTTGCTCCGCGGCCTGGCGTGACGTCAATGATGCGCGTTCGGGATCCGAATCCGAGCGACCACGCGACACGCTGCGTGTCGCGATCCACTGATTGGGACGGAAGTCGAAGTATCAAGCCTTCGCGTCCCCACGGATCGATTGATAGACGCGGAGTTGCCAGTCTGCGCCGAACCCCAGGAGCATGGGTTCCCTGTCCTGGCACACCGCGTTGAGCGATCCAGCGGTTGAATGCCTCACCGATCCGAAATGGCAGGCCCGTCTGAACACTGTCTATGGGCGAGCCGCTTTCGAGTGCAGGTTCAACCATATCGATCGAACGCTGCAGAAAGTCGTGCGCTGTGGCTCCGCCGGCGGTCAGGAATCGTTGGATCGGCATATCAATCTGGACAAAGCTGAAGCGACGAGATTCCCATTCGGCAACCAGTTCACGTACCTGCATCGTGCGCCACTCGGGGCGTGCGAGGCTATACGCCAACAGGTCGAAGAAATCGCTGAGGCAGTAATCTGGTACGCCGCCGTGGGCCAGGATGCGAGAGACAAAGCGCTGTGCGCTGTGCTCGTCGAACTGCGGAAATCGCTCAAGCCGGCGCTCGATCAGCACGCGCTCGAAGCCGCGTGCCACTTCTGCGCGCGCGATGTTCTGTCCAACGCGGTCCGTGACGCTGCTCCAGAAATTGCCCTGCTCGTACCCATAGATACCGCAGAAGACGAGGAACGTTGCCAGACAGCATGGGTAGCGCGAGATAAGCCGCTGATCGCCGTGCCGGTGGATGACATCGCGAACGTCGTTCGCAAACTGTTCGAATTCATCGCGCGCCAGATTCAACTCTCCGATAAGCTGGACCGACGAGATACGCGCGCTGAAGTCAGGTTCCCAAGCATCGAGCCGCTCCCTGGGAGGAGGCGTGGATGTAACGGCCACTGCCGCAGGATCGTCCGTTACGGGGTGCGATGGGGGTTCATTCTCTGAACCAGCGCTGGATTCGTTCAGCAGACGGAGATGCTTACGAAGCAGACTGCGACGAGTTGACACGTGAAGCGACCTCTCAACCAGTCGATCTATACTTCAAGTGCAAGATGCGACGTAACGATAAGATTCTGTGTGGCGTTTGTCAATCCGCAATCCGTCGGCACAGGCGAAGGAATAGCCTTGCCGAGGCACCAGCATTGTTGACGTTCGGGTCTATCAGGCTCGATCAGCTTGTCGTTGGAATCGAGTAGGTACTGTTTATTCTGTTGCGACATCGTGGTACCAATGGTCCTCTCCATCCGGGCAGGTGTTTGACCTGCCAGGCTGGCTGATGGCGAACGGTACTGGCTGGCGTAGGCTCCTGGGCAGGGTTGGGGCGTGGCTGCGGATGGAGCATATGGCGGGCGACGGGCGGATGCGGGGCTTCTACTGGCTGGTTGAGGACGAGCTGGCCGGTTGCGGACGGCCCGGTGGTCAGCGTGATGACGCCGAATTGCTCGAACGTGACCTCAGCTGGCTGCGTGCACAGGGAATCGGCGCCGTGCTGTCGCTGACGGAGACGCCGTTGCCGGACGGCGTGTTGGAGCGGCACGGGATCGCGTCGTTGCACCTGCCGGTCGCGGATCTGAGCCCGCCCGATCCTGACCAGCTCCAGGACGCACTCGCCTTCATCGACTTCCACCTCAGCCAGGATCGCCCGGTCGCCGTCCACTGTCTCGTCGGTCAGGGACGCACCGGCACCGTCCTGGCCGCCCGCCTGATCCGCGACGGCGCCAGCCTCGAAGAGGCCCTCGCCGAACTGCGCACCCTCTCCCCGGGTGCGATCAGCAGCCCCAGCCAGGAACGCGCCCTGGCCGAATGGGCACGGCAGCGCGGCTGGGTGTTGTGACGGAGGTGTCAGGTGTTGCTTCGTCGTTCCCCTGATACCTGACACCTGACACCTATGGTTCCGGTGCGTGGCTCAGGTAATACTCCAGTACAGCGCGGCGTCCGGCGATGGTGTCGAGCGGCAGGGTGTAGTCGCGCAGTTGTTCCCAGCGGAAGCTGTCCGCGCGTTCGAGACCAGCCCAGAGGGCGCGTACCAGCAGGTCGCGGCTGACGCGCTCGCCGAGCCAGAGGTGGGTTCCGAACAGGATCGGGTCGAGATGCGCGGCATAGACGGCGATGAAGCAGGCCTCGAAGGCGGGTTGGCTGTCGAACGGTTCCCAGGCACCGTAGACTGGCTGTCCCGGCTCGTCATCCTCCTCGGCGAGGATCAGCGCGATGTAGCCGCGTTCGCCAAGCCGGAAGGCGTCCAGCGACCAGTCCCAGTCGGGCGGGCCGGGATTGCGCACGGCATGGTGGACGAGCACTCGCGGCTCGCCATCGACGATCGACAGCAGCAGTTCAGAAACGCTCATTGCCTCGCTCGTCTGCTCGTCCAGATGCGTCGCCATCAGTTCGCGCAGTGCGACCTCGCCAAGCAGAACCCGTCCCTCGGGCGTTGTGATCTCCTCTGCTACCGCCTCAAACGCCGCCACGAGATCAAGCGCGAACTCCTGCGCCGGCAATCCATCCTCGGACATCGTCACCCCCTTCAGCCACCGTCATCTCAGTCACACTGACCATGCTGAGGGATGAGTGGGAAGGGCGTGGTTCCCGTCTGTGACGAGTTGTCACGATGTCCGGCTACCGCAACGAGACGCTTTTCCCCTCAGTCCAGCCAGACGAAGGTGAACGCTTCGGCCAGCTCCAGGTCGGCTGGTGCGCCCATGGCGTTGGCGCGCTGGGTCATCCGGGAGCGCAGGCCGCCGACGAAGGCAGACGCCTGGCTTTCGTGGAGGGAGAGCGCCGCGATCTTCTGCTCGAACGATTCGCGGATATCGACGAACAGGTTCAGGTCGGCTGGATCGCCGCCACCGAGCAAGAGCATGTGAACACTGTGCGGCTCCAGCCCGTCGGCGATCTGTTCGGGGTAGAAGCTGGCCAGCCGGCAGGAGGGGAAGGCCGCCGCCAGTGTCGCGAAGCCGACCGCACGGTGATCCGGGTGCTGGCGGAACATGCGCGTCAGTGGGTCATGGGTGACGATCAGGTCGGCCCTCGCGCGGCGGATCTCACGCACGATCTGGCCGCGCAGCTCCAGCGAGTCCATCACTTCGCCGTCACGGTGGCGCAGGAAGATGACCTCCTCGGCTCCAAGCAGGGCAGCCGACTGGCGCTGCTCCTCCTCGCGCAGCGCGATGAAGCGCGTTGGGTCGTTGAGCTCGTCGTTGGGGACGCCCTTGTCGCCCGATGTCACGACCAGATAGCGCACCCGCGCACCAGCCGCTGTCCAGCGCGCGACAGTCCCCGCCGCGAACGCATCCGGATCATCCGGGTGCGCCCCAACGATCAGGATGCTTTGTGCGGACATGACTTTGTCTAGCTCTGCCCTCACCCCAACCCCTCTCCCAACGTTGGGAGAGGGGCTTTTTTCGCAGCCGTTCTCCCAACTCCGACTCCCACGCTTTACCCCATCACAACGCGGTGGAACTCCTCGGCGGAGGCGACGCCGTGGCGGGCGCCGATCATGGCGAGGCCGCGGCGGACGGAGCGTTCGACTTCTTCCATGTGCTGGCCGAGCTGTGACTGGTGGGCGCGCAGGGCTTCGATCTTGGCGTCGACCGTGTCGCTGACATCGACGTAGTGGTTCGCGATTGGCGCGCCGACGATCCATAGCTCACGGACCCGCCAGGGCAGCAGCCCCTCCTCCAGCAGTTCAGGGAAGTCCCAGGCGTTGCGGACGGCGGGGTAGACGGCGGCAGAGGTAGCGGCGCCGACGGCCAGGTGGTCGGGGTGGTGGCGGCCAATGAAGAACGGGTCCCAGCGACGATCTGGACTGGGGCAGACGACGATCCATGGCCGCAGGCGGCGCATGACGCGCACGATATCGCGGCGCAGCTCCAGCGTCGGCTCGATCCGACCATCGGGGTAGTCGAGGAACTCGACGTCCTGGACACCCATTGCCGCAGCGGCTGCCCGCTGCTCGGCCTTGCGCGTGTCAGCGATGACTTTCCGCGCTGTGGGGCCAACATCGGTCGCGTGGTCGTCGCCTCCTCCGGTCGCGTCGGTCACGATCAGGAACGAGACCTCCCAGCCATCGCCTGCCCACTTGGCGGCGGTCGCGCCGCAGGAGAACTCGGCGTCGTCCGGGTGGGCGACGACGACCAGCGCGCGCTTCTCGATCGTGGGTGGCGTGACCTCGGGACGTTGTTCGGTCGTTTCAAGCTCGGCCTGGGCCTGGGCCTGGTCGCGGGTTGGGTCCTGTAGCGGGGTTTCGTCAGCCATCGTTGCGTGTTCCTCCCTCATTCCGTCCTGATGATACCTGCCGCATTACGTCTCGATCCGGGCTTGACGTAACCGGCCCAACTCGTCATCATGCCTGCGTCCATGTCGCGCAAGCCAGAACCGGGAACCACCTGTGTCTATTCCACCCGACGGCTTCGCCGCACTCCCCAGACCGCTGACGTCGCCCATCGGGCGTGAGCGTGAGATCGAGGCTGTCCAGAGGCTGCTCGAACAGCCCGATGGGCGACTGCTCACGTTGACCGGTCCCGGTGGTGTCGGCAAGACGCGGCTGGCGCTGGCGGTTTGCATTCCATGACGGTGTTGCGCTCGTCCTGCTCGCTCCACTCAGCGATCACACGCTTGTCATCGCGACGATCGCCGCCGCCCTCGACATCAGCGAGGCATCAGGCGTGACGCCACTGGACCGGCTTGTGTCAGGGATTGGTGTCCGGCGGTTGCTGCTCGTCGTCGACAACGTCGAGCATGTCATGAATGCCGCGCCTGAAATCGGGATGCTGCTGGGCGCTTGCCCGAACCTGGTGGTGCTCGCCATACAGCCGGATCCCGTTCCGCCTGTATGGCGAGCGCGAGTATCCTGTCCCGCCGCTCGGGCTACCGCCGGTGAATACGCATCTCTCGCCGGACGACGTGTCGGGTTCGTCGGCGGTAGCGCTCTTTGTCGAGCGAGTTCGAGCCAGCCAACCGGACTTCGTTGTGACATCCGCGAACGTGGACGCGATAGCAGCCATCTGCCACCGGCTCGACAGCCTGCGCTGGTATCAACAGACCGGCCAGATGCTGTTGATTGTCCAATGCATCGAGGGGTTGGCTGGAATCGCGGCCAGGATCCACCAGCCCCACGACGCTGTCCAACTCCTCGGCACGCCGCTCGTGGCCCGTCCAGCGACCGGCTGGGGGAGCGCTACTAACCTCGCATTTCCCTATCCTCACACCTCGTCTGGAACGTTCCCTGTTGGCACAGGGGACGTTTCGTTGTCCGGGTGGTTCAGAGCCGCGATCATGCGCGTGTAGAAGCGCAGGTTGTGGAGCGTCGCCAGCCGCTCGGCGCTGCTGTCGCCGATCTTGAAGAGGTGGTGCAGGTAGGCGCGGCTGTAGGTGCGGCAGGCGGGGCAATCGCAGGTTGGGTCGATCGGCTCGCGGTCGGCATGGTATTTCGTGTCGAAGATGTAGACGGTCGAGCGGAAGTTGTCGCCGGGGCGCAGGCCGCGCTCCGGGTAGCCGGGGCGGTAGACATAGAGCCGGTTGTGGCGCGCGTCGCGGGTTGGCAGGCTGCAATCGAACATCGTGTAGCCGAGCGCATGGGCGGCCACGACGTGCTCCGGGCTGCCAATGCCGAGCGCGTGCTTCGGTGCGTCCGCTGGCAGCGCGTCAGCAACCCAGTGCAGCACGTCGGTCAGCAATTCGCCATCCTCCGTCAGCGGCCAGCCGCCGAAGCCGAAGCCGTCGAAGCCGATCTCGACCAGCGCCCGCGCGCATTCGCGACGCAGTTCCTCGCTCGCGCCGCCCTGGACGACGGCGAAGATCAGCGGGCGCGTGTCACGTTTCTGCTGACCCACCAGCCGCTCGAACTCCTGCTTGCAGCGCCGCGCCCAGCGGATCGTCCGCTCGACCGAACGCGCCTGCTCGTCCAGGTCGTCGCCGGCGTCGGTGCAGTCGTCGAGGCAGACGACGATGTCCGAGCCAAGCTGGAACTGGATCTGGACGATCTTTTCCGGCGTCAACGTCCAGCGCTCACTTGTCCCCGGCTCACGGAAGATGACCTCGTTGGCGCGGATGACGCCGTAGTCGGGGTTCTGCCTGATGAGCGAGTAGATCTGGAACCCGCCCGAATCGCTCAGGATCGGCCCGTCCCAATCCATGAAGCGGTGCACCCCGCCAGCCGCCTGGATGACGCGCACCCCAGGACGCCGCATGAGATGAAAGGCGTTGACGACCAGCGCCGGTATCCCAACCGACCGCAAGTCCTCCGCCGTCACGCTCCGCACACCGGCACGCGTTGCATCCGGCAGGAAGGACGGCATTGCCAGCTCACCGTGGCGGGTCGTCAGGCGGGTGGGACGGTCAGGCGTCATCAGGTTCCTTCCGGGGCGTGAAATACGAACCAGAGGCACGTTGACGACGAGGACTGGGCGGAGGATGACAGATCAACGTGTCCAGTCCTCGTCGTCAACGTGCCTCTGGTTCGCGTTCCGCCTCACCACAAACACCAGCTCATTCGCGAACTCGATCTCTCCGGTGACACTGAACTCGGCGCCGATCTCCGCCAGCAGCGTCTCGAAGCGGGTGCGGTAGTTGCGTGCCATGCCTTTACCGTGGCCGCTGAGCGAGCGGGTTGGGAAGGTGACGACGGTCTGGCGGGCGCGGGTCGAGCGCAGCAGCCGTGCGGATGCGTCGCTGTCCTGCTGGTCGAGGCACGGGACGCTCTTGAGCAGCAGCGCCAGGTCGCAGATGTCACCGGGCGGGTTGCTGACGATGTCGCGCGGCTCGACGCGGTGCTGGACGCCGAATAGCGTAAGCGCGCCATTGATGAAGCCTAGCATCTGGCTGTCGATATCGTACGCGACATAACGCGAGTTAACTGGCAGGCGCATCCAGGGGACCGCCAGCGGGTTCAGTCCGCTGGCGATATCGACGATCAACGTTGGAACGCCGGTGATCGCGAAGATGCGCTCGTAGAACTCGTCCAGGATCGCCAGCCGCTCGCGGGTCGATGCATGCGCAGCCATCGCCGACTGGCACGCGGCTCGGACGGCTCCGTCGTCCGGTTCGCCGTGCCAGGCATCGGTCAGGTCCAGTAGCAACCGGGTGTAATCGGGCTGGCCGGTGTAGGCACCGAAGATCTGATGCAGACGGCGCTTCGTGCGCTTCTCCGCATCGGCAAGGTTCTTCGCCTTCGGGGTTTCCTCCGCCGCCAGCCGCTCGACCAGCGCCGCATCGACGAAGCGGTAGCGCCGGGAAGTGAGGACGCGGGCGGTGACAGCGGAGAAACC
>Ga0136611_10001130_pt1 | contig 18355 bp, 18 predicted proteins | sample AntDrymUQ2232306_2_FD_106645 | JGI IMG/M metagenome (GOLD analysis project Ga0136611, IMG submission 106645) | Polar desert sand microbial communities from Dry Valleys, Antarctica - metaG UQ223 (23.06) | ecosystem: Environmental > Terrestrial > Soil > Desert | place: Antarctica: Dry Valley...
GCACCAGCCCGACGGCGGAGATGAGGCCGCCGTAGATGCTCCAGGTGGCGCCGCGGGTGTTGAAGCGACGCCAGAACATGTTGTAGATGATCGCCGGGAGGTTGGCCGATGCCGCGACCGCGAAGGCCAGCGCCACCAGGAAGGCGATGTTGAGCCGCTGGGCCGGGATCGACAGCGCGATCGCGACGGCACCGATGGCGAAGGCCGCGATCCGGGCGACCCGCACCTCGTCCTTCTCCGAGACCGGCTGGTCCTTCTTGATGACTCCCTTGTAGAGGTCGTGCGCCACCGACGACGAGCTGGCCAAGGTCAACCCGGCCACCACGGCGAGGATGGTCGCGAAGGCGACCGCCGCGATGAGCGCCAGCAGGACCGCGCCACCGGTGGAGCCGGCGCCGCCGCCGACCGCCTCGGCGAGCAGGGGGGACGCGAGGTTCTGGTTGCCACCCTCCAGCGGGTCGATGACGTCGCGCGAGAGCAGCGCCGCCGCCCCGAAGCCCAGCACCAGCGTCATCAGATAGAACGCGCCGATCAGGCCGATCGCCCACAGCACCGACTTCCGCGCATCCCGTGCGGTCGGCACGGTGTAGAAACGGATCAGGATGTGCGGCAGACCGGCGGTGCCCAGCACCAGGGCCAGGCCGAGCGAGAGGAAATCGATCTGCGAGGTGAGCGTCGCGCCGTACTGAAGGCCCGGCTGGAGGAACGCGTCGCCCTTGCCGGAGTTCTCCGCCGCGGCGCCTAGCAGTGCAGAGAGGTTGAAGTCGAACTTCGCCAGCACCAGCACCACGATCAGCGCGGAGCCGAGCATCAGCAGCACGGCCTTGACGATCTGGACGTACGTCGTGCCCTTCATACCGCCGACGACGACGTAGAAGATCATCAGCACACCGACACCGACGATGGTGAGGTTCTTGATCGCCTCGGTGTCGACACCGAGGAGCAGCGCGACGAGCGTGCCGGCGCCGACCATCTGGGCGAGCAGGTAGAAGATCGAGACGACCACGGTCGAGATCGAGGCCGCCGTGCGCACCGGGCGTTGCCGCATCCGGAACGCCAGCTGGTCAGCCATGGTGTAGCGGCCCGCGTTGCGCAGCATCTCCGCGACGAGCAGCAGGGCGACGAGCCAGGCGACGAGGAAGCCGATGGAGTAGAGGAAGCCGTCGTAGCCGTAGAGCGCGATCGCTCCCGAGATGCCCAGGAACGATGCTGCTGACATGTAGTCGCCGCCGATGGCGAGGCCGTTCTGGAAGGGGGAGAAGGAGCGGCCACCGGAGTAGAAGTCTGCCGCCGTCTTGGTCTGCCGGCTCGCCCAGAGGGTGATGCCGATGGTCATTGCGACGACGGAGAGGAAGAGGACGGTGGTGAGGATCTGGTCGTTCATCGCTGGCCTCGCTGTCCGTCGGTGCCGACCTCGTCGCGGTAGGCCTGCTCGAGCTCGCGGGCGAGCGGGTCGAGCTTGGCGTTGGAGAAGCGGCTGTAGTAGAACGCCAACCCGAACGTGGTCGCGAACTGCAGCAGACCGAAGACGAGGGCGACGTTGATGTTGCCGATGACGGGGGTGTTCATGAAGCCGGACGCCCAGTTCGACATGACGACGTAGAGCAGATACCAGGCGAGGAACGCCGCGGTCGCGGGGATGACGAAGCTGCGGTAGCGCCTGCGGAGCTCGGTGAACTCAGGTGTCGCGTGCAACCGGTCATAGACCGGGTCATGGCGCGCGGCCTGTTCATGGGGTTCGGTGCTCACGGGATGTCCCTTCGTGCAGGCAGGTCACGGGTGTGATTGCCGTCACGGTGACATGTGGGTGCGACTGCTTGCGAGGGTGACGGGTCAGTACGTCGCCGGGCGGCGCGACCCCGTCGGTGAACGGTCGCCCGGGCGCGACGAACGGTCAGCCACGCTGCAGGTCGACCGCCTCGGGGGTGTGGAGGCGGACCATGAAACGGCCCGCGTGGAGCGGCACGGAATCGCGCGTCATCCGGCTGACGACCACCATCGTGGCCAAGGCGGACGGGACGCTCCAGGCCGCGGGCTGTCCCAGGAGAGTGGCCACCCAGCCACTCGTCTCCGAGGTCACCAAGGTCCAGCCGACCGCGAGCCCGGAGCCGAGCCCACCCACCGTGAGCCCGGCGATGGCCCCGGCTGGTGTCAGCCCCCGCCACCAGATCCCCAGCAGCAGCAGGGGGCAGAAGGTCGAGGCTGCGACCGCGAACGCCAGGCCGACGGTGCGGGCGACGCCGACGTCGGGAGCGGCGATCGAGACCAGGGCCGGCACGACCACGGCGAGCACGGCGCCGGCGCGGAAGGCAGCGACTCCGGAGAGTCGCCGGCCGGCGAAGCGGCGTCCGGTCACGTCCTGGGAGAGCACCCCGGCGACCGCGATGGCGAGGCCGGACGACGTGGAGAGGAAGGCGGCGAAGGCACCGGCCGTGACGAGGCCGGTGAGCATCTCGCCGAGCAGCCCGTCGACCATGAGCCGCGGCAGCTCGAGGACCAGCACGTCGGAACCACCGACTGCCGCGAGGTCGGCGGCGTAGATGCGGCCGAGGGCCCCGTAGATCGGTGGCAGGAGGTAGAAGACGCCGAGGAGCGCGAGCACCACCAGCGTCGTACGCCGCGCGGCCCGGCCGTCCGGATTGGTGTAGAAGCGCACGACGACGTGGGGCAACCCCATCGTGCCCAGGAAGGTGGCGACGATGAGCGAGTAGGTGACGTAGAGACCTTGACCGCCGCCCTCGCCGAGTGGCGAGGACCAGAGGTCGGGGCCGGCGCCTGACCCTGTCGTCGGGTTCGGTGCGCCGTCGCCGACCCAGACCGCCAGCAGCACACAGGCCGGCAGCAGCAGGGCCGTGAGCTTGAGCCAGTACTGGAACGCCTGCACGAAGGTGATGCTCCGCATGCCGCCGGAGCTGACGTTGACGAGGACCACGACCGAGACCACGAGGGGGCCGACCCAGGTGGGCGCGTCGATGGCGGCTTGGAGGGTCAGCCCCGCGCCCTGGAACTGCGGGAGGAGGTAGAGCCAGCCGATCGCGACCACCAGCACCGAGCAGAGCGCACGCACCCCGCGGGACCCGAGGCGCGCCTCGGCGAAGTCCGGGAGCGTGTAGGCGCCGCTGCGGCGTAGGGGCGCTGCGACGAGCACGAGCAGCACGAGATAGCCCGCGGTCCAGCCCACGGGGTGCCACAGCATGTCGGCGCCGAAGACCAGCAGCAGTCCGGCGACACCGAGGAAGCTGGCGGCGGAGAGGTACTCCCCGCCGATGGCCGACGCGTTGAGCCGCGGCCGCACGGTGCGCGAGGCGACGAAGAAGTCGCTGGTGGTGCGCGAGAAGCGCAGTCCCCACGTGCCGATGGCCAACGTGGCGACGGTGACCAGGGTGACCGCCACGATGCCCGGGCCGGCCGAGAGGTCCGGGCTCACCGCTCGACCTCGTCGACGAGGTCGGCGAAGTCGCGCTCGTGTGCCTCGGCCCGGCGCACGTAGACCCAGCCGAGGACGATCAGCCAGGGGTAGACGAGGACCCCGAGCAGCAGCCACGCCAGCGGTACGCCGACCACGCGCACGCCGGCCAACCCCGGCCAGAGGTGGAACACCAGCGGCAGGCTGGCGACGCTGACCACGAGGACCAGCAGGATCCGCAGTGCCAGCAGGAGCTGGTCACGCATCAGCGAGCCCATGTAGATCGCGCCGAGCTGGGTGCCCGCGTCGATCTCACGGGTGCCGGGGGGCCGCGCGACCGTGGAACGGCGCCGGTCGGGACCGGTGACCCGCACCCGTTCGGCGCGCGGCTCCCCGGCGGGCCGCTCGCTCACGACTCGCGCCCGGTAAGCAGGTCCCGCAGCTCGCGGGTGTGCCGGCGGCTGACCGCGAGTTCCTGGCCGGCCACCACGACCGTGCAGTGGCCGCCGTCGCTGCGCAGCTCGCTGACGTGCGCGAGCGAGACCAGCATCGAGCGGTGGATGCGCACGAACCCCGCCGGACCCCACTCCTCGGCGAGCTTGCCGAGCGGGGTGCGGACCAGGTGCGAGTCGTGGTCGGTGTGCAGCCGGGCGTAGTCGCCGTGCGCCTCGACGTGGGTGATCTCGGAGCGGCTGACGAACCGCGTCACGCCGCCGCGCTCGACGGGAATCTGGGTGTCGCCCGACGGCTGGGCCCGCCCGGAGCCCTCGACCACGCGGCGTACGGCCTCCGCGAGACGCTCCTCGCGGACCGGCTTAAGGACGTAGTCGACCGCGCGCAGCTCGAAGGCCTCCACGGCATGCTCGTCGTGGGCGGTCACGAACACGACGGGCGGCGGGTTCTTGAAGCGGGCCAGGACCTGGGCGAGGTCGAGGCCGGTGAGGCCGGGCATCAAGATGTCGAGGAAGACCGCGTCGACCTCGATCTCGTGGAGCACCCGCAACGCCTCGGTCGCGGAGTCGCAGGTGCGGACGTCGCCGATCCGCGGGTCCCGGGCGAGCAGGTAGGCCAGCTCGTCCAGGGCCGGTCGCTCGTCGTCGATGAGCAGGACGTTGAGCGGAGTGCCGGTCACGGGTGGACCCCCGGCGCGAACTTGGGGACCCGCAGGGTGACCTTCGTGCCGGCACCCGGGGCGGTCTCCACGACCAGACCGTAGTCGTCTCCGAAGGCGTTGCGCAGCCGCGCGTCGACGTTGGCCAGTCCGATGGAGTGATGTCCGGCCGGGTCGGTGTCTCCGTCGCCCTCCCCGGCCAGGGCCGCCCGGACCCGTTCGGGGTCCTCGCCGGTGCCGTCGTCCTCGACCTCGACGACGCACTCCTGGTCGAGGTCGCGGGCCACGATGCTCAGCCTGCCCACGCCGTCCTCCTTGTCGGCGGAGGCCTCGAGCCCGTGGCGGACGGCGTTCTCGACCAGCGGCTGAATGCACAAGAAGGGCACCGCGACCGGGAGCACCTCCGGCGCGATGCGGAGCGTGACCTGGAGCCGGTCGCCGAAACGGGCCTGCTCGAGCAGCAGGTAGCGCTCGATCGAGCGGAGCTCCTCGGCGAGGGTCGTGTACTCCCCGTGGCGGCGGAAGGAGTACCGGGTGAAGTCGGCGAACTCCAGCAGCAGCTCGCGGGCCCGGTCCGGGTCGGTGCGCACGAAGGACGCGATGGCGCCGAGGGAGTTGTAGATGAAGTGGGGGGAGATCTGGGCCCGCAGCGCGCGCACCTCGGCCTCCATCAACCGGGTGCGCGAGGCGTCGAGCTCGGCGAGCTCGAGCTGGCCCGAGACCCACTGGGCGACCTCGGAGGACGCGCGGACCAGGCCGGCGGTCGCCTGGGGGGTGAAGGCCTGAAGGGTGCCGACGATCGTCTCCTCCACGACCAGCGGACAGATCACGGCGTGACGGATCAGGCAGCCTGGCTGGCCGCAGGCGAGCTCACGACCACTGACGACGCGGGTCGAACCGTGCTCGATCGCCACCTCGGCGAGGGCGGCGGCGGTGTCGGCGTGGTGACGGCCGGCTCCGTCCCAGGCCAGCGGTTGCGACCCGCGGGTCAGCGCCACCGCAGGGGTGCCGAGCAGGGTGCGCAGGTGCTTGACGCTGCGCTCGGCGCTGGCGGTCGTGAGCCCGGCCCGGAGGGCGGGTGAGGCGAGCGACGCCGTGTGGAGGGTGCGGAACGTGGCGCGGTCGGCCTCGGTCCCGAGGTGCGCCCGACGCGAGAGGACGCGGCCCCAGAAGCCCCGGCCCGCGAGGGCCCGGTCCGGGAGGAGGGGCCGCCACGACGTCATACGGCGCGACCGTAGTGACCACAGGGAGGGGTGTCGAGCGGCGACCCCGTGGAGCGCCCGGGGCAGTGGTCTAGACAAGGCGGCGCGTCCGGTTCTCCTGCCGCCGGGAAGTCCATATGCTCATAGTGCCGAAATGGCATGTAGAGCGCGCCGGGGGGCAATCTCTAGTGACGTCGTCGCGGCGGGGGCCTTCACTTCTGACTCGTCCTTCGCCGCGGCGACGTGCCGCATCTCGGGCCCTTCGCCGGCCGTCGCGCCGCTCTCCTCCGCTCAGCTCAGCGGAAGTCGATGAGCAGCATGTCGGTGTCCGACCCGTCGTTGCGGTGCGTCGGACGCTCGGGGCCCGCGCCGGCCTCGTCGGCCCGGTCGTCGGTGCGGTCGTCGTCCGGCCGGCCTGCGGACCGGTCGACGACCCGGGCCCGGTAGCAGGAGGTCACGTAGGGCAGCACCATCCCGTCGTACCCTCGGCCGAAGTCGTCGTAGAAGGCCACCACCTCGGCGAGCTTGGCCTCGCGGGTCGCGTCGTCGAGGACGGCGATGTTGGAGCGCGAGCTGACCAGGTCGACGAGCGTGTCGCGGTTGATGTCCTGCCAGTACATGGACGTCTCGGACTCCGGGGGTTCGAAGAGTCCTGAGGCCGCCAGCACCTCTGTCGGGTCGGTGAGCTGGTCCTGCGTGCCGATCAGGGCGCCGAGGCGCCGGACCCAAGGGATCCGCGCGTCGCGGTGGTTCCACACCAGGGCGAGGGCGCCGCCGGGCTTGAGCACCCGGGCGATCTCGGGCAGCGCGACCTCGTGGTCGAACCAGTGGAACGCCTGCGCGGCGATCACCACGTCGACGGACCGCTCGCCGGCGGGGAGCTCCTCGGCCGACGCGACCGACGTCCGGGCCTGCGGCACCCGCTGCCCGAGCACCGCCAGCATCTTCGCGTCGGGATCGGTGGCGTGGACGTCGTGGCCGAGGGCGACCAGCTCGGCGGTCAGCTTGCCGGTGCCCGCCCCCAGCTCGAGGACCGACGCGGCGTCCCGACCGACCAGCCAGCGTGCGGCGTCGGGGCTGTAGCCGGGACGACCGCGCTCGTAGGCGTCGGCGACCGGTCCGAAGGAGCGGGCCCACCGAGCCGAGGCGGGGGTCGCGTCGTCGTCCATCTGTCGCAGGCTACCGGCCCGACGACGGTGCGCCGACCGAGGACCTTAGGCTGGCGGTCGTGGCCGGAGCGATCGCGGATCTGGCGGGTCTCGAAGGGGTGCCGTCGGCGTTCGCCGCGGCACGCGACGCCATCGACGTGGTGCTGCGCGACCGCGGCCTGCGGCGGACGTCGCCCGAGACCACCGGCGAGTCACTGCTGCGCGGCGCCTACGCCAGCGCCGTCCTCGAGGGCTCGACCTCGACGCTCGAGCAGGTGCGCGCCGGGGACGGTGACCCCCTGGCCCGGGCCTCGCTCCGGCTGTCCACGGAGCTGCTGTCGCTCGCTCCACTGCTGCGGCAGTCACCGCTGCAGGCTCTCGCCCGGATCCACGCCGTGGTCTCCGCCGGTGGACCGACGGACCAGGCCGGTCGCCCGCGGGACCCGGAGGCGGCTGCGCGGCTGCGCGGGCTCGGGGCGCTCCTCGTGGACCCGGCGAGCGAGCCGGCGCTGCTGCTGGCGGCGGTGGTCCATGCCGAGCTGCACACCGCGGCGGCATTCGCCTCGCACAACGGACTCGTGGCCCGCGCGGCCGAACGACTGGTCCTCGTCTCGCGCGGGCTCGACGAGAAGTCGCTGGTCGTTCCCGAGGCCGGCCACCTCGCACTCCGAGCGGCGTACGAGTCGAACCTGAGGGGGTTCCGGGACGGCGGCCGGCCCGGGGTGCACGGGTGGCTGTTGTACGCCGCGGAGGCCTACACGCAGGCGGCCGCGGCCAGCCCGCTCGCCGGGTGACCTGGCTGCTTCGGACATGCGAGCGGCACCCGACTCGCATCGGATGCCGCCGCTGACACGTGAGGCCGATGGCTACCAGGCGTGCAACATCTAACTGCTGCCTCGGGAAGATCCCGGTGGCTCGCACCCTGAAGGAAGGGTAGATCGCCGCGTGGGTACCCGGCTCACGTGCGAGTCTTGAGTTGTGGCTTCCGTTCTACGCCCCTCGGGACCCACCTTCAAGGCTTGACTTTTGGGGGGCAGTGATGGGTCGCGCTCAGGCGCCGAGCCGGCGGCGCCGTGCGTTGGCCCAGACGACGCCGCCCACGGCGACGGCCCCGCCGACGGCCAGGGCGGTCAGGGTCGGGCGCGAGGTGAACGACATCCGGGAGCGCAGACCGACCGGGCGGGTGAAGACCAGGACCGGCCAGCCGTTGGACACCGCGACCCGGCGGAGCTCCTTGTCGGGGTTGACCGCGTGCGGGTGGCCGACGGCTTCGAGCATGTGCACGTCGGTGATGGAGTCGCTGTAGGCGTAGCAGGCGTCGAGGTCGTAGCCGCACTCCGCGGCCAGCGCCTCGATCGCCCGGGCCTTCTCCTCCGCGTAGGCGTAGTAGCTGATCTCGCCCGTGTAGTGGCCGTCCACGATCTCCAGACGCGAGGCGACCACGCGGTCCGCGCCGAGCATCTCGGCGATCGGGCCGACCACGTCGGTGCCCGAGGCCGAGACGACCACGACGTCGCGACCTGCCAGCTTGTGCTCCTCGATGAGGGATACCGCCTCATCGAAGACGATCGGGTCGACGATGTTGTGGAGGGTGTCGGCGACGATCTCGCGGACGGTGGCGACGTCCCAGCCGGCGACCAGCTGCGACATGAACTGCCGCATCTTCTCCATCTGGTCGTGGTCGGCACCGCCGACGAGGAAGACGAACTGGGCGTACGCCGATCGCAGCATCGCCCCGCGCGTGATCAGGCCGCCCGCGAGGAACGGCTTGCTGAAGGCCAGCGAGCTCGACTTGGCGATGATCGTCTTGTCGAGGTCGAAGAAGGCCGCAGTCGTGCGGGGCTCCATGCCGTCATCGTAGGAGAGAGGGCCGCGTGGTGCGGGGAGTACGGCCCCGTGGTGGCGCACAGGCCGCACCGCGCCCGCGGTCGTCCACAGGTCCGCACCGCGACCACGTCGCGCGTCCCCGGGTGCGGGCAGGGTCGTCCCCATGAGCTCTCCCCTCCTGATCACCGAGGACGACGCCCTCCTCGACGAGGTCCTCCGGCTCGCCGCGGCAGCGGGGGTCACGCCCGTGGTCGCACGCTCGGCAACCGAGGCGCTGTCCGGCTGGGCCGCGGCGCCCCTGGTGCTCGTGGGAGCTGATGCGGTGCACGGGCTGGCGTCGGCCCGCCCGGCCCGACGCGACGCCACGCATGTGGTGACCGTCGGTCCCGTGCCGCACGACCTGTTCGCCGTCGCCCTGGCGGTGGGCGCGGAGAGTGTCGTCGAGCTGCCCCGGTCGGCCGGTTGGCTGGTCGAGGTGCTCACTGACGCTGGTGACCGGGCGCCGAGCCGGGGGTTGGCCATCGGAGTGGTCGGTGGCAGCGGTGGAGCAGGTGCCACCACTTTCGCCTGCGCACTCGGACAGGTCGGCTCGCACTCGGGTGCCGCCATCGTCATCGACGCCGACCCGCTGGGGCCCGGCCTGGACCGGGTGCTCGGCCTCGAGCTGCAGGACGGTGTGCGCTGGGACGCCCTCCAACGGACGACGGGACGGCTCAGCGCGCGGTCACTGCACGACGCCGTGCCCCACCGCGGCGGCCTCGGGGTGCTCACCTGGGCCTCGGGGGCGGCCGGCTCGCTGCAGGCCTTCGCCGTCCGCGAGGCCATGTCGGCCGCGCGACGCGGTCACGACCTGGTGGTGGTCGACCTGCCGCGGGCCCGCGACCCCCTCGTCGACGAGCTGGTCGCCCGGTGCGACGCCCTCCTCGTGCTGGTCGCGCCCACCGTCACCGGCGTGGCGGCGGCGGCCCGGATGTCCGCCCGCCTGCGGCCCATCGCACCCACCAGGCTGGTGGTCCGTGGTGCGGGCATCCCCGTCCGGGAGGTCGAGCAGGTGACCGGGCTCGCCGAGGCCGTCGCGATGGCCGACCAACGGGGTCTCGCCGAGTCGATCGACCTCGGGCTGGGCCCGGTGCGGTCCCGGCGGGGTCCGCTGGCGCGCGCCGCACAGCAGGTCCTGCGCGACCTCACGGCCACCGGTCAGGCAGCCTGAGCCGCCGATGAGCCCCCGCTGATGACGGTGGCCGCCGAGGTCGTCGACGCCGTCCGTGAACGTCTCAGCCGACAGCCTGGGGACCTGACTCCGGCACGGGTCGCCGAGGCACTGCGCGCCACCGGGATGCCGGTCGGCGACGCGACCGTCCTGGCCGTGCACGACGCGCTCCGTGGCGACGTCCTCGGCGCCGGGGTCCTCGAGCCTCTGCTGCGGCTGCCTGGCGTCACCGACGTGCTCGTCAACGGCGCCGACCACGTCTACGTCGACCGCGGGGCCGGGCTGGAGCCGACGGGGGTCCGCTTCGCCGGCGACGACGCCGTCCGCAGACTGGCCCAAAGGCTGGCCGCCGGTGGCGGACGGCGACTGGACGACGCCACGCCTTACGTCGACGTACGCCTTCCCGACGGCACGCGCCTGCACGCCGTGTTGTCCCCGGTGGCCCGCCCGGGCACGACGCTGTCCCTACGGGTGCCCTCCCGGCAGGCCTTCACCCTCGATGACCTGGTCGCCAGCGGATCGTGCGGCGCCGACGGCGCCCGTGTGCTGGCCGACGTGGTCGCGGCTCGGCTGGCCTTCCTGGTCAGCGGAGGCACCGGGTCGGGCAAGACCACGCTCCTGGCGACCCTCCTCGGCCTGGCAGACCCGACCGACCGGCTGGTGCTGGTCGAGGACTCCGCCGAGCTGTCTCCTGCCCACCCCCACGTGGTGGCCCTCGAGGCACGGCCGCCCAACCTGGAAGGCGCCGGTGAGATCACGGTGCGTGACCTGGTCCGGCAGGCTCTTCGGATGCGGCCGGACCGGCTGGTCGTCGGTGAGGTGCGCGGGGCCGAGGTGACGGATCTGTTAGCCGCCCTCAACACCGGTCACGAGGGTGGCTGCGGCACCATCCACGCCAACTCGGCCGGCGATGTGCCGGCCCGGGTCGAGGCGTTGGCGCTGGCCGCGGGGCTGCCGCGGGCCGCCGCCCACAGCCAGTTCGCGTCGGCCGTCCACGCCGTGGTCCACCTGGGCCGCGACCGCACGGGTCGCCGCCGACTTCGTGAGATCGCCGTGCCGGTGCGACACCCCGACGGGCTGGTCTCGATGGTGCCCGCCGTCGTCCTCGACGAGACAGGCTCGGCACGCGAGGGTCCAGGGGCCGACGCGCTCGCGGCGAGGCTGGCGGCGTGACAGCCCTGGCTGCCGGCTGCGCCGCGCTGGCGCTCGTGTTGTGGCTGCCACCGTCGCCGCGCGCGCTCTCCCGCGGAGTCGCACCCCGGCTGGGACCAGCCACGTGGGTGCTGACACCGCTGGTGGCCTTCGTCGCGCTCACGGTGCTGCCCGTCGTCTCGGTGGGGGTGCTCGCGGTGGCGGCTATGTCCCTGGCGGGCGCGGGACGCCTCTGGCGCCGTCGCGCGGTCCGGCTGGCAGCGGACCGTGAGGCCGCACGGGTCCTGGAGTCATGCGAGCAGCTGGCCGCGGAGCTCGGCGCCGGACAACCACCGGGCACTGCGCTGCAGCGGGTCGCGACGGACCATCCGACCCTGACCTCGGCTGCGGAAGCCTTCTTGCTGGGGGCAGACGTGCCCACGGCCCTGAGGGACGCGGCTCGACATCCGGGTGCCAGGGACCTCCGGTTGCTGGCCGCGGGCTGGCAGGTGGCCCACCGCACCGGCTCGGGGCTCGCGGCCGCCGTGGGCTCGATCGCGACCTCCCTTCGCGCGGCGGAGGCAACCCGGCGGCTGGTCGCCGGCGAGCTGGCCTCCGCGCGAGCCACCGCCCGGCTGGTCGCCCTGCTGCCCTTCCTGGCCCTGGCCATGGGCTCTGGGGCTGGGGGGGACCCGTGGCGCTTCCTCCTCGGCACCCCGCCCGGTCTGGGGTGCCTCGCCGCAGGACTGGCCCTCGGCCTGACCGGCCTGTGGTGGATCGAGGCGCTGACCGGGGACCCGGGGTGAGCGCCACTCCGATGAGCCTTGCTGTGCTGGCGGCCGCAGGGGCCGGTGCCGCGGTGCTGCTGGCCGGATCGGCTCCGCCGCGCGCGGCCGCGGTTGCTCCGGTCCCGACCGTGCCCGGCTCGACGCCGTCGGACCCAGGCCCGTTCCGCCGGTGGCGCTGGGCCTGGAGCCTGCTGACGGGTGTCGCTGCTCTCCTCTTCGTGTCCGGACCCGCGGGCCCGGTGGCGGGTCTCGCCGCGGCGGCCGCCGCCTGGGTCGCACTCGGCCGGAGCGAGCCGCCTGCCGCGCGCCGGGCACGCCTGGACGCAGAGGCAGATCTCCCGGCATTGGTGCTCCTGCTGGCCGCGGCGTTGCGGGGCGGATCCCCGGCGGCCACCGCGCTCGGTGTCTGCTGCGCCGCCTTGCCGGGTGGTGCGGCGGAGCGGCTCGCCCCCGTGCGCGCCCGGCTCGCTCTGGGTGTCGACCCGGTGGCGGTCTGGGAGGCGTTGCTGCCCGACCCGGTGCTGGCCCCGCTGGGGCGGACGATGGCCCGCGCCACCCGGTCGGGTGCCAGCGTCGCCGATGCCGTGGACCGGCTCGCGGTCGACCTCGCGGCGGCGTCCCGGGCGCGTCGTGAGGACCACGCCCGCGCGGTCGGGGTCAAGGCAGCGATACCGCTCGGGGTTTGCCTGTTGCCCGCCTTCTTGCTGATCGGCATCGTCCCGGTCGTGGTGGGACTCTTCTCGACACTGACCGGCTGAACCGGACCGTTCTCCGTCCCCAGCGGCGGGGCACGACGCCGTACTCCACAGCAGGGAACGCTGGCCGCCCGGACGGGCCCGCTGACGACGAGAGTCGACCGCGGGGTGGACATCGGGTCCGACCCGGACGAGGAGGAACCATGACGACGCACGACACCACGCAACGATCGGCAGACGACGAGCGCGGCATCACCACCGCGGAGTACGCCGTTGGCACCGCCGCCGGGGCGGGCCTGGCCGGGCTGCTCTACAAGATGCTCACCGGCGGGTTCGGCGACCAGCTGCTGACCTCGCTCTTCGAGCACGTGCTCGGCCTGCTCGGGATCGGCTGAGCCGAGTGACCCGCCCGCTGGCCAGGCCCTTGGGTGAACGAGGGGCGGTCACCGCCGAGCTGGCGATGGCCCTGCCGCTGCTGGTGGCCGTCACGGCGATGCTCGCCTGGCTGTTGTCGGTAGGGTTCGCCCAGGTCCGGATGATCGACGCCGCCCGCGAGACGGCGCGGGCGTTGGCACGGGGCGACGACCGCACGGCGGCGATCTCCATCGGTCAGCGGGTGGCCCCGGACGGCGCGCGGTTCACCGTGACCGAGACAGACGGCCTTGTCCGGGTCGAGGCGTCCGCCCGGGTCGACGGTCCCGGGCTGGCGATCGATGTCGTGCCGGATGTCGAGGTGGACGCGGTGGCGGTGGCGCTCATGGAGGACGACCGATGACGGACGACGAGCGCGGGGCGGTGTCCCTGTTCGCCACGGCCTGCCTGGGCCTGCTGGTGCTGCTCGGGGCGGCCCTGGGGGTGGTCGGCGCGATGGTCGCCGACCACCGACGGGCCCAGGGAGCCGCGGACCTCGCGGCGCTGGCCGGAGCGACGGCGCTCCACAGGGGCGGTGGCGGCTGCGCCGAAGCCGGGCGGGTGGCCGTCGCCAATGCAGCGACGCTGACGACGTGCCGGGTCGAGGGACGCGACGTCGTGGTCACGGTGCGGACCGTCGGTCCACACTGGCTCGGGCAGTCCGCCGACCTCGAGGGGCAGGCCCGCGCCGGCCCCGGGTGAGGCCTCAGAGGTTCGGGTCGTTGTCCTTCTTGCGTTCGGCCTCGACCTTCTCGAGCTTCGCCGAGAGGGCGCTGAGCTCCTTGCGCTCGCGGCGTGCCTTCATCTCCCGGCGGGCGCCGAACTTGACGAGGCTGTAGCCCCACAGGAGGGCAGCGCCGGCGCCGACGCCGACGAGGAAGATCCCGAGCGCGGTCATGTCGATGCCCAGCAGCTCGGCGGTGCCCTCGCTCACGAATACCGCCGAGAGGATGGCGACGACCGACAGCAGGATGAGCAGCAGACCCAGGATGACCATGGCGGCAGGTTAGTACGTCGCCAGCCCGGCAAGTCGTCAGCCCGGACCGCGATCCGTGAGTAGCGCGTCGAGCAGGACCACGGCGCCCGCCTTGTCGAGGGGGTTGTTCTGGTTGCCGCACTTGGGTGACTGGATGCACGACGGGCAGCCCTCGGGGCACGAGCAGGACACGATGGTCTCCCGGGTTGCCGACAGCCACTCGGCCGCGGCCCGGAAGCCTCGTTCCGAGAAGCCGGCGCCTCCGGGGTGGCCGTCGTAGACGAACACGGTCAGCTCGCCGGTGTCGAGATGGTGGGCCGTCGACACCCCGCCGATGTCCCAGCGGTCGCAGGTCGCGAACAGGGGCAGGAGCCCGATCGAGCAGTGCTCGGCGGCGTGCGCGGCACCGGGCAGGTCGGCGGGGTCGAGGCCGGTCTCAGCGAGCACGTGTGCCGGCACCGTCCACCACAATGCGGTGGTCCGCAGGGTGCGCGGGGGCAGGTCCAAGGGTTCCTCGGCGACGACCTCTCCGCCGGGCGAGCGCCGCTTGAGGAACGACACCACCTGGTGGGTGACTTCGACCTCGCCGAGGGTCAGCGCGCAGCCGCCCCAGTCACAGGTCTCACTCACACCCGCGACGGCGATGTCGGTGACGTCGCGCGCGGTCGTCGAGTAGTCGCCGTCAGTCCGGGTCATCACCGCCACGTGGTGCTCGAGGTCGAGGGACTCCACGAGCCAGGTCTCGCCGCGGTGCACGTAGACGGCGCCGCGATGGGCGCTGCCATGGGCTCCAGCCGCGTCGACCGTGCCGACGACCCGGCCGGTCGCCGCCTCGATCAGCTGGACCGGCGGGCCGCCCACGGACCGGATGTCGGTGAGGTCGCTGGCGCGGCGGCGGTCGGTCCAGAACCACCCCTGCGCACGGCGCCGCAGCAGACCCGCCTCCGTGAGCGCGTCCACGCACTCCCGGGCCCGGGGCCCGAACATGGGCAGCTCCTCGGGGCGCAGTGGCGACTCGTGGGCGGCGGCACACAGATGCGGCCTCAGGACGTGCGGGTTGTCGGGGTCGAAGACCGTCGCCTCGACCGGCCGGCCGAACAATGCCTCCGGGTGGGTGACCAGGTAGGTGTCGAGGGGGTCGTCGCGGGCGACCAGCACGCCGAGGGCGTCGGTGCCGCCGCGCCCCGCGCGGCCGACCTGCTGCCAGAACGCCGCCCGGGTGCCGGGGTAGCCGGCGATGACCACGGCGTCGAGACCGTGCACGTCGATGCCGAGCTCGAGGGCGTTGGTCGCGGCCAGCCCGGTCAGCGCGCCGGAGCGGAGGTCGCCCTCGATCGCCCGGCGCTCCTCGGGGAGGTAGCCGCCCCGGTAGGCCGCGACCGCGCCCGCCAGCGACGGGTCGACCTCGGCGAGCAGCCGGCTCGCGGTCGCCGCCACCTGCTCCACTCCGCGGCGTGAGCGCACGAACGCCAGCGTCCGGACGCCCTCGAGCACCAGGTCGGTGAGCAGGTCGGCGGTCTCCGACGACGCGGCGCGGCGGACGGGGGCACCCTGCTCGCCGAGGTAGGAGGTGAACGGCGGCTCCCACAGCGCCAGGGTGACCCGACCGCGGGGGGAGTGGTCGGCGGTCACCGGCTGCACGTCGAGCCCGGTGAGCCGCCCGGCGGTGACCTCGGGGTCGGCCATCGTCGCGGAGGCGAGGACGAAGGTCGGTGAGGCGCCGTACGCCGCGCAGACCCGCCGCAGGCGTCGCAGCACCTGCGCGACATGGGCGCCGAAGACGCCTCGGTAGTGGTGGGCCTCATCGACGACCACGTAGCGCAGAGAACCCCAGAAGGCCGCCCATCGGTGGTGCCCGGGCAGCATCGAGCGGTGCAGCATGTCGGGGTTGGTGAGGAGGTACTCGCCGTGCTCTCGGGACCAGTCGCGCTGTTCCCGGCTGCTGTCGCCGTCGTGGGTGCTGACCCGCACGTCGAGGCGGAGCGACTCGAGGGCGGCGAGCTGGTCCTGGGCCAGTGCCTTGGTGGGAGAGACGTAGAGGACGCCGGCGCCGCGCTGCTCACGGGGGCCACGAGATTCCCGGATCGCGGTGAGCCCGGGCAGCTGGTAGGCCAGCGACTTGCCGGACGCGGTGCCCGTGGACAGCACGACGTGGCGGCCTGCGTGGGCGGCCTCCGCGGCCAGCACCTGGTGGACCCAGGGCGTCTCGACGCCGCGGGCAACGAACGAGGCGACCACGTCGGGGGAGGCCCAGAGTGGCCACGGCGCGCACGTCGCCTCGCGGGCTGGCAACAGTTCCGTGTGTCGCAGACGCTCCGAGCGGTCGGATCCGGCAGTGATCCTCGCGATCACCTCGTCGATCCGAAGCGTGGTCACGACGGGGACTGTTGGCACACTCCGAGTGTCCCAAACGTCACCGACATCGCGATGTCCACCGAGTGTGCACGAGTTTTCTGCACCACCGCCGGGGGCATGGTTTGATATCTCTGGCAGCATTCGGGGCGTGTGCCACCGAATCGGTTGGCACCCCAGACTCAGGTGCCCTGAGGGAGCAGATGTGGATCTGACACTGGCAACGCGAGAGGTCGATGGGACGACCATCGTCTCGGTCGGCGGTGAGATCGACGTCTACACCGCCCCGAAGCTGCGTGACAAGATCACCGAGCTCGTCGGCGAGGGGCGCTACCACCTCGTCGTCGACATGGAGGCGGTCGAGTTCCTCGACTCCACCGGCCTCGGCGTGCTGGTCGGTGGCCTCAAGAAGGTCCGCGCCAACCACGGTTCGCTCCAGCTCGTGTGCAACCAGGAGCGACTGCTCAAGATCTTCCGGATCACCGGCCTGGCGAAGGTCTTCATGATCCACCGCTCGCCCGAGGACGCCCTTGGCCCGGAGCACGTCTCCTAGTAGTCCCGACCACCTCACGCCCGGCCCACGCCGGCCCGCGTGGGCCGTGGGGAGAGTCACACCCACCTGCGCGAGGGGGTCTGCGCGTGCGTAGACTCCCGGCGTTCATGCGATCTGCATCATCCCCAGGAGGAAACACATGGCCGGGATCTCTCCCGCTGTCGTGGCGCTCAACGGGGGCAATCTCACGCTGGTCATCGTCGTACTCCTGATCGCGCTCGGCGCCCTCGGGATGGCTGCGATGTTCCGCCAGCAGGTGATGGCCGCCGCTGAAGGCACCGACAACATGAAGAACATCGCCCAGGCCGTCCAGGAAGGCGCCAACGCCTACCTGACCCGGCAGTTCCGGACCCTTGCCATCTTCGCGGTCATCGCCTTCTTCGCGCTGCTGCTGCTGCCGGCCGACGACATGGCCGTGCGGATCTTCCGGTCCGTGTTCTTCGTCGTCGGCGCCGCCTTCTCGTCCGCGGTCGGCTACCTCGGCATGAACCTCGCGGTGCGGGCGAACCTCCGCGTCGCCGCCGCCGCCGAGACCACCGGCCGCGAGCCCGCCATGACCATCGGTCTGCGCACCGGTGCCATGGTCGGCATGCTGACAGTCGGCCTCGGTCTGCTGGGCGCCAGCCTGGTGGTCCTCTTCTTCCAGGACAAGGCCCCCGACGTGCTCGAGGGCTTCGGCTTCGGCGCCGCGCTGCTCGCGATGTTCATGCGAGTCGGTGGCGGCATCTTCACCAAGGCCGCCGACGTGGGTGCCGACCTGGTCGGCAAGGTCGAGAACAACATCCCCGAGGACGACCCGCGCAACGCGGCGACGATCGCCGACAACGTCGGTGACAACGTCGGCGACTGCGCCGGCATGGCGGCCGACCTCTTCGAGTCGTACGCCGTCACACTGGTCGCGGCTCTGATCCTCGGCTCGCAGGCGTTCGGCGACCAGGGCCTGGTCTATCCGCTCCTGATCCCCGCGATCGGCGCGCTGACGGCCGTGGCCGGTGTCTACCTCACCCGGCCCAAGGCCGGCGAGAACGGTCTGACCACGATCAACCGGTCCTTCTACCTCTCCTCAGGCATCGCCGCGGTCGCCAGCGTGGCGCTGTCCTACGTCTACCTGCCGAGCACGTTCGCGGAGTTCACGAACATCGCCCCCGACCTCGCCGGCGCCGAAGGGGACCCGCGGTTCATCGCCTCGGCCGCCGTCGTCATCGGCATCGTCATGTCGGCCGGCATCCTCGCGCTGACCGGCTACTTCACCGGCACCGAGTTCCGTCCGGTCAAGGATGTCGGCAAGACCTCGCTCACCGGCGCGGCCACCGTCATCCTGTCCGGTCTCTCGGTCGGCTTCGAGTCCGCGGTCTACACGACCCTGGTCATCGGTGCAGCCGTCTTCGGGGCCTACCTGCTCGGTGGTGCGGCCCTGACCGTCTCGTTGTTCGCGGTCGCGCTCGCCGGGTGCGGCCTGCTCACCACGGTCGGCGTGATCGTCGCCATGGACACCTTCGGTCCGGTCTCCGACAACGCCCAGGGCATCGCCGAGATGTCCGGGGA
>Ga0136611_10001131_pt1 | contig 18352 bp, 21 predicted proteins | sample AntDrymUQ2232306_2_FD_106645 | JGI IMG/M metagenome (GOLD analysis project Ga0136611, IMG submission 106645) | Polar desert sand microbial communities from Dry Valleys, Antarctica - metaG UQ223 (23.06) | ecosystem: Environmental > Terrestrial > Soil > Desert | place: Antarctica: Dry Valley...
AAGGCGAGGAGTTGATTCGCGGCAGATAAACCATGTTGGAATGAATCGCCCTGAGACGGTTGTTCGTGTTGTTCGGGGCATAGGGAATTTGAATCCATCCCCCTGTGTTTTCAGTGGATTATGGCTGAGCCCAGCACCTTTGCGGCGGGTGTAGTTCCCAAAGCGTGACAGCCGCTGGACGGCTAGAAAAGCAGGGCAAAATCCAGCGCATCATCCCGGACGCGGCAAGTTCCCAATGCTACCCAAGCCCGCGGCAAGCGCCGCCGCGCAACTACCCACAACAACCGAAAAGAGAACTCACCCATGAGTGTTGATACAAGCACGACGGCCAGGGTGGAGCCAGCACCGCCATCACCAGCCAGCGAGCACCCAAATCAATTCGCGCTCCTGAAGCAGCGCCGCTTCGCACCCTTCTTCTGGACGCTGTTTTCGGGCGCGGCCAACGACAACCTGTTCAAGTTCGCCTTCACCGTGATGGTGACTTACCAGCTCAGCGTCGGCTGGCTGCCGCCCGCGCTGGCGGGGCTGGTGATCGGCGCGCTGTTCATCCTGCCGTTTTTGCTGTTTTCGGCGACCAGCGGCCAGCTGACCGACAAGTTCGAGAAAACCCGCGTCATCCGCTTCGTCAAAAACCTCGAAGTGGTGATCATGCTGACCGCCGCCGTCGGTTTTAGCAGCGGCGATGTGAGTATCCAGGTGCCGCTGCTGCTGGGCTGCACGTTTTTGATGGGCCTGCATTCGACGCTGTTCGGCCCGGTTAAGTACGCCTATTTGCCGCAGGCGCTGAGCGAGCGCGAGCTGACGGGCGGCAACGGCATGGTCGAGATGGGCACTTTTGTCGCGATCCTGCTCGGCAATATCGTTGGCGGGCTGATGGTCGCCGTGCCTGGCGACGGGCCGCGCTATGTGGCTGTTTCCTGCGTGCTGCTGGCGCTGGCGGGGCGGGCGGTGGCGCAGTTCGTCCCCAAGGCGCCGGCGACCGACCCGGGCCTCAAAATCAACTGGAATCCGGTCAGCGAAACCTGGCGCAACCTTAAGGTGGCCAGAACCAATACCGTGGTGTTCCGCTCGATGCTCGGCATCAGCTGGATGTGGTTTTTCGGCGCGGTGTTCCTGAGCCAGTTCCCGAGCTTCGCCAAGGAAGTCATGCATGGCGACGAGCATGTCGCGTCGCTGCTGCTGGTGCTGTTTTCCGTCGGCATCGCCACCGGCTCGCTGCTGTGCGAGGTGCTGAGCAAGCGCCATGTCGAGATCGGCCTGGTGCCGTTGGGCGCCATCGGCATGAGTGTTTTCGCCATCGACCTTTACTTCGCCTCGCGCGGCCTGCCGCCCGCGCAGTTGATGGGCGTGGGCCGCTTCCTGGCGCAGCCTGCGCACTGGCGCGTCATGCTCGACCTGGCGTTGCTGAGCCTCTTTGCCGGGCTGTACAGCGTGCCGATGTATGCGCTGATCCAGCTGCGCAGCCAGGCGACGCACCGCGCCCGCATCATCGCCGCCAACAATATTTTGAATGCGCTGTTCATGATCGTCAGCGCCGTGCTGGCCGGCAGCCTGCTGAAGGCGGATTTCAGCATTCCGCAGATTTTCCTGTTCGTCGGCCTGGCCAATGCTGTCGTCGCGTTTTACATCTTCATGCTGGTGCCCGAGTATCTGCTGCGCTTTATCGCTTTTATCGCGTCGCGCTGCGTCTATCGCTTCAAGATCACCGGCGAGCAGAACATCCCCGTGCAGGGACCGGCGCTGCTGACGCGCAACCACGTCAGTTTGATCGACCCGGTGCTCTTGATGGCGGCCAGCCCGCGGCCGATTTATTTCGTCATGGACCACCGGATTTTCAGCATGCCGGTGCTGGGCTGGCTGTTCAGGCTTGCCAAGGCGATTCCGATTGCGCCGCGCGCCGAAAACCCGGCGCTGTATGAAGCGGCTTTCGAACGGGCGGCGCAGGTGTTGCGCGGCGGCGACTTGCTGGCCATCTTTCCCGAAGGCGGCCTGACGCACGATGGCGAGTTGCAGGCCTTCAAGGGCGGGATCATGAAAATCCTGGAAAACGCCAGTCGCGATGGCCTGAGCGTTCCGGTGATCCCGATGGCGCTGACGAATCTGTGGGGCTCGTTTTTCAGCCGCGTCGAGCAGCGGGGCGGCAAGCGGGTCGCGATGGTGCGGCCCTTCCGCCGCAGCGCCTTCAGCCGGGTGGGGCTGAATGTCGGCGCCGCCATCGCGGCCGCTGAAGTCCAGCCTGAAGCCTTGCAGGCGCGGGTGGCGGCGCTCCTAAATGTCTGAGGCTGTTTGCTACGTTATAGCCGAGCGCAGGGCTGGAGGCGCAGTCTTGAGTTCTTTGCTTTCGTGATGAGGCCCTGGGGCGCAGCCGGAGGCCGCCTTTCAGCGCAGCTGCTGATGTTGGTTTTTGCGAAAGGGATCGTGACCGCAGGTCGGGCCTACAGGCCCGGTGCGCAAAGCGCATAGAGCGCGGTCCGGCAAAGCCGGACGCGACCCGTCGCCTTGCAATTTCTTGTTGACTTTGCACCTTATATGGTGCATCCTATCCCTATAGGTTTTGCATGACCTTAAAGAAGGTTCCAGCCCGGTTCTATCTGACACCCTCGGGCGGCAACCCGGTGCGGGATTGGCTGGTTGCATTACCGGTCGAGGACAAACGGCGGATTGGCCAGGACATTGGAACGGTTGAATACGGGTGGCCTGTTGGCATGCCACTGTGCCGGAACATGGGCGAAGGCCTGTGGGAAGTGCGCTGTTCACTGCCAAGCCGCCGCATTGCCCGCGTCCTGTTTTGCCTGGTCGGAAGCGAACTGATGTTGCTTCATGGCTTTATCAAGAAGACGCAGAAAACGCCTCCCAACGACTTGGCCCTGGCACGCAAACGACAAAAGGAGATTGAGCGATGACGAAACCGAAAAATCCGCAGATCGGCGGCCTGTTCGAAGACTGGTTGAAAGAGGAGGGCATCCATGCCGAAGTCACCACGGCGTCGATCAAGCGCGTCCTGGCCTGGCAGCTTGAACAGGCGATGAAGGAGGGCAAAATCACCAAGAGCGAGATGGCCAAACGCATGGAGACCTCGCGCCCTCAGCTGGACCGCCTGCTCGATCCCGACAACGGCAATGTCACCCTCGATACGCTTGCCAAGGCCGCCGCCGCTGTAGGGCGTCAGGTAAGGCTCGAGCTGGTATAGATGCTTTCAGTGAGCCTTCAAGGGCGGGATCCAGAAAATTCTGGAAAACGCCAGTCGCGACGGCCTGAGCGTTCCGGTGATTCCGATGGCGCTGACCAATCTGTGGGGCTCGTTTTTCAGCCGCGTCGAGCAGCGGGGCGGCAAGCGGGTCGGGATGGTGCGGCCGTTCCGGCGCGGCACCTTCAGCCGGGTGGGGCTGAATGTCGGCGCCGCCATCGCGGCCCATGAAGTCCAGCCCGAGGCCTTGCGGACGCGGGTGGCGGCGCTTTTGACCGATTGAAGCTGTTTGCTATATTATTAATAGCTGCTTACGCTTGCTGGATGGGCGCTATAGGCATATTTGATGCTTAAAGCGTAGTGAAAAGCGGCTGCATACTTTTTCTTTTTCTTCCTAGAACAACAACCAACAACAGGACTTCCCATGGGTAAAACCCTGCGACTGACAGAACAATGGATGCGCCGCGGCCTGTGGCTGGTGGCGATCGTGTTTGCGAGCTTTCTTATCGGGCTGGGCGGCACGCTGGTCGGCGATTTGCCGCAGGTAGAGAGACAGCTCACGCTCGACGACTTCATGGACAGGCCCGCCGCGGCTGCGCTGCGCAACGGCATCAAGACCACCGAACGCGCCGAGCAGGATGCCGAAGCCGCGCTGGAGCAAGCGCAGCTCAAGCACCGCGTCGCCCAGTCCGACACGACGGCGGCGCGCGAAACCTTCAACAACTGGCTGGCGACGCGCCGCGCCACGCAGCTGTCCGAGCAGGATGCCGAACTGATTGCGCGCACCCGGGCGCTCGACGCGTTGAAGGACCGGGAGCGCGCCGCTGGCGTGGCGGTGCAGGCGCAGCAGCAGGCGGCGCTCGATGCGCGCCAGGGTACGGCCAGCGAACGTCGGAAATTGGCGGAAATGGAGCTGACGGCGCAGAAAGCGCTCGACGCCGAGATGCGCCGCGTCGAGTTGCGCGTCTTCTTGTACCGCCTGGCGCTGACGCTGCCGCTGCTGGTCATCGCAGGCTGGCTGTTCGCGAAAAAGCGCAAGACGACCTACTGGCCGTTTGTCTGGGGCTTTATCCTGTTCGCGCTGTTCGCGTTTTTTGTCGAGCTCGTTGCCTACCTGCCGAGCTACGGCGGCTATGTGCGCTACGTCGTCGGCATCGTCGTTACCGTGCTGGTCGGCCGCCAAGCCATCGTGGCGCTGAACCGCTACCTGGAAAGGCAGAAACTTGCCGAGCAACTGCCCGATGCGCAACGCAGGGTCGATTTGAGCTACGACACCGCGCTGACGCGCTTGTCAAAAGGCGTTTGTCCGGGCTGCGAGCGACCGGTGGACCTGAAAAACCCGGCGATCGATTTTTGCCCGCATTGCGGCATCGGCCTGTTCGACCATTGCGGCGCCTGCAGCACCCGAAAGAGCGCTTTCGCGAAGTTCTGCCATTCGTGCGGCGCCCTTGGCGAGCCCGCCGCGCCTGCGCCGGGCGGCGCCGCCGCTGCTTTGCCTTAAAGCGGGCGGCCGAAAAACGGATAGCTCGGATCGTTGTAGCCCGGACTCGACGAGTGGCCAGGCACCACCAGTTCATTGACGAAGGCTTCGTCGTCCTGGCCAAGCACCAGGTCCAGCGCGCCATAGACGGCTTCCAGGTGCGCCAGCGTTCGCGGCCCGACGATGACGGCGCTGACGAGTGGATTCGCCAGCACCCAGGCGGCGGCGAACTGGCCGGGAACGATGCCTGCGGCTTCGCAGCGCGACTTGATTTTCTGCGCGATCAGCAGCGATTCCTCGCGGAATTCGGTTTCCATGATGCGCTTGTCGCCGCTGCCGGCGCGGGTGCCTTCTGCAGGCGGCTGGCCCGGCGGGTATTTGCCGGTCAGCACTCCGCGCGCCAGCAGGCTGTAGGGAACGACGCCGAGCCCGTAATGGGCGCAGGCCGGTAAGATTTCGATTTCCGGCTCGCGATTGAGCAGGTTGTAATACGGCTGGCACACCGCTGGCGGCGGCACGCCGGCTTTTTCGCAGAGCCGCACGACCTCGGCAATGCGCCAGCCGCGAAAGTTCGACAAGGCGAAAGCGCGGATTTTGCCGGCGCGGATCAGGTCGCCCAGCGCCACTACCGCTTCCTCCAGGTTTTCGCCGTGGAAGTCGGGGTGCAGGTAAAGAATGTCGAGGTAATCGGTCTGCAGCCGCGCCAGAATGGCGTCGGTTTCCCGCAGCAGCCAGCGCCGCGAGTAATTACTTTCGTTCACGGCCTCGCTCACGGGGTTGCCTAGCTTGCTGGCGAGCACCCAATGGTCGCGCTGACCGCTGAGCAGCTTGCCGATGTCTTTTTCAGACTCGCCCTTGTTGTACACGTCGGCGGTGTCGATGAAGTTGATGCCGTGGTCGCGGGCTGACGCAACGATGCGCTCTGCCTCATCGAACGGCGTTTGCCGGCCGAACATCATCGTGCCCAAGCAGAGGGCGGAAACTTTCAGGTTGCTTTTTCCAAGGCGACGGTAATGCATGACAACTCCTTGATAAAACACGAAGGACTCAGGGCGAAACCCGCTTTATAGCGAAATTCAGGCCGATCCTCAGGGCGCCAGTGGCTCGACCAGGTATTCCTTGGCATACCAGTAAGTCTCGGGCGTCTTGAACGCCGCCATGACGCCGTCGTTTTCGTCCTGGCGCGAACGCAGGTCCCAGCGCTCGTCGAGAACCCGGCAACGGGTGCACGGCGCCTGGCCGACGCGGCGCTGCACCAGCACGTAGCGGCCGGTCTTGAACAGGCTCTCGACATCGGTGAAATCGACCGGCTGGGCGGCAAAGTAGGGAACGATTTTGGCGCCCGGAATAATGAACTCGTAGCGTTCGAAATGGCCGTTGAAATTGCTTGCAACCTGCACGGTCTGGCCTTTCAGGAGCGCGTTGGTGTCGTCGCGAAACCGGCCCAGTTCGCCGTTAAACGGGTTCGTCACCCATGCCAGCGCGAAGACAACGGCAAAGCCGGCCAGCGCGGTGACCGGCCGCGTCCATGCTTTCTTCAACATGCCGGTGAGGCAGGCCAGCGCCGAAGCCGCCACGAACAGCCAGAACAGCGGCGAGTAAAGCCATGGGTTTTGCGTCGCCCGCAGCGCGCCATAGCCGATCAGCCCCATCGCCAGCACGCCGACCAGGCACGCCGCCAGCGTCAGGCTGAACCAGATGCGGCCGATCCGGTGCCAGTACAGCGCGACCACCACGGCCAGAGCCGGCATGCCGGGAATCAGATAGCGCGTCGAGCGCTGCGTCGGCAGCATGAAGACCAGCGCCAGCGCCAGCAGCCACAGCCACATGATTTTCTCGGCGTCGCTCACGGTATCCGCCGTTCCCCTGCGTTGCCGATAACCGTGCCAGGCCGCGACCATGCAGCCGACCGACAGCGGCAACAGAAACAGCGCGTTGGAAAAATAACCGGTCAGGATCGTCAGGATGCCGCTGCTGCCGCTGAAGGCTGTTTTGAAGTAACCGCTTGACGAATTCATCTTGCCGGCGTTCTCGCCGACGACGAACTCGCGCCAGACCTCGCCCGGCTGCGGATCGACCACGAACCACAGGCCAAAGACAGCCAGCCCGAGCAGGCAAATCAGGACGACTTTGGCGCCGTCGGTGACGACACCGCGCCGCAAAATCTTCCAGGGCGCCATTCGGGCGCCCACCGTCTGGTAGCACAGCGCCAGCGCGACACCAGCGGGCACCACCATGACAAAGGATTTGTACAGGCAGCCGATCCCCAGGGCCAGGCCGGCAAGCAGCGGAAACTTCCAGGTCGACGCCAGCAACCGCGCCGGCGACCAGGCCAGGGCGAAGAACACGCCGAACAACCAGAAGGTTTCCGACGCGCTGGTGAGAAAGGGCCGGCCATAGCGGTAGGTTGAGAAAAACGACAGGTAAATCAGCGCCGCAATTGCGCCCATCGTCGCCGCGTGGCGGCGCTGTCGCCCCCTCTCGGCACCATCTGCGATCTCGAGCGCATCGCCGCGAACGATCTTCCAGGTCAGAAGCGCGACCATCAGCGTAATGCCCCAGGTGTACGCCAGGCTGGGCAGGCGCAGCCTTAAGAGCGTCCAGTGCTCGCCCCATCCGCCGGCGACCATCGCCTGCCAGAACAGCAGCGGCGGCTTGGTGTTGCGCATGAAATCCCAGGCGCTGACCAGCGGCAGCCAGTGTCCGCTTTGGGCCGTGAGGCGGGCGATGTTCGAATACACCAGCTCGTCGCCATTGCGCGGAATATGGTCACCGCCGAGGCCGAACAAATAGCCCAGCGCGACAAGCACCGCCAGGGCTGCCCAGACGAGGTGACTGGGAAAATCCGGTTTTTCAGCGCTCGTCATGGCGATTGGATGGCGGAGCGGCGCTGTCGTCCCCGAAACCGGACAGCGGCGATTTTTTCCGTTGGCGGCGAAACGTCAGCCGGTCGTTGGCGACGAAATTGACGACGCTTGCCAGCGCGATCGCGATCAGGTTGGCGATGAGGTAGTGCAAGTGCAGCGCCAGCCATTTGGTCAGCAGCGACTGGATCACGATCGACAGCGCAGCCGCCATCACGTACTTGAAAAACAGCACCAGCACCGAGTGGCGGGCGCTACGGCGCCGGTCGCGCCAGGTGAGACGCCGGTTCCAGTAGAAATTGCTGATCGTCGCGACGGTGATCGCCAGCGCAATCGAATAATTCAGGCGCGAATGAAAGTCGGCAATGCCGCGCAACAAATGCTCCTGCGCCAGGTACAGCACGGCGATATTGACGACCGTGCCGCTGGCGCCGACCAGCCCGAACTTGATGAAGCGCCAGTGCGCCATCGGCTGAAAGCGCGGCGGCAGCCGGCTGACCAGGTTTTCAGCAAACAATCGAAGCTTTGACATCAGGCACTGGCCAGGCATTCCCGCGCCTTGGCGAGCACCGCGTCGGGGGCGATGACCTTCAGGCACTGGTTGTCGCCGTCGCAATACGACGAGCGGTGGTTGTAGGCGGTGAGGCACGGCGAGCAAGGCCAGTTGCTATAAAAGGAATAGCACCGCGGCGTGAGCGGCGCGTACAGGCCGGGCGTTTCCGGCCCGAACAGCATCAGCGTCCAGATCGGCGTGAGCGCTGCGAACTGGCCCGACCCGCCGTCGTTGGTGACCAGCAGGCGCGCCACGTGAAAAAGCGCCAGCAGCTCGGAAATCGAGCGGGTGTAGCCCGTCAGGTCGATGACCGGGCTGCTGGGAAAAGCCGCCTGCACATCGGCCACCAGCTGCCGTGCCAGCGCCTGGTCGTCCTTCAGGCCGATCACCGCGACCGCGCAGCCGTCGGCGACCAGGCCCTGGCACAGCGCGGTGTACGACGCCAGCGGCCAGGCGCGGATCGGCAAAATGCCGCCGCCCGGATAGACCAGCACCAGCGGTTTGCCGGCAATAGCCGGAAAATCCTGCGCCAGCCGGCTGCGGATTGCCTGGATCAGCGCGGCGTCGAGCTGCACCTGCGGTGGCGGCTTTGAAGTGCCGAACACCGGAAGCTTGGATTTGGGAACCGCCGTCGAGTCGATCGCCCGCGCCAGCGTCAAGAACTGCGCGCTGATGTGATGGTAGGGGTTGTAGGGCACCGGCCGGTTGATGTGCGAGCCCCGGTAGAGGCCTTCCTGCGTATGGCGATGAAAGCCGACCCGGACGGCGGCGCCGCTGGCGTAAGACAGCAGGCTGCTGATCCGCGAAAAAAGCTCGCAGTCGATCGCCACATCGACCTTGGCGCGACGCAACTCGCTGATGGCCTTGACCAGGCTGGCCAGCAGTGAGGCCAGCGAGCGGTCATCGACGGTGTGCACATGGGCAGGCTCCATCACCCGCATCAAATCGAGGATTTCGCGGTTCTTGCGGAACAGCAGCGCATGCAGCGGCGCATCCGGATAGCGCTGTTTGAGGCGCGCGAACATGTCATTGGCCAGCACCAGGCTGCCCATTTCGGACAGCAGGATCACGACGATGGCGCGCGGCGCTTCGCCATGAGCCGCTGGCGGCCTGAAGCGGCGCATGAGCGCATCCGCCACCGACACCGCCGCGCACAGCGGAATGCCGGCCCAGCGGTCGATCCAGCGTTGCAGATTGATGTTCATGCTTCAGACGCCGCGCTGGCGGTCGGCCTTGAAGCGGAGCGCGAAGTCGCCGAACCGGCCGGCATCCAGCGCGTCGCGCACTTCTTGCATCAGATGGAGGTAATAGTGCAGGTTGTGGATGCTCGCCAGCATCGGCCCCAGCATTTCGCCGCAGCGGTCCAGGTGGTGCAGGTAGGCGCGGGAAAAGCCGCCCGACGCCGTGCCGTCGGCAAGAGCCCGGCCCTTGCAGGCGTAGCAGACGCAGCTGCTGTCGAGCGGCGCTTCGTCGGCCTTGTAGCGCGCGTTGCGGATTTTCAGGTCGCCGAAGCGGGTGAACAGGTGGCCGTTGCGCGCATTGCGCGTCGGCATTACGCAGTCGAACATGTCCACCCCGGCCGCCACGCCCTCGACCAGGTCCTCCGGCGTGCCGACGCCCATCAAATAACGTGGCTTGTGCGCCGGCAGTCGGTGCGGCGTGTGCGCCATGATGCGCAGCATTTCTTCCTTGGGCTCGCCGACGCTGACGCCGCCGATGGCGTAGCCCGGAAAGTCGAGTTCGACCAGCGCGTCGAGCGATTCCTGGCGCAGGTTCTCGAACATGCCGCCCTGGACGATGCCGAACAGCGCATTCGGGTTTTCCAGCCGGGCGAATTCGTCCTCGCAGCGCCGGGCCCAGCGCCGGCTGAGCTCCATCGAACTGCGCGCCTCGGCCTCCAGCGTGATGTGACCGTTGGTGTCGTAGGGCGTGCATTCGTCGAACTGCATCACGATGTCGCTGTTGAGAAGCGTCTGGACCTGCATCGAGACCTCGGGCGTCAAAAAGAGCTTGTCGCCATTGACCGGCGACGAAAACTTCACGCCTTCCTCGGTGATGTTGCGGCCCTTGCCGTCAGTGCCGCCAAGCGACCAGACCTGAAAGCCGCCGCTGTCGGTCAGGATGGGCTTGTGCCAGTTTTCGAATTGGTGCAGACCGCCGAACTGCTTGACGACATCGAGCCCGGGCCGCATCCAGAGGTGAAAGGTGTTGCCCAGGATGATTTGCGCGCCCATCTCATGCAGCGATTGCGGCATTACGCCCTTGACCGTGCCGTAGGTGCCAACCGGCATGAAAACCGGCGTCTGCACCACGCCGTGGTTCAGGCTCAAGATGCCACGCCGGGCATGGCCTTCGGTTTTAAGAAGTTCGAACTTCAGCATCAGTCTTTGGGGAAATATTTAACGCCCGGCAGGCCTTCGAGGTGCTGGTCCTGCGTCCACAGCGTCGCGCCATGCGCTTGGGCGGTGGCGTAAATCAGGCTGTCGGCGAGCGGCAGGTTATAGGCGGTGGCCGCCAGGGTCACGTTGAGATCAATATCGACGATCCGCCCTTGCTGCATCAAGGTGAGCGCGATGCTGGCAAGCTCTTGCCCGCGTTCGCGAGCGGTTTTTTGACAACTTCGTAAATGGTGATGACGGGAACGATCAGCGCTTGCGGGTTGGCAATAACGGCGTCAAAGCGCGCGGCATAGGCGGTTTCGGCAAAATACTCAAGCCAGCAGGAAGAGTCGAGAACGATCTGCGAAGTTTTGCGCGAACGCGGCGGAGCGGCCGTCAAAAGCGCTCCGGATCATCAATGATGGTGGTGTCCATGCCGCGGGCAATGCCGCGGTAGGCCTGCGGCGCCATGACCGGCAGCAGCCGGATGATGCCGCCGTAGTTGACCACCATCATCTTCGACCCAGGCTTGATCTGCGCGCTCTCGCGCACGGCCTGCGGAATCACCACCTGGTATTTCGAGGAAACCGTAACGACGTTGTTTTTCATATCGATCATTATATCGTTCAACTCATTTCACGTCGATGACGAAAGCCGCTGCAGCAGCATCGCATCGCCATAGCTGAAGAAGCGGTAGCGCTGCGCGATCGCATGCCGGTACAGCGCCATGGTGTGCGCGTGGCCGGAAAATGCGCTGACCAGCATCATCAGGGTGCTTTTGGGCAGGTGGAAATTGGTCAGCAGCACATCGACCACCTTGAATTCAAAGCCCGGCGTGATGAAGATGTTGGTGTCGTCGCAGGCCGGGCCAAACTTTGCGGCTGATTCCAGCGCCCGCACCGTCGTCGTTCCGACGGCCACAACGCGTCTGCCGCGCGCCCTGCATTCGGCAATCGCCTCGTGCGTCGCGGGCGGCACTTCGAAGCGTTCGAAATGCATCACATGGTCGGCAATGTTCGCGGTCTTGACCGGCTGGAACGTGCCGGCGCCGACATGCAGCGTGATGCTGGTGCGGGCGATGCCGCGCGCATCGAACCGCGCCAGCACGGCGTCGTCGAAATGCAGCGCGGCGGTCGGCGCGGCCACGGCGCCCGGATTTTTGGCAAACACCGTCTGGTAGCGCTGCTCGTCCTCTGGCGAATCAGTGTGCGTGATGTAAGGCGGCAGCGGCACGTGGCCAAATTGGGCCATCAGCGCATACGGGTCGTCGCTGAGCTGAAAGCGGTAGAGCGGCCCGTCGTCATTCGGCCAGCGGCCCAGCAGCGTGGCGCTAAAGCCGCCGTCCATCTGCAGCACCGCGCCGGGCTGGGGCTTTTTGCTGACCTTCATATGCGCCGCGACTTCAAGGCCGGCGCCGGCATGCGCGGGAAGCACCCGTTCGATCAGCAGTTCCAGCCTGCCGCCGCTGGATTTCCGGCCGAACAATCGCGCCTTGACGACTTGGGTGTCGTTGAACACCAGCAGGTCGCCGGGAATGAGCAAATCGGGCAGGTCGGCAAAGCGGCGGTCAGTCATCGTGCCAGTGCGGCCGTCGAGCAGGCGCGACGCGCTGCGTTGTGGCGCCGGATGCTGGGCGATTAGTTCGTCAGGAAGGGTGAAATCAAAGTCGCCGAGGCTGAAATTCGTCTTCATGAAGGCACAATTGTCCCATGACGCTTCCGGCTGTTCCCGCCCGTGACCCGGCGCTGAAAACCGCCAAGACCATGGTCAAGCCCGCTGGCAAGGCACAAGCCAAATCCCCGGCGCAAAAAGCTCTTGACAAGCTGGGTCTCAGGCGGGATATCGACCTGGCGCTGCACCTGCCGCTGCGCTACGAAGACGAAACCCGCATCGTCCGGCTGGTCGATGCGCGCGACGGCGATATCGCTCAGATCGAAGGGCAGGTCACGCACAGCGAAATCCTGATTCGCTCGCGGCGCCAGCTCTTGGTGACGGTCGACGACGGCAGCGATACCTGCGTGCTGCGCTTCCTGAATTTTTACCCGTCGCACCATAAAACCTTCAGCGTCGGCGCCCGGGTGCGGGTGCGCGGCGAACTTCGCGGCGGTTTCCTCGGCCGCGAGATGATGCATCCGCACTTCAAGCTGGCCGGCGGCGAACTGCCCGGCGCGCTGACTCCGGTGTATCCAACGTCGGCCGGCCTGCCGCAGATCTACCTGCGCAAGGCGGTGCTGGGCGGTCTGGCGCGCGCCGACCTGAGCGAAACCATTCCTGAGCAGTTTTTAAGCAAAAACATGCCGCAGCGCTTGTCCAGCCTGCGCGAGGCGCTATTGTTTTTGCACCACCCGACGCCCGACACCGCGCTCCAGACGTTGGAAGACCGCAGCCATCCGGCCTGGCAGCGCCTGAAGGCCGAGGAACTGCTGGCGCAGCAGCTGTCGCAGTTGCAGGCGCGGCGAACGCGCGCCGCGATGCGTGCGCCGGCCTTGACCGGCCCGGCGATGCGCGGGGCGCACTGCACGCTGCGGGAGCAATTGCTCGAAAGATTGCCGTTTCGCCTGACCGCGGCGCAGCAACGGGTCGGCGCGGAAATCGAGCTTGATCTGAAAAAGCGCATTCCGATGCACCGCCTGCTGCAGGGCGATGTCGGCTCGGGCAAAACCGTCGTCGCGGCGTTGGCCGCCGCCCGCTGCATCGACGCCGGCTGGCAATGCGCGCTGATGGCGCCGACCGAAATACTCGCCGAGCAGCATTTCAGCAAACTGATCGGCTGGCTGGAGCCGTTGGGCATCAAAACCGCCTGGCTGACCGGCAGCCAGAAAACGAAGGAACGGCGCGAGATGCTGGCGCTGATCGAAAGCGGCGAGGCGGGCCTCGTCATCGGCACGCATGCGGTAATCCAGGACAAGGTGGTTTTCAAGAACCTCGCGCTGGCGATCATCGACGAGCAGCACCGCTTCGGCGTCGCCCAACGGTTGGCGCTGCGCGGCAAAATGACCGAGGGTGGGCAGGAGCCGCACCTCCTGATGATGACCGCCACGCCGATTCCGCGCACGCTGGCGATGAGCTACTACGCCGACCTCGACGTGTCCACGCTCGACGAGTTGCCGCCCGGCCGCACGCCCGTCGTCACCAAGCTGGTCAGCGACGCGCGGCGCGACGAGGTCGTCGCCCGCATCGAGGCGCAGATCGCCGACGGGCGGCAGATCTACTGGGTCTGCCCGCTGATCGAGGAAAGCGAATCGATCGACTTGGTCAACGCCACCCAGACGCACGCGGCGCTGAGTAGCGCCCTGCCGGGCGTGATGGTCGGCCTGCTGCATTCGCGCATGCCGGTGGCCGAGAAAAAAGCTGTGATGAGCTTGTTCACCGAGGGTGTGATGGCGGTGCTGGTGAGCACCACCGTGATCGAAGTCGGCGTCGATGTGCCCAATGCGTCGCTGATGGTGATCGAGCACGCCGAGCGCTTCGGCCTGAGCCAACTGCATCAGTTGCGCGGGCGGGTCGGACGCGGCGCGGCGGCTTCGGCTTGCGTGTTGCTGTATTCGACCGGCGACGCGCCCCGGCTGGGCGAGGTCGCGCGGGCAAGGCTCAAGGCGATGGTAGAGACGAACGACGGCTTCGAGATCGCCCGGCGTGACCTGGACATTCGCGGGCCGGGCGAGTTCCTGGGCGCGCGGCAATCAGGCGCGCCGCTGCTGCGCTTTGCCGATCTGCAGACCGATGCCGCCCTGCTGGCCTGGGCGCGGGAAGTGGCGCCGGTGATGCTCGACCAGTATCCGGATTTGCCCGAGCGGCATGTGTTGCGCTGGCTGGGGGGGACAGCTGAGTTTTTGAAGGCTTGAGTATTCAATTTTTATTGGACGAATTCAATGGCTGGAGTCAGTCTCGGCTTTGTAGACAGTTCGCGATGGCATTCATAAATGCCGGGAGAGTGGTTCGCATCTGTTGCTGGCAGTTTCGCAAGATGTCGCCTACGTTGCGATGGGGATCGTTAGGATGTACCCTGCTCACTAGCGTGTGGAGTGACGCTCCGTGGGGATTGATAGCGTTAGCGGCAGCTATAACGTTCAAGTAAGCCTCCGCGCTAATGTTTTGGTCGGAGACAACCAGGAAGATGTACGCCACATCGTGAGAGACGTGCACTGTCTGTCGATAGTTAGCGGCAAGCTCGCGATTCCAATAACTCGCTTGTTGGTCACGCATTGCCTCGATAAGACAGCTTGCTTTGTTGAACATCGTTTTGATTTCGTCCGGCCTGCGCTTGTAGCCCAAATCCATTTTTAGGTCTACGAGTGCTCGAATGGAATCATTCTTGATAACTGCCAGATCTGGCTTGATCGTCTTCCGTTTTCCATCGATGACGATTGACATCGGTTGATTGATGCGAATACCGTCGATGAGCGGCAAGTTCTCTGCCAAGTAGCACGCAAGGAGGTCTTCAATTTCCGATGAAACCGAGCGACTTTCGCCTCGGTGAAGTTTGCCATTTGGGTAGAGTGGTTGTCTAGCCCGCTGATATGCGCTGACTAGTTTTTCAGAGAATTCGTCTGGAGTCATCACTGGTACGGCTGTGCCCGCTGGTAAACCATCAACAAAACTCCACTGACAAATGCTCAAACGTCGCCTGGGGCATAACGGCGCGACCATTTTTGACGAATTCAATCAGCCCATACGCCGCCATCGCATGCAGTGAACGCGACACATTGGGAGCGTGCTTTCCAACCACTTTGGCCAGGGTATCCATGGAGTCGGGCCGCTGCTCCCGAACCGCCTTGAGCAAGGCCATGTTTTCGTCCGACAAAACCCGCGCCATGGCGGACACCGACGGAAACCAGACATTGGGTTCGTCGTTGCTGCGCTGGAGTGTTCCAGCTGCAATCGCCAGGGACCGTGCCCGTTGCTCCTGCACGGTGGCAATACCCACCTTCAATACTTTGTTCATGGTGCCACTTCTTTCAAAACCCGATCAACTTCGGCATAAAAGTCACTGATCAACTGGTAAGCCGTATTGAACTCATAAGTTATGCCACTGTCTTTGGGGCTGCGGTGCCTGTGATCGTAGGGATATTGTTTGGCGATATGCAAAAAATGTTACCCGGCAGGTTTGACTCCGCCGTGAGCATTGTCAAATCCCATCAGGCGCTCGCCGCTTGGCGCATGCAGGGTCAAGCTGTATTTGATGCCATACGGCCATTCAGCAGTTATTGCTACACGGGAAACGTCCATCTTGACCCAATAACCCGCGTCGTTTTGAAATTCAATGTTGCCCTTCAGGCCAAGAAGATATTCGAGTCCCGCATCTTCGGATTTCGTTGAATGCATGGGCAAGATTATCATGAATTGATATGCTTTGCATGCTTCCGAAAACCAGCACAATCCCGATATGACGCTGACCGAACTCAAATACATCGTCGCCGTGGCCCGCGAAAAGCATTTTGGACGGGGCGCCGAGGCCTGCCATGTGTCGCAGCCGACGCTCAGCGTGGCGATTAAAAAACTGGAAGACGAGCTTCAGGTCAAGCTGTTCGAGCGCAACGCCAACGAGATCACGGTGACAGCGTTGGGCGAACAAATCGTGCGCCAGGCGCAAAGCGTGCTGGAGCAGGCCGACAGCATCCGCGAGATCGCGCGGCGTGGCAAGGACCCGCTGGCGGGCAGCCTGCGCCTTGGCGTGATCCACACCATCGGCCCTTACCTGCTGCCCGACCTGGTGCGCCAGATCATCGACAAAACGCCGCAGATGCCGCTGATGCTGCAGGAAAACTTCACCGTCAAGCTGCTGGAGGAGTTGCGCACCGGCGAAATCGATTGCGCGATCCTGGCCGAGCCCTTTCCCGACACCAATCTGGCGATCGCACCGCTCTACGACGAGCCCTTCATGGCGGCGGTGCCGGCCGGCCACCCGCTTGCGGCCCGGAGCAGCGTGACGGCCGAGGAGCTGAAAAAGGAAACCCTTCTACTGCTGGGCGCCGGCCATTGCTTTCGCGATCATGTGCTGGAGGTCTGCCCCGAATTCGCACGGTTTTCCAGCAGCGCCGAGGGTATCAGCAAGAGTTTCGAGGGATCGTCGCTCGAAACCATTCAGCACATGGTAGCCGCCGGCATGGGCATCACGCTGGTGCCCCGGCTGGGCGTTCCCAAAGAGTCGTTCGCAGTCCCCGGCAAAAAAAAACGCGCAGACCGGACTGCCTATGTCAAATACCTGCCGTTCGACGGCCATGTGCCGACGCGGCGCGTGGTGCTGGCCTGGCGCCGAAGCTTTACCCGCTATGAGGCGATCGCCGCGCTCCGCAATGCGGTTTATGCCTGCGAACTGCCGGGTGTGATGCGCCTGTCGTGAGCGCTCCTTGAAGAAAAAGTTCGCCCTTTACCTCCAGTTGATTCGCTGGAACCGGCCGGCCGGATGGTTGCTGCTGCTGTGGCCAACGCTGTCGGCGCTCTGGGTGGCGTCGAACGGCTTTCCAGGCTGGCATTTGCTGCTGGTTTTCACCTTTGGCACGTTTCTGATGCGCAGCGCGGGCTGCTGCGTCAACGATGTGGCGGACCGCGATTTCGACCGGCATGTCAAGCGCACGGCGCAGCGGCCGGTGACCAGCGGTGCGCTCTCCAGCCGGGAAGCGCTGTCGCTGGGCGCGGCGCTTGCAGTGGCGGCGTTCGGCCTGGTCCTGACGACCAATGCGGCGGCGATTGTCTGGTCTTTCGCCGCGCTCGCCATCACACTGATCTATCCGTTCGCCAAGCGTTATCTGGCGATGCCGCAGGCGGTGCTGGTCGTGGCTTTCAGTTTCGGCATTCCGATGGCGTTCGCCGCGATCGAGTCGCAGGTTCCGCCGCTGGCCTGGCTGCTCTTGCTGGGCAACCTGTTCTGGGTGATCGCCTACGACACCGAATACGCCATGGTCGACCGCGACGACGACCTGAAAATCGGCATGAAAACCTCGGCCATCACGCTCGGCCGTTTCGATGTTGCCGGCGTCATGCTCAGCTATCTGATTTTCCTGGCGATTTGGGCTTTTGCGCTGATGGGGCGTACGCAATCAGCTATTTTTATGATAGCAATTAGCATCGCGTTGCTGCAGGCGCTCTGGCACGGCTGGCTCATCCGCAAGCGCCAGCGTGATGATTGTTTCAAGGCTTTCCGGCTGAATCACTGGCTCGGCTTCACGGTGTTCGCCGGGATTGCCTTGTCATACGCGGCGCGTTGAAGCCGCCGGTGGAAGCGGTGGAACGCAGTCCGGCCCAAAATGAAAAAGCCCGCGAATCGCGGGCTTTTTCTCGACTGCTTCACGATTCACCTGGCCGGTACCTGCCGGATGAAGCGCGAAGAATCGGTTTTTCGCCGATCAGGAAGCTCTGGCAGCGGCTTTCGTTTTCACTTTGGCATTGTGCATTTTGTTCTTCATCTTGGCCTTCGTGTGACGGGCTTTGCGCTTCATCTTGTGCGTTGGCTTTTCAGTCGTTGCCATTGGTGCGGCGGCCGGTGCGGTTGAAGGAGCAGCGCCGGCAGGCTGGGCGAAAGCCGAGGTGGAAACCACCGACAAAGGCATGGCGAGAACAGCGGCGCTGGCGAGGATGGTCAGAAATTTTTTCATGGGGAACTCCGGAGGTTGAAAGTACTTTTACGTTCGTACCGCCTGGCCCTCCGCCGGGGAGCTGGAGGCCGGGCTGCGCGTTCGTGCATGGATAACGTAGGGCGGCGCAGGCCGGTTGACGGATTCTTGATGGGCGATGAAAATTTTTATCCTGCTGCGCGCGCGATTTGCAGCGCGTTGGTTTTGCTACTTAAAAAATAGCATGCCGCGCACAGCCCCCGGGCGTAAATGGCATTTTTCATTCAAATTCTCAGGCCGATCCGAATTCGTCGCCCAATTCGCGCGCGCGCGCGCG
>Ga0136611_10001132_pt1 | contig 18345 bp, 13 predicted proteins | sample AntDrymUQ2232306_2_FD_106645 | JGI IMG/M metagenome (GOLD analysis project Ga0136611, IMG submission 106645) | Polar desert sand microbial communities from Dry Valleys, Antarctica - metaG UQ223 (23.06) | ecosystem: Environmental > Terrestrial > Soil > Desert | place: Antarctica: Dry Valley...
CCTCGCGTCCGGCGTCGACCGCCAGTCGGAAGGCGTTGGCCATGGATGGGGGATCACCGGCGGTGCCGATGGCCGTGTTCACCAGCACTGCGTCGGCGCCGAGCTCCATCGCCTCCGCCGCCTGGCTCGGCGCCCCGATGCCGGCGTCGACGACGACCGGGACGAGCGATTGTTCGACGATGATCTCGAGCGCGGCCTTGGTGCGGAGGCCCTGATTCGACCCGATCCACGATCCGAGCGGCATGACCGTCGCCGTGCCCACCTCCTCGAGGTGCTTGCACAGCACGGGGTCGGCGTTGACATAGGGCAACACGATGAAGCCCTCGGCCACGAGGACCTCCGCCGCCTTCAGCGTTTCGATGGGGTCGGGCAACAGATAGCGGGGATCGGGGGTGACCTCGAGCTTGATCCAGTCGGGAAGACCGGCCGACCGGGCCAAGCGGGCGAGACGGACCGCCTCGTCGGCGTCGACCGCGCCGCTGGTGTTGGTCAAGAGCAGCACGGAATCGGCGTCGATGGCATCGAGGATGTCCTCTTCGGCGGTCAGGTCGACGCGCCGAAGGGCGACCGTCACCATCTCGGTGGCGCTGGCGACGATGGCATCGCGGAGCGACGCCGTCGACGGAAACTTGCCCGTACCGAGGAACAACCGGGACCCGAAGTCCCGACCGGCGATCGTCAACGTGTCGTGCATGGCGTCTCCCTTCGCCTGCATTACCAGGCCGGTGCTCCGGGTCGTGGGCTCACCCACCTCTCAGCCCGTTCTTCCGAGCTCCCCTGCGCTGAGACGGATGGTAGTGGCGGTTTCGGCAGGTAGCGTGCGAAGCCGCATGGCCGTCGCCCCCGCCGTCGCTGTCGCCGTGGCCGGGGGGCTGATTCTGCGCCTCTACACCCGCTCCGAGCTCTGGCTCGACGAGGCGCTGACCGTGAACATCGCCGAGGTGCCGCTCTCGCAACTCACCGAAGCGCTGCGTCGCGACGGGGCTCCGCCGCTGTACTACGTACTCCTGCACGGATGGATGGCCGTGTTCGGCGAGGGCAACCAGGCCGTGCGTCTCCTCTCGGCCGTGTTCAGCGCGGCCACGCTGCCGTTCGTCTACCGCGCGGGACGACGACTCGGAGGACCAGTCGTGGCCGTGGCCGCCCTGGTGCTGATGGCGACGTCGCCATTCGCCATTCACTACGCCACCGAGACGCGGATGTACTCCCTCGTCGCACTGTTGGTGACCGCGGGGTACCTGGCCCTGGTTCGTGCCCTCGAGCGCCCGACGCTCGGGCGGCTCGCAGTCCTGGGCGCGGCCTCCGGCGGCCTGCTGCTCACCCACTACTGGAGCTTTTACCTGGTCGCCACGACTGGTGTAGCGCTGACCCTGCTGGCGTGGCGACGGCCCGCTCGCCGGGCCGCCGCCGTCCGCGTCATGGGAGCAATCGGCGTCGGCAGCGTCGTGTTGTTCGGGCCGTGGGTACCGCACTTCCTCTACCAGGCGGCCCACACCGGGACTCCGTGGGGCATCGCCCCCGGACCCATCGAAGTTGCTTTCACCACATTGGTCGACCTGGGCGGCGGGCCGTTCCCTGAAGGACAGGCGCTGGCTGGATTGCTCGCCGCCCTTGCCCTGCTGGCGGTGCTCGGGCGGGCCGTTGACGGGCATCGCATCGAACTCGACCTCCGGACGCGCCCCGGGGTTCGGGCCGAAGCCGTCGTCGGGGCGGTGACGCTCTTCGTCGCCGTGGCCGCCGGTGTCCTCACGGCCAGTGCGTTTGCTACCCGCTACACCTCCGTCGTCTTTCCCCTGATCGTCCTGACCGCCGCCTATGGACTGCGGTCTCTGGCCGATCGACGGATCGTGGCGGCGGTGCTCGTCGTCGCTGCCCTCCTTGGCCTCGTCGGCGGCGTCCGCAACGTTGTGGCGCGACGGACGTCGGCCGACACCGTGGCCTCGCTCATCGCCGCCAACGGCGGGCGTGCAGGGGACCTTGTCGTCTACTGCCCCGACCAGCTGGGTCCGGACGTCACCCGCGTCCTCGCCGAAGGCTATGAGGAGTCGACGTTCCCGGACGGAGCCGACCCCCGCATCGTCGATTGGGTCGACTACCGCGACCGGATGCGGGCCGCCGAGCCCCAGGAGTTCGCCGCCGATGTGCTCGATCGCAGCGCCGGCCGCGCCATCTGGTACGTCTGGATGCCGGGGTACCGGACGCTGGGCAAGCACTGCCAGCGGATCAACGACGCGTTCGGCAATGCCCGACCAGGCAACCGCCAACTCCTAGAGCCTGACGTGACGGCCTTCGAGCGCCATGTGTTGTGGCTGCACCCGGCGAAGGCGTGACCGTCACCGTTCGTTCGCGACCCGACGCCGGCGGCCATCCCAGCCCTCGACCCTCGAGCCGGCGCAGTGACGGACCCGTCTCTCGGATCGTTGCGTTCGCAGCCAGTCCGGGGGTGGTGTCGTTCGTTGCCGCCCGAGTGGCGGTGCTCGGGGCCCTCGCGTTGGCCCGATTCCTGGTGAGCAACCTCGGGGCCAGGGATCCCGCAGGACGGCCGCCATCGGGGCTCGTGGGGTGGGACGCCTCGTGGTACCTGCGCATCATCGAGTCGGGCTACGACAACCTGCCTTGGGAGTCGCTGCGCTTCTTCCCGTTGTTGCCCCTGCTGGCCAAGCCGTTCGCCCCGGTGCTGGGGGCCCGGCTGGCTTTGCTGCTGATCGTCAACATCGCCGCCCTCGGTGCCGGCATCCTCATCGAGCGGCTGGCCCGCTTCGAGACGGGCGACCGGTCGACCGCGTCGAGAGCCGCCTGGTTCCTGGCGTTCTTCCCGCCGGCCTTCGTGCTCGTCATGGGGTACGCCGAGTCGCTGCTGATCTTCTTCGGCTTGGCCACGTTCCTGGCCCTTCGCAAAGAACGGTGGGGATGGGCCATCGCCATGGGCCTCCTGGCCGGATTGAGCCGCCCTCTCGGGGTGCTGTTGTTCCTTCCCGCGGCCATCGAAGCGGCCCGTCACTTCTCGAGAGCCCGACCCGGCGAGCGACTGACCCGGCTCGCCGCCGCGGTCGCGCCAGGTGTCGGTGGACTCGCCTATCTCGGGTGGTCATGGGTGGCCTACGGCGACCCGCTGCGTCCCCTGCGGTTACAACAGGAGTTCGACCGTCGCGGAGGATTCGAGTTCCCCGTGACCCGGCTGATCGACGCCGCTCGCCAACTCGCGGACGGCGCCGACCTCGGCTCGGGCCTGCACTTCCCGTGGGCCATCGGATTCCTGGCCTTGCTCGGGGTCAGCTTCCGGCGGTGGCCGGTGTCGTACGGGGCCTTCGCGGCGGCGGTCATGATCGTTGCGACGAGCGCGGCCAATCTCGACTCCCTCGAACGCTATGGCCTGAGCGCGTTTCCCCTGATCCTCGCCCTCGCGGGACTCCTCCGGACACCGTGGCTCGAACGGACCGGGCTCGTCCTGGTGACGGTCGGCCTCACGACGTACGCCACCCTGGCGTTTCTGGGTGCTTACGTTCCGTAGGAGGGCTGCCAGACTGCGGCCGTGGAAGTCGCGCCTGAGATCGTCATCATCGGAGCCGGACCTGCGGGTTTGACGGCGGCTTATCAGCTCTCGAAGCGGGGGGTGACTTCGACCGTGCTCGAGAGCGACTCCGTCGTCGGTGGCATCAGCCGCACCGCCGAGCGCGACGGTTGGCGTTTCGACATCGGCGGTCACCGGTTCTTCACCAAGGTCCAGGCCGTCGAGGACCTCTGGCACGAGATCCTCTCGGATGACGACTTCCTCCTTCGCCCCCGCATGAGCCGCATGTTCTACAAGGGCAAGTACTACGACTACCCGTTGAAGCCTCTCAACGCCTTTTTCAACTTGGGACCGATCGAGTCGTTGTTCTGCATGGTGTCCTACGCGTGGGCCCAGGTGCGGCCGCCGAAGGACCAGCGCTTCCTCGAGGGCTGGATCAGCGCTCGCTTCGGGAAGCGGCTGTACCAGCACTTCTTCAAGAGCTACAACGAGAAGCTCTGGGGACGGCCGGCCGCTGAGATCTCGGCTGACTTCGCGGCGCAGCGGATCAAGAACCTGACGATCCTCAACGCCCTGACTTCTGCGATCAAGCCGAAGCCCAAACAGAAGAAGGATCAGATCACGAGTCTGATCGACGAGTTCCAGTACCCGAAGTTCGGGCCGGGGATGATGTGGGAGCGCTGTCGCGAGCTGGTCGAGGCGGCGGGCACCAAGGTCGTCATGCAGTCCCGGGTCACCAGCATACGTCATCACGGTGGGCGGGCCGTCGAGGTGTCGACGACGTCCGGAGGTGCGACGTCGGCCTATCCGTGCGATCACGTGATCTCGTCGATGCCGTTCTCGCAGCTGCTGTCGATCATGGATCCGCCGGCCACCGCCGAGGTGGCCGCCGCCGCCGCCAAGCTCGAGTTCCGCGACTTCCTCACCATCGCCCTCGTGGTGCCGGAGAAGTACTCGTTTCCGGACAACTGGATCTACATCCACGACCCGGGCGTCAAGGTCGGCCGCATCCAGAACTTCGGGTCGTGGTCGCCGTACCTCATCAAGGAAGGCCGCACCTGCCTCGGCCTCGAGTACTTCGTGAACGAAGGCGATGAGCTCTGGACGATGCCGGACGACGAGCTCGTCGATCTCGGCAAACTCGAACTCACGAAGCTCGGTCTCGTCGACACCGGCAAGGTCGAGCGGGGCTACGTCGTGCGCATGCCGAAGGCTTATCCCGTCTACGACGAGCACTACAAGGACCACCTCATGGTCATGCGGGGCTGGCTGGAGGAGCACGCACCGAACGTCCACCCCGTGGGGCGAAACGGCATGCACAAGTACAACAACCAGGACCACTCCATGCTGACCGCCATGTTGTCGGTCGAGAACATCTTCGGCGCCGACCATGACACGTGGGAGGTCAACGTGGAAGAGGAGTACCACGAGGAGAAGGCGGCCTCGTAGGTCGCACGGCCACACAGAGCAGCGACGTGCCGACCGGCACGGACACCCGGCCGAGGAGCAGCCGCTCGACTGTCGTGAGCACCATGGCGGCGCGATCGATGAGGAAGCCGGAGCGGTCGAGGCCGAGGGCCGGTTCGCCACCGCCACGGAAACGCCGCTCGACCCACACCGGCGGCACGAGCCACGCAAAGACGTGGCTCACGAGGACGGGTTCGAACCCGGCGCCGGCGAGGTGGCGGCGGAGGAGCCGGCGGTCGTAGCGGCGGTGGTGCCCGAGGTGGACGTCGGCCGAAGACCAGAGCCACGCGTGGGCCGGCACGTTGATGACGAGGCGCCCGTCGGGGCGGAGGATGCGACCGGCCTCGGCGAGGGCATCGGCCGGATCGGGCAGGTGCTCGATCACATCGAGCAGACACACGACGTCGACCGAGCTGTCCGCCAGAGGCAGCGGCGCCACCGCCGACCGCAGGGCCGGCATGCCGTTGCCGTGCCGGGCGTGGTGCACCAGCGTCTCGCCGGCCTCGAGCACGACGACCCGATCGACCTCCCATCCGAGCATCGCCGTCACCCCGCCAGCGCCGGCGCCGACGTCGGCGAGGAAGCCGGACGCGCCGCCGGTGCGGACGAGCGCGGTGGCGACGAGCGCGGCCTTGCTGCGGAACCACCAGTGCGTTCGGTCGGCGTCGATGAGCTCCTCGGCGTGCTGACCCTCGAATACGCCGGCCGCCGGCGTGACCGCCGACGCCGAGGCCGCGGCGCGCCGGGCGCTCGCCCAGATGCGACCGGTCTCCGTCACCATCGCCAGTCCGTCGCGACCCACACGGATCTTGGAGCGGTCGTCGTGACGCCAGGCGATCGGCACCTCGCGCACGCCCACCCCTGAGGCCAGCGCGACGGCGACGAGTTCAGCGTCCCACGCGAACCCCTGCTGGCGGCAGTGGGGGAGCAGCCGGTCCCACACTTCGCGGCTCGCCGCCTTGGCGCCGCACTGGGTGTCGACGACGCCAGGCGTGACCGTCGCCTGCAACAGCCGGTTGTACGAACGGCCGAGTGTCTCTCGTAGCCGGCTTTCCCTCCGCACAAGCGTGGAGCCCGAGAGATCGCGCGACCCGATGGCCAACACCTGCGCAGCTCCGGCCACATCGATCACCCGCTGCAAATCCTCGAGGGGTGTCGAAAGATCGAGGTCGCAGAACGCAACGTCGTCACAGTGCAGGGTGAGGACCCCGGCGGCCACCGCGGCGCCCTTTCCGAGATGGGGCCGACGGAGCAACCGTACCGGCGCGTCGTCGTGCTTCTCCAGCAGCGCCTCGACGAGTGCGGCCGTTCCGTCGTCGCTGCCGTCGTCGACGAAGACGAGATGGCTGCCGGCGGCCTGGGTCCGGATGAAGGCGACCAGTTGCTCGCCGTAGTCGCCGAAGCGCGCCTGCTCTTCGAAGACGGGCACGACCAAGCCGAGCGAGCGGCGTCGATCAACGGTGCGCGAGGTCAACGGCCATCGACGAGGAAGATGGCGACCGTCCGTCGGTCGCGTCGTTCCTGTAACGCGGCGAAGCGCTCGAAGCGCGTGCGCCACGCGGGGACGATGATAACGAGATCCTGGCGCACGGCGAGGGAGAACTCCCCGCTGTCCAGCAGCGGAAGACCGTCGTGGGCGACGGGGGATTGCGCTGCGAGCATCGGGAGGATGCCGAGAGAAGCCGCCGTTCGCCCGTCGGCATTGAGCCGGAGACCATCGGAGGCGATGTGCTCGACGATGACCGATGCAAGCTCTTTCAGTTCGCCTCGTTCCGTCGGAGTCAGCCCTTCGACGCGTGCGACGAGACGCCCATTCGCCGGAACGTCGTAGGCGGCGTCGCCCTCGCGCTGCACGAGGCGAGGGCCGACGGGTCGGGGGATGTACCTGCGCGCACCCAGCTGCGCCGCCAGACTTTCATCGGCCACCCGGAACTCGATCCCCCGCCGTTGGAGCTCGGCCATGACCGGCGCGCTGTAGGGCTCGGCAAACCGCAGATCGCGCACGTCGAACAGCAGGGGCCCTTGGTCTTCGACGCCCCGGAGGTCCCGTACGAGCGCACGCGCGGTCGGGATGGCGTCGGCGTCGGCCGCCGGCCCGTAGCTGATGCCGATGTTGTACGCCGGCAGCGCGGCCACGGCCAGCCCTGCGGTGAGGGCCACACCGAGGCCCGCCGAAGCAGGAGGGGGAAGCGAACGCAGCACCGGAATGGCCACGGCGAAGGCGAGGAACACCCCGATCGGCCAGAGCCATCGGAACTGATGGGTGGCGATGCCGAACTCGCCCAGAGGCAGGAGCGACATGGTGACCATCGCACCGACGATGGAGACGATGCCGAGAATCGCGGCCGACCTGAGCGTCCCGTCGCGGCGGCGGTGACCCCACACCGCCACGGCGACCAAGACCGACAGCATCACGAGAAGCGAAACTGCGGCCGAACCGAAGGCGGGGACGCGCGCTCGTTCCAGCAGCACGCCGACGGTCGCGAAGGATGGCCGGGCCCAGAACGGGGCGAGCCCGATGACGTCGCCGACCACGCGGGTGCCGAGCTCAAAGCCGATCGGCTCGTCGCCCTCTCCGACGCTGGAGGCGAGCTCACCGATGTTCCCGCGGCCGGGGCCGGCGAGCTGCTGCACGATCGGCTGAGCCCAACACGCGACGGTCACGGCGATCGTGACCAAAACGGCCGAGCGCAGTCGCCGGCGGAGGACAGTCCACGCTTCGGCACCGTCGCGCCGGCGGGCCGAGAGGGTGGCTGCAGCCAGGCCGGCCAGGCCGACGAGAACCAAGACGGGGAGGAGCACCGCATAGCTGACGTGGGTCTGCACGATCACGCTGGCCACCCCGGCGGCCCACGGGACGGCGGCGAGGTCGCCGTCCGCCATCGACCAGACGAGGACGAGAAGGAACAGGAAGGGAAAAAGCAGGCTGTGGGGCTGCCACGGATCGAAGAGCAGCTCACTGCCCATCGTCCAAGCGAGGGCCGCCGCCATCGCCATGGACGCCGTCACCATCACTGCGCCGCCTCGACGACGCGCAAAGGCGGCGACGCCGATGACCGAGAGGGCATTCACCACCGCCGCGCCGATCGCCAGGCCGGCGGTTCCGTTGATCTTTGCCGGGAGGGCGTAGAGGTCGAAGAGCAAGGGGCCCGGATTGTTGACGTCGACGCCGAGGCTGTGGGACGCCGACGTCCACGTCCCTAGCAGCGGATGGTTTCGGGTGAATACATCCCGGGCCCGGATCTGGAACAGGGCGTTGTCGCCGATGGGGATCCAGCCCCGTCGAAGCGCGCCGGCCGTCGCCACCGCGATGGGCAGGAGGGCGAAGGCCACGGCGAGAGCCGCCAGGATCCGGGCCGCCTTGCGGTCATCATCGGAGGCCGGCCGATGGGCCAGCGTCAAGGCGTTGTTCCCGAAGGCGCGATGAACACCGACGTCGGTAGGCCGAGATCGAGCATGCGGGCCATGACCTGGCGCGTCGCTCTCGGCACCTCGCGCTGGATCGAGGCGGCGAAGAGGTTGCCGTCGATCAGCGGGACGATCTCGTCGAGTCCTGCGATCCCGAGTTCGGCGATCGACTGTTGGCGCAACCGCTCGAACTCGGCGATCTCGGCCGGGGTGCGGGGCTCGACCGTGGCGATCTCGACGACACCGGCCATCTCCCGCCAGGGCGCGATGCGGATGCCGGTGGCGAAATGGATTTCGGCCGTCGCCTGCGCCGGGTCGACCACTCGGTACTTGGTGTTCGGGACCTTGAGGCCTTCGGTCATCCCCACCCGGAACCCGCGCCTCTCGAGTTCGCTGACCAATCCGTAGGCCTGCGAGCCGATGTGAAGGGCGTCCTCCCACGTGACGACGTAGATCCCACGGCGACCGTCGGCCGCACCGACGCCGGCTTCGAGGGCGGCCACAGTCGGGACGACGACGGCTCCCAGCGTGGAGGACAGGCGCGGCGCCGGCGGCTCGGCCGAGGTGGCGTCGACGGCGAAGCTGACGGAGGCGGCAAGGGTGACCACCCCGAGGGCCACAGCCCCTGCGGTGCGGGCTCGTCGTCCGGTGCGGTCGCCGACGACGAGGGCGATCGTCCAACCGATGGACAGCACCAGAAGCGCGGTGACCCCCCACGCCCACAACATGAGGTAGTACCAGAGGTCGCCGAAGATGCGGCTCATCGACACGACCCCTATGGCGAGGCCGGCGGTGACCACGACATGCAGGCCGAGCACGCCTCGGCGCCGGAAGCGGGCTGCACCAACGGCGACGGCGACCGACCAGATCGCAAGGAGCAGGAGGCCAGGGACGACGGACCCGGTGGGTTCCGAAGTCGCCGTGACCAACGATCCGGTCGACCCGCCCTGGCCGGAGGCGAGGTTGCTGACATCGAGGTGCAGGAGCGCCAACTCGACGGCCTTGGCCACGCCGACGGGCGCTTCGGGAGGGTCGGAGAAGTGGGTCGCAAGGCGCGACAGATTGCCCGGTCGGTTGATGGCCTGGTCGATGAGCGGCGGTATCCACAGCACGACGCCGAGGACGAGCGAGGCCCCGATCCACTTCAGGGCACGACGTCTCGACCCGCCCGGCGCCGCTCGGTACACGGCCCGAGCGGCGGCCGCTGCCGCCAGCGCGCCGAGGCCGGCGGTCATGGCCAGGTAAGGGACGTGGGTCTGCGCGCAGAACGATGCCGCGAAGACGGCCACCGGTAGCAACACGACGTCGCCGGCCACGACCGACCACACCGCCAGCAGGAACACGATCCACCACAAAAGCGGGAGGTAGGGGTTCCACGGCTCGGTCAGCGTGGCCACGCCGTAGCCCTTTGTCAGTAACGCCAACGTGGCCGCCATACCCAGCAGCAGCGCCGTGCCGCCGCGCCGGCGGGCGATCAGGAGCGCGGTGGTCATGGCGAGACCGTGGATGGCGACCGTGCCCGCCTGCAGGGCCCAGGCGGTTTGTCCGAACAGGCGATGCACCGGTGCCAACAGGTAGAAGCTGAGCGGGCCTGGATGGCTCCCCTGATCGGCGAGGGTGCGCCCGATGCGTCCGGGGAGGCCGATGAGCGGCGTGCGCGCCGAGCCCACGTCCCGCACCCGGAACTCGGTCATGGCCAGATCGAGCACGGGGAACCACGGAGGCCGCCGGAGGGCTACGACGGCCACGACCAGGGGCAGCACGAGCACGAGCGCGAGGACCGTCGGGAGCAACCAGGGCCGACGCTCGAGCCGCCCGGGTGCACCGGTGTCGAGAACGTTCCGGTCGACTTCGGGCGGGCGGGGGCTCGCCGGCGGGGCCAGCTGGGCCGTCGCCGGGAACGCGGGCATGACGGCCGAGCATAGTGACGGCCTCACCCGGTTCCCCGGCGTGACCGGACACGATGTTCGGGCGTCAGCCGAGGCGCTTGAGCACCCGCAACAGGCCGAGTCGGACCGGTGACTGGTGATGGGAACGCGTTGGCGCGCCGGCCCCGTCGAAGGTGGCGTTCCCAGTCGGCGCCGACGCCGATCGATGGGCCAGGAACCACTCGTACGACTCGATCAGCGCCGAGGTATTCGAGTGCAACGAGACCCATCCGAGTTCGTGTCGAGCCCGGCTGGTGTCGAACCACAAGGACTCGGCGTAGAGCAGCCAGTGGTACGGGGCGAAGGGCGCCTGTCCGAGCAACGAAAGCCCGTGCATTGCCGTCCGGGCCGGCCCTGCCGGAAGCGACCGCACGCGCGAGCCCGTACCCGCGTGATCGACCAGCGCCTGCAGCAACTCGCGCATGGTGCCGAAGTCGGTGGCCCCGATGTTGTAGACGGCGGGGCCGGGACGGTCGGCGGCCAGGAGGCACGCATCGGCCAGGTCTTCGGCGTGCACGAACTGGTAGCGGTTGTTCCCGGAACCGAGCACGTAGACCGGCGCACCTTCGGCCACGAACTCGAAGAGGATGGCCATGATGCCGAGTCGGCCGTGACCGAGGATCGTGCGAGGACGCACGATGGTGACGTCGAGGCCGCCGGCGACCGCCTCTCGGCAGAGGGCTTCGGCGGCCATCTTCGCCCGCCCGTAGGCCTCGAGCGGATGGCCCGGGGTCTCCTCGGTGACCGGGTTGTGTTCGGGGATGCCGAAGATGGCACTCGACGACGTGTGCACGACCTTGGAGACGCCGGCGTCGCGGCACGCCGAGAGCAGGGTGGCCGTGCCGCCGACGTTGACCGACTCGAACAGCTCGCGGTCTTTGGCCAAGGGCACCTGGGCGACGTTGTGCAGAACCACGTCGATGCCCTCGCAGGCCGCTCGCACCGCGTCGCGGTCGCGCACGTCGGCGACCACCACGTCGACGCCCCCATCCACGGTCGCCGGAGGGTTGAGATCGAGGATCCGCACCTCGTCGCCTCTGGCCACGGCCCGCTCCACCAGGATCGATCCGAAATAGCCGCTGCCCCCGGTCACCAGCACGCGTTGACTCATGAAGGACCCACGACTGGGCTCACAGCGACTGGCCCCGTTCGAGGCACCACCGAACGCTGGCCCGAATCCCATCGAAGAGCGTCGTCGGCGGGTCGTATCCGATCTCGGACCTGGCCCGGCTGATGTCGCAGGCGATGGTGTCCTTGAGTTCGCCCAGCACGTGCAGGGCCTGGACGTAGCGACCGGTTGACTGCAGCGCCGAGTCGGCCGTGGCCGCCACCAGACCCGCCAGTCGAGGGAGGCGAGGTTGTCCGCCGGAGACGGCGAGGCCTTCGGCGGCGAGGGCGCGTCGGACGGTGGCGAAGACCTCGTCGAGACGGTGGGGTTCGGCGTCGGCGATCCAGTAAGCCCTGCCGGGCGCGGCCGCTGCGACTTCCGCCCGGAGGAGCCCGTGCACCAGGTTGCCGGTGAAGACCATCGAGCGGCGTTGCGACCCGTCTCCCACAAGGGGGAATCGGCCACGACGGATGGTAGCCAGCCACTGGGTCTGGCGGGCCGGCTGGAACGGTCCGTAGAACCACGGCGGACGCAAGATCACGCCCTCGACGTCCCCGCGCTCCGTCGCCCGTCGCACGAGCTCTTCGGCTTCCAGTTTCGACTGCCCGTAGGCCAGGTACGGGGCGAAGGGCGAGTCCTCGGTGAAGCGGTCGTCGGCCGTCGGGTTGGCGCCGAACGGTGAGTTCGATGACACGTGGAGAAAGCGTCCGGCCCCGGCTCGACGCGCCCGGTCGAGCACCAGTTGGGTGCCGCCAACGTTCACGTCGTAGAGCTCGCGTGTGCGCTTCGACGCAGGGTGGATGACCGCCGCTGCGTGGAACACCGTGGCGCTGGCGGTGTCGCTGAACAACCGGTCGAGAATGTCGGGATCGCGGACGTCACCGACCACGACGTCGACGGACGGACCTGCGATCTCGAGCAGAGGCACGGCCGTTGCGTCCGGTACGAGACACCGCACCTGTGCGCGACTTGGAGCCAGTGCCCGCACCAGATTCTGGCCGAGCCACCCCGACGCGCCCGTCACGACGACGCGATCCGGTGGAGTGACGTCGGGGGCGCTTCCGAGATCTGTGTTCACGGCGACGCGAGGAAGTGCTCGGCGTTGCGCAGGGCGATGGTCATGACCGCGGCTTGGGGGTTGACACCGGGCGCATCGGGCAGCAACGAGGCGTCGTTGACCCGCAGGTTGTCGAAGTCGTGCACTGCGCCGAAACTGTCGGCGCCGGTCGACGAGCGGTCGTTGCCCATGCGCACGCTCGAGGTGAGGTGCACCGTCATGAGGTTCGAGCGAGTGCGATCGACCCGGTTCCACCACTGCAACAACTCGTCGGTCTGACGCACGACGGGCCCACCCTCGACCGAGGGATGGAGCTCGGTGGCGCCGGCGGCCAGCAGCAGCTCGCCGAGGTGCACGAGCCCGCGGGCGAGCCGGCTCATGTCGCCGTCGGTGAGGCGGTACGTCACCAGCGGCGCCCGCAGACCAGGCACCGCCCGCACGCGGCCCGAGCCCTCGCTGCGGATGGCGGCGTAATACACCGACATCCGTTCCCAGTCGGCGAGGGCGTCCTCGTGGTCGAGGCCCGAGTCGGCCAGCGCCAGACCGATGTGACCACGGCGGCTGGCCGAGCCGCCGATCGTGAGGTTGGGCGCGAACTCGATGACCCGGTGCATCGGGATGCTGTCGTGATCGAGCAGGTGCGGGAAGCGGGCCGCGATCTTGATGGTCGGGTGCAGCTTCAGTCCCGACCCGATCCGACGGCGGATGCCGCTGCGCTGCAACAGCGCCGGGGTCTGGATGGCTCCCCCGCACACGAAGACATGGTCGGCGCGGACGACGACGTCCTCGTCGGGGCCGCCGTCGGCGGTTTGTTGGCGGCAGAGGGCGCCGATGATCCGGGGGCCCTTGCGCTCCAAGCGCACGACCCGGCACTCGGGCAAGAGGGAGGCGCCAGCGGCGATCGCCCGGGGGATCTGGGTGCGGGCCATGGTCTGCTTGACGCCGCGGGTGGCGTCGGCCACGCCCGCTTCGTAACGAAACACGCGAGAGAACTCGACCGAGCGCCAGCCCAACTTGGCGGCGCCCCGTTCGAGCAGCGCCGACGACAACGGCGGCGCGCCCGGCACCTTGCCCACCGACTGCCACGACTCGACTCGCTCGGCGTAGGCATCGAGCGCGGTCGGGCTGAACTCGTCGATGTCGTAGGTGCGCGACCACTCCTCGGCGAGGTAGTCGGGGAGCCGGTTCCACAAGCCGCTGTTGACCTCGGTGCTCCCGCCGACGCACCGTCCCTCGGCGTAGGCGATGGGCGGCGAGCCGAGCGCCGCCGAACTCCCGTGGTGGCGGTATTTGCGCACCATCTCCTCGATCGAGAACGGCTCGACCGCATCCGGGTCGATCCACGGGCCTTCTTCGACGACGGTCACCCGCCTTCCGGCTTCGGCCAGCACCGCCGCCGTCGTGGCTCCGCCGGCCCCCGACCCGATGATCAGGACCTCGGTTTCGATGATGCGCGAGGACCGCGTCATGTCCGCTTCATGTCTGCGTCACGCGCCGGGCGTGCCGTTCGGGGTGGGGCCGAGTTCGAGTTCGGCGAAGAGCACGAGCGAGCGGAAGAGCCGGACGTACTGGCGCAGGAGGGCGACGGGGCTGCGGTCGAGGAGTTGCACCACCGTCCGAGGGTCTCGTCGGGCCATCGTGGCCAAGATGGAGAGCACCAGGGATTCACCGATCACGCCGAGGCGGAGGAACTCGGGCATGTCGTCGAGGCTTCCTTCGACGAATCGCTCAACGCCGGTCCGCACCTCCGGATCGACGGCGACGGTGAGGGCAGCCACGAGCTGGCGCTCGAAGGCGAGCATGGCGGGCGACTCTACCAACGGGATTTTGCTGTTCCGGCGGGCTGGCGCTCGAGCACTACCCTCCGGCGGGTGGTGGTGACCGTTCCGCGGACGGGCCCAGAAGAAAACTACGGGAGCGGTCGTTGCCTGACCCGAAGGCAAAATAGGCCGTAAGTGTCTGTCGACCGCTCCCGTAGTTTTCTGACGGTTCCGAACCTGCGGCGATGCGTTGCACCGGCGATCGTGCTCGCAGTGTGTCTCCTTCCGATCGGGTGGTTGTGGCGCGCCCCCGGGCCGCCCATGGAAGAGGGCTTCATGCTCGCCTTCCCCGAACTCGTGTTGCGGGGACAGGTGGCCAATCGCGACTTCCTCCACCTCTATGGGCCGGGGAGCCTCTGGGTACTGGCGGCCGCGTTCCGGGCCTTCGGCACGTCCATCGGTGTCGAGCGGGCGGTCGGCTTGCTGCAGTTGCTCGGCGCCGTCTTCGGAGTCTTTGCGTTGGTGCGGCCGTGGGGCCGGTGGTTGGCGATGGCGGGAGCGACGATGACCGCCATCATCGTGGTGCCGCCGATCGGGTTGACGGCCCTAGCCTGGGTCGGCGCCGTCGGGTTCGGACTCTGGTCGGTCCACCTGGCCGTCCGAGCCCTCGACGAGCCCGACCGGCGGCCGCGCCTCCTGGTCGCCGCCGGACTGCTCGCCGGGATGGCGCTGCTCTACCGCCCCGACCTTGCGGTGGCGCTCGGTCTCTCCGGGTTGGTGGTGTTCGTCACCCTCGACCGTCCCGGCCGGGTCCGGTACCTGGCGGCGGTGGCGGCCGGGGTGTCGCCCTACCTGGTGCACCTCGCCATGGCGGGGCCTGGCAACGTCGTGCGGGGCCTCGTCATCGAACCGGTCTTCGAATTGCGGGGAGGGCGGGCCCTCCCGCTGCCGCCGTCGTGGGACCGTTTCGACGGATTCCTGCAGCGCGCCGGCTTGTTGGAAGAGCCGCCCTGGCCCTTCCCCACGCCTCCATCACCGGCGCAACTCTCCATCTGGCTCGGCCTGTTGGTGCTGTCGGTGGTCGTGCTCGTCATGGCGGGCGTGGGGGCGGCGGGCGACGGCCGACGGCGACTCCTGGTCATGGCTCTGTTTGCGTTGGGGTTGTTGCCCCAGGCGCTGCAGCGGGCCGACTCGACCCACCTCGCCTGGGTGAGTTGCGTTCCCTTCGGTCTCTTCCCCGCGGCAGTCGTCGAGCTGTGGCGGGGCCGTGCGCCCCATCGGTTGTACGTGGTGGCTGCGGCCCTCGTTCCGCTCGTCGCCACCCTGGTGCTCGTGCCCCACTTCACCTGGCGGAGCTATGCCCACGCAGTCGCTCGCAGCGCCGGCATCGGCGACGAGACCCACGCCATGCGCCACGACGGTCGCACCTTCTATTACGGACGGGCCGACGCCGTGACCGCCGTCGATCAGCTCCTCGTGGCCGTCGATCGGGTGTCGGCCCCGGGCGATCGCCTGTTCGTCGGCACCGCTGACCTCAGAAAGACGCCCTACAGCGAGGCCTTCCTCTACCACCTGTTGCCCGATCTGCCGCCGGCCACGCGCTTCATCGAAATGGATCCGGGTGTCGCCAATGCGCCGGACTCAGGAATGGCCGACGAGATCGCTGCGGCCGACATCCTGATCCTCTCGTCGGTGCGCGACGACTGGGTCGAGCCCAACGACTCGCGAGAGTTCGGGCCGGACGAACCCAACCAGGTGGTGGCCCGCGACTTCTGCCAGGTCGGATCGTTCGGCACGGGTCTCTTCGGGCGCGGCCTCTACGAGCTCTATCGCCGCTGCCGGTAGCTTTCGGCGGTGCGCACCCTGGTCGTCCTCCCGACGTACGAGGAAGCGCTCAACATCGACGAGGCCCTTCGGCGCGTGCGGGCTGCAGCTCCCACGGTCGACATCCTCGTCATGGACGACAACAGTCCGGACGGCACCGCCGCCATCGCCCGGGCGACCGGGGCCGAGATCGGGCAGATCGACGTGATCGTCCGGGACCGCAAGGACGGGCTCGGGAACGCCTACCGCCACGGGTTCCGGGTCGGCCTCGAGCGGGGCTACGAAGTCTTGATGCAGATGGACGCGGATCTGTCGCACGACGCCAACGACATCCCCCGTCTCCTTTCCCAGGTCGACCGCGGTGCCGATCTGGCTATCGGATCTCGCTACATCCCAGGTGGGTCGGTGCCCCATTGGGCGTGGTACCGACGTGCGTTGAGCCGCTACGGCAATCGCTACGCCTGCTTCGCCCTCGGCATGACGATCCACGACGCCACCGCCGGCTTTCGGGCCTATCAGGCCGATGCCCTCAAAGCCATCGACGTCTTTTCCACCCGCGCCAAGGGCTACGGATTCCAGATCGAAACGGCGTATCGCGTCTCACGCCAACAGTCCGCCATCGACGAGGTGCCGATCATCTTCACCGACCGCATCCGCGGGGCATCGAAGATGTCGGCATCGGTGATGGTTGAAGAGATGCTGCTCGTCACTTGGTGGGGCGTCCGAGATCGTCTCGTTCCCCGCGTCAGTAGGGCCAGTTGGCCGTTCGGTGGCCGAGCAGGCGGGTCAAGCGGCCGAGCCGGGCGAGGATGAGGGCCTTGATGACGACGTTGCGGGCGAACCAGGGGAGTTGGGCCAGTTGGCGGCCGGCGTTGGCCATCGGCGAAGCGGGGGCGACACAGCGGTAGACGGCCATCGACCCGTCTCGAGCCTCGTAGGTGAAGCGCTCCGAGCGCAGCAGGGCGGTGAGCAGGGCCCCCGTCACACCGACCGAACTGAACGAGTCGTGGACGAGAAGCGTGCCGCCGTCGCGCACCCGCGCCCCCCATCGACGGACGTCGTCGAGCGCCGGACCGTAGCGGTGGGCGCCGTCGACGTAGAGCAGGTCGATTTCTCCGTCGACCTCGTCGAGTGCGGCAGCCGAGAACATGCGGAGATGGCGCACCCGGTCGGCCACGCCCGCTCCCGACAGGTTGGCGAGGAAGCGTTCGTGGTCGGCGGCGGCGGCATCTTCGAAGCCCTCGAACTCCTGCGGGCCGCGGTCGTTGCCGGCGTGGGGATCGATGGCGATGACCTCCACGCCCTCTGCTGCGGCGCTGGCGAGCACGATCGTCGATCGACCTTGGAAGCTGCCGATCTCGACGATCCGCGCCGGGCCCACGAGCAACGACGCTTCATCCCACAACCGCCTCGCCTGGGCGTCGGTCATCCACCCGTCGACCGCGGCGACAGCCTGCAATGCGGAGGCAAAAGTCGGCGCGGTCACGGCCGTAGGATACGGCGCTTGCCCGAACCCACCCTTCCGGACGCGCTGGCCGCGCGGGTGGCCGCATCCGGCCTGAAGCGGGTCCATGTCCTGGCCTGGCGCGACCTCGACGACGTCGAGGCCGGTGGTTCCGAGGTGCATGCCCACGAGGTCGTACGCCGATGGGCCGCCGCCGGTCTCGACGTCACCATGCGCACGTCCTATGCCCAGGGACGCGCCGCGAAGGTCGAGCGCGACGGCTACTCCGTGGTCCGCAAAGCCGGCCGTTACCTCGTGTTTCCACGGGCTGTGCTGAGCGAGATCGCCGGTCGCCACGGTCCGTGGGATGCCATGGTCGAGATCTGGAACGGCGTGCCGTTCTTCTCTCCCCTGTGGACCGGGCGGCGACCTTCGATGGTCTTCCTTCATCACGTCCATGCCGAGATGTGGCGCATGGTCATGCCCGAGAACGAGCATCTGGCGCGAGGCGGCGAACTGCTCGAGTCGAAGCTGGCGCCGCCCTTCTACCGCCGTACCCGCATCGTCACCCTGTCCGAGTCATCGAAGCGCGAGCTGGTCGACGATCTCGGCTTTCGCAGTGATCACGTCGCCGTCGTGCCCCCCGGCATCCACGCCCGTTTCTCGCCCGGCGGGGAACGTTCGCCCCACCCGCTGGTCGTCAGCGTCGGGCGCCTCGTCCCCGTCAAGCGCGGCGACCTGTTGATCCGGGCCCTCGTGGCCATCAAGCACGCGCACCCCGACCTCGAGGCCGTCCTCGTCGGTGAGGGATACGAGCGTCCGCTGCTCGAGCAGCGGA
>Ga0136611_10001133_pt1 | contig 18341 bp, 20 predicted proteins | sample AntDrymUQ2232306_2_FD_106645 | JGI IMG/M metagenome (GOLD analysis project Ga0136611, IMG submission 106645) | Polar desert sand microbial communities from Dry Valleys, Antarctica - metaG UQ223 (23.06) | ecosystem: Environmental > Terrestrial > Soil > Desert | place: Antarctica: Dry Valley...
AAACGTGAAACTTGAAAACCGAAAACTGAATTAACGCTTGGCGTTCTTGTCTTTGACTTTGCGAACCATGGAAACAAATACCGACATAATTTCGTTGAGATCGCGCGTTAAATTTTCTGTGTCTTGGGACGAGACTATCTGCGCTCCTACCAGCAACTCGAACCAATATAATGTTTCTTCGGCTTCTTGCAGTGCGCCGTCGATTTTGTTGGTGAAGTCAGCGTCCGATTTCGAGCGCTGTGATTCCCGAAACTGCGCGCCGACCGAAGTCGCCGAGCGCAGCATTTGCCGTCCCATAACCTGCGCTTTGGTTGTTTTAGGCAAACACATGTACAAGCCGAATAACCGACAGCGAAAATTCCCGCGTGCGCACTTTCAAGTCGAGCATCGCAGCCCCTTTTCAGGTTTCACGTTTCACGTTTGCTCTTATGGAAACAAAGGCGCCAATTTCAAGCCGTCGGTTTCGTCAAAGCCGCTCATCAAATTCATGTTTTGCACGGCTTGTCCCGCCGCGCCTTTAATCAGATTGTCAATGGCTGAAACCACAATGAGGCGATTAGTGCGCGCATCGACTTTGACGCCGATGTCGCAGAAATTGCTGCCCGCAACGTGCTTGATTTGCGGCAGTTCATCAACATTGCATACGCGCACGAACGGCTCGTTGTTGTAATGATGAAACAAAATTTCACGCGCCGTTTCAGCTGTCATTTCATTTACAAGATTCGCGTAGCACGTCGATAGAATCCCGCGCGCAATCGGCAGCAAATGCGCGGTGAAACTAATTGCGAAAGTACGCCCGTTTTCCGGGTGCCCACTGACGGTGGAGCCGTCGGAAGGGCGGATACTTTTTATCGCGTCGCGCAAGCCTTGCTCAATTTCCGGCGTATGGCGGTGCGCGCCGACGTTATACGCTTTGAAATCGCCGTGCAATTCGGGAAAGTGCATTCCAATTCCGAACGAACTGCGCCCCGCGCCTGAAGTTCCGCTCGCGGCATCGACGATGATCGAATTTAATTCGATAGCGGCATGATCGACAAATGGCGCCAGCGCCAAAATCGCGCTTGTCGGATAACAACCGGGATTAGCAACCAGTTTCGCGCTTTTGATCGAAGCGCGATTCCATTCGGGCAAACCATAAATCGCTTGCGCCAAAATTTCTGGCGCCGAATGTTCCAGCTTGTACCAGGTTTGGTATTCTGCCACGTCGCGCAGCCGAAAATCGGCGCCCAAATCGATGACTTTGACGCCCCGTTCCAGCAATTGCGGAACGATTGTCAACGCTTTCCCGTGCGGCAAAGCCAGAAACGCCAGACCGCATTTGGCGGCGAAAGTGTCGGCTTCAAATTCTTCGCACGCGATGTCGCAAACGCCGCGCAAAGACGGGAATAAATCGGACAATTTTTGGCCGGCCCGCTCGCCCGAAGCTGTCGCCGCAACTAGCTCGGCGCGCGCATGAGTCGCCAAAAGGCGCGCGAGTTCGGCGCCGCCATAACCACTGGCGCCGATGATTCCAACACGCAAATTTCGTTCGCTCATGGATTCCATTCTACAAAAGTACGCCTGTATTCGGGCTTACTTTTCTTGTTTCACTGCCTGCTTTCATCTTGAGGCGCGGCGCGCGTTGCGGTAAGCTTTGCTCAAATCCAAGCGAGGTTTTATGAAAAAAGCGTTGATGGTGTGGGGCGGCTGGGACGGGCACGAGCCGCAGCAGTGCGCTCAGGTTTTCGAGCCGTTTTTAAAGGCGCAAGGATTCGATGTCGAAATCAGCGATTCGCTCGATGTTTACCTGGACGAGGAAAAGCTGAAATCGCTCAGCCTGATCGTTCCGGTCGTCACGATGAGCACGCTTTCGGGCGAGCAGGAAGCCGGGCTGGCGGGCGCGGTGCAAAATGGCGTCGGCCTGGCCGGCTGGCACGGAGGGATGTGCGATTCGTTCCGCAACAACACGACTTATCAATTCATGACCGGCGGACAATTCGTCGCGCATCCGGGGAACATCATGGATTACGTTGTGAACATCAGCGATCACGACGACGAAATCACCAAAGGCATTCCTGATTTCACGATGCACTCGGAGCAATATTACATGCATACCGATCCGGGCAATCAGGTTCTGGCGACGACGCGTGTGCCCGGCGCCTCCGATGCGCCCTGGACAAAAGGCGTCGTAATGCCGGTCGTGTGGAAAAAAGCCTGGGGCGAAGGCAAAGTCTTTTTCGCCAGCCCGGGCCATGTCGCCAGCGACTTCAACGTCCCCGAATTAAAGGAAATCGTGCAGCGCGGAATGCTGTGGGCCGCGCGCTAAAGTTTGATGGGACACGGATTGACACGGATCGAACGGATAACGACGGATTTTCCAAGAGCAAGAGAAAGTACGCCTTAATTCCGCACAACTTTTTCGATCCGCGTAAATCCGTTTCATCCGTGTAAATCCGTGTCCCATTCCCCAAAATCATGGAAAAAACTACCAAGATCGGCGTGATAGGCTGCGGCAACATCGCCGGCGCCTACTTCAACACCAACAAGAATTTCAATTTTTTCGACATCACGGCCTGCGCCGATATTGACGTCGAGCGCGCCAAAGCCAAAGCCGAAGAATACGGCATTGCCAAAGGCTGCTCGGTCGAAGAACTTTTGCAAGACGACGAAATCGAAGTCGTCATCAACCTGACGATTCCCGCCGCGCACGGCCCGATCATGATGCAGGCGCTGCAAGCCGGCAAAAGCGTGTACAATGAAAAACCGTTTTGCGTCACGCGCGAAGAAGCCCAGGCGGCGCTGGCTTTGGCCAAAGAAAAAGGCCTGCGCGTCGGTTCAGCCCCTGATACGTTTTTGGGCGGCGGCATTCAAACCTGCCGCAAAATCATCGATGATGGCTGGATCGGCACGCCCATCGCGGCAACGGCGTTCATGCTTTCGAGCGGCCCCGAAGGCTGGCATCCCAGCCCCGAATTCTTTTACAAGCCCGGCGGCGGCCCGATGTTCGACATGGGGCCGTATTATCTCACCGCCCTGGTCAACTTGCTCGGCCCCGTGCGGCGCGTGACAGGCTCGGCGCGCGCTTCGTTTCCCGAACGCACGATCACCAGCCAGCCGCTCTGGGGGACTAAAATCCCGGTAGAAGTGGACACGCACATCGCCGGCATCATGGATTTCCACAGCGGCGCGATGGCCACGCTTTTGGTCTCCTTTGATTCCTACGCTTCGCCGCATTCGCCGATCACAATTTTCGGCACGCACGGCACGCTGCACGTTCCCGACCCGAACACTTTCGGCGGCCCGATCACGATGTGGCTGCCGACCGAAGGCCAGGTGCAAAGCGTGCCCGTGACTTTCGGCTACACCGGCAACTCGCGCGGCATCGGCGTCGCCGACATGATTCAAGCCGGTCGTTCGGGCCGCGCGCACCGCGCCAGCGGCGAATTGGCCTATCACGTTTTGGATCTGATGCACGCCTTCCACGACGCTTCGCGTCAGGGGCGACACATCGAAATGCAAAGCACCTGCGAGCGCCCCGCCGCCATGCTGATGGGCCTGCGCGACGGCGAATTGGACGAGTAAAACGGGACGCGGATCGGGCGGATTGACACAGATTTTTTGAAAGAAAGTCCGTCCAGACTCGGGCGTACTTTTGTACATCCTGAACATCCGCGTAAATCCGCGCGATCCGCGTTCATCCGCGTCCCGTTTTTGAACTTATGGAACTTTTTGTTAAGCAGGAATTGGTGAAATCGCTGCCGCAAATCGATGCGATTTTGCTCGATGTGGACGGCGTTATTTTGGATGTCGCGCAGACTTTTCAAGTCGTTGCCGCGAACGTGGCGCAGCTTCTCGCGACGCAGTGGATGAATCTTGAAGACGACGGTGCGCTGTTCGAGCCGCTGGAATGCGAGCACTTCAAAAACGCCGGCGGCTTCAACAACGACTGGGATTTGACCAACGGCGTCGTCGCGCTGGCGCTGGCGCAACACGTGAAAAACCCGAAACTGACCAGCACGGCCCAGCTTCGCGCGGAGTGCGATTGGACAGGCTTTACGCGCGACATCAAGCGGCGCGGCGGTGGTTTGCAAAACGCCGAGCACGCGGTTTTGGAAATGCTCGCGCCGGCGCAGCGCCGCGATTTCGCACGCGCCTGGAACCCGAAACTCGTCACACAGATTTTTCAGGAAATGTACGCCGGCGACGCGCAATGCAAGTCGCTTTACGGCTTCGATCCGGAACACGTTCACGGCGACGGTTATCTCGATAGAGAAACGGTTTTGATCGACGCGAAGTTGTTGCCGAAAAACGTGAAAATTGGCGTTCTCACAGGCCGCACCAGCGCCGAAACGCAAATCGCGCTCAGTCGTGCCGGGCTTTGCGACCGCATTCCCGAAAGCGCCCGCGTGACCGAAAGCGACGGCGTTCGCAAGCCGGCGGGCGAAGCTCTGGCGCTGCTGCAGCAAAAGATCGGTTTTAAATCGGGCGTTTATATCGGCGACACGATGGACGATTTGAGCGTCGTGCAAAACTACAGGGAAATGCGTTCTTCGGGGCGCGCGCGTTGCCACAGTTGCATCGTGCTTTCGGGGCCGGCGGGCGCGACTTACAAGAGGATGTTTTTGGAAGCCGGCGCCGAAATCGTCGCGCCCGATGTCAATGCGGTTTTGCAATATCTTGGAAGTGTTATCAAATAACTGGGATGAACGAGATAAACGGTAAAGTACGCCCGAATTCAGGCGTACTTTTCGAGCCTGTTTCTCATCTTGTTCATCTCGTTTATCCCGGTAAATTCTTATGAATAGAACTTCAAAGCGCGTTCGCAACACGAACGAAACGCAAATCGAATTAAATCTAAATCTCGATGGCAGCGGGCAGTTCGCCATTGATTTGCCGCAAAGCGGCGGCGCGCCGTTTTGGAAGCACATGCTGGAACAATGGACCAAACACGGGCGTTTCGATTTGCAAATTAAAGCGACAGGCGATGTCGAAATCGACGGGCATCACTTGTTTGAGGATTTAGGCATTTGCCTGGGCGAAGCGATCAATGAAGCCGTCGGCGACAAGCGCGGCATCGCGCGCTACGGATTTTTCATTTTGCCGATGGATGAAACCTTGATGCTCGCCGCCGTCGATTTTTGCAATCGCCCGTACTTGCAGCTCGACTGGAATTTGAATCAGGAACGCCTGGGCGAATTCGACACGTTTCTGGCGCGCGAATTTTTGGTCGGCCTGACGAACAATGCGCGCATCAATTTGCACCTGCGCGAAATGCCCTCGCCCGATGGCGAAAGTGGCAACACGCATCACGTCATCGAAGCCGGCATGAAAGCTCTCGCCAGAGCCATGCGCGCCGCATTGATAATTGACGGCGATGAACTGCCGACAACAAAAGGACTTTTGTAATTTACGATTTAGGATTGACGATTGACGATTCCGCCAAACCAAATCGTCAATCATCAATCCTAAATCGTAAATCGTTCCATGCTTTCCATCATTAATTGCGGCATCAATAACTTGCGGAGCGTTGAAAAAGCGTTTCAGCATTTGGGGCACGATGTTCAGGTTGTCACAACGCCCGATGAAGTCGCGGCGGCGGAGAAAATCGTGTTGCCGGGCGTCGCGGCATTTGGCGCGACGATGGACGCGCTTGGACAGGCTGAACTGATCGAGGCGATTCGCGCGCGCGTCCGCGCCGGCACGCCATTTCTGGGAATCTGCGTCGGTCAGCAATTGCTGTTCGATTGGAGCGAGGAATTGGGAATCCATCAAGGCTTGGGAATCGTGTCGGGCAAAGTGCAGAAATTCCCCGATTTGCCTGACTTGAAAATCCCGCATATCGGCTGGAGTGCGCTGCACTTTCCGCGCGAAACTCGGTTGTTTAAAGGCGTTGATGAAGGCGAAATGGTTTATTTCGTTCATTCGTTTTGCGCCGTTCCTGATAATGAAAATGTGATCGCTGCAAGCGCGCATCACGGAACCGAGTTTTGCGCCGCCATCGAGCGCGATAATGTTTTCGCGGTTCAGTTTCACGCCGAAAAAAGCAGCCGCGTCGGGCTGCAAATCCTGGATAACTTCGCGGCACTTTAGAATTTACAGGAACCAAGGATGATTCAGGATAAATTAGGATGAAGAAAAGTACGCCCGAATTTAGGTGTACTTTCTCAATATCCTGACTATCCTGATTCATCCTTGTATCCTGTTTTTCCCCATGATTGAAATTATTCCCGCCATCGACTTGCGCGGTGGCCACTGCGTGCGCCTGGTTCAAGGCGATTACAATTGCGAAACCGTTTACGGCGACGACCCGCTGGCGATGGCGCGCAGTTTTGAAGAGCAGGGCGCCACGCGACTTCACGTCGTCGATTTAGATGGCGCGCGCGACGGCAGCGATGCCAATCACGAAATTATCGCAAAAATCGCACAGTCGCTTGGGATTCCGGTTCAAACCGGCGGCGGCTTGCGTGATGCCCAAACAATCTGGAAGGTTCTGGACGGCGGCGTCGAGCGTTGCATCATCGGCACCAAAGCGGCGCGCGAGCCGCAATGGGCGCAGCAAATGTTCGCGCAGTTTGGCGACGCGATTATTCTCGGCCTTGACGCGCGCGACGGACTGGTTTCGACCGCAGGCTGGCGCGAAACATCGCAGATTCCCGCCGTGACTTTCGCCCAAACGATGCAGAATTTCGGCTGCGCACGCATTATTTTTACTGACATCGCGCGGGACGGAACTCTGGCCGGCCCAAACGCGCACGCGCTGCGTGAAATTTGTGAAGCCACCGAAATCCCGATTGTCGCCAGCGGCGGCGTGCATAAAGCGACCGATGTTCGCATTCTAAGAAACATTCCGCGCGTCGAAAGCGTGATCGTCGGCAAAGCGATTTATGCGGGAACGACAACGCTGCAAGAGCTTTTGAAAGTCGCCGCCGAACGCCCCGAAAGTACGCCGTAATTCTGGTGTAATTTTGAAGCGAATTCCGCACTCCGCTTTCCACACTCCGCACTTTTCTTATGCCTGCAAAACGAATTATTCCGGCGCTCGATGTGCAAAATGGGCGTGTTGTAAAATGCGTGAATTTCCTCAACGCGCGCGACGCCGGCGACCCTGTCGAGCGCGCCGCGTTTTACGACCGCGAAGGCGCCGACGAGCTGGTGTTTCTCGATATTACCGCGAGCCACGAGCGCCGCGAAATGGTGTCCGACTTGGCGGCGCGCGTGACTGAAGAAGCGTTTATTCCGTTTTGCGTGGGCGGCGGCCTGAAAACCGTTGACGAAATGCAGGCGATTCTGGCGGCGGGAGCCGACAAGATTTTTATCAACACCGCGGCCTATGAAACACCGGAACTGATTTCGCATGGCGCGCTGCTTTTTGGCGCGCAGTGCATCGTCGTCGCGATTGACGCGAAGCAGCGCGGCGAAAACGACTGGGAGGTTTTTCTTCACGGCGGACGCACGCCGACTGGAACCGGCGCCGTCGAATGGGCGCGGCGCGTCGAAAGCCTGGGCGCCGGCGAAATTCTTTTGACTTCGATGGACGGCGATGGCACGCAGGCCGGTTACGATATTTCTCTGACGCGCGCCGTCGCCGAAGCTGTGAATATTCCGGTTATCGCCAGCGGCGGCGCCGGAAACGTCGATCATATTTACGATGCGCTGACAATCGGCAAAGCCGAAGCCGCTCTGGTCGCTTCGATCGTGCATTATGGAACGCACACGATTCGCGGCATCAAGCAAGAACTTGCGGCGCGCGGCGTTGAAGTGCGGCTTTGATTCAAACGCAGAAACGCAGAGAAAAAAGTACGCCTGAATAAAGGCGTACTTTTTCTGTTAAATTGAATGTCATGTTTTGGAACGAATTGAAATACGATGACAACGGTCTGGTCTGCGGCGTTTTTCAGGATTATCAGACTGGCGAAGTGATGATGGTTTCGTGGCTCAATCGCGAAGCCGTGCAGAAAACCTGGGAAACCAAACGCACTCACGTTTATCGCCGTTCGCGCGGCTACATCATGATGAAAGGCGAGCAAAGCGGCAATATCCAGATCGTGCACGAAATGTACGCCGACTGCGACCGCGACGCGCTGGTCATCAAAATCGAGCAAGTCGGCGGCGCGGCGTGTCATAAAGGTTATCGCTCGTGCTTTTTTGAATTGGTGACGGGAGACGGAAATCTGGAAACGCAGGGCGAGCCGTTGTTCGACCCGAAAGAGGTTTACAAATGAAACGGTTATTTTTGGGATTGTGCGTTCTGGGTTTGCTAAACGCGCGCGCATTTGCGGCGCCATCCAAAGCGTTGGTGACGCGCGGCAATTTCGTGTCGCTTGGCTGGACGGCGCGAAGCAAAGGTAAAACGACGACGCTTTCGGTTTCGGGCAATACGCTGACGCGCACGATCAAAGATGTAAATTCGCGCAAAGGCATGGCCGCTGACAGCGCGTTCGCGCATTCTTCCGAATGGCACGCCGGGCGCGCGTGGCCCGAAAGCGAAACCGCGATTTTGTCCGGTGACCAGTTGAACGAATTGGTGCATCTGGCAAATATCGCGAATTTCCCCGGCTTAAAACCCAGCTATGGAAAAGCCCCAACCCCGCAACTCGATAGCTTTACCTTGATCGCCAGCGATGCAAAGTTCGCAGACAAAATCTGGAACGTCGTGTGTTACCATTCCGGGGCTCCGGCAGCCGTTGCGGATATTAAAACGTTTCTTTCCGAGCTGGCAACACAAAAGTTTGTGTTCGATGCGACAAAAGTGACGTTGGCTAATTTCGTCAGCCTGCGAATGGAGCAAAGCGGCGGATTCGCCGGCATCCAAACGTTGCTTTCTATCACGCCCGATGGCATCAATTACGGGAATACGCGCCGTTCGACCGAGCCGGGCGCGGAAGAGCCGCCAACGATGCCGATTTCCGTTGCCGACATCAACGCGTTGATTCAGCTCTTGAACGAAGTCGATTTTCCGTCGCTTGTCGGCATTTATCAGCAGAAAAATCTTGCTGACGGTTTCAATGAAGTCGTGACGCTGCGCCTGCAAAAGCCCGACGGCAGCGAGCAAAGTTTCACCGTCAGCAATTATGGCGACCAAGCGCCCGCCGGTTATTACAAAGTGACTGCGTTTTTGCAGAAATTGCAAGCGAAATATACGCAAAACGCCGCCGCCACAAAGTAAATCATGCCAACCGTCCGCGATTTAGTTTTTGCCATCGACGCGCAATATCCACTTGCGCGTGCCGAATCGTGGGATCGCGTCGGCTTGCAAATCGGCGACGAAAACGCGACTGTAAAGCGCGTGCTTGTCGCGCACGAAATGACGCACGCGGTTCTGGATGAAGCCATCGGCTGCGACGCTCTGGTCGTTTATCATCCGCCGATTTTTCGCGCGCTGGAAAATCTCGATTTCAAAAACCACACCGTGAAACTGGCGTCGCGCTGCATCGCGCAAGGCTTGCACGTCGTCGCGGCGCATACTGCGCTGGATAACGCTAATCCGCCGTACGCTCTGGGCGACGCGCTCGCGCAGCAACTGGAATTCAAAAACGTCGAAGTTCTCAAACCTTCGGGTCGCGAGAGCTTGTGGAAAATTGTGGTTTTCGTGCCTGATGAGGCGTTAGCAAAAGTGCGCGAAGCGTTGTGGCAGGCGGGCGCGGGCGAAATCGGAAACTATGATCGCGCGAGTTTTCGCAGTCGCGGAATCGGCACTTTTCGCCCGCGCGAAGGCGCCAATCCGCAAACCGGCCACATCGGGCGCGATGAAACCGTCGAAGAATGGCGGCTCGAATGTATCGTCTCGCAAATCAAGCGCGACGCGGCAGTTCGCGCGATGATCCAGGCGCATCCGTATGAAAGTGTCGCGCACGATATTTATCCGTTGCACAATTCCCTGTCGCCTTTTGGCGCGGCGCGACTGGGGAAAATCGCCGCGACGCCGCTGGACATTTTCGCCTCAAAGTTAGGCGTACTTTTGGGCGCGCCCAATGTGCGAATCGTCCGCGCAGGCAAGCACGTTTCGCGCGTCGCGTGCGTGCCCGGCAGCGGCGCGAGTTTTATTGGGGCAGCGGCGCGCGCCGGCTGCGATTGCCTGATTAGCGGCGATTTCAAGCATCACGACGCGTTGCAGGCGCTGGCGCTGGGGCTTTCTTTAATTGACGTGACGCACGTTGCGACCGAGCGCGCGGCGATTGCAATGCTGGCGCAGGCGCTGGAAAACCTCGACGTGAAAATTGTACACAGTGCGATTGATACGAATCCGTTGGTGGCGGTGAAACCATGATGAAAATGAATGACATCGCCGGCATCGAACTGCCGCCGGAACTGACCGATGACGAGCGCCACGCGATTTTGCGTCGGCACGGTTTCGAGCCGGACGCGGTAATTGAAGCGTATGAAAAAGACGTGGACAGAACTTTGATCCGCGAGAATTTGCGGCGTTCGGTCGCGCAGCGTTGCGCGAATCTGGAAGCGATGGCGCGCTTCTACGATGAAGCGCAGCGCGTCCGCGCATTGAGAAACTCATGACCGACTACGCGAAAATTTTGAGCGCGCTGCGTGAAGCCGAAGTCGAGTTTTTGGTGATCGGCGGACTGGCGGCGACAGCGCACGGCTCGCCGCGATTTACGCTCGATGTCGATGTCCTGTATCGACGCTCGCGCGAAAATTATGCGTGCATGGCGGCGGCGTTGGCGGAACATCAACCGTATCTGCGCGGCGCGCCGCCCGGACTGCCGTTTCGCTGGGATGTTGAAACGATTCGGCACGGCTTGAATTTCACGCTGACGACCGATCTCGGCGATGTAGATTTTCTCGGCGAAGTCGCCGGCGGCGGAACTTACGAGCAGCTTGTCGAAAGCGCGAGCACGTTGCCGCTTTTCGGCGACGAATGTCGCTGTCTTAATCTGACTCAGTTGATACGCACCAAGCGCGCAGCCGGACGGCCCAAAGACTTGGAAGCCATCGCCGAATTGCAGGCTTTGCTGCAAGAAGGCGAAAACGGGGAAACCTTATGAATCGCTCTCTCTTCGAGTTGCAAGATGTAGACAACGACATCGCGCGTCTCAAGCGCGAGCGCGCCAAGTTGGACGACGGAAGCGCGCTGCGAGCCGAGCGCGATACTTTGCGCGCCGCGCGCGATGCCGGCGCGCTGACCTTGAAAAATCTGATCGCCCAACGCACGCGCCACGAAGATGAACTGAACGCGACCGAAGAAAAAATCAAGCGTTCGCAAGCGCGCCTGATGAGCGCCAGTTCGGCGCACGAGATTTCCGCCCTTGAGCGCGACATCAAAGGTCTGGGCGCGCGGCGCGGCGAATCGGACGAAGCGATTTTGACGTTGATGGATGAAGTCGAAACTGCGACCAAAGATTTGAACGAACGCGAGGAACAATTAAAAACCAAAGAAAGCGAAACCGCGCAGGTCGACGAAATTTTTAACAGCGAAAGTGCGCGGCTCGAAAAAGAATTAGCCGAAGTGACGGCCAGGCGCGCGGCAATGGCGAAAGAAATCGAGCCGGAATTTTTGCAAAAGTACACGGACTTCGCGAAACGCTTTCACGGCGTCGCGGTCGCGCATCCCCAGCGCGGCGCGTGTTCGGCGTGCGGCATGGCGCTGACGGCGTTCAACCTGAAGGAAGCGCGCGCCCAGGCCTGGCCCAAGTGCGAAAGCTGCGGGCGGCTTTTGTTCCTCGAAGAGACGCCATAAAGCAAACTTTGCAGTGCGCGCCAAGTTTGTGTAAAATTTCACGCGATAAGAAACACAAGCGCAGAGACGCGGAAGCGCAGAGATCAAAAGTACGTCTGAATTCAGGCGTACTTTTTCACTCCTGTTCATCCTGTTCATCCCTGTTAATTTTGAGTTTGTTTGAGGAGTTCGGATGGGCAAGCCGACTGGCTTTTTAGAATTCAATCGCGAGCTGCCGGCTGACCGCAAGCCGCAAGAGCGCGTCAAGGACTGGCAGGAATTTCATCTTCATCTCGAAGAAAAAACGATGCGCTCGCAGGGCGCGCGCTGCATGAATTGCGGCGTGCCGTTTTGCCATACCGGAACGATCATCAACGGCATGGCTTCGGGCTGTCCCGTCAACAATCTCATTCCCGAATGGAACGATCTGGTTTATCGCGGCTTGTGGGATCAGGCGCTCGAACGCTTGCACAAAACCAATAATTTCCCCGAGTTTACCGGCAGGGTTTGTCCCGCGCCGTGCGAAGGCTCCTGTGTTCTGGGCATCAATAATCCGCCGGTGACGATTAAAAATATCGAATGCGAAATCATCGACCGCGCGTGGCAAGACGGGCGCATTCATGCGCAGCCGCCGGCGCTGCGAACAGGAAAAAGCGTCGCGGTTGTCGGCAGCGGTCCGTCGGGCCTTGCGTGCGCCGATCAATTGAATAAAGCGGGTCATTTGGTCACGGTTTTCGAACGCGCCGACCGCATCGGCGGTCTTCTCACTTACGGCATTCCCAATATGAAGTTGGATAAATCGGTCGTGCAGCGCCGCGTCGATTTGATGAGCGAAGAAGGCGTAACTTTCGTAACAGGTTGCGAAGTCGGCAAAGACGTTTCCGCCTTGAAACTGCAGGAAGAACACGACGCGATTGTTTTATGCGGCGGCGCTACCAAAGGCCGCGATTTGCCAGCGCCCGGACGCGAATTGAACGGCATCCATTACGCGATGGATTTTCTGCGCGCGAACACGAAAAGCCTTCTCGATTCGCAGCACGAAGACAATAGTTTTATTTCCGCCAAAGGCAAAGACGTGATCGTCATCGGCGGCGGCGACACCGGAACCGATTGCGTCGGAACATCTTTGCGTCACGGCTGCCGTTCTTTGATTCAGCTCGAATTGATGCCACAATCGCCGCTTGAGCGCACGCCCGATAATCCGTGGCCTCAATGGCCACGCGTTCATAAAGTTGATTATGGCCAGGAAGAAGCCGCCGCAATTTTTGGCGACGACCCGCGCAAATTCGCCGTAATGACCGAAAAATTTGAAGGCGATGAAAACGGAAATCTGAAAGAAATCCATACCGTTGAAATCGAATGGGTCAAGGAAAACGGTCGCATGACGCACAAAAAACGCGAAGGAACAGAACGTATTCTACCCGCGCAATTGATTCTATTGGCGATGGGTTTTCTCGGCCCTGAAGACACCGTTCTGGGCGAACTGGGCGTCGAGCGCGACGAGCGCAGCAACGCCAAAGCCGAACACGGAATGTTCACCACGAATTTGCCCGGCGTTTTCGCGGCGGGCGATATGCGGCGCGGCCAGAGTTTGGTTGTCTGGGCAATCAACGAAGGCCGTGGCGCCGCCCGCGAATGCGACCGCTATCTTATGGGCAGCACCGATTTGCCGTAAAACGAACAACGTAAATCGTGATGCGCGAATAGTACGCCTTTACTCAGGCGTACTTTTTTGTTTCGGGAGATGTTAACGAGCCCTTGCAGTCGCGTGTATTTTAAGAACTCAGGCATACTTAATTCTGAAATGAAGGTGATCTGTCCAACACCCTGGCTTGGCGCTCCACACGGCTATCTCACCGATTGGGTCACGCAGCGTTGGGTTCAGTTGACGGGGCGTTATGTTGATTTAAGCCAAAGCCAGTGGTTGGAAGGCCCAATTGGGAAACCTGGCGGCATCGGCAAAAATTATTTTGACGAACTGGCATCTGAAAATAATCTCAGCATTCGCTGCAATAGTCCGCATAGTGGCTTGATCCAAGACTTTAGCGAGTTGGCCAGCCCGCTTTTTGATGCAAAAAGCGTTCATCCCGAAGTCGTAGATTTCTACGAGCACACCTCGAATTATGATCTCGATGCCTGGGGCGAATGGTGCACTTGGTTTCGGCCCTTCGGAACCCTGCTGGCGTTTATCTTTAGCCGGCGCTTACAGCAGTTGAATGTTCCACTGTCTTCACTTGATACAAGTCGTGGCATCACAAGCGATATTGTCCAGTTACTCGACAAAAATTCTGGTGCGGTGCAATATACGGCCTGGGTCAGGCAAATGATCGGGACAGGAAATGTGCTCTACGCCGGCAGCTATTCTCTCTGTCAAGTTCCCGGATATGACGGCTCGTGCATTAAAGTCGTTTTTCCTTTGCCCAACGGCAGCGCGATCGTTATCATGAAACCGGAACGACATTCGGACGGTTCGTTGTCTGTCGTTTCATCAGGAAAAGAATTTGGAGACCCCGGATTTTATTTTTTGGTCAAAAATTCCAGTGGCCGAATATCAGCCCGTTATGTGCGCGCTATGCGTGAGGAGATTCGAGTTTACGCGGCAGAAGACTCGGTTGTGCGCGCTGACCATACCCTGAAAATTTGGGGAGTGACCTTCTTGAAATTGCATTACAAATTGCGGAAAAAGCAAGCTACCTAATCGTCGGGCCGCGTCAAGATCGAATCGTCATCTCCCGCGAACAAAAAAAGTACGCCCGAATAACGGCGTACTTTTTCCTAATGCTTTTAGCTTGCAATCTTCGCCAGCAAAGCCAGGAGCAAACTCCACGTTGAAGCGACGGTCGAGATAGTAACGCACTCGTCGGGCGAATGCGCGAAGCGAATCAATGGGCCGAATGAAATCGCCTCCATGTTCGGGTTCTTCGCCAGAATAACGCCGCATTCCAGGCCGGCGTGAATCACCTGAACGCTTGGCGGCTTGCCGTAGGTTTTCTCAAACGCGGTTTTTGAAAGTTGCAATAATCGTGAATCGGCACTCGGCTCCCAGCCGGGATAACCTTCGCGGATTTCATGTGCGGCGCCGACGTGTGCCCCAATTTCGATTACGGTTTGCTGCTGCTTTTCCAATTCAGCGGCAACAAAAGAACGGCTGCTGACGTGAATTTTTATTTCGTTTTTACTCGTTTCTACAATCGCCAGGTTGCTCGACGTTTCGACCTTTCCTTTGAAAACTTCACTCATGCGAATGACACCGTGCGGTAGTTGCGAAAGCAAGTTGAGAACTTCGCGCGTTGACAAATTCGTCAACGCGCGCGCTTGCGCCTCAGCTGGGCGCGTTTCGATCCGTAAATCGGCTTCATCTTGCGCCCAATTTTCGCGCACATTAGCCGCCGCTTTTCCAACCGAGTTTTCAAAATCTGCCGACTGATCCGGCGCGACCAAAAGTGTCGCCGCTGCGTCGCGCGGAATTACGTTGTGTGCGCTACCGCCTCCAATCAAGATCAAGCGGAATTCGTCTTCAATCTCCGATAAAACTTTACAGAGAATCTTAATCGCGTTGCCCAGCGGCTCGTGAATCTGCACGCCGCTGTGTCCGCCCTTCAAGCCGGAAACCGAAATTTTGCGCGCGATCCAGCCATCGAGATTTTCGCGCTGGATCGGCAAGTGCAAATCAACGCCGGCGCCACCCGCACAGCCGACGGTCAATTCGTCGGGGTCTTCGCTGTCCAGATTGATGAGATATTGCGCCTGCAGCAAATCAGGATCGAGCGCCGCCGCGCCGAAAAGTCCGGTTTCTTCGTCGACCGTGAAAAGCAATTCCAAATCGCCGTGAACCAGATTCGGCGTCGTTAAAAGCGCCAGAGAAAGCGCCGCACCGATTCCGTTATCCGCGCCAAGCGTTGTGCCACTGGCGCGGATAATGTCGCCGTCGCGCTGTGGAAGAATCGGGTCGCGCGAAAAATCGTGCATCACATCGGGCCGTTTCTGGCAGACCATGTCGAGATGCGCTTGGATCATCGTGACGGGAAAAGTATCCGCCCTTCCTTCGGTGAGCATCCGGTTTTCGGGCGTACTTCTTAGGCTCACGACAATGTTGCCGCGCGCATCTTCGCGGCATTGCGCGCCGATTTCGCGCGCCACCGATTTTACATAATCGCGCGCCGCCGCTTCTTCGCCCGACGGGCGCGGAATGTTATTCAGTGCCGCAAAATGGCGCCAGACTTCGGCGGGTTCGAGTCCGGCATAAACAGAATTCATAATTCGAGTTTCGCAATAACACGCCGCGCGGCGCAAGAAAAAAGTACGCCCGAATTCGGGCGTACTTTTTTGGCCGGTGAAAATTAGAACTCCCGCACGAAGCCTTTCAGATCGGGCTTCTTTTTCGCGATTCCGGTTTTGACCATCAAGTCGGCGGTGCGATCAATGCCCGTGGGATTCGGGTCGTTGGTGAACGTGATCGTCTTGAACGCGGCTCTGGCGATTTCGGGCGACAGTTTCTTTTTGGAAACCGCTTGCCACGCCTGCAAAATGTCGGCGTCGCCTTTGGTGCGGTCGGCGTTGATCGTATCGGTGATCTTGCGGTGCAGCGCGACGTATTCCTTGATCAGTTCCGGGTTCGAGTCGGCGATCTTCCTGGTTGTGTAAAGTACCGCCGAAGCGTATTTGCCGTCATTGAAAATATCCTTCCAACTGACGAGCGTGCGCCCGTTGCCGGAGATTTCGACTTGCGAAGGCCACGGCGCCGGGGCCGCAACAGCCGCCGCCAGGCCGCGCTTGAGCGCCTCGGCTTGCAGCGCCGGCTCGATTGGCTGAATTTTTACGTCGCGGTCGGGCAGCAGGTTATTTTGAATCAACGTGTAGCGCACTAGCCCGTCCACCATCGAGCCGAGCTGGTTGATGCCGACAGTTTTACCTTTCAGGTCTTTTACCGATTTGATCGGCGAGTTTTTCAAGACTGTAAGACCGGTTCCGCCATCTGTCGCGCCAGCCAGAATCACGATGTCCTGCGCCTTGGCCCACGCCTTGAGCGGCGGCAAAGTGCCCGAATAGCCAACATCAATCGTTCCCGCGCGCAGCGCTTCAATAACCGCCGGCCCCGCTTGATGCGCCTTAAATTCAAACTTCAAGTTCGGCCCCAACGCCGCGTATTTCGGATTCGCCTGAAGCAAGATCGGCTGCGGCTGTACGATGTTCGGGCTGAAACCGATGCGCACCGTTTTGCGCTCCGCGCCGCTCGTCGCGCTGTTGGCTGTGTTGTTGGTCACATTGCTCGTTTGGTTCTCCACGCCCGGCGCGTTGCCGCCGCAACCCGCTGTTGCCAAAGTTACAAAAATTGCGCTGCCTTTTAACAACTGATTCCAGATGCTGCGTCCCATGTCTTTCTCCTTGGCAGGAAAGTACGCCTTTATTCGGGCGTACTTTTTATGCCCCATTCAATCCCCACAATGCGCGCAGGCGTCGCTCCGCCGGCTCGAAGACGAGCGACTGCACCGCTAACCCCATCACGATGATTACGAAAATTGTGGCGAGCACGCCGTCGGCGTCGCCATGTTCGCGGTCGATGTACAACAGTTGTCCTAGCCCGCCGGCGTTAACGATGAGTTCCGCCGCCATTAAGGAGCGCCATGCGAACGACCAGCCGATTTTAAGGCCGGTGACGATTGCGGGCATCGCCGAGGGCAAAAGCACGCCCCAGTAAAGCCGCGCTCCGGTCGCGCCCAGCGTTCGCCCGGCGCGCGAAAACCAGGGCGGCACGTTGCGCAGCCCATCGGCGACGGCGATGACCGTGGCGAAGAGCGCGCCCATGACGGTGACGAACATGATTGGCGCGGCGTCGCTGATTCTGCCGAACCACAGCATCGCCAGCGGAACCCAGCAAATCGAGGGCAGACCTTGAAGCGAGTTCGACAGCCAGCCGATGGTTTTATCGGCCAGCGACGAGCGCGCCACCCACAATCCGAGAGGAAATCCGATGACAATCGCGATCAGGTAGCCTTCGACCAGTCGCCACAGGCTGACCCCAATCGCGCGCGGATACGGAACCTGCTGCAAGACTTCCCAGTAATTGCGCGGCGGCGCCGTAAGTAGCGGCGGTTGATACGAATGCGTGAACCACGTGAAGCCGAAGCCGACCCACAGCCATTCGACGACTTGAGAGGGACTGGGAAAAATTCCCTTTGACCAAATATCTTTGACTGTCACGAAATAGTGATACGCGCCCTGCCACAGCGCGATCAAAAAGACGACGAACACGACGCGCACGAGGAGATCGTGCGGCGAAACGCGCCCCTTGCGAGCGGGCTTGGCGCCGACAACAGCGGGCGAAACCTTGTCGGTTGTCGCGCGCTTTAGAGCTTCCTCGTGTGCCGCCATTTTAGTAAGCGCTCCCAACGGCCGCCGAGTCATCGTATTCCCTGGCTTCAGCTTTGGCGACTTCATCACGCAGCGCGTTTTGCACGCGCGAAATAGTTTCCGCGACGCGCGGCTCGGTTCCGCGACGTGGAAATTCCAGGTCCTCGAGATTGAATTCCTGTTTGATGCGCCCCGGCCTCGAAGTGAAAACCACGACGCGCGTTGCCAGCGTCACGGCTTCGCGCACGTTGTGCGTCACGAACACGATAGTTTTTCGCGTTTCGCGCCACAGCGTCGCCAGCTCGACATGAAGATGATCGCGCGTTTGCGCATCAAGCGC
>Ga0136611_10001134_pt1 | contig 18335 bp, 18 predicted proteins | sample AntDrymUQ2232306_2_FD_106645 | JGI IMG/M metagenome (GOLD analysis project Ga0136611, IMG submission 106645) | Polar desert sand microbial communities from Dry Valleys, Antarctica - metaG UQ223 (23.06) | ecosystem: Environmental > Terrestrial > Soil > Desert | place: Antarctica: Dry Valley...
CACCCAGCCCTCGCCGAAGCTTTCCCAGGCGAGCGTGGTTACCGGGCGAGCCCCGAGCATCGTCCACATCGCCATTTCGAACGCCCCGGTATCGGAACCGGGAACGATGCCGATGCGGTGGCTATCAGGGAGTTCGAGCAACTCGCGCATCAAGGCGATGCACAGGGCAAGTCGTTGCTTGCCGAGACTACTGCGGTGCGAGCGGCCAAGTACATGAGTGCCGAGCAGCGACGCGCTCCAGCCCGGCGGCTTGGCGCATGGTCCCGACGAGAAAAAAGGTCGGCCAGGTCGGGTGGTCGGCTTAATCGTCAAAATCGTCTCTCCTTGCAGAGAGCACGCGCCGCGTTGGGACGGCGTGGCCCGCTCGTGCTGTGGGGCGAAAATCAGGCCGGTGCAATCTATTCTTTCGCACTTGCAGCATGAGAGGTGTGCATTTATTTCGCATAAATCCGCTCGTTTAGGGCATCGGGGATGCTCCCCGATTGCACGAAATTACTCGGTTCGTCCCGCAGGCCCGACGGTTCGTCCCTCTCGCGGGAACTACAGGTTGAAAGCCTTAACCAAATTCGCCCAAGTCTATGGCGTCCGATCAGCGATGGGCAAATCGCGGATCGAATATCGCCGGGGCTGGGGAGCTCTACGACTGACGAAGTTGCTGACGACGGGAGTTTTCTGTCGGGCAGAATTTTGGGAGCGTGCCGAGGAATGACGAATTTGCAAATCGCGAAACGTGGGGTCCTGCGCGACCGCGAGTTCTTCCTCCATGACGGTCAACATCTGCGCCGCGTTCGCCTGTCGGTCGGAATCCAGGCCTTGTTCGTCGCTTTGTTCGTCGCGATCGTCGGCTGGTCAGGCTTCGCCACTGCGCGGATGATGTCGACCCCCTCGGTGACCAGCGTCAGCGCCGATATGGCAAACCTCGCCGCCGCGACCGAGCTCCGCGCTCGCCAGATCGAACAGCGCCAGGATTTGCTCGCAGCGATGCTGTCAGGTGAAGACGTCGATGCCGTCCTTCCCAAGACCACCAAGATTTCCGCGCTTCCAGCCGAACTCGCCGGACGTTTGGCGCGCGTCGACGACGCCACCGCCGGTCAGGCCGCGGCGACGGTGCGCGCGCTCGAAGCGCGCTATGCAGCGACCGCTTCGGCGATGCGCAAGCTGGGCCTCAATCCGGCGCGTATGGCGCAGGGCGGCCCCTACGAAGCCGCGACCGGCGGCGATGCCACGTTCAAGCAATTGTTCACCAGCTGGAAGAAGCTCGACAATCTCGCCGACGGCGCGATCGCGGTTCCTTCGGAGAAGCCCGTTCGTAACGCCGATTTCACGTCGGGTTACGGGATTCGCTCCGACCCGTTCAAAGGCCGCGCGGCGATGCACTCGGGAATCGACCTTGCCGGGCCGATCGGCACTCCGATTTATGCCACTGCCGACGGTATTGTGTCGGCGGCCGAATATAATAGCGGCGGGTACGGCACTCTGATCAAGCTCGACCACGGGCGCGGGATCGAGACTCGTTACGGTCACTTGTCCTCGCTTGCGGTGAAGCCCGGCCAGCGCGTCAGCCGCGGCCAGTTGATCGCGCGCATGGGCTCGACCGGCCGCTCGACTGGCAGCCACCTCCACTACGAAGTCCGCATCGATGGCCGGGCGGTCAATCCGATCCCGTTCATGAAGTCGAATGACTATCTGCTCGCGATGCAGCGCAAGGGCGGCAAAGATCGCTCGATGGACGCGGTCGCGCTGGGCGGACCCGCGCGGCGCTAAGCTTGTCCGAGCGGCCAGTCGCGCCTATCTCGCGACTGTGACTTCACTCACCCTCACTCCAAGCGCTGCCAAGCGCGTCGCCTTCATCGCGGCCAGGCAAGGCAAACCCGCGGTCCTGCGCCTGGCGGTCGACGGCGGGGGTTGCGCCGGGTTTTCCTATCGATTCGCGTTGGACGACGCCGCTCCCGACGATGCGGTCGCCGAGACCGACGGCGTGACGCTGGTGGTCGACCCGGTCAGCCTCGACCTGATCGACGGGTCGGCGGTCGATTATGTCGAGAATCTCGGCGGCGCGGCGTTCAAGGTGACCAACCCCAACGCCGCCTCCGGCTGTGGTTGCGGATCGAGCTTCTCGATCTAAGTGCGCTCGCGCCCGTGAAAATCGTCAGCTTCAATATCAACGGAATTCGCGCGCGAATGCCGCGTCTGGTCGAATATCTCGACCGCGAGCGGCCCGAGGTGGTGTGCCTCCAGGAATTGAAATGCGCCGACGAATCCTTACCGGTCGGCGACATTGAAGCGGCGGGCTATGGCGCGGTGTGGCATGGGCAGAAGGGATTCAACGGAGTCGCGATCCTCGCGCGCGGCGATCCGCCAACGCTTCGCCTCGTCGGACTACCCGGCGATCCCGATGACAGTCACAGCCGCTACATCGAGGCCGAAACCCACGGTGTGGTCGTGGCCTCGATCTATTTGCCCAACGGCAATCCGATCGGGACCGAGAAATTCGCGTATAAACTGGCGTGGATGAAGCGGCTCGAGGCGCGCGCCGCCGAATTGCTTGCGAAGGAACGGCCGACCGTGCTCGCCGGCGACTTCAACGTCATCCCCGAGGATCGCGACACCTTTTCGCGTCGCGCCATGGCCAACGACGCTTTGTTTCAGCCCGAGAGCAGAGCGGCGTTTCGAACCATCGTCCACCAGGGCTGGATCGATGGGTTGCGCGCGATCCACCCCGACGAGCCGCGGCTGTTTACTTTTTGGGATTATCAGGCGGGCGCCCTGGCGCGCGATGCGGGGTTCCGCATCGACCATCTGTTGTGCAGCCCGCAGGCGGCCGACCGGCTGCTGGGTGCGGGAGTGCACAAATGGGCGCGCGCCGAGGAAAAGGCCTCGGACCATGCCCCGACCTGGATTGAACTGGCTTAGTCTGTTTGAGTTAGACGGCACCGGCCCGCGCCCCGCCCGGCCATCCATGCAGAATATCCGAGATGGGTGGCCGGGAGGGGGTGCGGGCCGGTGCCGCTTCCACGCGTGAGGAACAGACTCTAGAGCTTTTTCTCGAAGATGCGGTAGCGGTGGTTGATCTTCGCGCCCGACAGTTCGGCGATCGAGACCATTCCCTGATTGTCCTCGAGAATCCAGCCGAACTCGCCATGGCCGACGCAATATCTCTCGACGCAGTTGCGGCGGATCGAATCGATCAGCATGAAGGCGAGCTGACCGGCGAGGCGACCACCCTGAAGCTTTCTGGCCACCCCCATCAACGGCACGCGGATGCGCGCGGTGCGCGGCTTACGCAGCCGCCATAGCAATTTGGCCCATCCAAATGGAAACAGTCGCCCGTCAAGGTCGCGGATGAGCTCGTTGACGTCGGGTAGCGTCAGCATGAACGCGACGGGCTCGCCATCGAGCTCGGCGATTCGCACCATGTCCTCGAAGATGATCGGCCTCAGTTTCTTGCCGGCATAGGCGATCTCGGCATCGGTCAGTGGGACGAACCCCCAATTGTCCGACCAGGCGTCGTTGAGCAGGTTGAGGATGATCGCCGAATCGCGGGCGAACTCCGACTTGTCGACATTGCGCAAGCTTATGCGCGGATTGCGTTCACCCGCCGCGATCAGGCGCCCGATCAGTGGCTGCAATTCCTTGCGGATGTCCATGTCATAGGTCAGCAAATCCTTGACCTTGGCGTAGCCTGCCGCCTCGATCCATTCGTGGTATTCGGGACGATGGTGGCCCATCATCACGAGCGGTGGCTGACCGTAACCCTCGATCAGCAGGCCGGGCTCATCCCAGATCGAAATCGAGATCGGGCCGTGCGCATGGCTCATGCCATTGTCGCGGAGCCACTGTTCCGCAGCCGCGATCAACGCCGCCGCGGCTTCGCCATCAAGCGCTTCAAACAGCCCCCAGTGGCCAAGCCCGGGCTGGATTTGCACCTGTATTAGTTCATCGATCTGCGCGCTGATCCGCCCGACGATCAAGCCCGATCGTTCGGCCAGCCAATATTGCGCACGGCCATGGCCGAACCACGGGTTCTGCTTGGGATCGAGCAGGGCATGGACTTCGCTCTTGAGCGGCGGCACCCAGGCGGGGTCGTGCTTGTAAACCTGCCAGACGAAATCGACGAACGCCTTGCGGTCGGCCTTGCCGGCGACTGGGCGAATGAGGATTCCGGCCCCCACTGCGGGGGTTAGGCGCGCTTGCGCGGGTGGCCGGTGGCGACGATTCCACCCGACTGCTGCTTGACCCACGGATAGGTCTCGGCAATTTCCTCGGTGTAACCGAGGTTGAATACCGTCGGGCTCTTGGCCGGGCGCTCCGGGCGCTCGTAAAAGGTGCCAAGCACACGATCCCAGAAGTAATTGGTGATCCCGTAATTGCCGTTCTCGTCGTGGAAATGGTGCGCCATGTGGAGCCGCTTCATCTCCGCCACGAACTTCCAGCGCGGCTTGTAGGCGAGGTGCTGGATGCAGTGGACGAACTCGTAGACACAGGTTGTCAGCAGCCCAGCGGCAAGCGCCGCCATCGCCGCGCCGAAGCCGCCGATCGCCCAGCCAATCGGTAGGGTCACCAGGGCGATCGTCGGAAGGGTCGTATGAAGCGCGCCGAACAGCACCTCGAGGTGATTGGGATCCTGATGATGGTCATAGTGGATCCGCTTCCAAGTGGAGGCGAGCGTGGGTACCTTGAACATCCACTTCGAGTGAAGCACCCAGCGATGGAGGCAGTACCAGACCAGCGGATACGCAAGCACCGACACCGCGACCGCAGCTGCGGTTTCGCCGAGACCGGCGGGCTTCCAGAACCAGGCGGCGACCGCGGCAAGCCCGACCAGCACATAAGCGATGATTGCCGGATATTGGACGTAGGCGACCCACAACTGCCTGAGCGTCATCCGGTCGAGATAATGCGTCCGGTTCCAGATCGGCTTGGTCGTCGTCTCGGCGGTCACAACAAATCCTTGGTGAAACTCGTGGGAGTAGAGCGGGAAAGCGTTGCAAGTTGCAACCTCATTGCGGCGGTTTTGCGACCATCCGGCTGAAGCGCAGATGAAGCAAGCTCATTCCTCGGTGCGGACGAGCACGGTTTCGCCGATGAACAGGAACAATAGAAACGGCGCCCAGGCAGCGAGGAACGGCGGATAAGCGCCAACATTGCCAAGCGCGACGCTGAAATTATCGACCACGAAATAAGCGAAGCCGAGCGCCATCCCGATAGCGGCGCGGATCAGCACTTGCCCCGATCGCGCCAACCCGAACGCGGCCAGTGCGGCAAGCAACGGCATCAGCACGGTCGAGAGCGGGCCGCTGAGCTTGTGCCACCAGCCCGTCCGCGCCTCGGCCGACGGGCGCCCGGCGCGGTCAAGATCGGCGATCGACCCGCGCAGGGCTACAAAATCCTGGTTGGCCGCGGACACCTTGGCAAGTGTGAAGCGGGTCGGCTCGACCCCCCCGAGCGTGTCGAGCAGGTCAAGCTTGCGGACGACGTTCATTGCGGTGTCGTAAATGCGGACGTCGCGCAGCCGCCAGCCGCCGTGATGCTGATCGGCGCGCTGAGCCTCGATCGTCCCGACGAGCACGCCATCGCGCCGGTCGTAAATGGTCAGCCCTTCGAGGTGAACCCCCGCACCGCGCCCGCCGACATGGCGTACGTGGACCAATTGCTCCCCCGCGCGCACCCATATGTTCGACATTACCCCGCTTTCGGGTGGTATCGGCCGATAGTCCGCGTCGCTCCATGCACTGGCGGTGCGGGTCGCGCGCACGACGACTGTCTCGTTGAAGGCGAAGGCGAGGACCGCGACCCCGAGGCTGGCAATCACCATCGGGGCGAGAATCTGGTGCGCGGAGAGGCCCGCCGCCTTCATCGCCACGACTTCGCTGTTTTGATTCAGCGTCGACAGAGCGATCAGCGTCCCGAGCAGCACCGCGAACGGCAAGAAGCGTGAGGCGAGCATCGGCACGCGCAGCCCGACATAGCGCCACAGCTCGGCCTCGCCATTGCCCGGTACGCCAAGGATCTTGCCCGATTCGCCAAGCAGATCGAGTGCCATCAGCACCATTACCAGCATGACCAGCACCGCAAAGCTGCGGGTCAGGAACAGCCGGGCCATGTACAAAGCCAGCCGGCGCGAGGGTAGGAAGTTGACGTTGATCATGCCGGCTCGTCGATCAATCGACGGCGCTTGCGCACGAGCCGAGCGATCGTCCGGCCAAGTTTGGCGAAGCTCGCCTCGAGCGCGCCGATCGGCTGGCCACCGGGGCGGTGCGCGATGACGTGATACATCCAGCCGATCAGCCCGACGAACAGCAGGAACGGCAGCCACAAGGCAAGTTCGGGCATCAGCCGACCCTGCGCTCCCGCGTTTTCGGCGTATTGATTGATCTTGTGATAGGTGACCACCATCACGATCGCGATGAAAATGCCGAGCGCGCTCGACGAACGCTTGGGCGGGATCGCCAACGCCACCGCGAGCAATGGCAGCATCAGCATCATCACGACCTCGACCAGGCGGAAATGGAAATTGGCACGCGCCTCGCGGTTCTCGATCGCATTGGCCGCGGTCGAACCATAAGCGCGCTTGCCGATTTCGACGAAGGTCAGTTCATCACGCTCATTGCCGCGTCCGCGGAACGGATCGATCGAGGGCAGGTTGATCGGCAAGTCGTAGCTGTCGAATGAGAGCGTGCGCGGGGTCGTGAACTTGGGTGAATCCTGCACCAGCCGACCCTGCTTCAGGCGGAAGATGATCGTGTCAGGGTCGTCGGTCGAAAGAAATTCGCCACGCTCTGCGGTCGCCGCGACGCGCATCCCCGATTTGTCCTCGACCGCGGTGAAGATGCCCGCGAGCTGGGTACCCTCCTGCTCACTGCGTTCGATTCGCAGCGTCATCCGGCGGCCGAGCGTGTTGAATTCGCCGACCTTGATCGCCGCGCCGAGCGCTCCTGACCGCAGATCGAAGCGCAAGCCTTCGTAGCGGTAGCGCGAAAAAGGCTCGACCCAGCCGACGATGACCAGGTTGAGCAACATCAGCGCGATTGCATAGACATAGGGCACCCGCAGCAGCCGGCCGTAGCCGACCCCGATCCCGCGCAGCGAGTCGAGTTCGGACGATAAAGCGAGCTTGCGGAAGGCGAGGAGGATGCCGAGAAGCAGTCCGATCGGGATTCCGAGCGCGAAATATTCGGGCAGGAGGTTGGCGAGCATTCGCCACACCACGCTTACCGGTCCGCCGGCGTTGATCACGAAATCGAACAATCGCAACATCTTGTCGAGCACCAGCAGCATTGCCGCTAGCAGTAGCGTTCCGATCAGTGGAACCGCGATGGTGCGTGCCAAATAGCGATCGATCAGCGTCAGCCGTCCCACCTTTTCGTCGTCCCTGCACCATGATTTGGCCGCAAAGCGACCCGATTAGGCTGTCTTAACACGGTACCTGTAACAGATCGGACATGAACAGCATGCGCAAATCGCTCATTGGCCTTGGCCTCGCCGGGCTCGCGCTTGGCGCGGCGGCGCCGTCGGCCGTGGTCGGATCCGACGCATCGACCTGCGCCGCGGGCAAGCCCGCATTGCTGGTCCGGGTAAGCGGCCTCAAGCAGGCGAGCGGAACGGTCAAGCTCGCGCTTTATGGCAGCAACCCATCGGTCTATCTCAAGAAAGGAGGGCGTTTGCGGCGGATCAAGGTACCGGTTCGCGGCAGCGGCCCGATCGACGTGTGCATCGCGGTGCCCAAGCCCGGTCGCTACGCGGTTGCGGTGCATCATGATCTCAACGCCAATGGCGACCGCGACCGCCATGACGGTGGCGGCTATTCGAACAATCCGCGAGTCTCGATCACCAATCTTAAGCCGCCCTTCGCCAAGACCGCGGTCGCGGTCGGGCGATCCCCGGCGCGGATCGATGTCCGGCTGCTCTATGTGCGCGGGCTTTCCGTGGGTCCCGCGACGAGCTGATGGCGCGACCGCGGATCGCCTTGCTATCGAACCCCAAGTCGACCGGCAATGTCGCGCAATTGCCCCGCATCCGCGCTTTTTGCGCCGAGCATCCCGACATCTTCCATTATGAAGTCGAGCGCGCCGAGCAGATCGGCGAGGCGATGGCGACGATCGCGCGCGTCCGGCCCAAATTGCTGATCATCAACGGCGGCGACGGCACCGTCCAGGCGGCGCTGACCGAGCTCTACAATGGCGGCCATTTCGCCGACGGCGTGCCACCGGTTGCGGTATTGCCGAGCGGCAAGACCAATCTGATCGCGCTCGACCTCGGCGCGGGCGGCGATCCGGTGATTGCGCTGGGGCGGCTGCTCGGCCTCGCCCAGACCGACCTTGCGCCGCATATCGTCGCGCGCGAGCTCATCGCCTTGTCGGGCGGCGAGGGCGGGCCGCTGCCGGTGATCGGCATGTTCCTCGGTGGCGCGGGTCTCGCCGACATCATGCTCTACTGCCGCCATCGCATCTATCCGCTCGGCTTTTCCAACGGTATCAGCCACGCGATCACCGCGGTCGCGGTCATCCTGCGCCAGGTATTCGGGTTGCGCGGCAGCTTCCTCCCGCCCGAACCGGCGCTGCTCAGCGTTTCGCTCCGTAGCGACCGGCCCTTGCGTGGCCGCTTCGCTCTGCTGTTCGTGACGACGCTCGAAAAGATTCTGCTTTCGGGTGAGATCGGCTCGCGCGGGAAGGGCGTGCTCAAGTTCGTCGCGGTCGAGCAACGGCCACTGGCGCTGCTGCGCGCCTTTACCGCGAGCCTGTTCGGCAAGCTTGGCAAGACCAAGATGGCGGGGGTCCATGTCGAGGACACCGACGAAATCTCGATCGACGGCGATTCGAGCCAGGTGATCCTCGACGGCGAAACTTTTCGCACCGGAATCGGCAAGCCGATCCTGCTGCGCCCGGCGCTGCCGCTGTCGTTCGTCCGCCTCGCCGTCTGATCATGCACCCGCCAATCGAGGCGCTGGTCGCGGAGGAACTGACGCTCGCCGTCGATCCGCGAGTGTCCGCGCTGGCCGAGGCGATCGCGGCGCGGCATGGCGCGGCGAGCCGCGCGGTACTGTTCTATGGCTCGTGCCTGCGGACAAGCCAGCTCGACGGGCTAATGCTCGATTTCTATTTGATCGTGGGGGATTATCGAAGCGCCTATGACCGGCGCTGGCTGGCGCGCGCCAATGCGCTGGTGCCGCCCAATGTCTTCCCGTTCGAGCATGATGGGCTCGCGGCCAAATATGCAGTGCTGAGCGAGGCCGACTTCCACCGCCTCAATGGCCCCGAGACTCGCAGCGTGTCGATATGGGCGCGCTTTGCCCAGCCCGCACGGCTGGTGTGGGCGAGCGACGATGCGGCGCGCCGACGCGCAACCGCGGCGGTCGCGCGCGCGGCGCCGACGCTGCTCGACGCGGCCGGGAAAGTTGCGGGAGAGGCGCCGCTCGACTGGTGGCGGCGGGCGTTCTTCCTGACCTATTCGGCCGAACTTCGCGCCGAGCGCGCCGGGAAAAGCGGGTCGGTGGTCGATTCGGACCGCGACCGCTACCGGCGCTTTTTCGACCCCGCGGTGGCTGCGATCGAGGGGAGGGCTGGGAAAAGCGCGAGTTGGCGGCGGCGGCGGATCGAGGGGAAGGCGCTGTCGGTCGTCCGGCTCGCCAAGGCCAGCGCGACCTTCGCCGGAGGGGTCGATTATATTGCGTGGAAGATCAACCGCCACGCGGGAACGCAGATCGTGATCAAGCCGTGGCAGCGGCGCCACCCGCTGCTCGCGGCGATCAGCCTGTTGCCGCGGCTCCTCCGATCGGGCGCGGTTCGCTAGCTCCACGCGACAGAGCGACCGCGACCGCGCCGGCCAGAGCTGCGACGGTGAACGGCTTGCGCAGCAGGTCCTGGCCGACCAGATCCTCGCCCTCACCGTCGCCCGCGAAGCCGGTCACGAACAGCACCGCAATGTCGGGACGCCGCGCGCGCAATTCGCGGATCAGCTCGGGACCCGTGATTTCGGGCATCACGACGTCCGAGATCACCAGATCGAAATCCTCGGTCGCGAACAGGCGCATCGCTTCGGCGCCTCCCGAACAGGACACGGGTTCGTAGCCGAGATCCTCGAGCGCCCCGACGGTCGCGGTGCGCACGCGGGGATCGTCCTCGACCAGCAGGATGCGCGCGCCGGGGACGACGATGTCGGCTTCCTGGCGCTGCGCCGCGGGGTGGACGCGGACGTTGGTCGCGGCGGCCTGGGTACGCGGCAGATAGATCGACACCGTCGTCCCGCGGCCGGGCCTGCTTTCGATCCCGACCTCGCCCCCCGACTGATGAGCGAAGCCGAAAATCTGGCTGAGCCCGAGCCCGGTGCCCTTGCCGACCTGCTTGGTGGTGAAGAACGGCTCGAACGCGCGCTCCTTGACCTCGTCGGTCATTCCGCAGCCGGTGTCGGTCACCGCGATGCGCAGATACTCGCCCGGCTGGATGTCACCGACGGCGTTGGCGGCAAGCGTCTCATTGGCGGACGAGATGGTCAGCCGTCCCTCGCCGTCCATTGCGTCGCGGGCGTTGACCGCGAGGTTGAGGATCGCATTTTCGAGCTGGTGCGGATCGACGAACACCGGCCAGCCGTCGCTCGCAAGCACGGTCTCGAGCTTGATCCGTTCGCCCAGCGTCCGGTCGAGCAAGTCGCTCATTCCGCCGACGAGTTCGGCACCGTCAATGCGTTCGGGCAGCAGCGGTTCGGAGCGCGCGAACGACAGCAGGCGGCGGGTCAGAGCGGCGGCGCGGGTCGCACCCTCCATGGCATTGTCGAGGTGGACCGTGACTTCACCCCGCGGGCCGCTGAGCCTGCGCCGCGCGAGATCGATCCCGCCGACCACCACCGCGAGCATATTGTTGAAGTCGTGCGCGATCCCGCCGGTGAGCTGCCCGACCGCCTCCATTTTCTGGACCTGGCGCAGCTGGGCCTCGGCGGCCTGGCGCTCGACCGCCTCTGCCGTGAGCGCGAGATTGGCGTCCGACAATTCGCGAGTGCGGTCGGCGACCGCCTGCTCGAGCTCCAAAGCGCGCTCGGCTTCGGTCTCGGCGTCGCTGCGCGCGATTGCATTGAGCCGCAGCGCCTGGACCGCGACTGACCCCATGAAGATCGCCATCGCCCCGACCATCACCCCGAGCCAGCTAAGGTAATCCGACAAGCGGTCGGCCTGAGCGGCGAAGAAGCGGGTCTGCTTCATCTGCGCGGTCAGGGCGATCCGCTCGGCGTTGGCGATCTCGGCGAGGAGGTTGCGAAGCGCGGGGCCGGTCTCCGACAAAGCGGCGGCGTAATAATAGCCGGTCCCTCCGGCGCCGCGACCCGCGACGGTGGCGCGAGCGGCGAGCGCAAATTCGACGCTGCGCTTGCGGTAAAGCTGTTCGAGCCGGGCAACGCGCTCGCGCTGCGCGGGATTCGAGCGGAGCACGCGCCTGAGCTGGGAGAGCTGCTGCTCGGCGAGCCTCGACTGATTGTAATAGATGTTGCCGCTGGTCGCGACATTTTCGTCAAGCACGAAGCGGCCGAGCGCGGCTTCGGAGCGTGACATGCTCGCGTCGAGAGTGCGGGTAAGCAGTGTTACGTCGTAGGCGCGGCGCTCGCCCTTGAGCGCTTCATCGCGCGCGGTGTTCGACATTGCGACGAGGAACACCAGCCCGAGCAGGATCAGGGTCGCGATCAGCGCCCCCGCTGCCGCGCCGCCGCCGCCCCATTCGAGCCGCCGATCGTCACCCGCCGTCATGGCCTCAGTCTAAGCGCCAGCGCCGCCCAGCGATAGCCCTCATCACTCAGCCGATGCAGCCGGTCGCCCGGCCCGCGGCTTCGAACATGGTGAGAATCTGGTCGACTTGGTCGTCCGTATGCTCGGCGCACAGCGAGCAGCGCAGCAGGGTGATGTTGCCCGGGGTCGCCGGGGGTCGCGCGAGATTGACGTAAAGCCCCTCGCCGAGCAGTGCCTCCCACATCCTCGCGCCGGTCTCGAGATCGGGCATGATCACCGCGATGATCGCCGACTGGGGGGTGTCGGTGCCGAGTGTGAAGCCGAGCGCCTTGAGCCCGGCATGAAGCTTGCGGCTATTGTCCCACAGATGCGCACGCTTTTCGGCGCCGTGCATCAGCTTGGCGATCGAAGTCGCCGCGGTCGCGACCACCGACGGGGGCAGCGAGGCGGTGAACACGTAGGGACGGCAGACCAGCCGCAGGATTTCGAACTTGGGATGGTTCGAGACGCAAAAGCCGCCGACGGTGCCGACCGACTTGGAAAAGGTGCCGATGATGAAATCGACGTCGTCGATCACGCCCTGGTCCTCGGCGACGCCGCGGCCATTTTCGCCGATGAAGCCCATCGAATGCGCCTCGTCGACGAGCACCATCGCGCCCGCGGCCTTCGATACCGCGACCATTTCCTTCAACGGCGCGACATCGCCGAGCATCGAATAGACGCCTTCGAGGATGACCAAGGACTTGGCGCCCTCGGGCAGGCGCTTGAGGCGCTTTTCGAGCGCATCGACGTCATTGTGGCGGAAGGTGACGATCTGCGCATTGCCGAGCGCGCAGCCGTCGTAGATCGAGGCGTGGCTGTCGACGTCGAGGACGACATAGTCCTCCTTTCCGGCGATCGTCGAGATGATCCCGAGGTTGGCCTGGTAGCCGGTCGAGAAGACCATCGCATGGTCCATCGCGTAGAAAGTCTTGAGGGCCTCCTCGCACGCCTTGTGCGGCGAATAGGTGCCGTTGAGCACGCGGCTGCCAGTGGTGCCCGAGCCATATTCGTCGAGCGCGGCCTTGCCCGCCGCGATGACGTCGGGGTCGAACGTCATTCCCATGTAATTGTAGGTGCCGAGCAGGATCGTGCGCCGCCCGTTGCAGATCGCCACGGTCGGCGAGACGACCTCCTCCATGACGAGGTTGAACGGGTCGGTCAGCCCGGTCGAGAGCAAGGCCTCGCGCTGCGCGATCAGCGGGTCGAATTTCGAGAACAGATCGCTCATTATGCCGCCTTGAGCTTCTCGACCGCGTCGACCAATTGAGCGACGGTCTCGATCTCGGCCTGCTGGTTCATCGTGATGAGGATGTCGAACTCGTCCTCGATCGTGGCGACGAAATCGAGCACGGTCAGGCTGTCCCACTCGAGGTCCTGAGCAAAGCGGGTGCCGTCCTCGACCGCAATCTCCTTTTTGTTGAAGGGCTCGATCAGCGTCTTGATGCGCGCGTCGGTGTGGGCTCGGTCGGTCATGGCGGCGTCCTAAAGATTGGGCGGCGCTTTCGCAATCGAATGGGGCGCAAAGAGGGCGCCACGCGGGCGCCTTGCAGGGATGCGCCTAGAGCCAGCCGGCTTCGCGGTACCAGCGCGCGGTCTCCGCGAGCCCGGTCTCGGTATCGATCCGCGCCCGCCACAGCGACGGCGGCACGTCGCGCCCAGGCGTGACGGTCCAGTCGGGGTGCGAGAAATAGGCCGCGCGATCGGGGGTCAGCTTGGCCCGGTCGCCGCGCACCAGCCGGTCGACCCGCGCCGCGGCCGCGATCACCGCTCGCGGGGTCGAGATCGTCAGCACTTGGCGCCCGACCGCGCGGCCGAGCGCAAGCCCGAACTCGCGATAGGTCCACCTCCCCGAACGTCCGTCGTCGGGCTCGTAGATTCGGTCGTGTGGCCCCTCCGACCCTGCGAGCGCTAGCAGCAGCCGCGCCAGATCGTCGACGTGGATCAGCGACAATCGCCCGGCGGGGGGCAGCAGGACCAGCCCGCGGCTCGCCATTCGGAACAGCTCGAGCGTCTCGCGGTCGCCGGGCCCGTAGACCGCGGGCGGGCGGACGATCGCGCTCGCCATGGGAGAGGACGCGACCAAAGCTTCCGCACGTGCCTTGCTCGCCCCGTAAAGCGACAGCGCGGGCTCGCGCGCGGCGAGCGAGCTGACGTGGACGAAGCGGGCGACCCCGGCGGCCTTAGCGGCGGCGAGGATCGCGGCGGTCCCGGCGACATTGCCCGCCTCGAACCCCGCCGCGTTGGGGCTGCTGATCACGCCCGCGACGTGAATCACCGCATCGGCGCCCGCAACCAGCTCGGCGAGGCGGTCGGGGGCATCGAGCGCGCCTTCGACCCAGGTCACCCCGGGGGAAGCGCGCATCGGGCGGCGGGTCAGCGCGCGGACCTCAATTCCATTGTCGACCGCAAGCCCGAGCAGGCGCGTGCCGACGAACCCGGTCGCGCCGGTCAGCGCCAGCTTCATCCGGCGTTGCTTGTCACAACGGCGACCATTCGGCCTCAAGGACCTCGGCCTGCTTGGCCTCCTGTTCGGCGCCAAGCTTGTCGAGGAGGGTGTCGAGCAACGGCTCGAGACCGTCCCCGGTCGCGGCGGAGACCACATGCGGAGCGACCTCGGCGACCTTGGCCAGCTTTTTGGCGAGCTTGGCGAGCGCCTTGGGTTCGACCAGGTCGGAGCGCGACAAAGCGAGCACCTCGGGCTTGTCCTCAAGCCCCGCGCCATAGGCGCCAAGCTCGCCGCGGACGACTCGATAGGCGTCGACCGGGTCGTCGCCGGCGGCATCGACAAGGTGGATGAGGACGCGGGTGCGCTCGACATGGCCAAGGAAGCGGTCGCCGATCCCGGCGCCTTCGGCGGCGCCCTCGATCAGCCCGGGGATATCGGCAAGCACGAACTCGCGGCCCTTGTGGCGGACCACGCCCAACTGCGGGCGGAGCGTGGTGAACGGATATTCGCCGACTTTGGCGACGGCGTTGGTGGTGCGGTTGAGGAAGGTCGACTTGCCCGCATTGGGTAGCCCGACCAGCCCGGCGTCGGCGATCAGCTTCAAACGCAGCCAGACATACATTTCCTCCGACGGCCAGCCGGTGCCGTGCTGACGCGGGGCGCGGTTGGTCGAGGTCTTGTAGCTGGCATTGCCGCGCCCGCCGTCGCCACCCTTGAGAAAGACGATCCGCTGACCTTCCTGGGTAAGGTCGGCGAGCAGGGTCCGCTCCTCGTCGTCGGCGAGAACCTGCGTTCCCACCGGCACCTTGACGACCAGGTCGGGCGCACCCGCGCCAGTCATGTTCGACCCCGCGCCGCCCTTGCCGCGGGGCGCGCGGAAATGCTGGGTGTAGCGAAAATCGATCAGCGTGTTGAGCCCGGCAACGGCTTCGAAAATGATATCGCCGCCCTTGCCGCCATAGCCGCCGTCGGGTCCGCCATATTCGATATATTTTTCGTGCCGGAAACTTACCGCCCCGGGGCCACCGGCGCCCGAGCGGAGGAAAATCTTGGCCTGATCGAGGAAATGCATGGCGTGCTTTTAGGCGAAGCGGGCGCGAAAGCGAAGGGCGAGCACCGCGTCGGGCACCGGGGCCCCTTGATCTTGAGTCGACATCGGGCCGCCTGGGTGACAGTGTTTCGCTCGATGGGGCGCGTGCTTGCAGGAGCCAAGTTGCAGGAGGCGAGCTTGTTGTCGCCTTCCCCCGCCAATCATCGCTTCACAACTGTGCTCGGGGCAGCGCAGCTTTGCTATCTGGTGATGATTCTCCTGTTGGTGTGGATGAAAGATCCCCTGACCATCGGGGGGCTCGACGCCTATCCCGCCGATTATCTGTTCGTGGCGGCGGCCGTTCTCTGGCTTGTCGCGCTTGTGCGGGGCGAAACGAGCGTGCGCTGGCACAGGGGCTATTGGATCATCGCTTTGTACTTTGCCGCAATGTCGCTCTCCGCCCTCCACTCGTCTTTCCCGCAACGCAGCGCATTCAAGCTTCTGACCCAAGTCTATCTGCTTGCGCTGCCAATCCTCACCTTCAACCTCATTCGCACGCTGCCGGATTTCGTTCGACTGGTCAGGTGGTGGATGACGGCAACGGCCGGTGTCGCGTTCCTCGGCGTCGCAACCCTGCTCCTGTTTCCCTTCTTCGGTGCGAATTCGGCGCTGTCGTGGCCGCTCCATCATTTCGGGACACTCCCACCGGGTGCCTACCCGCGGCTCGAACTGACATTCTCTTTTCCAGCGATGCTCGCGAACTACCTCACGGTCAGCGTCGCTCTCTTGCTCATCGCGGTGCGCCTCGGCTGGCTCAACTCTTCGATAGGTGTTGTCCTGGGCGCCGGCATCCTGCTCAGCGCCTTGTTCGCGCTGACTCCCGGATTCGGGGGACTTCTCTTCGTTCTGGGCGCTTGGTTCTGGTACCGCAAACACGACGAGAGCCCGTTGCTCGCGCGAGTGGCTCTGATAGCCGCTGGCGCGATGCCGATCGTCGGGGTGCTGCTCGCCTCGGCGACTCCAATCCTGCATCGCACCGCGCCATTCTTAATCCACATAGCTGGGCTCCCCGTGCCGCTCGCACCGTCGGTTCGATTGCTGGCGTGGATCGAGGCGACGCAGAATTTTTTCGCCTCGCCGATCATCGGTCGCGGCATCGGCATCGATGCGGTTCGGGTGGTGTATGAGCAGGCGAACCTCTGCTCGGGCATTTGCGTGACCGATGCACACTACACATTCCTCAACTTCGCCGTTCAAACCGGCTCTGTCGGTCTTGGTGCCCTCCTGTTGACAATAGGGTTCGTCGCTTGTCACATCCCCCGACCGCCATCGCGCTCGGAAACAGACGCAATCGTCTTCGGTCTGGCGATCGCCTGGTTGTCGGGCTTCGCGCTGCAAGGTCTGGTCGGCTCGTTCGAAGATGCCCGCCACCTGTGGATCCTCTTTGGCCTGATCCTTTCGGCCTCCGCACTGCCGCGAAGCAAACTCGAGGTGCCGACTAGCGATCGCTCGGCTTAGAGGCCACCGCCCGATCATGTTCGACCTGGCGCCACCCTTGCGCGGGGGGCAAGCGCGCGGCGGGTTGTTGCAACAGCGGGTTTAAGCCGATCCAGATGCAACTTGTATCGTCGCAATATGTTTTATATGAGCATTTTCAGGAGATTAGAGCGATGACACTCAAATTTCTCTTCCCGGTAATTGCAATCGTCGCCTTGGCGGCTTCCCCGGCCGCGCTTGCGCAGGGCCGCGGCGGTGGACAGGGTGGCGGCCAAGGGGGCGGACAGGGTGCCGGCCCGCCGATCAGTCCTCCCGGACAAATGGGCGGTGGCGCCGGAACCTCGGACTATGCTCGCGGCTCGATTGCTTCCCAGCGCGGCCAGTTCGGTCGGGACTTTGCCGCGGATCGCCAGTTGCAGGCCGCCCAATATCGCCAGCATTCGGATATGCGCCGGGCCGAGGCGCGCTCGCTCGCGCAGGCGGCGCGTAGCGGTCGGGCGCTTCCGGCCAATTCCGCGGGCAAGATTCGATCGGATCTGAAGGCCGACATGGCCGCGTGGCGCGACGAGTTCACCGTTGGCCGAACCGATTGGCAGGCGATGCGCGACCAGTGGCTGGTCGACAAGGATAATTTGTCTCCGCAGCAGTGGGCCGAACAGCGCGCGCGCTGGTTCGACGCACGCGACGCGTGGATCGCCACCAACAAGGATCGGGCGATGGCTCGCCGCCGCTAGGGTCTGCTACCAAGCAACGAAATGAGGGCCGGGCCATTGTGCCCGGCCCTTTAGTTTGTGGCGCAGTCGGCAGCCTTGATCGCGGGGGTTCGGATCACGCAATCGCCGCCTTCGCGCAACACCGCGATTTTTGACTAACGGCCATCTTCCGCGGTCGCCCTTCGACTTCGCTCAGGACGAACGGCCGAAGAAACGGGGCCCGGCACTGCCCACGCTCAATCCGCCTTGAGCTTCGGGTGCATCGCGGCGAGTTCGGCGCGGAGCGTGGTCGCGGCGATTTGTCGCGATGCGTCGCGGGGAAGGGCGAGCGCTTCGGCGATGGCGGGGCCGAGGAGCGAATCGCCCAGTGCGGCGAGGACCAGCCACAGCGTGGTCTCGGCGACATGGTGATCCTCGTGAGCGACGGTCAATTGCGTGACAAGGGTGCGGATCGAGGCGAGGATCGGGTCGAGGGCGTCGCGGTTGCCCGACAGGATCATCCACGCCGCGAGCGCGCCCGCGCCCTGCTTGCCGAACACGTCGAAGGTGCGGTCGACGATCTCGCGCGGGTCGGCCTCGCCCTGCCGGGCGCGCTGGACGGTTTCGGCGATGCTTCCGGTGACCTCGTCGACGAGCGCGCGAGCCAGTTCCTGCTGGAGGCCCGCGGCCGACCCGAAGTGGTGGATCAGATTGGCGTGAGTGCGCCCGATGCGCGCTGCGACCGCCTTGAGGGTGACCGCCTGCGGCCCGGAGTCGAGCAACAGCTCGCGTGCGGCGGCAATCGCGGCGGCGCGGCTTTCCGCCGGGGGCAGGCGCTTGCGTTTCGTACTAATTGATATTTGTGTCAGTTAATCACACCTCCGACCCGAAACGAGTCTATTGGAGGGCGATGATGACTGC
>Ga0136611_10001135_pt1 | contig 18319 bp, 16 predicted proteins | sample AntDrymUQ2232306_2_FD_106645 | JGI IMG/M metagenome (GOLD analysis project Ga0136611, IMG submission 106645) | Polar desert sand microbial communities from Dry Valleys, Antarctica - metaG UQ223 (23.06) | ecosystem: Environmental > Terrestrial > Soil > Desert | place: Antarctica: Dry Valley...
ACGCCGTTGCGTGCACGCTGGCGGTGTCGGTGAGCACGCCGTCCAGGTCGAACAGGCACGCCTCGATCCTGGGAGGCAGACCCAGTGCTGCGGTTCCGGCGGTTGCCGTCGTCATCGTCGCTCGTCCTCTCGGTGTGCCCGTCGCAACCGGGCGATGGCGGACGTGGTGGAGGAGTCGTGCTTCGACGTCGGCTCGTCCTCCGAGCGCAGGTCGTCCGCGATGCGGGTGGCGAGGACCTTGCCGAGCTCGACGCCCCACTGGTCGAAGGAGTTGATCCCCCAGACCGCGCCCTGCGTGAAGACCTTGTGCTCGTACAGCGCTACGAGTTGCCCCAGCACGACGGGTGTCAGCTGCTCGGCCAGGATCGTGGTGCTCGGTCGGTTCCCGGGGAAGACCCGGTGCGGTGCGAGCTCCGGCGACGTGCCTTCCGCGAGGACCTCGTCGAGGGTCTTGCCGAAGGCCAGCGCCTCGGTCTGGGCGAACATGTTCGCCATCAGCAGCAGGTGGTGCTCGCCGAGCTCCCGGTGCGGCTTGAGGAAGCCGATGACGTCGCACGGGATCAGCTGCGTCCCCTGGTGCAGGAGCTGATAGAAGGCGTGCTGGCCGTTGGTGCCCGGTTCGCCCCAGACCACCACTCCGGTTGGGCCGTCGACCGGCTCGCCGTCCAGGTGCACGGACTTGCCGTTGCTCTCCATCTCCAGCTGCTGCAGGTAGGCCGGGAACCGGCTCAGGTACTGGCTGTACGGCAGGACCGCCTGCGTCTGAGCGCCCCAGAAGCTGCCGTACCACAGCTGCGTCATGCCCAGCAGCACCGGAAGGTTCTCCTCGAGCGGTGCGGTGCGGAAGTGGTGGTCCATGTCGCGGAACCCCGCCAGCATGTCCCGGAAGTGCGCCGGCCCGATCGCGACCATGAGCGACAGCCCGATCGCGGAGGCAAGGGAGTAGCGGCCGCCCACCCAGTCCCAGAACTCGAAGACGTTGTCGGGCGCGATCCCGAAGCGGGTCGCCTCGGCGCCGTTGCTGGACACGGCGACGAAGTGCCGGGCGACCTCCGCGTCCTGTCCGAGCTCGTCCAGCAGCCATGACCGGGCGCTCCCGGCGTTCGTCAGCGTCTCGGAGGTGGTGAACGTCTTGGAGCTGACGACGAACAGGGTCGTCTCAGGGTCGGACGCCTGCAGCACCTCGTCGAGGTCGGCTCCGTCGACGTTAGACACGAAGTGGAGGCTCAGTCGGCGGTCGCTGTACGGCCGCAGCGCCTGGTAGGCCATGGCCGGACCGAGATCCGATCCGCCGATGCCGATGTTGACGACGGTGGTGATCCGCCGGCCGGTCGTCCCGGTCCAGTCGCCGCCACGGACCTGGTCGGCGAAGGTGCTCATGCGCTCCAGCACCCGGTGCACGTCCGGCACGACGTTCCTGCCGGCCACCTGGTAGACGTCCTCGGCGGCGGCTCGCAGCGCCACATGCAGCACGGATCTTGTCTCGGTGCTGTTGATCGCCTCGCCGGCGAACATCCGGTCGCGCCGCTGCTCGACACCCGCCGCGCGCGCCAGGTCGCACAGCAGCGAGAGCGTCGTCGAGGTGATCAGGTTCTTCGAGAGGTCCACGACGATGCCGGAGTGCTCGCGGGTGAGGGCTGCTGCTCGGTGCGGGTCGCGACCGAACAGGTCACGCAGCGACGCTGTGGCGAGCTGCTCGCGGTGCTCGGCGAGAGCGGCCCACGCCGGAAGCGCCTGCGGGCCATGAGTGCTGGTCGTGTCGCCGGTCGTCGGCTCGGCGGGTGCGGCCCGGCTCACCTCGCACCGCCGTCGGAGACCGTGCCGGCGGCACCGCGGGCTCGTCCTCGCGCCGGGTCGTGGTCACCGGACGGGGCAGTGGCGTCAGCGCCCGGGCTGTCGGCGCCGACCTGCTCGGAGCCGGCGGACGAGGTCACGGCATGACCGCCGAACTGGTTGCGCAAGGCCGCGATGACCTTCATCGCCGGTGCGTTTTCCTGGCGTGATCCGAACCTCGCGAACAGCGCCGCGGTGATGACGGGGAGGGGGACCGCGTGGTCGACCGCCGCCTGCACGGTCCAGCGCCCTTCGCCGGAGTCCTCGGCGTAGCCGCGCAGCTCTGACAGGTCGTCGTCCTGCTCGACGGCGTTGACCAGCAGGTCCAGCAACCACGAGCGGATGACGGTGCCGGAGCGCCAGGAGCGGAGCACCGCGGTCACGTCGGTGACGACGTCCGCGGCCTGCAACAGCTCCCAGCCTTCCGCGTACGCCTGCATGAGCCCGTACTCGATGCCGTTGTGGACCATCTTCGCGAAGTGCCCGGCGCCGACGGGCCCGGCATGGACGAAACCGGATTCGCCGTCGGGCTTGAGGGCGTCGAAGAACGGCTGCACCGTCGCGACGTCCTCGTCGGTGCCGCCGACCATCAGCGCGTAGCCCTCGGTCAGTCCCCAGACCCCGCCCGAGACTCCCGCGTCAACGAACCCGATGCCGCTGCCGGCCAACTCTGCTGCGTGCCGCTGATCGTCGGTGTAGCGCGAGTTGCCGCCGTCGACCATGACATCGCCTTGGTCGAGAGCCCCTGCAACTCGCGCACCGTCGCGTACGTCGGTTCGCCGGCCGGGACCATCACCCACACCACGCGCGGGGTCGGCAGCGCCTGTACGAGCTCACCGAGGTTGGCCACGTCGCGGCTGCTGTACTTGTCGTGGTCGAAGCCGACGACCTCGTGGCCGGCGCGGCGTAGGCGCTCGGCCATGTTGGCGCCCATCTTCCCGAGCCCCACGATCCCGATCTCTGCCATGCTCGAGCCTCCTCGCGATGCTGCGGGCGGGGTCGACCTGGCGGAGCGACCGAGGCCGGTTCCCCGGCGGTGCCTGCCTACCCCGGTCCGGAGCGGCGTGGCGGCGGGACGGCATCCGGCGTGACCAACAGGGGCACGGCGACGGGATCTGCTTCCGATGGCGCTACGGCATCCGCAGTGACCGTGCGGTCTGTCGGCGCAGTCGCCCAGGGCAGAGTCCACCGAGTGACCGGCGCCTGCCGATCCGCCACCCACGTCCGGAGACTGTGCATGAGCAACCGAAGTGACGCGATCGTGCTGTTCGGTGCATCCGGGGACCTGGCCAAGAAGATGCTCTTTCCGGCACTGGCCCAGCTCGCACAAGACGGCCGCCTACCTGCTCAGGTCATTGGTGTCGCCGCGTCCGAGTGGGATGACGAGGAACTCCGCAAGCATGCGCGGCAGTCGATCGCCGAGCACGGGAGCGACAACGTGGACTCGGCCGCGGTGACGCAGCTGCTGGACGCGCTCAGCTACGTCCGCGGCGACTACCGCGACGACGACACCTTCGCTCGGCTCTCCGCGAAGCTGGAGGAGGCGGAGCGTCCGCTGCTGTACCTCGCGGTCCCGCCCAGCATGTTCGAGTCCGTCGTGCAGGGAGTCGTGGGCGTGGGCCTGCACGAGCGGAGCCGGATCGTGCTGGAGAAGCCGTTCGGCCGCGACCTCGACGGCGCCCGCGAGCTGAACAGGATCGTGCTGGCCTCCTTCCCTGAGGAGGCGGTGTTCCGGATCGACCACTACCTCGGCAAGGAAGAGGTGCTCGACCTGCTGGTGTTCCGGCTGGCCAACGCCGTGCTGGAGCCCGCCTGGAACCGGCACTACATCGACAGTGTCCAGATCACGATGTCGGAGTCGTTCGGTGTCGAGGGCAGAGGCGGCTTCTACGACGAGGTCGGTGCGCTTCGCGACGTCGTGCAGAACCACCTTCTCCAGGTCCTGGCCTTGGTCGCGATGGAGCCCCCGATCGCCGCGGACGCCCAGGCGCTACGTGACGAGAAGGTGAAGGTCCTGCGTTCGGTCACGCCGCTGCAGGCGGACGACGTGGTGAGGGGACAGTTCGCCGGCTACCTGAAGGAAGACGGGGTCGCGGAGGACTCCAGCGTGGAGACATTCGTGGCCCTCATCCTCCACATCGAGAACTGGCGCTGGGCGGGCGTCCCGTTCTACATCCGCACCGGCAAGCACTTGCCGGCGGACGCCACAGAGGTACTGGTCGAGTTCAAGCCGGCCCCGCAGAGCTTCTTCGCCGACGCCGAGAACCCGCCCCACCCGAACCACCTGCTGTTCCGCCTGAAGCCGGGTGAGCAGGTCTCGCTCGGCATGCAGATCAACGACGCCGGTGCGCAGCTCAGGAGTCGCGCTGTCGAGATGACCTACCGGTACAGCCCGGAGAGCGAGGGACAGCGGCAGCCGCCCTACGCCCGTCTGTTCAAGGATGCGATGGAGGGTCAACAGCGGCTGTTCGCCCGCGCAGACGGTGTCGAGGCCGCCTGGCGGATCGTCGACCCCGTCCTTGCCGACCCGCCCGCGGTACACGTCTACGAGCAGGGCACATGGGGGCCGGACGAGGCCGATGACCTCATCGCCGGCAGCGGGGGCTGGCACGACCCGGCGGGGAAGGACGATGACTGACGCCGTCCTCGCCGTCGACCTGGGCGGGACGCGGCTGCGTGCGGCGCTCGTCGACGCCGACGGAACGGTGCGCGAGCGCCGGACGCAGCCCACGCCGCAGGACACGACGTGCCCGGACGCGCTGCTCGCACTCACCGCTGAGGTGCTCGGGTCCCGGTCGGTGAGCCACGCGGTGATCGCCCTGCCGGGCGTCGTGAACTACCGCGACGGCTGCCTGGAGCAGGCACCCAACCTGCCCGCCGAGTGGGCGCCCCACCTGAACCGCGCGTCGCTCGAGGCGCACCTCGGCGTTCCGGTGGAGCTCGCGAACGACGCCGACGCAGCCGCCGTCGGTGAGGCGCTCTTCGGCGCCGGCCGCGGCTACGAGGACGTCGTGTACCTCACCGTCTCGACCGGGATCGGCGCCGGTGTCTTGCTGGGCGGGCGACTGGTCGCCGGTGCACGCTCCACGGCCGAGGTCGGGCACACGATCCTCGACCTGCGCGCCCGGCAGGAGGGTCGCCCGTCGACACTGGAGGACCTCGGGTCCGGAACTGCCCTGGGCCGCTTGGCCGCCGCCGCCGACCTGCCGCCGGACGGGGAAAAGGTCCTCGAGCTGGTCCGAGCCGGGGACCGGCAGGCCCGACGGGTCTGGGACGGCGTGGTCGACGCGGTCGCAGCCGGCGTGCACAACCTCGTGCACCTGTTCGCGCCGGACGTCGTCGTCCTGGGTGGCGGTGTCGGGCGCACCGGGGACCTGCTCGAGCCCGTCCGTGACGCTGTCCGCCGCCACGCCGAGCCCGGTCGGGCGACACCGGTGCAGGTGGTCGGTGCCGCGCTCGGCGACGACGCCGGACTCGTCGGCGCGGCCGGCTGGCGCCGAGCAGCCGTTCATGGGGCGCGTCCGTGAGCGCGCAGATCGTGCTGGTACGCCATGCTGAAACGCAGTGGTCGCAGACCGGCCAGCACACCTCCACCACGGACCTGCCGCTGCTCGATGAAGGGCGGCGCAAGGCCGAACAGCTCGGGCGCGCCCTCGCTCGGGACGACGTCGGCGCCGTCCTGGTCAGCCCCTTGCTCCGAGCCCGGCAGACCTGCGAACTCGCCGGCTTCGGCTCAGACGCCCACGTCCGAGCCGAGCTGACGGAGTGGGACTACGGCCGGTACGAAGGCCTGACGACCGAGCAGATACACCGGCAGGCCCCGGACTGGAACCTTTGGCGCGACGGAGCGCCAAACGGTGAGTCACCGGCGCAGGTGCAGCGCAGGCTCGACACGCTCCTGGTCGAGCTGAGCCGCCCCCCAGCACCACGGGAACGTTCTGATCTTCGCCCACGGCCACGTGCTGCAGGCGTTGGCACTGCGCTGGGTCGGGGTCGAGCTCACCGCCGGTCCGCTGCTCGAGCTCGACACCGCCAGTGTCAGCCGCCTCGGCTGGAAGGCACGTCCCGCGTCATCGCCACCTGGGACGACACCTGCCACCTGAGCACCGCAACCGCACCCCATGAGGAGGAGCTGTGACACCACCGCCTGCCCGCAACGACCAGCACCGCACCGCTCGCCCGTCCCAGCGCGGTCGATCCAAGACCACGCCCCCCGCTGCCCTGGAGTGGACCGACCTCGACAAGCAGGCTGTGAACGTCATCCGCGGCTTGGCGATGGATGCCGTCGAGGCCTCCGGCTCCGGCCACCCGGGCACGGCGATGAGCCTCGCGCCCGCGGCCTATCTGCTGTTCCAGCGTCACCTGCGCCAGGACCCGAGCGACCCGAGCTGGGTGGGCCGCGACCGGTTCGTCCTGTCCTGCGGTCACTCGAGCCTCACCCTGTACTGCCAGTTGTTCCTTTCCGGCTACGGCCTAACCGTCGAAGACATCGCCCACCTGCGGCAGTGGGACTCCCTCACCCCCGCGCACCCGGAGCACGGCCACACCCCGGGTGTGGAGAGCACCACAGGTCCGCTCGGCCAGGGCGTCGGCAACGCCGTCGGCATGGCGATGGCCTCCCGTCGCCAGCGCGGGCTGCTCGACCCGGAGGCTGCCCCGGGCACGTCGTCGTTCGACCACCACATCTGGTGCTTCGCCTCCGACGGCGACCTCGAGGAGGGCGTCAGCGCCGAGGCCTCCTCGCTCGCCGGCACCCAGCAGCTGGGCAACCTCACGCTGCTGTGGGACGACAACCACATCTCCATCGAGGACAACACCCAGATCGCCTTCACCGAGGACGTCTGCGCCCGGTATGAGGCCTACGGCTGGCACGTCCAGCGCGTCGACTGGCTGTCCAAGAACGGCACGTACGACGAGGACGTCGCCGCCCTCGACGAGGCCTTCAAGGCCGCCGAGGCCGAGACGGCCCGCCCGTCGTTCATCGCGCTCCGCACGATCATCGGCTGGCCCGCACCCACCAAGCAGAACACCGGCAAGGCCCACGGCTCCGCCCTGGGTGGCGAGGAGGTGGCCGCCACCAAGACGATCCTCGGCATGGACCCCCACGTCAGCTTCCAGGTCCCGGCCGACGTGCTCGACCACGCCCGCGCGGTCAAGGACCGGGGCCGGGAGCTGCACGCCGAGTGGCAGAAGGACGTCGACTCCTGGGCCGCCGGCAACCCCGACGGCGCGGCCCTGTTCGAGCGGATGTCGACCCGCACGCTGCCCGACGCCTGGACCGACAGCGTCCCGACGTTCCCCGAGGACGCGAAAGGCATCGCGACCCGCAAGGCCTCGGGTGAGGTCCTCAGCGCCCTCGCCCCGATCTTGCCCGAGCTGTGGGGCGGCTCGGCCGACCTGGCCGAGTCCAACAACACGACCCCCAAGGGTGCGCCGTCCTTCCTGCCGCTCGACCGGCAGACCGAGGAGTTCAAGGGCGACCCCTACGGGCGGGTCCTGCACTTCGGTATCCGCGAGCACGGCATGGGCGCCATCATGAACGGCATCGCACTGCACGGCGGGACCCGCGTCTACGGCGGCACCTTCCTGGCGTTCAGCGACTACATGCGCGGCGCCGTCCGCCTGGCCGCGCTGATGAAGCTCCCCGTGACCTACGTGTGGACGCACGACTCCATCGGTCTCGGCGAGGACGGCCCCACGCACCAGCCGATCGAGCACCTCGCCTCGCTGCGCGCCATCCCCGGTCTGGACGTGGTCCGGCCGGCCGACGCCAACGAGACCGCTGTCGCCTGGAAGACGATCCTCGGCCACACCGACCGGCCGGCCGCCTTGGCGCTCACGCGTCAGAACGTCCCGACCCTCGACGCCGAGGCCACCAAGGACGCCTGGCGCGGTGCCTACGTTCTGGCCGAGGCGAGCAACGGCACACCCAAGGTCCTGCTGCTCGCGACTGGTTCCGAGGTCCAGATCGCCCTGGCTGCCCGCGAGACGCTCGAGGCGTCGGGCACGCCGACCCGGGTCGTGTCGGTCCCCTGCGTCGAGTGGTTCCGCGAGCAAGACACGGCCTACCGCTCCACCGTCCTGCCGTCCGACGTCCGGGCCCGCGTGTCGGTCGAGGCCGGCATCGCGCAGTCGTGGTGGGAGTTCATTGGTGACGCCGGCGTCCCCCTGTCCATCGAGCACTTCGGTGCCTCCGCGCCCTACGACATCCTGTACGAGCAGTTTGGCCTTACGGCGGACCGCGTCGTCGCCGCTGCGCACGCCTCCCTGAGCAAGCTGGGCCTGACCAAGGGCTCGACCACCGGCAACTAGCTAGTAGGAGTCCAACATGACTGACGCTCTCGCCGAACTGTCCGCCGCCGGTGTCGCGGTGTGGCTCGATGATCTCTCGAGGGAGCGGCTTCGCTCCGGCAGCCTCGCCGCCCTGGTCAAGGACAAGCACGTCGTCGGGGTGACCACCAACCCGTCGATCTTCCAGAAGGCCCTGTCGGACGGGGCCGCCTACGACGACCAGATCCGCGACCTGGCAGAGCGCGGCGTCGACATCGGCGAGGCCGTTCGCTCGCTGACGGCCTTCGACGTCCGCTGGGCCTGCGACGTGCTGATGGCGGTCTACGACGCCAGCGACACCGTCGACGGCCGCGTCTCCCTCGAGGTGGATCCGCGGATCAGCGCGGACACCGCGAAGACGACCGCCGAGGCCGCTGCCCTGTGGTGGCTGGTGGACCGGCCCAACCTGTTCATCAAGATCCCGGCGACGCTCGAGAGCCTCTCGTCGATTACCGCGACCCTGGCGGCCGGCATCAGCGTCAACGTCACCCTGATCTTCTCCCTCGAGCGCTACCGCAAGGTGATGGACGCGTTCCTGAACGGGCTCGAGCAGGCCAAGGCCAAGGGGTACGACCTGGCCCCCATCGGGTCAGTGGCGAGCTTCTTCGTCAGCCGCGTCGACACCGAGATCGACAAGCGGCTCGGCGCCGACAGCCGGTTGCGCGGCAAGGCCGCCATCGCCAACGCCCGGCTGGCCTACCAGGCCTACGAAGAGGTCTTCTCCAGCGACCGTTGGAAGTCCCTCGCCGCCGCCGGTGCGAAGCCGCAGCGCCCGCTGTGGGCGTCGACCGGGGTCAAGGACCCGACCTACGACGACACGATGTACGTCGTGGACCTCGCCGCGCCGGGCACCGTCAACACGATGCCGGAGGCGACGCTCGAAGCCGTCGACGACCACGGCGTCGCCAAGGGCGACCAGGTCACGATGTTCTACGCCGAAGCCCAGCAGGTCCTGGACGACATCAAGGCGGCGGGCGTCGACTACGACGAGGTCGTCGACCTGCTCGAGAAGGAGGGCGTTGCGAAGTTCGAGGCCTCCTGGGGCGAGTTGATCGACTCCGTCAGCGACCAGATCAAGAAGGCCTCTGCGTGACCGTCCACGGTGACGGTCTGCTCTCCGACCAGAAGCGGCCCTCGAGCGTGCGGTCCGCCCCGTCGCGGCGAGCACCAGCAGCGGCCTTCCTCATCCCAGGGGCGAGCGTCGGACGCGCCTCCAACCGACGCACACCTGACGGCTGCCGCTCCTGCGGCTCCTCAGCCCGGCCGGCGAGGACGTGCCGCTCACCTCGCGTGACTTTTAGGCGCCTCGGGTGGACGGCGCACACTCGGGCCCCTTCGGGTGGCGTCGATGTCCGCGGCGCGGTCTTCAGGCACCTGCCGGGTTCGCCGGCCGGCGCGAGTGGAACCTTGCGGTCCAGTCCGCCGTGCGCAGACGGCGGCCACAGGTGAGTCAGCGTCCGATCGGCGACTACGGCTTGTTGTCGGACTGTCATTCTGCGGCGTTGGTGAGCTCGGAGGGGTCGGTCGACTGGCTGTGTTTCCCCCGGTTCGACAGCCCTGCTGTGTTCAGCCGTCTGCTCGGTGAGCAGGCCGGGCATTGGGTCATCCGGCCGGTCGGGGAGCAGGGCCGTACACGTCGGTACGTGGAGCGGACTCTGGTGTTGGAAACCACCTACCGCACGGCCGGCGGGGTGGTGACGGTGACGGACGCCCTCGCGGTCGGCGCCGGTAATCGTGGGCACGAACTGGGAGCGGGGGCTCCGGGGGCGCTGCTGCGCCAGGTCACCTGTACGGGCGGCGTTGTCGATGTCGACGTGGAGTTCGCCCCACGACCTGAGTACGGGCTGGTCTACCCGCTGCTGCGCGAGGTCTCCGGCGGGCTGCTGGCGCGCGGCGGCGCCGATGTGCTGGCCTTGTCCAGCCCGGTCGCTTTCGAGATCGACGGTCCGACCGCCAGAGCGAGAGTGAGGATGTCGGCCGGCGACACGGTGGGGTTTGTCCTTCACCACCAGCTGAGCGGGCAGGAACCTCCGGCGCTGTGGAGCCAGCCCGAGATCGCGAGCCGATTGGCCGATACGACGCGCGCCTGGGGGAGCTGGTCGCAGTTGCACCAGCGTTACCGGGGGCCGTGGCGGGAGCTGGTCGACGTGAGTGGCCGTGTGTTGCAGGGCTTGACCTTCTTCCCGACGGGCGCGTTGGTCGCGGCGTCGACCACGTCGCTGCCGGAGTCGGTCGGAGGGACACGCAACTGGGACTACCGCTACACCTGGGTCCGCGACGCGAGCATGACGTTGCAGGCGCTGTGGGTCGCGGCCTGCCCGGACGAGGCGAGCAAGTTCTTCGCCTTCCTGGCGGCCGCTGCGGCAAGCCAGCTCCAGCGGGGTGATGACCTGCAGATCATGTTCGGGGTCGGTGGGGAACGCGACCTGTCCGAGCGTGAACTGCCGCACCTGCCGGGCTGGCGGGACAGTGCGCCGGTCCGGGTCGGGAACGGGGCGTGGAACCAGCGCCAGCTCGACGTGTACGGGGAGTTGCTGGACGCCGCCGCGCGGCTGCCGGAGTCGCTGGGCGAGCTGGACAGCGACACCCGGCGGTTCCTGGCCGACGTCGCCGATGCCGCCGCCGCCCGCTGGCGCGATACCGACCAGGGCATTTGGGAGGTGCGTGGTGATCCCCAGCACTTCCTGTACTCCAAGCTCATGTGTTGGGTCGCCGTTGACCGAGCGATCGCGTTGGCCGACGTCCTGCAAGCCCACGATCGGCTAGAAGGGTGGCACCGGACCCGCGAGGAGATCGCCGCGGCGATTCACCGCGACGGCTGGAACGAAGAGGTCGGCGCGTTCACGCAGGCGTTCGGCTCGGCCGAGCTGGACGCCTCGGCGTTGATGCTGGCCATCGTGGGCTTTTTGCCCGGAGATGACCCGAGGATGGTCGCGACGATCGAGGCGATCGAGCAGCGCCTCACCGACGAGCGCGGCCTGGTCTACCGCTACCGAAGCCACGACGGTCTGGCCGGGGAGGAAGGCACGTTCCTGCTGTGCACCTTCTGGCTAGCCCACGCCCTGGCTCTAGCGGGGCGCAGCACACGGGCCCGTGCCGTCTTCGAGCGGGCGGCGGCGTTCGTCACCGACCTCGGCCTGCTGGCGGAGGAAGTGATGCCCGGCAGTGACGAGTTGCTGGGCAACTTTCCGCAAGCGTTCAGCCACATCGGGCTGGTCAACGCAGCGTGGGCGATCAGCGAGGCGGAGAACCCGCACACGCCCGACCCCGAGCCGCTCAGACCAACGGCCCCGGGCGGCGACAGCAGCAGCGCTGACAGCGAACGACGGTGACGTGCTCAAGGGGAGGCCAAACGACAATCACTGATGTGCGCGGCGACATGGGCCAGGGCAGGCGCCCCGGGCGCGTCCGCGGGCCGCGTTGACTGCGGCCGTGGCGGCCGCCGACATCCCAGCGGTCAGCGTCCAACAGATGCGTGAGGTCGATCGGATCATGGTCGAGGATCTCGGCATCAGCTTGCTGCAGATGATGGAGAACGCTGGTCGTGCGCTTGCCGGCCGCGCCCGGGTGATGCTTGGCGGCGACGCGGCCGGCCGCCGGGTGACAGTTCTTGCGGGCTCGGGCGGCAACGGTGGCGGCGGCATGGTCGCCTGCCGCCGTCTCGCGCTGTGGGGCGCCGACGTCACTGTCGTCCTGGCCCAACCAGCGGAGTCGATGGCGGGTGTCCCTGCCCAGCAGTTGGCCATCCTCCAGCGGCTAGGCGTACCGGTGTGTGCCCCAGAGGCGCGACTACCCGGTGGCGACCTGCTCGTGGACGCCCTGATCGGGTACAGCCTCAGCGGTGCCCCTCGGTCGCCGGTCTCCTCGCTGATCCGCGCCGCCAACACCGCCGATACGCCGATCCTCGCCCTGGACATCCCCTCCGGCCTGAACGGCGATAGCGGAATCCCCTACGACCCGTGCGTCGCGGCCACAACGACCCTGACCCTCGCCCTACCCAAGACAGGGTTGCTGCAGCCTCCAGCCGAGACCTTCGTCGGAGATCTCTATCTGGCCGACATCTCTGTGCCCACCTCCGTGTATGAGCGGCTGGGGCTGCAGGTGGGCGCCATCTTCGGCCGGGACGACGTCGTGGCCGTCCGCCTGAAAAGTTCTAGCACCCCCGGTCGTCCCGTAACCCCCCACACACCGGCCGTGGACGGTCCGGGCCGGCGCCAGTGAGACAGATTTCCGACGAACAAGCAGAAGGGACCGACATGCTGTTGAAGGGCAAGAAGGCGATCGTCACCGGCGCCTCGAGCGGTATTGGCAAGGCCACCGCGCAGCGACTGGGCAGGGAGGGCGCGAGCGTCTGCGTGAACTACTTCTCCGACAAGGAGGCCGACGCCGCCCAGGTGATTGCCCGGGACATCGCAGGGGCAGGGGATGTCAGGGCGATCGCGGTCCAGGCGGATGTCGGCAGCGAGGCAGATGTCCGGCGGATGGTGCGCGAAACGGTGGAGGCGTTCGGCGGGGTCGACCTGCTGGTGAACAACGCCGGGATCGAAAAGCAGGTCCCGCTTCTCGAGACGTCGCTGGAAGCCTGGGAGTCGATCCTTCGAACCAACCTCACCGGAGCCTTCCTCTGTATCCGCGAGGTCGGCCGACAGATGCTGGATGGCGGCGGCGTGGTGGTGAACATGTCCAGCGTGCACGAGTTCATCCCCTGGCCGGAGTTTGCCCCGTACTGCGCCAGTAAGGGAGGCCTGAAGCTGCTCATGCAGACGGCCGCCCGTGAGCTCGCCCCGCACGGTATCCGACTGGTGAACATCGCCCCAGGGGCGATCGTGACCCCGATCAACACCTTCGTGTTGGACGACCCCGAGGCTAAGCACGCAGTGGAGCAAGAGATCCCCCTCGGGCACATGGGAAATCCCGAAGACATCGCGGCAGCCGTGGCATGGGCGGCCAGCGCAGAAGCGAACTACGTCACCGGGACGACGATCGTCGTCGATGGGGGCATGTCGCTGTACCCCAGATTCGTCTGATCCAGCACAGAGCGGGAACGCGGGTCACGGTCTCTCCTGTACGTCGGGTGCCGACCATGGTGTCGACACTCGCCTCGCACAAGCGGCAGCGAGGCGGCGGTGCTCCCGCACGGCATCTCAGGTGACCGAGGCGCACGGCGGTCGTCCACATGGGGGCACCCTGCGGCAGGAAGGTTGCGGCTTGTCGCGCGGCAACGCTTGGAGGGAGCACCGTCACCGTCATGCTGTTCTCCATCATCGGCTTGGGCCGCATGGGCCTGAGTCTGGGCCAGCTCGCCGTCACGCAGGGGCATCAGGTCGTCGGCTGGGACCCCGTCGACAGCGCACGCAAGTCCGCAGCTGACGTCGGGCTGACCACCGTCGAACAGCTTGAGGACGTCCCCGGTCTGCTGGACGGGCCTCGGATCGTGCTGATGTGGGTGCCGCACGGGAAGGTCGTCGACGACAACCTCGACGTGCTGCTTCCGCTGTTCGACCGCGGCGACGTGATCGCCGACTGCGGCAACTCCTTCTGGGAGGACTCCCGCCGTCGCCACGACCGGCTCGCGGAGGCTGGCGTGCACTTCCTGGACATCGGCACCAGCGGCGGCATCTCGGACGCACCGGGGTGGAGCGGCGCGGCGTTCATGGCCGGTGGACCTCGGGACGGGTTCGACGTCGTCGCGCCGCTGTTGGAGGATCTGGCCGTCGACAGCAAGGGCGTCTTTTACGCCGGCCCGTCGCCGTCCGGGCACTTCGTCAAGCTGGTCCACAACGCCATCGAGTTCGGGATGGTGCAGGCGATCGCCGAGGGCGTCGAGATGCTCAAGGGGTTCGACCACGACCTGAACCTTCCGGCGCTGTTCGAGCACTGGAACCACGGCAGCGTCATCCGCAGCTGGCTGGTCGAGCTGATGGGCAACGCGCTGACGCACGGCGGGATCGGCCCGATGTCGGACATCGAGCCGGACGCCTCCAACATCTCCACCTACGTCGAGGACACCGACGAGGTGAAGTGGGTCATCCACTGGGCGATGGACAACGACATCCCTACTCCCGTCACCGGAATGTCGCAGCAGATGCTCATGGCCTACCGGGACCTGGACTGGCCGGCAGCGAAGTCCGTGGCGCTGCTGCGCAACCAGTACGGCGGCCACGCCATCCACCGCGCGGGCGAGAACGAACAGCGCGGCTGATGACCCACGAGGGCATCGGCGCACAGTCGTACGACCACACTCCTGGAGAGCAGCTGACATGAGCGACTACGACCTGATCGTCATCGGCGCCGGCGCCACCGGCCTCGCTGCCGCGCGCTCCGCGAAAAGGGCAGGGCGGCGGGTGGCGCTGGTCGAGAAGGCGCGGCCCGGAGGTGACTGCACCCACTACGGCTGCGTCCCGAGCAAGACACTGCTGGACGTGGCGCACCGGGTCGCCGGCGCCCGTGCCGCCCAGCAGTGGGGACTCGAGTCCGTCGGGGACGTCGACTTCGGCAAGGTCATGGCGCACGTCCAGGACGTGATCGCCCAGATCGAGCAGGACGAGGCGCCCGCTCAGCTGGCTGCCGAGGGCATCGATCTGATCGACGGCTGGGCCCGCTTCACCTCCGCCCGGACCATCGACGTCGAGGGTCGAGCAGTGAGCGCAGACCGCTTCGTGCTCGCGACTGGAGCACATGCCGCCGTACCGCCGATCCCGGGTCTGGACGAGACCAGCTACCTGGACAACAAGTCGCTGTTCGACCTCACCGAGCGTCCCGAGCACCTTCTGGTGATGGGCGGTGGCGCGATCGGCGTCGAGCTCGCCCAGGCGTTCTCGCAGCTCGGCTCGCGCGTCACGATCGTCGAGGCAGCTCCCCGGATCCTGACAAAGGAGGAGCCGGAAGTCTCCGAGATCATGTCCACGGTGCTGGAAGGGTCTGGCGTGCAGGTCCGTGCCGGTGCCGCAGCGCAGAAGGTCACTGACGGCCCGACGCTGCACCTGGCCGACGGTCAGAGCATCACCGGGTCCCACCTGCTGGTCGCCGTCGGGCGCAAGCCCGCCACCGACGGCATGGACCTCGACCGGGCGGGAGTTGAGCTCGGCAAGCAGAAGCAGATCGTGACCGACGAGTACCTGCGCACGACATCCCCGCACATCTTTGCCGCGGGCGACTGCACGACGAAGTTCCAGTTCACCCACGTGGGCGACGAGCAGGGCCGGCTCGCCGCGTCGAACGCCTTCGCCTCGAGCAGGCTGCTGCCCGGCGTTGCCGGCGGCGCGGCGAAGTTCGATGACCGCGTCATCCCCTGGGTGACGTTCACCGACCCCGAGATCGGACGCGTGGGCCTGACCGAGCAGGAGGCCTTCGCGGCCTACGGCGAACGGGCCCGGGTGGCTGTCGTGAGGCTGGACGAGATGGACCGGCCGCGCACGGCTGGGCACAGCGACGGGTACATCAAGCTCATTGCCGGACCCCGCAGGGTGGCCCGGTCGCACGTCCTCGACCGGATCGTCGGGTTCACCGCGGTGACCCCTGCAGGCGGCGAGCTGGCTGCCCAGGTCGCCCTCGCGATGCGGACCGACATGCTCGCCGCCCGGGTGGCGCAGACGATCGCTCCGTACCCGACATACGCGCTGGGGCTGCGGCTCGCCGCTGCCCGGCTGTTCGGCGAGTTCTCGGGCGCGACATGGCGCCCGGCACGCGCCGACAGCTGAGGTGGGCGAGGTGCACCCCACGGCGGACCGCCCGCTGCCCTTCGGCCCCGCGTCCTCGATCGGCGACGCGGGACGCGGCCGCCCAAGCGTCGCCCAACATCACGCGCAGGATCTGGCGCACGGCCGGGCTCGGCGACGAGGCCCGCAGCCGGCTCGATGCGAAGACCGCGTTGAGACGGCGCGGACAGACAAGCAGGCTGCATGAGCCGCCGCGCAGGGGAGCTCGCCGAGGAGCTCGGGCTCGTGGTCGAGGGCCTGGGCGTCCTCGTGATCCTGGCGAGCGTGGTTGCCGCCCTCGCACTGTCGCTCAGGCGCCTCGCGGACGAGCGGACCCGTCACCGCGCCTACCGCGACACCCGCCGCTGCCTTGGACGCGGGATCCTGCTCGGGCTGGAGTTGCTCGTCGCCGGGGACATCATCCGGACCGTCGCCGTCACGCCCACCCTTGGTTCCGTCGGTGTCCTGGCGGTCATCGTGCTCATCCGCACCTTCCTGTCGTTTGCCCTGGAGGTGGAGCTCGACGGCCGCTGGCCCTGGCAGCAGGGCCAGCAACGCCCGCCTGGTGGCGCCACTTAGCTGGATCTCGTGCCGAGGACGCCCCGCCGTCCTCCCGTGACGCTGCCTGAGCGCATCGGCCGCCGCGTCGGCAACACAAGTTGCAGTCAGGCAACACCATTGGGGCGCGGACGTTTCTCCTCGTCAGGAGGGCGGGCCGTGGGCCTGCCCGAGATCGAGGAGTGGCTCATGTCCCCGAAACTCACCATCTACAGCACCCCGTGGTGCGGCTACTGCCACCGGCTCATGAAGCAGCTGGAACGCGAGGGCGTGGAGTACACCTCCGTGGACATCGAGCGGGACCCGGCCGCCGCGAAGTTCGTCACGGCCGTCAACGGCGGGAACCAGACCGTCCCGACGGTCGTCTTCGCCGACGGCTTGGCCGCCACCAACCCGAGCGTAAAGGACGTCCTGGCCCGCATGCGGGCCTTGGCGTGACCATTGCCGTGAGCGGCCAGCAGGTGCGCAACGCGATCGGCGTGGGCTCGGGTACGTCCGGGTAGACGGCGGCGATCTACCTGGCGCGGGCGACGCTGGAGCCGCTCGTCTTCGAGGGCTCGGTCACCGCCGGCGGCGCGTTGATGAACACCACCGACGTCGAGAACTACCCCGGCTTCCCGGACGGCGTCATGGGCCCCGAGCTCATGGACAACCTGCGCAAGCAGGCCGAGCGGTGAGCTTGTCAAGTTCTCACGTCAGCCTGACGCACAGGGCATCGCGAAACAGGAGGGTAAATGGATATCGGCCATCCGCTCGCGACGGTCGCCCCGACCGTGGACGGGGACGTCCTGGCGGTCCTGGCGCAGAACGAGGCGACCTTCACCCCGGGCCAGCTGCGCCGCCTGCTCGGCCGCCACTACGAGGCCGGCATCCGCAAGGTGCTCATGCGCCTGACCGAGCAAGGCGTCGTGCACGGCGACCGGGTCGGCAACGCCGTGACCTACCGGCTCAACCGTGACCACCTCGCCGCTGGGCCCATCATCGAGCTGGCCCACCTGCAGCGAACGCTGCTGACACGCCTCGAACAGCACCTCGCGGGCTGGACCGTCCCGCCGGTCTACGCGGCCGTCTTCGGCTCCTCCGCACGCGGCGAGATGACCAGCAGCAGCGACCTCGACCTGCTGCTTGTACGACCCGATGACGCGTCCCAGACCACCTGGGACGAGCAGGTCGCGGAGCTGTCCCGGGTCGTCTCGGCGTGGACCGGCAACGACACCCGGCCGCTCGAGTACACCAACAAGGAGCTGGCCGGCGCAGCGGGCGAGCGTGTTCTCCAGGACATCGCCCGCGAGGGCCTGACCGTGGCGGGTACGCGCGCCTGGCTGACCCGCCAACTCCGACAGAGTTCGGCTCCAAGGTGACGCGGACCCGACCCTGCCCGCCAGAGGTCCGCCGTGGCCGGCTGCGCAAGGCGACGCAGTTCCTTGAGGCCGCTCACCTGGCCTGGGACTTCGCCGACGAGGACGACGTTGCCGACGCCTACATCACGTTGTGCGTGCACGCCGGGATCGCTGCCGCCGACGTGATCTGCTGCTCCCGGCTCGGCGAGCACTCCCAGACCGAGAACCACAACGAGGCTGCCGCGCATCTCGCCAAGGCTGATCGGGACTCCGTCAAGCACCCGCGCACGCGGCTCGGCATGAAGACCAGATCCGGATACAGCCACACCCCGGCAACCGCGGATGAGTGAGTGCAAACGTGCCGGCCGAGCCGCCGAGGCGCTGCTCGAGACAGCCCGCCGCATGCACGCCACGGGAGCAACCTGAACGCACCCCCACGTCGTGGACGCGCTCCCATTGGCAGCCAAGTTGGCAGCCAACGGGACGGAAACCAGCGGATTTCGGTCGGACGACACCGGAAGCAATCATGCCGCTGACCTGCAGGTATGCACACCAGTGGAT
>Ga0136611_10001136_pt1 | contig 18311 bp, 13 predicted proteins | sample AntDrymUQ2232306_2_FD_106645 | JGI IMG/M metagenome (GOLD analysis project Ga0136611, IMG submission 106645) | Polar desert sand microbial communities from Dry Valleys, Antarctica - metaG UQ223 (23.06) | ecosystem: Environmental > Terrestrial > Soil > Desert | place: Antarctica: Dry Valley...
CGCGCCCGGGCGCGCGCTGACAGCAACGCTCTGGCTGACCGAAGCGCCACTGCCGGAAGCCGTCAGCTCATAGCTGGTCGCGCCCAGCGGCGGCTTGACTACCACGGCGTTGCCAGTGACCGGCCCGACGCCCTGGTCGATCGACAGAGCGCTTGCGCCCGTGACCTGCCACGCCAGCGTGACCATCTGGCCAACTTCGACACTGGAAGGCGTGGCGCTCAGGCTGCCGATGGACAGCATGGCAGGCGCCGCCATGGGGGTTGACGCCGGCACCGTTTCAGGCGACGCGGATGAACCGCCGCCGCACGCGGTGACGAGCGCGCCCAGCGCCACCGCGCCAAACCACAGCGCACTGGCGCCTGTTTGTCGAACGCCTCGCAGGCAAACCTGGTGGTCGAATTTATCCATTTCGTGTTGCTCCTGTTGTTGCGCTTGCAGTTTTGGTGCTCCGGGCGGCAGGCGGGTTTTCCGGAAGTAAAGCTTCGGTAAATTTTCGGCAAAGGCCGGCGGTGTTGCGCGCTTGCGGCATGCGCCTGCGTCCCATCCCCATGGCGAGTGCGTTAAGGGTGTTCCTTGAAGGACGCAAGGGCTTTCGGGAGCAAACTAGGACCGTAACCAATTTCAAGCCATGACACACCTGCTCAATCTTTTGGCGGCCATCGCGCTGCTGGTCTGGGGTACGCACCTGGTGCGCACCGGCATCCTGCGCGTGTTCGGCGCCAGCTTGCGTCGGGTGCTGGCGCGCAGCATCAGCAACCGCTTCACCGCCGCGATTTCGGGCATCGTCGTGACGGCGCTGGTGCAGTCCAGCACCGCTACCGCGCTCATCGTTTCCTCGTTCGCCGGCCAGGGCCTGGTCGCGCTGCCGCTGGCACTTGCGGTCATGCTGGGGGCCGACATCGGCACCAGTCTGATGGCGGTGCTGTTCTCGTTCGATTTGTCCTGGCTCTCGCCGCTGTGCGTTTTCATCGGCGTCGTGCTGTTCATCGCCCGGCCCGACACCGACACCGGCCGCTTCGGCCGGGTGCTGATCGGCCTGGGCCTGATGCTGATGGCGCTGGCGCTGGTCGGCGCCTCCACACGCGCGCTGACGCAGTCGCCGGTGGTCAAGGCCTTGCTCGCCTCGCTCGGCAGCGACCTGCTGCTTGAAATCGTTGTCGGCGCCTTCCTCGCGGTGCTGTCGTATTCAAGCCTGGCGCTGGTGCTGCTCACCGCCACGCTGGTCGGCACGAATGTGATTCCGCTCGATGTCGCGCTCGGGCTGGTGCTCGGCGCCAACCTGGGAAGCGGCCTGCTGGCGGTGCTGACCACGGCGCGGTCGGCGCCCGAAGTGCGGCAGGTTCCGCTGGGCAACCTGATCTTCAAAACGGTCGGCGTGCTGGCGGCGGCGCCGCTGATCGGCCTTTGGATGCGCCATGCGCGGCCCTATCTCGGCGACGCCGCCGGTGTGGTGGTGCTGTTTCACCTGACCTTCAACCTGCTCGTCTGCCTGGCGTTCATCGGCGCGACGCGCTTTGTCGCGCGCTGGGTCGAACAACTGCTGCCCAGGCCCGAGACCGCCAGCGTGGACGGCCGCCGGCATCACCTCGACCCGTCAGCGCTGGCGACGCCGTCGCTGGCGATTTCCTGCGCGGCGCGCGAAGCACTGCACCAGGCCGACCTGGTCGAAACCATGCTGCGCGGCATGCTGGTGGTGATCCGCAAAAGCGATCTGCGGCTGGCGCAGGAGCTACGCAAGATGGACGACCGCGTCGATGCGCTCTATTCGTCGATCAAGTACTACCTGACCAAGATTTCGCTTGAGGCGCTGGACGAGGGCGAAAGCCGCCGTTGGACCGACATCATCAGCTTCACGATCAACATGGAGCAGATAGGCGACATCATCGAACAGGTGCTGATCGACATCGAGCACAAGAAAATTCTGCCCGGCCGCCATTTTTCGGAAGCCGGCATGGCCGAAATCGTCGAGCTGCACGAGCGCCTGATCGACAACCTGCGGCTGGGGATGAGCGTGTTTTTAAGCGGCAACATCCGCGACGCCAAAAAGCTGCTCGAAGAAAAGGCGCGCTTTCGCGACCTGGAGCGCGCCTATGCCGGTACGCACCTCCATCGCCTGCTCGCCAACACGCCGCAAAGCCAGGAAACCAGCGCGCTGCACATCGACCTCATCAGCGACCTGAAGCGGATCAATTCGCACATCTGTTCGATCGCCTACCCAATCCTGGACTCGGCCGGCGTGCTGACGCCGAGCCGCCTGCGCCACTCGGCCTTTGCGGCGCTGTCGGGCGACGCGTGAGCCGCAAAGGTGAATTGCTACGCTATTGATAGCTAGTTGCGCACGCCAGACGTGCGCAAAGCCGCTTTTTGACCTTAAGAATCAGTGCTCAACGTCAGAGCGTGAGAATGGTGCAGCCGGTGGTCTTGCGCGCTTCCAGCGTGCGGTGCGCCTCGGCCACATCGGCGAGCGCAAAACGCTGGTCAATGCGGATTTCGACCTTGCCGCTGGTCACCATGCCGAACAGGTCGTCGGCCATTTCCTGCGTCGCCTCGCGCGTGACGATGTGGCTGAACAGCGTCTGGCGCGTCACGTAGAGCGAGCCCTTGGGGCCGAGAATTCCCGGCGAAAACGGCGCGACCGGGCCGGAGGCGTTGCCGAAGCTCGCCATCAGGCCCAAAGGCCGCAGGCAGTCGAGCGAACGGTCGAAGGTGTCTTTGCCGACCGAGTCGTACACCACCTTCACGCCCTGGCCGCCGGTGATTTCCTTGACGCGGGCAACGAAGTCTTCGGTGGCGTAGTTGATGACGAAAGCCGCGCCGTGCGCCTTCGCCAGCGCGCACTTTTCGTCCGAACCGGCGGTGCCGATGAGCTGCAGCCCCATCGCCCGGGCCCACTGGCAGGCGATCAGCCCGACGCCGCCGGCGGCCGCGTGGAACAGCACGAAATCGCCCTCTTTCAGCCCACCCTGCGGCTGCGTGCGGCGCAGCAGGTATTGCGCCGTCAGGCCCTTGAGCATCATGGCCGCGCCGGTGTCGAACGAAATGGCTTCGGGCAGCTTGCAAACGCACTTGGCCGGCATCACGCGAACCTCGCAGTAACTGCCCGGCGGGCCGCTGGCATAGGCGGCGCGGTCGCCCGGCTTGAGGTGCGTCACGCCCTCGCCCACGGCCTCGACCACGCCCGATGCTTCCATGCCAAGCTGAAGTGGCATCGGCAATGAATAAAGGCCGCTGCGTTGGTACACGTCGATGAAGTTCAGGCCGACGGCTTTGTGGCGGATGCGGATTTCGCCGGGGCCGGGATCGCCGACGGTCACGTCGACGAGCTTGAGCTGTTCAGGGCCGCCGTTCTGGTCAATGCGCACGGCTTTGGAGGTGATGTTTGTCATCGGGTTCCTGGTGGTTGGGTCAATCCGTAAATAGCAAGCACAAACGGCATCCTGCCACGAAACCCGGCGCACCCCGTGGCGCGCCTGTCCTGGTAGCCTTGGTAAAGTGATGGCGATGAACCAACGCCTCTCGCCCGCCACCGCGCTGCTGCTGGCGCTGCCGCCTTTACTCTGGGCCGGCAACGCGGTGACCGGCCGGCTCGTCAGCACGCTGATCGGGCCGATGACGCTGAACTTCCTGCGCTGGGTGCTGGCCTTTGTGATCCTGCTGCCGCTGGCCTACAGGGTGCTGCGGCCCGGCAGCGCCCTATGGGCCGGCTGGAAGCGCTTTTCGGTGCTGGGCTTGCTGGGCGTGGGCTGCTACAACGCGCTGCAGTACCTGGCGCTGCAAACGTCGACACCGCTCAACGTGACGCTGGTGGCGTCGAGCGGCCCGGTCTGGATGCTGCTGGTCGGCGCGCTGTTCTTCGGTGAGCCGGTTTCGCGCCGCCAAATCGCCGGCGCGGCGCTTTCGCTGGTCGGTGTGCTGGTGGTGCTGTCGCGCGGAAGCTGGGAGCTGCTGGCGCAGGTCCGGCTGGTGCCGGGCGACCTGTACGTGCTGCTGGCAACACTCGCCTGGGCCTTCTACAGCTGGCTGCTGGCCAGACCCAGCGAGCCGGCGGAAATCCGCAATGACTGGGCCGCGTTCATCATGGCGCAGATCGTCTTCGGCCTGGGCTGGTCGGGCCTGTTCGCCGCCGGCGAGTGGCTGCTGACCGATACCCACATCAGCTGGGGCTGGCCGCTGGCGGCCGCGCTGCTGTACATCGCTGTCGGGCCGGCGATCATTGCCTACCGCTGCTGGGGCATGGGCGTGCAGCGCGTGGGTCCCGCCACGGCCGGATTTTTCTCCAACCTCACGCCGCTGTTCGCCGCGCTGCTGTCGGTCGCCTTCCTTGGCGAGCTGCCGCACCTTTATCACGTGCTGGCGTTTGCGCTGCTGGTCGGCGGGATCGTGGTGTCGGCGCGGCGCTGAGCAGATTCGAAATCGATGCCGACTTCAATGTCCTGAAATTTGAATTTCAACGCTTTTGCGAAACCGGCAAGCGCTTTCGCGGATTCAATCCGGCCCAACCGAAGCAAGGCAAGGCTCAAAGCTGGCGGCAGAACCTGGGCGTGTCAAAACGTCCCCGGATAGGCCCCGCCGTCGGCCAGCACGTTCTGCCCGGTGATGTATGCGGCATGCTTGCTGCAAAGAAATGCGCAGATCGCGCCGAACTCTTCGGGCGTGCCGAAGCGGCGGGCCGGAATGCCTTTGCGGCGCGCGTCGGCAATCGCCTCGATCGACTGACCGGTCTTTTCCGACGCCCCTTTCATCAGGCCCTGGATGCGGTCGGTGTCGAAAGCGCCGGGCAGCAGGTTGTTGATCGTGACGCCCTGCGCGGCGAGTGGCGTGCGCGCCAGGCCGGCGACAAACCCCGTGAGGCCGCTGCGCGCGCCGTTGGACAGGCCGAGCACCTCGATCGGCGCTTTCACCGAGCTGGACGTGATGTTGACGATGCGGCCAAAGCCGCGCGCCGCCATGCCGTCCACCGATTGTTTGATCAGCTCGATCGGCGTCAGCATGTTGGCATCGACCGCCTTGATCCAGGCATCACGATTCCAGTCGCGAAAGTTGCCAGACGGCGGACCGCCGGCATTGGTGACGACGATATCGAAATCGCGGCGACGCGCAAAGACTTCGGCACGGCCGGCTTCGGTGGTGATGTCCGTCGCAACAAAAATGACTTCCGCACTTGCGGGACGGGCGCTATAAGCTATCAAATCAGTAGCAGAAGCCTGCAGAACATCGGCGCGTCGGGCGACGATCAGCACGTTCACGCCTTCGCGCGAAAGCGCCTGCGCGCAGCCGAAGCCCAAGCCCCTGCTGGCGCCGCAAACCAGCGCCCATTTACCGGCAATTCCTAAATCCATGTCGATTCCTTTGCTTGTTTGATCACGAAAAATCTTGACGCGCCGACCTTGTAAAGACAAAAATGCCGGCAATCACCAGCACGGTGCCGGCGGCCACCCAGGCGGTGAACGGCTCGCCCAGAATCAGCACGCCCATCAAAATTGTCGATATCGGGCCGACCATGCCGGTCTGCGCGGCCATACTGGCGCCGATGCGCTCGATCGCCATCATCACCAGCAGCACCGGAAGGGCGGTGCACAGTGTCGCATTGAGAATCGACAGCCAGATCACCTCGGGCGCCACAATGGCGGCGCTCAAGGGCCGCAGCACCACGAACTGCAGCAGGCAGCACAGGCACGCGACCGACGTGGCCAGCCCGACCAGCCGCAGCGAGCCCAGGCGTGTGACCATCTCGCCGCTGTACACCAGGTAAAGCGCATAGCTGACGGCGCTCAAAAAAACCAGCAGCGCGCCCCAGGCCGCGCCGCTTCCCTGCCGCGACATTTCATGGCCGAAGACCAATGCGATGCCGCCGTAGCTGAGCGCCATGCCGATGATTTGCGCCCGGCTGACGCGCCGCTGATAAAGCACCAGACCGAGCAGCAAAACCAGCGTCGGGTTGAGATACAGGATCAGCCGCTCCAGCGAGGCGCTAATGTAAGCCAGGCCGGCGAAGTCGAGAAAGCTGGCGAGGTAGTAGCCGGTAAAGCCGAGCCCGAGCACGCCCAGCCAGTCCCTGCGCGCCAGCGGTGCCTTGCCGCGGCTGGCCCACCAGGCCATCAGCGCGAAGATCGGCAGCGCGAACAGCATGCGAAGCATGATGAGTGTGACGGCATCGACGCCGTGGCGGTAAGCCAGCTTGACGATGATCGCCTTGCCGCTGAAGGCAATCGAGCCGAAAAACGCGAAAAAAAGGCCAGATGCTATGCTTTTGGTAGCTGCTTGCGCTTGCTGTGCTTGCACTACAGGCATATTTGACACTGATCCTAGGACGGGATGCGCGTTAGTAGCCTACCGCTTGCCCATCGCGCCGCGAATCACTTGCAGCGACGTAGCCTTCGGCCCCTGCATCGCCCGCACGCCAGATGAACTGGCCGGCGCCGAAGTCCTGGTAGGAGTCGTTGATGACTTCCATGCGGTGGCCAAGGTCCGCCAGACCCTGCACGACGTTCGGGTTCATGGTGGCTTCGACATTGATCTCGAGCCCGGCGTTGAACCGCCAGCGCGGCGCGTCGCAAGCCGCCTGCGGGTTCTGCTGGTGGTCGAGCATGCGGACAAGCGTCTGCATGTGACCCTGCGGCTGCATGTTTCCACCCATCACGCCAAAGCTCATCACCGGCCGGCCGCCCCGCGTCAGGAAGGCCGGAATGATGGTGTGAAACGGCCGCTTGCCCGGCGCGACCTGGTTGGGGCCGGGCGGCAGGCTGAAACCATAACCCCGGTTTTGCAGGCTGATGCCGAACTCGGGCTCGACGCAACCGGAGCCAAATCCCATGAAATTGCTTTGGATGAAGCTGACCATCATGCCGCTCTCGTCGGCGGCGGTCAGGTAGATCGTTCCGCCTCTGACCGGATTGCCGGCGCCGAAATCCTGCGCTTTTTTCATCTCGATCAGCCTGGCGCGGCCGGCCAGGTACGCGTCGTCGAGCATTTGCGCCGGCGTCACCTCCATCGACGACGGCTCGGCGACATAGCGGTAGACATCAGCGAAGGCCAGCTTCATCGCTTCGATCTGCAGATGCTGCGAATCAACGCTATCGGCTGGCAGACCCGCCATGTCGAATTGATCAAGAATGCCCAGCGCGATCAGCGCCGCGATGCCCTGACCACTGGGCGGGATCTCGTGCAGGGTGTAGCCGCGGTAGTCCCTGGCAATCGGTTTGACCCATTCCGGCTGGTAGTTTTCAAGGTCTTTGGCTGTCAGGCTGCCGCCATTTTGCGTCGAGAACTTCTCCAGCGCCTGGGCGATGTCGCCGGTGTAATAAGCGGCGCCACGGCTGTCGGCAATGGCCCGCAGCGCCCGCGCCGCCGCCTTGAAGCGGAACAGCTCGCCGACTGCGGGCGCCCTGCCCCACGGCAGAAAGGCACTGGCGAATCCCGGCTGCGATTGCAGCTCGGGCGTCGCCGCCGCCCATTTTTGCCGCACCACGACCGGCACGCCGTAGCCGCGCTCGGCGATGTCGATGGCCGGCTCCATCAGGTCGGCGAACGGCAGCTTGCCAAAGCGTTTGCTCAGCGCGACCCAGCCCGCGACCGCACCGGGCACGGTGACCGAATCCAGGCCGCGCGTCGGCGGCTTTTGCGCATCGGCGCCGTATTTGTGCTGGAAGTAGCCGGGCGTCCAGCTTTGTGGCGCGGGACCGGAGGCGTTAAGCCCATGCAGTTCCCGGCCATCCCACAAGATGCAGAACGCATCGCTTCCCAGGCCGTTGCTGACGGGTTCGAGAATCGCCATGGCCGCCGCCGCCGCGATGGCCGCATCGACGGCGTTGCCGCCCTTGAGCATCATGCGCAGCCCCGCCTGGGCGCCGAGCGGATGCGACGTGGACACGACGTTGCGGGCAAACAGCGGCAGGCGGGTGGAGGTGTAGGGATTGCTGAAATCGAAGTTCATGGCGTTCGCGGCGCGCGCCGCGCCTGGTCGAGTTAAAAAACGGGAAGCCGGCGAAACATAACTCCATCAGTCGATCACTCGGCGCTGATCTTCCGGTCGGCGATGATTTTTTTCCATTTGGCGGTATCGGCCCTGACCATCCCGGCGAATGCCTGCGGCGTCCCGCCAGTGGGCTCGGCGCCCAGGCGGGCGAAGCGGTCTTTGACGTCGGTATCGGCCAGCGCGGCATTGAGCGCCTGGTTGATTTTCACGCTCAGGTCGGCCGGCAGACCCTTGGGGCCATAAAGGCCGAACCAGGTGACCGACTCGAAGCCAGGCAGGGTTTCCGACACGGTCGGCAACTCAGGCGCAAGCGCGGTTCGCTTGAGACTGGTCACGGCAAGGGCGCGCAGTTTGCCGTCCTTCACATGCGGCATTCCCGTGACGAAGGAATCGAAGATCACATCGAGCTTGCCGCTGATCAGGTCAGGCATCGCGAGCGCCGTGCCGCGGTAAGGAATGTGAAGGATAAAGGTCTCGGACTGCGCCTTGAAATACTCGGTGGTCAGGTGGACGATGGTGCCGTTGCCGCTCGACCCATAGTTCAGGCGCCCTGGGTTTTTACGCGCGTGGTCGATGAAGTCGCGCATGGTTTTGGCCGGCGAGCTGTTGGGCACGAGCACGATGTTGGGCGAACTGGCAACGTAGCCAAGCGGCGTGAAGTCCGACTCGGCGCTGTAACTGATTTTCGGATTGATGGCGGGCCCGATGCTGTGGGTGCTCGATGTTGCCAACAGCAGCGTGTAGCCATCCGGCGTCGCCTTCGACGCGGCGTCGGCGCCTATCGTTCCACCGGCGCCCGGCCGGTTGTCGACGATCACCGGCTGGCCGATTTTTTCGCCCAGTTTTTGCGACAGCGCGCGCGCCAGAATATCGGTCGCGCCGCCAGCGGGAAAAGGCACGATCATGCGCACCGGCCTGGACGGGTAAGACCCGGCGGCACTTGCGGCGCCGGTCTGGGCAGAGGCCGAACCGGCAAGGGCGGCATCCAGCGCCAAGCCTGAAAAGATAAGTGGGTGACGTTTCATGCTTCCATTGTGCAATGGTTTGCAAGCCAATCGCGCCAGCCGCAAGGCCACGGCCACACCGCGCCAAGGCGCAGCCGAAAAAAAAGGCGCCCGAAGGCGCCTCGTTTTGAGGCGGGCAAAAGCCCGCGCGCGGTCCTGCTCCCCGCTCACTCCTCGACGAAAGCCTCTTTCCGCTTGTTTTTCACCGCAGGCAGCAAAACAATGATCAGCATCAAGAGGGCCGCCGCGAGCAGGCCGGCGGAAAGCGGGCGGGTCACGAACACGCTCCAGCTGCCGCGTGACAGCAGCAGCGCACGGCGCAGGTTTTCCTCCATCATCGGCCCGAGAATGAAACCCAGCAGCAAGGGCGCCGGTTCGCAGCCGATCTTGACAAAGGTGTAACCGATGACGCCAAAAATACCGACCATCCAGACGTCCCAGGTATTGTTGTTGGTCGAGTACACGCCAATCGCGCAGAAAAGCACAATCGCCGGAAACAGGTAGCGGTAAGGAACGGTCAGCAGCTTGATCCAGATGCCGATCAGCGGCAGGTTCAAAATGACCAGCATCGCATTGCCGATCCACATTGAGGCAATCAGGCCCCAGAACAGTTCCGGGTTGCTGGTCATGACCTGCGGGCCGGGCTGAATGTTGTGAATTGTCATCGCGCCCACCATCAGGGCCATCACCGCGTTTGGCGGAATGCCCAGCGTCAGCAGCGGAATGAACGAGGTCTGCGAGCCGGCATTGTTGGCCGACTCAGGGGCGGCGACGCCGCGGATGTTGCCCTGACCAAACGGCACTTCGCCTGGCTGCATCTTGATTTTCTTTTCCAGCGCATAAGCGGCAAACGCCGCCAGCAGCGCGCCGCCGCCTGGCAAAATTCCCAGCGCCGAGCCGAGGAATGTGCCGCGCAACATGGCCGGCGCCATCCGCTTGAAATCCTCTTTCGTCGGCATCAGGCCGGTCACGCCGGCCGTGAACACCTCGCGCTCATGCTCGGGTTGCGCGAGGTTGCTGATGATCTCGCCATAGCCGAAAACGCCCATGGCGATCACGACGAAACCGATGCCGTCGGTCAGTTCGGGAATGTCGAAGCTGAAGCGCGCGACTCCCGAGTTCACGTCGGTGCCGACCAGGCCGAGCAACAGGCCGAGCACGATCATGGCAATCGCCTTGAGCAGCGAACCTGAAGCCAGCACGACCGCGCCGATCAGGCCCAGGATCATCAGCGCGAAATATTCTGCCGGGCCGAATTTGAAAGCCAGTTCCGTCAAAGGAGGCGCGAAAGCCGCCAGGATCAGCGTTCCCACGCAACCCGCAAAGAACGAACCGATTCCGGCAGCGGCCAGCGCAGGCCCCGCGCGTCCTCGTCTAGCCATCTGGTAGCCGTCGATACAGGTGACAACCGAGGACGACTCGCCGGGCAGATTCACCAAAATGGCCGTGGTCGAGCCGCCGTACTGGGCGTCGTAGTAGATACCGGCCAGCATGATCAGCGCCGACACCGGCGGCAGGGCATAGGTCGCGGGCAGCAGCATGGCGATGGTGGCAACCGGGCCGATGCCGGGCAGCACGCCGATGAGCGTTCCCAAAATACAACCCACCAGGCAATACAGCAGGTTGATCGGCGTGAACGCCACGCCAAAACCTAACGCCAAGTTTTGTATCAAATCCATTTCTTGTTCTCCTTAGCCGGTGATGAAGGCAGGCCAGACCTGAAACTGCAATTTGAGCGCCAAGACGAAAGCCACATAGCTGCCAGCCGCAAGGATGGTGGCCAGGATGAACGTGTTTTTCACTTTCCACCCGGCCTCCCCCATGCTGGCGATGAACACCAGCGCGTAAATCGCCACGATCAGGCCGGCCGCGGGGATTTTGAGACTTGGCAGGCCGGCCAACAAAACGCCAAACACCAGGTTGGCCAGAATAATGAAAAACAGGGGCTTCCACGCCCATTTGCCGATCTTGTCGCCGCCGACCGACTCGACAACGAGCGAAGAGAAGGTAATGGCGGCACCGAGAATGGCCATCAGCACCCCCAGATAAAGCGGAAAGTAGCCGGGGCCCATGCGGGCGCCCTGGCCGACGCTATACGTCGTCGCGCCCCAGGCGAATGCCAGCCCGACGCCCATGAACATGAGCCCGGAAAAAAAGTCCTTCTGACTTTTGATATTCACGCTTTTTCTCCTTGATAAAAATAATCGCTGAATTGTGCATTCAATTAGCCAGCCACGGCATGTGGCTTTCACCTAGGCTAAAAAATGCCGCAATTTCGCGATAAACAACGTTTGCCAATGCTGCTTCAGGACAGTGGCGGGGTGGTCGATAAAATTTCCTCGATCGTCGTCACACCGGCTGCGACTTTGAGCGCGCCGGCCAGCCGCAGCGGTCGCATTCCTTCACTGATCGCCTGGCGCCGCAGCGCTTCCATATTGGGCTCTTTCGACATTTTTTCCCTGAAGCTGTCGGTCACCGTCAGCAACTCGTACAAACCCATTCGGCCCCGAAATCCGGTCATGCGGCAGTCAACGCAACCGACCGCCTTGTAGGGCCGGTAACCGCCCGTGATCTGCCAGGGTTTGACGCGTTCAGCCAGCGCCTCGCGTTCGGCGCTTTCGTCGGGCTGGCGGCAAATGGCGCACAGCGTTCGCACCAGCCGCTGCGCCAGCACGCCCAGCAGCGTCGCGCTGAGCAGATACGAAGGCACGCCGAGTTCCATCATGCGCGAGATCGCCGAAGGCGCGTCGTTGGTGTGCAGCGTGCTGAACACCAGATGGCCGGTCAGGGCCGCCTGCACCGCCATCTCGGCCGTCTGCAGGTCGCGGATTTCGCCCACCATCAGGATGTCCGGGTCCTGCCGCATCAGCGCGCGCAGGCCTTCCAGAAAGCCGAAGCTGAGCATCGGCTGCACCTGCGTCTGGTTGAATGCGGGCTCGATCATTTCGATCGGGTCTTCAATCGTATTAACGTTTACTTCTTCGGTAGCAAGCCGTTTCAGCGTCGAATACAGCGTGGTGGTCTTGCCCGAACCGGTCGGCCCGGTGACCAGCACGATGCCGTGGGGACGCTTGACAAGCTGCTCCCAGCGCTCGGCGTCGTGCTGCGAAAAGCCGAGCGCATCAAGGTTCTTGACCGTGGTGTCGGGATCGAAAATACGCATGACCATTTTTTCGCCGAAGGCCGTCGGCAGGGTCGACAGGCGCATCTCGATTTCGTCGCCGCGCGGGTTCCGGGTCTTGATGCGGCCGTCCTGCGGCCGGCGTTTTTCGACCACATCCATGCGTCCGAGCAGCTTGATGCGCGCCGTCATGGCGTTGTGCACACCCATCGGCAACTGGTAGACCGGATGCAGCACGCCGTCGATTCGGAAGCGGATCACGCCCTGCTCGCGGCGCGGCTCGAGGTGAATGTCGCTCGCGCGCTGGTCGAAGGCGTACTGCCACAGCCAGTCGACCACCTGCACAACGCCCAGGTCGTTGGCGTCGAGCTGCTTGTTGCTTTTGCCGAGCTCGACGAGCTGCTCGAAGCTGGCTGAGCCCGAGCCGCCGCTTGACTTGAGCGCCGCCTTGACCGACTTGGCCAACGCGAAGAACTCGACGGTGTACTTGGCGATGTCCACCGGATTGGCGACAACCAGACGCACGCTGCGCTTGGACTGGCGCTCGACCTCCGACACCCAGTCGGTGACAAAAGGCTCCGAGGTGGCGATGACCAGTTCGTGCGGCATGACCTGCACCGGCAACACCTTGTGCCGCTCGGCATAGACGGCCGACATGCTGTCGGCCACCTTGCCGACATCGACCTTGAGCGGATCGATCCGAAGATACTTGAGTCCGGCGCGGCCGGCCAGCCACTGGCTGATGGTTTCGATATCAAGCGGCTTGCCGTCGGCCGCGCGCGTCATGCCGACGCTGGCCAGCCGGACCAGCGGCTGCTGTGAGCTTTGCGCCTGCGAGCAGCGCGCAATGGTGCGTTCGGCCTCGGCTGCGCTGATCACGCCGTCGCCGCTCAGCCATTCGACCAGCGTGCGCCAGTCGAGCGGGCCGGTATGCCGGCCTTCGGTTGCCGGAGGAATGGAAGCGGCGGAAGGCGCGGATAGGGTCGGGGACGATGACGAAGTTGTTGCGGCGCTCATCGAAGCACTTTACCGCACACGCCCGTCAGTCCATGCGCTTTCAGGCGACCGGCTTGAACAGCCGCAGCCACTTGCCGGCCGGCAGATCCCAGCGCGATTCGATTGCTTCGGCGCGCCGCACAAGCTCGGCCCGATCCGGCCGGGTCGGCTCGCGCTGGGCCATCACGACCGTATTTCCCTCGCGCGTCGGGGTGAAGGCCCAGATCGACTCCGGGCCGAACGCGTGGGCTATTTTGATCAGCGACTGCTCATAGCTCGAATCGCGGCCGAAAAGGTTCACGGTCATCGTGCCGCCGTCGGTCAGCAGATCGCGGCAATGGCCATAAAAATCGGTATCGTCAAGCACCGGCGCGGCCGCATCCTGGTCATACAGATCGATATGCAGCAAATCCACCGTTCCGCGACGCGCCGGCCTGCCGATTTCCTCGGCGGCATCGGCCAGAATCACATTCAGCCCAGCATTGTCGCGAGGCAGCTTGAACCACAACCGGCAAGCGGCGACCACCTGCGGATTGATCTCGACGGCGGTGGTTTTCATGCGCAGCTTTTTATGGCAGAACTTCGTCAGCGCCGCCGCCCCGAGCCCGAGCTGCATGGCGTGCTTTTTTGCAATCAGGCCGGCATCGGTGAACAACAGCCCGACCATCATGCGCCGCACATATTCAAGCTCGAGGTCGTAAGGCGCATCACGCCGCATCGAGCCCTGAACCCATTCGGTGCCCAGGTGCAGAAAGCGCGCATCGCCGAAGTCGGAAAAATTGACTTCAGGAAGGATCGGTATGGGTTTTTTCAAGGTTCCGGGATTATCGCCAAGCGCAGATGGGGCATTCATGCGCAACCATGTCAAACCCGCTGGCTTGCACTTCCCAAGTGGGCTTCGCAGCATGCTATTACGGGCAGGTGTTCACGGTCCAAAAACCAACAAGTTTTTTGGCAGCAACTGGGAGATTTGACAATGCTGCCTCAGCACTGGCTCACGGGAAGGCGCGTGAATCAAAATCGATCAAGGCCTATCGTAATTGTTTCTTTTGGATTTCAAGAGGCCTTCAAAAGATCCTCAAGAAACTCGGATGCGGGCTCGGTAGCGGTGACTAGCAGCCGGTCTCTCGCACGTGTACAGGCGACATAAAACAGGTGCCGCTCGGTGTTGTAGACCTCTTGCAGATCGGCGTTGTCAGCGATGTTTTGAATGCGGCTTTGCAATGGCACCACTTCATCGTCACAGGCCATCACGACAACAACACGGAATTCCAGCCCCTTTGCCAGGTGCATGGTGCAGATCGACACCCTTGACTCCTCAGACCGCACTTTGTCGTCGAGCACGCAGAAGTCCAGACCAGCGGCCCGCACAGCTTGGCGGGCGCGATCAAGCTGCGCATCGGAGCGTACAAAAACAGCGATTTCGGCAGGACGCACATCTTCGCTGCAACATTCCTTCAGCCACGCGCCAACACCGGCAATTTCCGCGGTTTCGCTAGCAAATGTTTGAACCGAGGGCGGTTGTCCGTTGAACACGGAAACCGTGCCCTTGCGGGTTTCCACGTTGCCATCGATATCCGACACCTCAGGCCCCAACAAGCGGTCCGCCTGGACGCGAATCTGGTGCGACGTGCGGTAGTTGATCGTCAGCGTGCGGGAGCGGCCGCGCACATCCACTCCCAAAGACTTCCAGGAGAACGGCAACTGGAAGATGCGTTGCCCAAGGTCGCCTGCGAAGAAAAGCCCATTCGGCTTCAACACACCCGCTTGAGCGCCCAGCGCAGAGAGGAACTTCAATTGCGCCACCGACATATCCTGGGCTTCGTCAACCACGATGAAATCAAACGGCGGCTTTTCCAAGCCTACAAAATGCTTCGCCAACTGCGTGAACATTTGGGCGTGGGTGACCAAGCCTTTGTCGCGCAACTGTGCACGCGCCCGCTCGACCACGGCCCACACTGCGGCGCGGCGCGCTTCGGGCAACCGGGTCTTGCGGCCAAGGCGGTTGAGATCGCGGTAAGCGTCCCAGTTTTCCACCTGCCATTCGTCGATTAACTCATCCCACTCTGATTGCACAAAAACCGCAGACAGCGCGGGCGTGACAACCGCGCCAGCGTCTGCAATAGCCTGGGCCAACAGTTGTGCCACCAATTGTTGCGATGCCAAATTCAGGCGCCCTACCTTGGCGACATAAAGCCGCTCGCCAATGCCATTAAGCGACTCCACCTCCAGTCGTTCGGCAAGCCTGGGCGTGCCGCTGATTAACAGCCGCAGTTTTTGGTGCAGCGCGCTTGCCAGTGGCTCTGAAAACGTGGCCAGCAGCACGCGGCTGTTGGGGTACTTGCGCGCCAGAAATACGGCGCGATGCAGTGCCACGATGGTCTTGCCTGTCCCCGCCGAACCGGACACGCGCGCCGGGCCGCTGCAATCCCGCTCCACCCATTCGCGTTGAGCCGGATGCAGGAACGTGGTCCACTTTTCCCAAGGGAATGACAGCGCGAGTTCCAGTTCCTCAATATCGTTCACTACCCGGAAGCGGCGCTGCGCGTCCGGGTGCTCGAACGGGCTGACGCCCACGGTCTGCTTGCGAATCTGCGGTGTGCCACCGGTTGCCAGTTCCAGCAGCGCCTCGCCGGCCTCCGCAGGCAAATGCTCTGCCAGCATCAGCAGCGAATCCTCATTGACAGCGCGCGCATCGGCCAGCCATTCGGTCGGCACGCCATAGCCCAGCAATTCGGCGTCCGTCAGATGTGCAAACAGCAAGGGTTTGGTGATTGCCGCCCATGGTGGCGAAGGCTCTGCGACGTGCAGGACTCGGGGGACAAAGACCTCTTGCACCCGTTCGCGTATCTCGACAAACTGCGCCGCGCCGGTTGTGGGATGAGTCTCCAGCTTGCGCCGCCCAGCCCACTGATAGGCCTTGTCGTGATGATCGACGTAGCAGAGCAGCAAGCTGGCAGCCGTCTTATGCACGATCAGCCGGATGTCGCTGCTGACACGCACCGACCAAAAATTCTTGTCCTTCGCCTGGTCGAGCTTGTGCAAGCTCAGGCCCGGCTGTGACGGGTTCAGTTGCAAGTCGAAGGCCGTTGTCTTGGCTGCCTTTTGCTCATCGCCAGTCAAGCGCGCCAGGCTGTCGGTGAAGGTGTCGGCAATGCGGAAATCCACTAAGTATTTACCAGGTTAACTTGGAAAGTAGAGGTGCCTGCACCACACGTAGTCAACGATAGACCGCAACGTACAGGCTATTGCCAAAAGCAAAGATAGCTTGAAGGGGTCAAACGTGCTACTCAGGTATGCGTCCTGACTGACTAGATAGAGTGCAACAAATGCGATGAACACAATGTTGATTAACGTCCACCTCGACTCAGCTGAAGGACCATCTTGGTTGCGCGACGAAGCAAAATAGGAAAAAGTGCCCCAAACCACGTCGATGAAAAGAACAGCAATTAAGAACCAGGCGAAATGGACCGGCTTTTTTAATAACTGGGACAAAACCAGAAATGCCAGAGCATGCAAAAACAATAATCCGTAATCAATGAGAAAGGCCCCTACTTTGATATGGGCATTATCATTTTCAATATAAACGTCGTCCAAATGCCGTAAAGCACCGTGAAAGAACGGGAACAATGTCGCTACAAAAGCGAAAAATAAAAGCACAGACACCGCAGTAAGCGACTCTAATCCCTTGTTCATATCTATCGCGCCGGCCACCGATAGCGACAGAGCAGCACCAATAACTACCGTGTAGAGGTTAGTCAGGCTTCGAATTGAGTTTTCAAATCGCTTGTTCTGCATCGTTTTCCGCCGTGTCATCAAGCCAGATATATAGGTTTTCTATGGAATAAAAAACCGGCTTCCCGAGGCGCTTGAAAGTCGCGACTTCTGCATCTGCACCAGAAGATTCGGACTCAAAATATTTTGCTCCCGGCATATCAGCATCTAAGCGTAGACAACAGTCATAAAGACCAAGCATTTCCTGGTCATACTGGAGCCAGTCTTGATAAGGTCGCGGAAAGAGCAAGTGCTGGAAATGCGTCCATAAAGGCACCACTGGCAGAACTCTCTGCTCTGTCAGAAGGCGATCAAAAATTTTGCACTGAAAATGGGTATTCATGGCCGGGTCGCCCTTGCTATAGGGAGAAGCCACAAATACTGTTGGCTTTGCTTTTCGTTGCGTCATATACGAAATACCTTCATTACTTCATCCCCCAAGTGATTGATAACCTTCACCGCAATGCGCCCTGACGTCGGCTTGTCAAACGGCCGCGAGGTATCGCTGTTCAGCGTAGCCCAGGCTTCCTCGTTGATTTCTGCCTTCAACGTTGTCTTCAGCGACTTGTAGGGGTCGTTGGCGCCCAAAAAGTAGGCCTGGCGGACGAAGAAGCTTTCTTCGTTGTAGTCGGTGTCGATGAACCAGCAGGCGATGCCGTCGGCGCCGTCGCTGCGCACTTCGCCGGTGTTGGGGTGGAACACGTCCACGCCGTTGACCTTGACGCGCACCTGGCCGTCTTCGGCATCGAGGATGTCGATGTCGGGCTCGCCGAAGATCACGAACAGGTTGCCCTTGCCCGTGTTCTTCAGGTCTTCAGCCATGTGCAGGTCGGCGTTCATGCGCGCCTTGAGCACCGGGATGCGGCCCAGCTTGGCGAACTCGGATGAGTGGGCGTCGTAGTTGAAGGCGCAGGCAATCAGCACATCAAAGCCAGCGTCACCGGCCTCGCGGGCGGCAGACACCAGGTCGGGGCGCGATACGGTGCCGAACTCGGGACCGATGAAGATGGCTGCACGTTTTTCATTGGCTGTGTCACCTGTGCTGTCGGCATAACGTCCTTCCGCGCACACCAGGTCACCGGGCCACGGCACCAGCGAGTTGAAGTCAATCTTGTCTTCCTTGTGCGCCTGCTGCACGCCTGCGGTCTTGAGGTTGTCCAGAATGATCTGAACGAAGTTGCGCTCGGCGTTGCGTTCAACATCGTATTGGGCTTGGCGCTGCGCCACCTTCGGGTCGTTGGGGTCGATCAGTTCGTCGTTCTCATCAACGCCCAGCACGCGGTGTGGCGACAGACTTTCGACCGTGAACGGTCCGGCCACGCGCACCTTTTTCTTGTCTTCATACGGACGGTCGTAGAGGAATTCGGAATCCGCCTTGGCGGCAATCGAGGCGTCTATCTCACGCTGACGGCTGATGCGGGCCTCCCACCACGCTTTTAGC
>Ga0136611_10001137_pt1 | contig 18305 bp, 19 predicted proteins | sample AntDrymUQ2232306_2_FD_106645 | JGI IMG/M metagenome (GOLD analysis project Ga0136611, IMG submission 106645) | Polar desert sand microbial communities from Dry Valleys, Antarctica - metaG UQ223 (23.06) | ecosystem: Environmental > Terrestrial > Soil > Desert | place: Antarctica: Dry Valley...
CCACCGGACAGGCGGCCCGCAGCGGTCTGCGCCACCGGCGTCAGCTTCAGGACCGCGAGCAGCTCCCACGCCCGTTCCAACGCCTCCCGCTCTTCTGCCCGACGCTTCCTGGGTGCCAGCAGCCCACCGATGGGCTTCGCCCCGATGGGAAGAGAGGCACCACAGAGCATCGACTCGAGGGCCGTCATCTTCATCGGCTGCCGGGGAAGTTGGAAGGTACGCCGGAGGCCAAGGCGGCTAATCTTCCACGCTGGGGACCCACTGATCACCCGCCCGTTCAATTTCACCTCGCCGCCATCTGGCTTCACGAAGCCCGACAGGCAGTTGAGCATGGTGGTCTTACCGGACCCGTTCGGACCAACCAAACCGACAATCTCACCGGGTTCGATCGCGATGGACACTCCGTCGAGAACCTGGTTCCCACCGAACCGCTTCCGGACGTCAACTGCGGTCAGCATCGAGCTTCCTCAACCTTTCGGGGAACAGGCCCTCTGATCTCCAGAGCAGGAAAGCCGTGAGCGTCGCACCTATGATCAGGACCCGGATGCTGCCTGCGTTCTCGGGCGGGATCGGAAAGACGTCCTTGAGGAATCTTGAGCCGCTGTAAATCAGCTGCACCACGACCGCACCTACGATGGCGCCGCGCATGTTGCCCATACCGCCCACGATCAACATTGTGAAGACCAAGAATGTCTCGATGGGCAGAAGCTGGCCCGGACCGATGAACGAAATGTAGAGCGTGTAGCAGGAACCGGCGATCGCGGCGATCGGCGCGGCAATCATCAGGAGTCTCACTTTGGCCGCGGTCACATTGTGGCCGAGGGACTCAGTGAGCAGCGGCTGCTCGCGCAGGAGTCGGAGCACCCGCCCGAACTGCGTCTCGGTGAGCCGCTGGGAGACGAAGTACGTCGCGGCGAGCAGTGCGACGCAGCTGCCCAGCCAGGCGAAGCTCACGATGAGGGCCGAGTCACTCGCGAACGGCCCCGGAATACCGCCGATGCCTTGCGGCCCACCGGTCCAGGCACTCTCGTTGGTGACGATCAGCCGGAAACACTCGGCCAGCGCCAGGGTCACGATTGCCCAGTAGTCAGCGGCCAGGGTTCTCCCCAGGCGGCCCACCACGATCCCGAGCAGGGAGGCCACAACGACGCCGATCAATACGCCGACGATCCAGCTTCCGCCGTTCAAGGCAACGATTCCTGTGGCGTAGGCGCCGACGCCGAAGAATGCGACCTGCCCGAAGTTCAAGAGTCCGGTGACACCGGTCTGCAGGTTCAGGCTGACCGCGAGCATCCCATAGATGGCAGAGATCGTGACGAGATAGATGACGAAATCAAGCACGTCGACCTCCGAAGCCGAAGATGCCCTGCGGCTTCAACAGCATGACGAGGATGAGAGCGACAAAACCGATGGCTGCGCTGTAGTTCAAGGGCACGTACGTCGTCTCGCCGCCCAGCAGCGAACCGAAGTCGATGTCAAGGATGAGGTTCTCCACGACAGCGAGGATCGCGGCGGCTGCAACGCTACCCAGCGGACTGCCGACACCTCCCATGATCACGGCTGCCACGACCGGCAACAGAAGGACCGTTCCCATTTCGAGGCTCACTGTGGTGTCCATCGCGAGGAGGACGCCCCCGAGGGCAGCCATTCCGCCCGAGACGAAGAAGACGTGTGTCTTGATCCGGGCGGTGTCTATCCCGCTGGCCTCGGCGAGGTCGGCGTTCGCCATCACGCACCGGATGGAGCGTCCCACCTTGGTGAGCATGAGCCCGGCGAAGAACATGATAATGACCGTCGTGGCGATCGCAATGACGATCAGCTGCGTCCGTGTGATGATCGCCCCACCGAAGGCGATGCCTGGCAGGATCGGCAGTGGAAGTGGTCGCGGGCTGGGGCCGGCGGCCGTTTGGATGCCGGCAGTTATGACGATGGATATCGCCAGCGACCCGATCAGGGCGGTGGCACTGCTAGCCCGGACGAGACGACGGAAGAAGGCTCGGTAGAGAAGGACGCCGATCAGCCCGGTCGCCAAGATCCCCATTATCGCGCCGACGACCAGTCCCAACGCGAACATGTTGACGAACAACAGGGCCAGGTACGCGCCGAGTGGGGCGTACTGCACGTGGGCGATGTTGGCGAACTTCGCCACTCCCCAGGTGAGGGACAAGCCGATCGCCACCAGGCTCAGTTCGCTTGCCCTTACGGCACTGTCGATCAGTACCTGAAACATTCATTCTCCATATCTGAAAGAAGGGGAGACCCACGTCGGCAGGACAGGTCGTGGGTCTCCCCCCCTCTACATGCGCTGGTCAGGGGGCCGGGACCAGGTCGCCTCCCTGGTATTCAAGGACGGCGTACGGCTGATCCGTGCGCTGTCCGTCCTCGTCGAGCGATATCTCACCGGTCGCACCTGAGAAGTCCTTGCCAACCTCAGCCATCGCCTTCGCGACTTCCTCTGGTTCCGCGGAACCGGCCATCTCAATAGACTCGGCAGCAAGCATCACAGCATCGTAGGTGTAGCCGCTGAAGGTGCTGGCGAAGTCCTCGCCGTACTCCTCCTTGTAGGCCTCTTCGTAAGACTGGCCATCGGGTCCGATGTAGTTCACGTCCATACCGATCTGACCTTCAACGGTGGCCTGGTCACTGTCCGAAGTGGTCATAGAGAGGTAGATACCGAACCACGGCTTGTCGCTCAACCCCATTTCGAAGGCCTGCTTGTTGATGATCGCCGACTCCTGGCCATAGGCGGAGTAAACGAACACCGCGGGGTCACCCTCGGCGAGACGCTGCAGCTCGGATCGGTAGTCGCTCTGACCCTCGGTGTAGAGGATCTCCGAGGTGATCTCACCGCCGATCTCCTCGTACTGCTGCTTGAAGGTTTTAAGCACACCTTCGCCGTAGGAGTTGTTCGGCACAAGGAACGCAGCCGTCTCGTAACCGCGCTCGTACACCGCGTCAGCGGTGAATTGGCCGGCGATCGTGTCGAGACCGATGGTCGAGAAGGACATGTCACCGATGTCGGCGATCTCAGGCGAGGACGAGCCGGGATTGATGTGCACGATTCCCTGCCGTTGCAGGAATTGGCCGAGGGGAACGGTGTTGCCCGAAGAGTACTCACCGATCACGACTGGTGCGTTGTCCACCGAGACCAGCTTGCGGGCCGCATCCAGTGCGGAGGCCGCCGCGCCTTGCGAGTCCTCGACAACAACGTTGAGGTCCTTGCCGAGCACACCGCCGTTCTCGTTGATCTGCTCGACGGCCAGATCGATGCCCCGCCTCTGGTCCTCACCGATCGTGGCGCTCGCACCGGTCAGCGGGAGCACGGCGCCCAGGTTCACCGCCCCCTGCTTGCTCTCCTTGCTCTCGCCAGACGCAGTAGGCGACGACTCGTCGTCGCCTACCGAGGCGGAACCGCCACCACCTCCACAGGCGGCGAGCGTGGCCAGTGCTGCCGTGCCAAGGGCCGCGGTAGCGGTTCTCTTCAGATCTCTCATGTGGCTACTCCTCAGGAAAGCGGGCAGACTGCTGCACTCGATAGTGAATGCAGAACTGTATGCTGTGTTGCATGCCACATTGGTGTCAAGGGCATAGCGCAATTTGTCTTAGAGTTGTTAGTTCGGTAGCCGCGAGAGGTCGCCGTAGCCGGGGGGGTCCCGGCCTTGGCCGCTGCGTAGTTGGCCTAGCCGACGTTGCCGTGCAGCCCGGTGTACGACGTCCGGTTGATGACGCGTCCGTACTCCTGCGCGCGGAGGGCCGGCGTGGCTGCACGGGTCAGCCGGAAGGTGCCGCCGAGGTGGCTGGCGAGGACCTCCTCCCAGTCCTCGTCGCTGAGCCTCCAGAGCCGGTGGTCGCTTAGAATGCCGGCATTGTTGACGATGATGTCGACCCGGCCGGTGTCCGCGACGGCACGCGTCACGGCGCTGTCGACGTCCGCGGTGCTGCGCACGTCGCAGACCAGTCCCGTCGCGCCGAGCTCGTCGGCTGCCGCTGCCACCTCCTCGCCGGCGATGTCGAGCAGGTAGACGTCGGACCCCGAGTCAGCGAGGTGCCGCGCGAGCTCCTGCCCGATGCCCACGGGCGGCTCCGGTGACCAGGGCGGTCCGTCCGGAGAAGTCGAAGGTCAGGTTAGGCATCTCTCTCGGCCCTCTCGGTGGACACGCTCTCACAGGCCGACGTCACGTCCGATGAGCTCCTTCATGATCTCGTTGGAACCCGCCCAGATCTTGCTGACCCGGGCGTCCTTCCAGGCGCGGGCGACCCGGTATTCGTTCATGTAGCCGTAGCCGCCGTGCAACTGCACGCAGTGGTCGATGACCTGATTCTGCACCTCGGCGACCCACCACTTCGCCTTGGCCGCGTCGACGGCCGTGAGCCGCCCCTCGGCGTGGGCGGCGACGCAGTGGTCGACGTACGCCTGTGTCACCTCGACACGGGTGACCAGGTCGGCGATGAGGAACTTGTTGTGCTGGAAGGAGCCGATGGCCTGGCCGAAGGCCTGCCGCTCGCGGGCGTAGTCGATCGTCTCGTCGAGGATCTGCCGCGCCTGCGCCAGGTTGGCGATGGCGCTGCCGATGCGCTCCTGCGGCAGGAAGCCCATCATTTGGCCGAAGCCGCCGTCGACGGTGCCGATCAGGTGGCTCTCCGGCACGTGCACGTCCTCGAAGAACAGTTCGGAGGTGTCGGCCTCGGGTTGTCCCACCTTGTCCAGCGTCAGGCCGCGGGAGAAGCCCGGCATCGACGCCTCGACGGCCAGCAGCGAGATGCCTCGACCCCGTGTCCCAGGCGTGGTGCGGGCGGCGACGACGACCAGATCGGCCGAGCCCCCGTTGGTGATGAAGATCTTGGAGCCGTTGAGGGTCCACCCCCCGTCGGGGTGGGGCTCGGCCGTCGTGCGCAGGGCCGCCAGGTCGGAGCCGGTCGAGGGCTCGGTCATGCCGATCGCGGTGATCAGCTCCCCTGTCACGAAGCGCGGCAGCCACGCGGCGCGCTGCTGCTCCGTCGCGAGCGTGACGAGGTACGGCGCCACCACGTCGAAGTGGATGCTTAAGGACGAGGCAAGGGCGAGATTGACCTTGGCAAGCTCCTCGAGCAGCACGGCGTTGAAGCGATAGTCGCCCGCGTCGGAGCCACCGTGCTCCTCAGGAATCTCGAGCCCGAGGAAGCCCTGCTGCCCGGCGGCCAGCCACAGGTCGCGCGGCAGGCCCTTCGCCGCGGCGTGGTCGTTGACGTGCGGCACCACCTCGCGCCGCAGGAACTCCTGGACCGAATCACGGAAAGCCTCATGATCGGAACCGTAGATCGTCCGCTCCACCTCGCCACCTCGCTACGCATCGACCGGTACTGAACCTAAGCGATTGCTTAGTCTGGCAGACTAAGGGAAGCGGATCCCTTCGTCGTCGTCAACCGAACCTGAGAGGCTGCGACCTTGACGAAGCTCACATCCGGGGACGCATGAGCGAGGCTGCAAGCCAGGGGCGCGGTGCGGCAGCCCGGGCGCGGCTGCTCGAAGCGGCCCTGTATGCGTTCGCGACGCGGGGATTCCACGGCACCGGGACCCGCGACATCGCCCAGGGCGCGGGGATGAGCCCGGCCGCGGTCTACGTGCACCACCGCAGCAAGGAGGACCTCCTCTTTGCTCTCTCCGAGGCCGCCCACCAGGACGTGCAGGTGGTCGTGATCGCCGCCGACGATCCCGGGGCGACCCCTGCCGTCCGGCTGCGTGCGGTGGTGCGGGAGTACACCGCGTGGCACGCGCGTCGTCACACACACGCCCGGGTGGCGCAGTACGAGATGGAGGCGCTCTCGGCCGACCATCGAGCCGAGATCGTCCGGATCCGCCGGGCCATCGACGACCGGGTGCGCGGCATCATCGACGCGGGTGTGGCAGACGGCTCCTTCGCGGTCGACTCCACGCGCCTCGCGACCGTGGCTGTGCTCTCCCTCGGCATCGACGTCGCCCGTTGGTACCGCGACGACGGCACCTGGAGCCCCGACGAGATCGGCGAGCACTACAGCCAGCTGGCGCTCGGTCTGGTGCGCTGCACTCGCGACCTCACCTGAAGGAGGAATAGTCGGGCCTGTGGATCGGCGTGTCATGCGACTTGCTGATTGCCTCCCAATTCATCAGGGCGTTCGACAAGGACGCCGCGATCGAAGGTGGCACCGTCGCGGACCAGGGCGACGAAATGTGGTGCGTTCACGGCCCGCGCTCGAAACAAGCAGCCGATGAGCTTGCGTCTGCGACAGGGAGGATTCCGGAGCCACAGGCCGACGGATCTGCACGTCCAACTAGGCGCCGAGGTAGGCCGTTGCTCGGTGCGGTCCGAGCGGCGCGGTGGACTCCAGCGCATGGCCGACGTCCAGCACATTCTGCTCGCCTCGTGCGGGACCGATGACCTGCATCCGCACTGGCATCCCGTCAACCAGACCGCAGGGCATCGACAGGCTAGGCAGGCCGAGCAGGCTGGCCGGACCGACGAGCCGGATCAGGTTCTCCAAGGCGTCGACGTCCCTGCCGTTGATCGTCGCAGTCGCCTCCCCGATGGTCGGCGTCCGGATCGGGAGCGTGGGGCCGATAATCACGTCCACACCGGCGAAGGCCGCCTGTACCTCGGTCCCGAGGTGCCGCCTGATCTGCTGCGCCTCCAGGTAGTCGACCGCTGATGGAAGCTCTCCGCACTCGAGGAGCAGTCGGACGTCGCCGCTGTAGTCCTGGGACCGGTCGCGGAGGTTGGCGCGATGCACCGTGCTGGTCTCGCACGTGTCGATGATCGTGAGCGCGTACTCGCAGTCCTTCAGCCCCGGGATGCTGATCGTCCTGATCTCCGCGGTGGTCACGATCGTGACCAACAACGGTGGCCCGTTCCGGTCCTTCCGCTTCGAGGCCTTCATCGAGCTGCACCCCGATCTGCACCCCGTCCGCGCCAGGGTCAGGACGCCCGGACAGAACGGGTCACGCGAACGCGGCTTCGGGACCCTGAAGTACGAGAGTCTTTCATCGACGAGATCGACGGCGCCGTCATGCTCGCCAAGCACGCCGAGGAGTATTGGCTGGAGTACAACGCCATCCGGCCGCACGAGGCCACCGCCTGGAACCGGCCACGGGTGGTGCACCTAGGCTTGGCCGACCCCAAAATCCCGACCTTTCAGAGCAAGGAAATCCCGCCAACTACTTGACGCGGGACACTTGTCGTAGCGGGTGGCGATGCCGCGCCATTGCTTGAGTCGGCTGCAACACCGTCGAACCGCGGCTTCAAACAGGAGCGGCACCAAACCTGGGGCGCCTTAATCACGCCCCCCGGGGGCTCCGCCAAGCACTCCTCATTGGGGCTCAGTGGGCAAGCATAGCGGCCGGATTGGCGACCGTGAGGACGTCGAACTCCTCCTCCGTCAGCCCGAGAGCCAACAGCCGGGCCTTGAAGCCGGTCAGCACGTGCCCGTAGCCGAGTCCGCCGAAGGCCACCAGGTCGCTGCGAAAGCAGCGATCGCTGGAGACGAGCAGCTGGCCCAACCACCCCTCCCGAATCAGTTGCACCAGTGCGACGGCGCGGCGGTCGTCCGGGTTCATGTTGACCCGGCCGCAGGTGTCGAATTGCACCCATGCCCCGAGACGGAGCAGCGCACGGTGGTAATCCCGGTCCAGATAGCTGTCGCAGTGCCCGATCACGACCCGGCCCGGGTCTACGCCCTCCTCACTCAGCACGTCGAGTTGCGCCAGCCCGACCGGGTGCATCGAGGCGTGCGTGGTGACGGCCGCGCCGGTGGCCAGCCCGGCCCGGCCGGCGGCCCGCAGGACCCGCTCCTCCACGCCGGTAAGGTGGCCGGAGTCGCAGCCGATCTCGCCGATGACGCCGGCCCGGACGCCCGCCACGCCCTCGGTGAGCTCGTGCGCCATCGCCTCGGCCAGCGCGGCGGTCGACGTCCGGTCCAGGTGCTCCGGGTAGAAGGCGCGCCGGTACCAACCGGTGCCCATGACCACGTGCACACCGCTACGCCGGCTGATCTCGGCCAGGCGAGCCGGGTCGCGACCCAGGTCCGGCGGGGTCACCTCGACCACCGCGCCGCCGCCGGCCGCGCGGAACAGCATCAGCTCATCGGAGGCGAGCTCCACCTCGTTAAGCACATGGTCGAGCTCGCGGGTGACAGGCGAGAAATCGCAGACCAGGTGCTCGTGCGGCAGGCAGCGCCCGAGGTCCTGGGTCGCGATGTCCCCGAGAACCGTCGACACCCGCCCGCTCACGACGCCTCACCGCAGAGGACGTCGGCCAACACGTCGATACTCAGGTCGAGGGAGGCCAGGTCCAGCCACTCCCCCGGGCCGTAGAACCCGCCACCCTGCGCGCCCAGGCCGACCGCGGGCACACCCAGGCTGCGCATCGGGAACCGGATGTCACTGGCGCTGTGCCAGCTGTACTCGCTCGGCCTCCGGCCGGTCCGCCGCTCCACGACGGCGGCGACGACCGAAGCGAACAAGCTATCGGCGCAGTCGGCCGGGTTGGCCCGGACGCCGACCGGGGTGACCTCCGGCGGGTGCACCTCCTCCCACGCGTCGGCTCCGCCGGTCAGCCGTTCCCGGAGGTCGGCGACGACGTCCTTGACGGTGCCGCCGGCGAACCAGCAGGCGATGTCGAGCTCCGCCGTCCCCGGCACCTCGTAGGGCGGACCGCCGGACCGCAGCGCCACAACGCTCCAGACCCGGTTGTCCTCGGACCAGCTCTCGACCAGCACCGCGAATCGGGCGGCGCGGGCGGCCGCGTTGTGCCCGGATGAAGGGTCGGCACTGACCGGAGTGCGCTCCTCGATCGGCTCGGGGGTCAGGCCCGGGACGCGCACCCGGCAGGTCACGATGCCGCGGGAGGCCACCTTGAACTGGGTCAGCCCGGCGCCGCTCTCCGCGGGATGGCTGTACACCGCGGCGGCGACGCCGGTCGCGGCCAGCACGCCTGGCAGCGTGCCCAGGGCGCCGCCCTGCTTGCCCGCCCCCAGCAGCACCCGCGGCCGGCGGCCGGGCCGGCCACGGGCGTTCCACCGGGCGACGGCGGCCAGCAGCGCGACCACGCCACCCTTGTCGTCGGCGACCCCGAGACCGACCGCCCGCCCCCCGTCCAGCCGCAGGGCGAAAGGGTCGCCGGCCCAGCCCGGGTGCGGCGGCTCGGTGTCGGTGTGCGCGAACATCAACAGCTCCGGCCCGTCGCCGGGGAACTCCGCGATCAGCGCCGGCGGCAGCGCTCCGGACCACGCCCACGGCGGGCTGTGCTCCGGATGGCCTGCGGTGCGCGCCGGGTCGACCGGGACGGTGGTCACCGATCCACCCAGCGCCGCGAGCTTGGCGGCGAGCAGGTCCATGATCGTCGTGGGCTCCCCGGTGACGCTCGGGCAGGCGACCAACCGGCGCAGCAGGTCCACCTCCTGTGCGTCAGGCATGACCCACCCGCGCGCCGAGCAGCCGGTCCACGCCGAGGTCAGCGACCTCGACCTCCGGCGCCGTCCGCAGCACAAGGTCCCGCAGCACCCGCGCCCATAGCGGCGCGAAGGTGAACGCGTAGGTGCCACCAGCCAGGAAGAGGCCGGGCCGGCTGGGCACCTCGCCGATCACCGGCATCTCGTCCGGCGTCGCGGCCAAGGGGCCCGCCCAGGCCCGGAGCAGCGCAACGTCGTGGAGGAAGGGCAGCAGCCGGGCCGCCTGGGCGAGGTTGCCCGTCAACGACCGCAGGCTGATCGGCGAGCGCCCGTCGAGGTCCAGCCGCGCGGCGGGCCAGCCGCCCCCGATCAGAATTTGTCCTGCGTGCACCTGTTTCACCGACAGCCCCTCGCTCATGTGCTGGACCAGCTGCGGGAGCACCGGTGGCAGCCGGACGGTGACGTGCATCTGGATCGCCACCGGCGCGGCGGCGACGTCGACTCCGGTCAGCCCGACCACCTCCCGGATCCAGGGGCCGGCCGTGACGACGACGGCGGCGGTGTCCCAGTCGCCGGCCGGCGTGCTCACGCGCCAGCCACCAGCCCGCGGGTCGAGCCGGACGACCGGGGCGTTCTCAACGACGACGGTGCCGCGCCGGCGGGCCGCGGCCAGGTACGCGGGGGTGACCTTGAGCGGATTGGCATAGCCGTCGTCGGCACACCACGTGGCGGCCCGGACGGTGGGGCCGAGCTGGGGCAGCGCGGCGCGGGCGGTGTCGCCGTCGAGGATTTCGGTCCGGATGCCGTGGGCCGCCTCGTGCCGCAGCTTCTCGACGAGCTCCTCCTCATCCGCGGCGCTCTCGGCCACCATGAAGCCGCCGCTGCGGCGCAGCTCGACGTTGGCGTCGACCTCGGCCGGGACGTCCTCCCACAGCCGCGAGGCCGCCGCCTGCAGCGGCAGGAAACGGACGTTGTCCAGCGGCACCGCCTGGCCGGGGCGGCGTGTGTGCACCGCCTGGATGTGCAGGTTGCCGGCCGTGGTGCCCGACCCCTCCCGGTTGGCCGTCCCCCGCTCGAGGACAACGACCGAGCTGCCGGCCGTCGCGAGCGCGTGGGCGGTCGCCCCGCCGAGGATGCCGGCGCCGACGACGACGACGTCCGCCGTGCCGGTCATCGGGCCGCGCTCCCGGTCGCCGGGATCGCCGAGTCGGCAGGGGCTGACGGCGGCGGAGCAGCCGAGGCCGCCGCCGCTAGGACGCCGATCCGCACCGGCCGCACCGGGACCCGCGCCGGGAAGGCTCCGGGCCGTGACGCCAGACCGAGGGCCGCGAGGGCCGGGAGGCACTGCCGCCCCTGGCACGGCCCCATCCCGACACGGGTGGCCTGCTTGAGCGCGTCCGGGTCTCCGGCCGCCGCTGCGCGCACCTCGTCGACCCGCACCGCCTCGCAGCGGCAGAGCAGGGCGTCGTCGTCCATCGTCCCTGGCCCGGGGGCGGGGCCGAACCGCCTGAGGGTCCAGCCGGCCTCCCGGGTGGCGGTGCGGACGGCACGCAGGGCGTCGTCCTCCCGGCCGGCGGGCACGTCAAGGCCCAGCCGGCCGGCCGCGACGAGCGCCGCGAGCGCGCCCCACCGCAGCGCGGCCCTCACTCCCGCGATGCCGGCGACCTCGCCGGCGAGCACGACGTCGTCCCGGTCGGTGCGGCCGCGCTCGTCGACGCGCACCGTGCGGTCACCAGTGACCGGGTCCAGCGTGGTGGCGCACCCGAGCAGCCCTGCCAACTCGGTGTTCGGGCGGAAACCCCACCCGAGGGCCACGGCGTCCACCTGCTCGCTGCGGGGACCGCGGGGGCCGGCGACGGTGATGCCCTCGACGCGGTCGGTCCCGTGCACGGCGGTCAGCTGCTGCCCTTGGTGAACGGGCACCCCGGCAGCGGCCAGTCGGGCACGGTAGCCGGCGAACTGGCTGACCCGGCGCGGGTAGCGCACGGCGCGGAGCGCGTCCCCGTCCAGCCGGTAGGGTCGGCCCGCCTCGAAGACGGCGACGACGTGCGCGCCTACGTCAAGGAGGGCGACGGCCACCTGGAGCAGGAACGGGCCGCTGCCGGCGACGACCACCCGGGAGCCGACCGCGACCCGGTCGATGGTCGCTAGGTGCAGGGCGAGGCCTGGGGTGACCACGCCGGGCAGCTCCCAGCCGGGGACGGGCATCACCCGCTCGTGCGCCCCGGTGGCCACTACCGTGACCCGCCCGGTGACGCTCCCGGGGCGGTCGCCGCACGCGGTGAGCACGGTGCGGCCGTCGTCGTCGACGCCCCAGACGAGCGTCCCGGTGCGGACGTCCACCCCGGCTGCGCGGACCTCCCCGGCCAGCGTCGTCCCGCGCGGACGCAGGTCGCCGGCCTGGGCGAGCACCTCCCCAGTCCGCCGCTTGTAGTACTGCCCGCCCAGGGTGGCGTTCTCGTCGACCAGCACGGTGCGGGCGCCCATCCGGGCCAAGTCGCGGGCGGCGACCATCCCGGCGGGCCCGCCGCCGATGACGACGGCGTCGACCGGCGGGTCGCTGTCCGGCTCGGTGCCGCTCCAGACTCCTCCCATCATGTCGTTCTACCTGTACCGGCCGCGGTATGCACCCGCATGCCGTTCTCGACCTCGACGCCGCAGGCGCGCACCGCGCCGCGGCCCTCGACGATCACCTCGCACGCCTGGCAGACGCCCATGCCGCAAATGCCCGCCTCTGGACGGCCGGTCACCGGGTGGCTGTGCTGGGTCCAGACGCCGCCGGCGACCAGCACACCGAGCAGGCTCTGCCCGGACACCGCGGGGGTGGGCCGGCCGTCGACGCTCAGCTCGAGGTCCGGTCGCAGCGCCCGCCGGCGGAACCACCTCACGGCGCCACCGGCCACTCCGGGCGCCGGCGCGGGTCCGGTCCGGTCGCGGCCAGGGCGTCGACCAGACCGCTGGCCTCTAGCGCGACCGCCAGCCCGCGGAGCCGCTCCGGGTCGGTGATCTCGGCGAGCGGCTCCCGGACGTACCCGCCGGGCTGGCCGAGCAGCCGCATGGCGGCCTTGAGCTGGGCGGTGGGCGAGCCGAAGCGGCCCGAGTAGTCCGGTCGGACGATCCTTGTGGTCAGCCCCGTGTACCGGGCAACGAGGTCCCGCGCCGCGGCGACGTCTCCGCCCCACACGGCCTCGAAGAACGGGACGGCGAACGGCGCGCCCATGCCACCGCCATCGATGGAGCCGTCGCCGCCGATCTCTAGGAGCGCGGCCAGCCCGCGGCGGTAGACGAACCGGTTGAACACCCGCACCCGGCCCACCAGCCGCTCGGTGGTTTCCAGGGCCTTGATCTCGTCGCCGGAGCTCTCCTTAACCGCAGAGACGGTGTCGATCTCGGTGAGCCGCTCCAGCAGGTCGACCGTCATGTCCACCGCGGTGCCGCGAGGCCAGTTGTAGACCATCAGCGGCAGGTCGGTGGCTCCCGCCACGGTGCTGTAGTAGGCGAGGATCTCCTCGTCATTGGGGTGCACGTAGGGCGGCGGCGTCGTGAGCACTCCGTCGGCACCGGCCTCGGCCACGCGCTCGGCCAGGGCCGCGGACTCGGTGGCGGTGAACGCGCCCACCCCGACGACGACGGGTATCCGGCCGGCCACAACCTCGGCCGCGACGCGGGCCAGGTCCGCCCGCTCCTGTGGCGTCTGGGCGAACCACTCCCCCGTCGTGCCATTAACCAGGATGCCGTGCACCCCCTGGCCGACGTAGAGCTCCAGCAGCGCCGCCCACGCGTCGAGGTCCAGTGCACCGTCCCGTGTGAACGGGGTTGGGGCGGCGGGCCAGTAGCCCCGCCACTCCACGGTCAGAGCCGAGCCGGACATGCGCATTCCTCTCCTAGGGGTGAGTCGTTCTTCAATCGTGGGATCGTTCCCACTGCGCGCGGTAATCTCCCAGTGTGCCCGCCGTGACCCTGACCGCGGTCGCGCGGCTGGCCGGGGTCTCCACCAGCACCGCGAGCCGCGCCCTGACCGGGCATCAAAGCGTCCTGCCCGACACCCGCGACCGGGTGCTCGCGGCAGCGGCGAGCCTGCGTTACCGCCCCAACCGCATGGCCATGGCGTTGCGGACGCGACGCACCGGGCTGATCGGTCTGGTGGTGAACAACCTCTGGAACGGCACCTTTTCGACCATCGCCGAGACGCTCCAGCGCTGGGGGGCTGCCGAGGGCTACCAGGTGCTGGTATGCAGCACCGGAGGTGACGCGAAGCGCGAGGCGGCGTTCCTGGACACCGTCGCCGAGCACCGCTTCGACGGCGTAGTGGTCGCCGGTTCCGGGCAGAACGTCGACCGGGTGAACCGGCTCCTGGAGACCGGCGCCGCGGTGGTGACCATGAACCGCGAGGTGCCAGGGTCGCAGGCTCCGTCGGTGCTCCCCGACTACGCGGTCGGCGCGCGGCTGGCGACCGAGCACCTGCTGGCTCTGGGGCACCGCCGCATCGCCGTCGTTGGTGGCCTGGACCGCTTCACATCCGGCCGGCTGCACCACTCCGGCTACGTCGAGGCGATGGGCGCGGCCGGCCTGCCGGCCGATCCCACGCTGGTGCGCCGCGGGCCGTTCACCCAGGAGTTCGGCCGGCAGGCGGCTGGCGAACTGCTCGACCTGCGCGGGCTGCCGACGGCGTTGCTGGTCAGCAACCACGAGGCATCCTTCGGCGTCCTGCCGGTGCTCAGCGAGCGAGACACCGACATCCCCGGCCGGCTGTCGGTTCTGCTGACCGAGGACGAGCCGTTCTTCGGTTGGTGGCACCCGGCGCTGAGCGTCGTGGACAACCGCGCCGAGTTCATGGCCCGCACCGCGGTCGACCTGCTCGTCGCCCAACTGCCCGAGGCCGAGAGCCACGTGCGGGCAGGGGGCATCGGTGAGCGGGTCCAGCCGGTCCTCGTTCAACGGTCCTCCACCGCTCCGCCGGCGGGCTGAGGCCCGGAGGCGGCCAGGGCGGCGCGGGCCGCGGCGCGGCGGGCGCGTTCCCGCGGCGGGTCCGGGATGGGGACGGCGGCCAGCAGCGAACGGGTGTAATCCGCCTGCGGCGCCCCGTAGACGGCGTCCCGGGAGCCGCTCTCGACGATCCGCCCCTCGTGCATCACTGCGACCCGCTGGCACAGCGAACGCACCACCGACAGGTCGTGGGCGATGAAGAGGACGGCGAGCCCGTACCGCCGCTGGTTCTCCCGGAGCAGCTCGATCACCTGGGCCTGCACCGAGACGTCGAGCGCCGACACCGGCTCGTCGCAGATCAGCGCGGCGGGGCGCAGGACCAGCGCGCGGGCGATGGCGATCCGCTGGCGCTGCCCGCCGGAGAACGCGCGCGGGTAGCAGGCCAGGGTGTCGGCGGGCAGTCCCACCTCGGCCAGCGCGGCCGCCGATCGGGCCCGTCGTCCGGCGGCGTCCAGGTCGGGCTCGTGCACGGCCAGGCCCTCGCCGATGATCTCCTCGACGGTCATCCGCGGGTTCAAGCTCGAGTACGGGTCCTGGAACACCATCTGCACGCTGCGGCGGTACTGCTGCAGGCCCGCGCCGGACAGGGTCGCGATGTCGGCGCCCCGGAAGGTCACCCGCCCGACTTTCGGCCGGATCAACCGGACCAGCAAACGGGCAAGCGTGGACTTGCCCGAACCGGACTCCCCGACGACGCCGAGCACCTCGCCCGGGTGGAGCTCGAGGTGGACCGCGTCCACGGCCCATGTGGCTGAGTTGCCCTTGACCGCGGTGTGGCAGTAGCCGAGGTCCTCGGCGGCCAGCAGCGGCGGCGCGGTGCCGGCGTCCGGCCTGCTTTCGGCCACCGCGGTGGCCGTCTCGTCGCTGCTCACTGCGGTACTCCCGTCTGGTCCGACGTCTGATCCGGCAGCACGGCGTCGATCCGCGGCACCGTCGCGAGCAGCTGGGCGGTGTAGTCGCTGGACGGCGCGGCGAAGAGGGTGTCGACGTCGGCGGTCTCCACCAGCGCGCCCTCGCGCATGACGGCGACGCGCTCACTGAAGCCCGCGACGATGCCGAGGTCGTGGGTGATCAGCAGCACCGCAGTGCCGCGCTCGCGGGTGAGGTCGTCCAGCAGCGTGAGCACCTGCTCTTGGACCCGGACGTCGAGGGCGGTCGTCGGCTCGTCGGCCAGCAGCAGCTTCGGGCCCGCCACCACGGCCATCGCGATGCCGACGCGCTGCCGCATGCCGCCGGAGAGCTCGTGGGGGTAACCGTCGCCCCGGGGCAGCCGGGCGAGGACGCCGAGTCGGTCCAGGACGGCGCGGGCCTCCTCCATGGCCGCCTTCTTCCGGGTGCCGTGGACGATGAGAACTTCGGCCACCTGGTCGACGACGCGGATCACCGGGTCGAGGGCGGTGAGCGGGTCCTGGAAGATCATCCCGACCTCGGCGCCGCGGAGCCGTCGCAACTGCTTGCCGGGCATGCCGAGCAGCTCGCGGCCGTTCAGCCGGACCGATCCGCCAAGCTCCGCCTCCGGCATAAGCTGTAGGACCGCGGCGGCGCTGACGGACTTCCCGGAACCCGACTCCCCGACCAGCGCCACCCGCTCCCCCACCGCCACGGTGAGGTCGAGTCCGTGGACGACGCGGCGGAGCTCCTCGTCGGGGCCGGGCAGGTCGACGGTGAGTCCGCGCAGCTCCAGCAGGGGGTCGCCGGCACGGCCCGCGGGTGCCTGCACAGTTCCGGTCATCGCCGTCCCCTCATCGCCGGTTCCGCAGGGTCGGGTCCAGCCGGACCCGGAGGGAGTCGCCCAGGAGCTGCGCGGCGATTGCCGTGATCGCGATGGCCAGGCCGGGGACGACGACGATCCACCAGGCGGTGACGACGTAGGAGCGGCCGTCAGCGACCATGGCGCCCCACTCGGCCGAGGGCACCTGGGCGCCGACGCCGATGAACGACAGGCCGGAGATCACCAGGATGATCGCGGCGACGTCGACCGTGGTCTGGACCAGCAGTGTGTCACCGACGCTGGGCAGCAGGTGCCGGCGGACCAGCCGGGTACGCGAGACGCCGAGGACCCGCGCGGCAGCGACGTACTCCAGCTGCAGGGTGTCTCGAACCACCGACCGGACCAGCCGCGCGTAGCCCGGCCACCAAGTGACCGCAAGCGCGATCACCGCTGAGGACAGCGACGGCCCGAGGACGGCGGCCACGCCCAGCGCCAGCACAAGCGAGGGCACGGACAGGAAGACGTCGCAGATCCGCATGAGCAGCTCGTCCAGCCAGCGCGGCCCGGCTGCTGCGGCCAGGCCGACCGCGGTGCCGACCAGCGCCGCGAAGGTGATGACCAGCAGGGTGGAGAGCACCGTCTCCCGGCCGCCGGTGAGCACGCGGGAGAGGACGTCCCGGCCCTCGGCGTCGGTGCCGAGCAGATGTCCGGCGGTGCCCGGCGAGAGGAAGGCGTTGGCGACGTCGACCCGGTCAGGGTCACCGGGCGCCAACCACGGTCCGACGAGGGTGACGACCAGGACGCCGAGGACCACCACGAGCGCGCTGATCTCGACGACGCGGGCGGTCCACCGCCTGCCCCGCTTGGCCCGCACCGGGGCGGCGACCGATACGTCCCCCGCGGTGGTCGCTGCTGCGGTCATCGCATTCGTTCCTTTCCCCGATGCGCCGATCACCCCGCCACCGCCCGGAGCCGGGGGTTGAGCCACAACTGGAGCAGGTCGACGGCCAGGCTGGTCAGACAGAACACGGCGCCGACGACCAGGACCACGCCGATGACGGCGAAGGTGTCGGTCTGCACGACGGCGGTGGTGGCGTAGGAGCCGATCCCCTTCCGGCCGAAGATGGACTCGATAAGGACGGTCGAGCCGAGCATCCAGCCCAGCTGCAGACCGACGATCGTCGTGGTGGGGATGAGCGCGTTACGCAGCCCGTGCCGGACAACGACCCGGAACGGTGAGGCGCCCTTGGCGCGGACCACGGTGATCGCCTCGGTCTCCAGCACCCCGATCAGGGTCGAGCGCAGCGTGCGCGTGACGACCGCGATGAACGGCGCGGCGAGGACGAAGGCCGGCAATACCAAGTGCAAAACTGCGTCCCCGAAGGCGGCGGGGTCGCCAGCCAGGAGGGCATCGACGGTCCGTGCCCCGGTCACGTCGGGCACCCGGTATTCGCGGGAACCCTGGCCTGAGATCGGCAACAGCCCCAATTGCGCGCCGACCAGGAACTGCAGGACGAGACCGAGCCAGAACACCGGTACCGCGTTGCCGAGGATGGCGACCAGGCGGGCGGCGAGGTCGCCGAGCCGGCCGCGGTGCACGGCGGCGAGCACGCCGAGCGGCACGGCCACGAGCAGGTTGATTACCATCGCGACGACCACCAGCTCCAGCGAGGACGGCGCCACGTCGGCAAGGTCGCTGGTGATCGGCTGGGCGGTGAACACCGACCGGCCGAGGTCACCGCGCAGCAGACGACCAAGGTAGAGCACGTACTGGACGATCAGCGGCTCGTCGAAGCCGAGCCGTTCCCGCACCGCCGCCACCTGCTCTGCGGAGGCGTTGCGGCCGGCGGCCGTGCGGGCGGCGTCGCCGGGCAGCAGCTGGATGAGCAGGAAGATGAGGGTGGCCAGTCCCCACAGCACGACCAGCGTCAGCCCGATGCGACGGAGCACGAAGCGGAGCACTGTGCACCTCTTCCAGCGGTCGGGGTCGGGGCGGGAGCGGGTGGCTTGATCCGGGGCGGCGGCGTCCGCCGCCCCGGATGAGGCGGGACGGTCCGGCGGATCAGTCGACCTTGATCGAGAAGATGTCGACCGTGCTGGTGTGGGCGGGCCGGTAGCCGAAGCCCTCCAGGCCGGCACGCATGACCGCGACCGACTTCGGGTTAGCCACGTTGATGGCGACCATGTCCTGCTCGATCAGCTCCTGCAC
>Ga0136611_10001138_pt1 | contig 18300 bp, 17 predicted proteins | sample AntDrymUQ2232306_2_FD_106645 | JGI IMG/M metagenome (GOLD analysis project Ga0136611, IMG submission 106645) | Polar desert sand microbial communities from Dry Valleys, Antarctica - metaG UQ223 (23.06) | ecosystem: Environmental > Terrestrial > Soil > Desert | place: Antarctica: Dry Valley...
AAATTTGATTTCCGGCGGCGCACCGAGCGGCGGGAGAATTTTACGGTCAACATTCGTCTTTCCGGCGACGAGTTTGGCAAACGGTTTGACGAGCATCGTGTAATGATTCGCCCGCAGCCATTTGTCGGCAGTCGTTTTTACATCCGCCGGTTTCGCCGTCGCCATCGCTTCCAGACGATTAAGGTAAAAATCGGGCGAATCGCCGTAAGTCATACTTTCAGCCAGAACGTCGGAACGTCCGCCGAAACCGCCCAGGCGTTCGATACCGCGCAGAAAATCAGCCAGATTGCGGTTTTGAGCGCGTTCTAATTCTTCAACCGTCGGACCTTTCTCTAATAATTCATTCACAACCGCGTCCATTTCGCGCTCCGCGTCGGCGGGATTGACACCGGGTTTGACCGTGACGGTGATATTTAGAGTGCTGCCGAGTTCGCTGTCATTGATGCCCGCGCCGACGCTCGTCGCTAATTCCTTTTCGTAAACCAATCGGCGGTCGAGACGCGAACTTTTCGATCCGGCAAGAACGTCGGCGAACAAACTCAAATTTTGCAGCTCGGCATCTTTCCAGGCAGGAGCGTGATAAATTCGATAAATTCTGGCTTGCGGCGCGCGGTCTTCCATTTCATCGCGGATATTGCGTTCGAGCGCGGGAATCCATTTTTCGGTTCTCGGTAGCGGCGGTCCGGGCGCGATGCCGCCGAAATATTTGGTGACGAGTTCGAGAGCGCGTTCCGGCGTAATATCACCGGCGAGCGAAATGACCGCGTTATTCGGTCCGTAATATGTCCGATACCATTCTTTAATGTCGTCCAATGACGCGGCGTTCAAATCTTCCATCGTGCCGATAACCGACCACGAATACGGGTGCGAAAACGGGTAAATCTTGCCGCTGATTTCCGAAAAAACGCGACCGTAAGGCTGATTTTCGCCCTGTCGTTTTTCGTTCTGAACAACGCCGCGCTCACGTTCAAGCATTTCTTTGGAAATATAATTGGCTAAAAATCCCATTCTATCGGCTTCGAGATACAGCGTTCGTTCGAGCGCGGAAACCGGAACGTCCTCAAAAAAATTCGTGCGGTCGGTGTTCGTCGTGCCGTTGCGATTGTTCGCTCCGAGGTCGTCCATCGCTTCACGGAAACCGCGCGGGTAATTTTCCGAACCGTTGAAAAAGAAATGCTCGAAAAGATGCGCGAATCCGGTTTTGCCGCGCTTTTCATTGCGCGAACCGACGTGATACCACATATTTACGCCGACAATCGGAACGCTTTTGTCTTCGTGAACGAGCAGCGTCAAGCCGTTATCGAGAACAAATTTTTTGTATTTAATGGAATAACGACTACGGTCAAAATTTCCCGCCGCCGCCCGATTCGCCGAATTTAAGGATTGCTGCGCCGTAATATTTACCGGAGCAAGTTGTAAACAAATTGTAAATAGCAAAACAAGGCACGTCGGTAGTTGCTGTTTCATAAATACCTCGATAAAATTTTTAGCTGAAACGCCCGCTTTTCACGGGCAGAGTTGAATGATATTTAGACTTTAATAAACTACTACGTTTGTGACAAATGTAAGTTTCAAAAACGCTTCAATAAGAGTTTTACATTAATATTAAAATTGGATAAGAAATAAAAAGTGAAAATAATTGAAAATTACCATTTGATAATGCGGTGCGCGAATCGGAAATTTATCAATTAACCATTATCAAATATAGTAACTGATTGGGTCTTTGGATTTAGGTTTTTGGTCTTTGATGTTCCGGCAAGTGCGCGTTGTTTTCTTACTGGTTTGGGGTTTGGCAATGTTTCATTCGGTCAAACTTTCAAGATTAACCACAAATTCAGGAACGCGGAGCGCGTTTCAAAAACCAAAAGCCAAAGACCAAAGAATTCATCAATTACATCCTTTACAAAATAACAAAATACGAAAATGCCGAGAGTCAGAGTTCATCAGCACGTCAATCCGTTCGCGCCATATTTTCGCTTCGTGCCGGAGCCTCTGGAAATCGAACGGCTTTTTGCCCGCCCGGAATTGCCTCTGCATCTCGATGTCGGCTGCGCTCGCGGCAGATTTATTCTAAAAATGGCGCAAATCGAGCCGAATTGTAATTACATCGGTGTGGAAATCCGCGAGCCGCTGGTCGAAGAAGCAAATCGCATTGCGCGTGAGAAAAATCTCGAAAATCTGCATTATGAATTTTGCAACGCGATGATTGCTCTGGACAAATTACTGGAAAATCTGCCCGAAAACCTTTTGCAAACGGTAACGATTCAATTCCCCGACCCGTGGTTTAAGAAAAAACACGCTAAACGCCGAATGGTAAATGCCGAATTAGTCGAAACGATTGTTAATCTGCTTGCCGATTCGGGCAAGGTTTTCGTGCAGACCGATATTGAATTTCTGGCGGAAGAAATGTTTGAGTTGTTTAGAAAAAACGCGGATTTGCGCGAAGTCGAAATTACGAGAAATCCGTTTCCCGTCAAAACTGAAAGAGAAACAGCGGTCGAAGAAAAAGATTTGCCGGTTTTTCGCGCGATGTTTGAAAAAACTTTTTAACCTGAAAACCGAATTAATCAGAATTTTGAATGTTTATTTTGAAATTAACGCGCTTCCGAATAACTCAGATAACCGCGCGTTTTTCTCGTCGTTCCATTATAAGAAAACGGTCTCACCGTCCATTTTAAAATTTCCCGCTCCGCCCTTTGGCGAACGCCCGCGTCTTTGGCATCGGCAACCGCTTCGATAATCTTACCGTTTTCGTCAACCGTAACTTTAACGTGCGTGTTTGTCACCTGAGGTATGAAAATGGCATTTCTGCTTCTTAAATCATTAAAAAAATTCGCGTGAAAAGCGACCGAATCTTTCGAGCGCAGATGAAGACTCAATTCGCCGGGCGGCGAGTTTTCTTTTTGTCCGGTAATTTCTTCGATTCTTTTGACGGCGGCGGCGGAATCCGACTCCTGCGTAGTGGCGGCGAGTATCCGGGCGTAAGGACGCAGAGCGTCAACTAAACCCGGATGATTTTTGCCGCTTTTGGCTTCGACGGCGGGAACGTATCTTTCGTAAAACGGCAGCGCTTTTTCGTAATTATCGTATTTAAGATAAAAATTCCCCAGACCGAGAACGAGCGCAAGAGTTTCAGTCGCGTCTTTTCCCCGGCTTTCTTCGTTGATAGCGAGCGATTCGGTGAATAATCGTTCAGCCTCGTCAATTCTCGAACGCGAATACGCTATCGAAGGTTTATCGGTCGGCGGAAGAAAGTTAGAAGTCAGCCAGGCAAGTTCGCTTTTCGCGTCGGCGGTTTGCGCGGTTCGTCCGCGTCCGCCGGATTCGCTGAGCGCTATTGCTTTGCGATAAAGTTCTTCGGATTCGCGGGCGTTTTCAGAAGCTCTTTCGGTGATTTCGATTCTCGACCGGACATCGTAATTTTTATCTCTGGATGAGTTTCGTAAAAGCGCGAAATTATCGCGCTTCATCCGCGCTAAATTCATTATGGCGTTGACGCGCGAAGACGTATCCGTTTGATTAGATTTCTCTTCGAGCCTAACGACCTTTGCCGCCAATTCAATCGCGTCGTCGAGTTTTCCTTGCTGATAAAGCGCAAAAGCCTTGTCGGTCAACGCTTTTTTTTCAGTCGCCGCCGCCGCTTCCTGCGCTCGCGTCGCGCCCGAAAAGAGAAGAATCGTAAATATTAAACCCGTCAAAAATCCTTTCATAATTTACTCTGATGCGGCGTAATACTATTTCCGCTTTTTTTCTTTTTGAAATTTTTTGACGACCATATCGCGCCGCATCTTCGGCAGACGGTCAATAAAAAGCTTGCCGTCGCAATGGTCGGTTTCGTGCAGAAACGCGCGCGCCGCATAACCTTCCGCGTCGCGCTCGAACCATTCGCCTTTTTCGTTTTGCGCTTTTAACACAGCTTTGTTCGGGCGCACGACTACCGCCGGAAACTTGCCGACCGAAAGGCAGCCTTCCTGACCGGACTGCTCGCCTTCGGTTGAAACAATCTCGGGATTTGCCGCAATGAGCTTGACTCCTTCGCAATCCATAACGAAAAGCCGCAAATTCAAACCGATTTGCGGCGCTGCCAAACCGACACCTTCCGCGTCATACATCGTTTCAAACATATCGGCGCAGAGCGTTTCTAATTCCTTATTAAATTCCGTAACCGGCTTACCGATCTCAGCTAAAACCTTTTCAGGATATTCGGTAATTTTTCTGACAGCCATATTTGGATTTTGGATTTTGAATTTTGGATTTTGGATTAGAAGAATTATTTTTCAATCGTAAAGCAAAAATCTAAAATCGCAAATTAGTCAGCTTGGATTTCCTCTTGCTCTCGAACTGCGGCGAAAATCGCGTTTGGTGTTAAAGCCCTTTTCCTCACGCTGCAAACATTCCCAACAAACATTTGTTTCGTTATTTGTCGGACTCAAAAAGATGTTGTAATGCTCCATTATGCGGTCGCACAATGTGCATCGGGCAGATGGTTTTTCGGTTATTTTCGGGTCAAACGATTCTATTATTTCTTCTGTCATTGTGGCTTTTTTTTAACGAAAACAATTTATCTTTGTAAAAATCTTTGTAAAAATATTTCGCTGCAGCAATAGTGTAATTCCCTTGCGTGAAAATTTACAAAGGCTGGTTACTCAAATCATAATAGTCTTAAGATTACGGCAATTGATAAACTTTGTAAGTTTCGGTTTCAAAGAGAATTGGATATAAATAGCGGGCGCGGCTGACGAGATGAGTCGCCGCGTATTTTTGTTTTATCCGGTTGATTTGCTCGGCGGAAAGTTTATTAAACGCCGCTTCGATTTCTTCCTTTGCCGTTTCGCCTTTGGAAATACGCAGATTTCCGGTTAAATCCGCGACGCGCTCGCGCCATTCGCTCAAGCGATTGAAAGTCGGGTAACCGAAAGAAACGACCTGCGCCCGCTCGGAAAAATACCAAATTTCGCGGCTGTGCGGCGGCTGAATAATCGTCGAATCAGGCGGCGTGTTTTCCGCAATCCAGCGCGAAGTTTTCTGTAAATCGTTCGGCGCATTTGTCCGGTTTCGCACGGTTTCACGGATTTGATTGTAGCCTTTGCCGAACGGATTAAGCAGCGCGACAACCAAAACGACAAATAGCGAAACGATGATTTTATGCTTTCGGGAAAAAAGACGCTGCACAAAGTAAAACGCCGTGAATATAAAAAAAAGCGGCGTAAAAATCGGAAAAAGACGCATCGGCATAAAACGCAAAAACGAATAAAGTTCAAACCAGCGCAGCAAAAAGCCGAATAAAAAAAACGCTCCGAGCGCAATTTGAAATTTGAGCAGAAAACGCAGCGCGAAACTTTCGCTTTTCCACAGCGCGACACAGTTGAAGATCAGCATTGCGTAAAGCAAAATCATTCCGCTTTTTGAAAATTGAAACAAATCGAGATGCCACGGCACACGATACAAAACGATAAACTGCCAATCTTCAAACGAGTTTGCCGCCGCGTTCGTCTGTTCGGCGTAAATCGGAATCAAGCCGAATAATGAAAACAAAGCGGTGATGCCGACGATTTTAACAAAATCAATTGCCGGAATTTTTTCAAATAATAACGCCAGACCAACCGCCGGAATCGCCCACAGACCGACCGCCGGATGAAAGCTGAACGACAATCCCAAAAGAACGGCGGGCGTAATTGTATTACGTTTTAAAAATTCATCGAGCGCAAAAAGCAAACAAACGTAAGCGACGGTTTTCGCTTCAAAACTGCCGAAAATCCACTCGTCATTGACGACTGCCTGCCCGAAAGCGAGCCATAAAAAAACTGCCGCAGCAATCGCCCAAAACGGAATTTCCCAACGCCTGCCGAGTTTAATAAAAGCGATTAAACCCAGAGACCAAACTGCGATTCTGCCCGCCCAGCCAACCGTCTCAAGCGAAAATACGCGCATCGGCAAACTGAAAATCCAATTGAAAAGCCAATGCTCGTTGGCAGCTTGCGAAAACGACCAGTCGTTCGGCAGGAAATTCGGTTCGAGGCGCAAAAGATAAATAAATTCGTTGCTATACGGGACGGTTTTGCCGTGAAAAATGAAGACGGCGAGAAATAAAAAGGCGAAACACAACCAAAAATTTATCGGCGCGTCTTTTGAGGTTTTCTGTGGAGTTTGCAGCATTTCGCGGGTCGTAATCAAATTCCTTTATAATCTTTCAATTAAACTTCGCACTTTTTTTCCGGTTCGCCAATAAACGTCTTCCATAAAAATATGCGCGAATTCGCCGTTGCGCCCGATGCTTAGAAGGTTTTCGATTCCGGTTGACAGCTCAAAATCCTTTCGCGCCGCTTCATATTCATTAAGAAAAACCGGGTAAGCAATCGGCGTTTTCAAAACATTGCAACCTAAAAATCTTTCCCGCGCGTCGGGAATTATTTTGACCAGATGTTTTAAGCAAAATTCGCCGATAGTTTCTTCGTCCATCGTCCAAAACTCGTCGTCTTTTTGACAGCCGATGTCAACGGTGATCATGGTTTTGCCTGTTGGGGCAAGCCACGGCATCGAAAGCGTCGCTTCGGTCAGGCGGAAAAACGGAAACTCTTTTTCGGGAAGCCACAAGACCGTATCCGGCAATAATCCGCGCCCTTCAAAACGCATATTGACGAAAACCATCGGGCGATAACGAAAATCTTTGAATTTTTCCAGAGCGTTTGTCCCGCGCACGAGTTTTGCCAGAATATTGGCGGGCGCGGTGCTGACGACGGCGGAAACTTCGCGCGTTTCACCTTTGGCTTTCACCGCCACCACTTTTTCATTCTCAACTATAATTTCTTCGACGGGCGATTCGAGCTTGATTTTATCTTCCAAACCTTCGGCAAGTTTTTCGCACAAAGTGGAAACGCCGTTTTTCGGGTAAACGTGATGAACGCTCGCTTTTTCGGGCATTTCGCGGTTGTAGCCGACGGCGACGGCGCGACCTAAAACTTTTCCCGCCGCTTTCAGATACAAAGTTTTGCCGATGCTTCCCGGCAGACTTTCGCCGATGGCTGAAGATAAATTTTCGGCGGACGCGCCCGACCACGCTTCGATTAGAGGCAGCGCGACTTCATCAGCCAGAGCGTTTCCGTAACTTTTCCGAAACCATTCGGCGGCGGATTCGGGCGTGTGTCCGTTAGTCAGAGATTTTATTTTGCTGCCGATTCCGCTAAAAGTCATTCGCGGCAGGTTCATCAAACCAAACGGATAATTGTAAGTTTTCCCACTAAGCAAAACTGTTTCGCCGTAATGTTTTACCAGAAGACAATCGGAACTGACGCCGATTGCCGCTGCCAGGCGATTGGTAATAAAATGCGCGCCGAAATCGTAGCTGAAACCTTCCGCGTCTTTAAAGCTAGCGGCAAGACCGGCGATTTTTACGCCTGCTTCATACAAAACAAACGGCACATTTCGGCGATGCAGAAAATTTGCCGCCGTTAAACCCGCGATGCCCGCGCCGATGATTGCAATTGGTTTTTCGCTTTTCATAGATTTTATAAAGTTTGAATGAACCGAAAGTTATAAGAAAATTTGTCCACAGATAAACACAGATAGACACAAATAAAACCAAAACCAATCTCTTTTAAATTATCTTTTTCTTATCTGTGATCATCTGCGTTTATCTGTGGACAGAATTCTTATAGTTTTCGTAAAATCGCCCGCAACAACGCGCCTTTTCCGAGTTTTTGCAAAACAATATCGAGCGACGTAAAAGCCGATAGCGAAACGGTTGATTTAAGCGTGAATCGATTGATAAGAAAGCGCGGCGCGTGCAAATCAACCAGCGCGTTATGAATCGAGTAAATCCAATTTACCGGACTAACCTGCGTCGTCAGATTTTCCACTTCAAAGCCGACTTTTTCGGCTAGTTTCATCAACGAATTACGATTAAACAAATTCCAATGTCGCGGAAAATGATAGCCGCCCCAATAACCGCCTTTGAAAATACGGAAATCAATCGAATCGGTATTGTCAGTCACAATTACCAATTTCCCGCCCGGTTTCAAAACGCTTTTTATCGCCGATAAAATTTCGACGGGGTTTTCGAGATGCTCGATTGTCTGAATCATAAAAACCAAATCGTAATAATTTTCCGGTAAATCAATCGCTTCGATACTTCCGGGATGAATTTTCAAATCGGCTTTTCCCGCCATTTCTACGGCGCGTTTGTCTAAATCAACGCCTTCGAGCGTCCAGTTTTTATTGCCGTATTTTTTCAGAAGTTTCAAATGAAAACCGTCTCCGCAGCCGACATCCAAAATTCGCGCTTCCTGAGGCAAATCTTCGCACCAGCTTAACAATCTTTTCGCTTCGAGCCGCGAACGAATTTTATAAACAATGCCAAAATCCTTTTCCGAAAAGTCAAAAGCGTGATAATCCGACGGATAAATCGTTTCAAATTCGGAAATCTCCGGGCGCGGATTCAAATAAACCAAACCGCACGAATTGCACCGCATCGCCAAAAATGTATCGTTGCCGGTGCGGTATTCATAATCTTCGCCAACGCCGATTGGTTCGGCATCGTCAATTTCGCAAATGCAGCATTTTGTAAAAGTTAGGTTCAAGATTTTGCCCTTTCAACTATCAGAGATTTTATATTTTCGCGGCGAACGGTTGCGGCGTGCTGCCGCATATTTACAATCTCAAATTTTTCGCCGAAAGTCTCTAAAATTTCGCTGACGAATTCCAATTTTTGTTCAACCGGCAGATTCATCGCCGGAAAAAATTTCAGTTCCGGCGCGTCTTCGCCCGACAGAAAATCGAGCGGATGAAGCAGCAGACTCAATTGCGTTCCGCTCAAACGACACATTTCGACCGCCGTTTTCCAATAGGCGCGCGCCAACGATTTGGAAAACGTCGAAAGATAAATAACGTAACTGGCGTGAATCGGCGTTTTGAAAACGGGAAGCGTCGTCACCGGAATTTCAACCAGAGATTTTTCGCCGATTTGCCATTTATACGGTTTTAAGGATTGAAACCCGTCGGAAAATTTACCGAAAAGTTTTTTGCGTTTCTCGCGTTCTTCGTCCGTCATTTCGGGCGATTTGAAAAAATAATACGCTCTTGCCAGAGGAGCGATATATGTCGGCAAAGTCGAGCAATCGTATTCGTAATTTCTTTCGGCTAAAACTTCCAAAACCGTCGGCGACAATGAATATCCGGGACCGCGAAAACCGACGAGTTTTTGATTTGTGATTTTTGAAATGGCTTCTTCGGTTCGCTCGAATTCGGTTTCGAGTTCGGTTTTCGAGTAAAGATGCAGCCACGGTTCGTGATTAAACGAATGATTGCCGATTTCGTGTTGCGCGTCGGAAATTTGCGTCAACGCTTCGTGGTTTTCTTCACGCGCCGCGTCCTGTCCGACAATAAAATATGTAATTTTCAACTTGCGCTCGCGCAGAAATTCGAGCGAACGCGGAACAACCGTTTCGAGATAAGTCGGGAAAGATTCCCAACCCGCGTCGCCGTGCGTTTTCATATACGACCATTTGTTGTCCAAATCCAAAGACAGACTTGCGATTTGTTTTTCACTCATTTTATTTTCAGCCAAACCATCCACAAAATTAACGCTCCGCGCAAAGACCAACTGATCGTGCGAATCCAATTCGTCTGCACGAGTTTTCTCTGCACGTTTGAATCAAAACTCGCGCCGAGTTTTTCGTGAAGCGGAACTTGCACGAGAAAAGTCGAAGCCCAAATTATCAAAACCAAACCCAAACCGAACCAAAAGTAACGCCGATCAATCGCTTCAAACATTGTGAAAGCCAAATAAATCGCCGTCAAAAGTTCGATAATCATCGCGGGCGCAACCAACGGTGAAATGCGCGAAGTGTGCAGATTGTGATACGCCGAATAACCGTCCGCGCCGACGTTTGACATCAATGGATAAACCAAAATTTGCACAATCCAAATCACGCCGACCAGATAAAGCGTCGCGCCCAAATGTGCGAGAAAAACGAGATTTTTCATCATTCGATTGTAAAACGAACGCGCCGAAAACCTAATCGGCTAAATGATTTTCAAAGAATTTTTCGGCAAGTTGGACAGTTTCATTGACGTTCAAAGTTCCGTTTGTAATCTGCGCCGAATTGACGATAAAAACATTTTCGAGCGAAGTTTCCACATTCGGAACATTCGCCGAATAATCAATCGTCGGAAGTGGAAAGACTTGCCGAACGCGCGATATTTTAAAGGCGACAACATCTTTTCTATCAAAGTAAGAGTACATTTTTTCCAAACCGCTTAGAAAAATATCTTCAATTTCCGCGTCCGATTTCTCAAACAGTTCATCGTCCGGCGCGACGTATTTCGGCAGATAGACGAGCGCGTTGCCGCCGAATTCTTTTTTATCAACGAGCGCGGACATCTCGATAATTCCCGTAAACGGCGTTTCGTCGGTGATGTTCGTGACATAAAAATTTGAAAGCGATTTTTTCGTCAAGACCGAAGCGCAGACGATGCCCTGATATTTGATATTTGTAAGTTTCGCTTTTTCCGTTTCAGTTAGTTGGTTGACAATTTTCGCGGCGACGTTTGACGGACAAGTTAAGATTACCCGGTCAAATCGGTCTTTGGTCTTTGGACTTTGGTTTTTGGAAATTGTGTCTGCAACCGCCATCGCTTCACTTCCTATTTTTAATCTGTGTCCATCCGTGTTTAGCTGTAATTCAAATTCTTCCTTTGCGTCTTCGCGCCTTGGCGCCTTGGCGTTAAAAATTTCTATTTTGCCATCAATCTTTTCAATTTTCTCAACCCGCGAATTCAAACGAATTTCAACGCCTTTTTCTTTCAAATATTCGCCGAATCTTTCCAACACACGCGCATAACCGCCGCGCACATAACCGAACATTTCTTTTTTCAAACCTGAATTTCTGGCTGCATACATTCGCTGAATCGTCGCCCAGATAAATGCGGCGGAAGTTTCTTTGTAAGCCGCGCCGAGTTTCGCTTTGAGCAGCGGCTTCCACATTTTTTCAAATGTTTTTTTACCGGAAAGGCGCGTCAGCCAATTTTCGACCGAAATTTTCTCTAATGCTTTCCAGTCTTTCACACGCGAAGCGTAAAAAATCGTCGCGCCGAGACGGAATTTGCTGATTAAATCGAGCGGCGGGAATTGCAAAAACTCCAACGTGTTCGACATCGAGACGAGCTTGCCATCGGTGTAAAATCCGGTTTTCGTTTCAACCCATTCAAATTCGTCCGCCAAACCGATTTCTTCGACGATTTTCTTTGTAAACGAATCCGACAAAAGCGTGACGTGATAATGTTTGTCCCACACGACATCACCGATTTGCCACGCGCTCGCCAAGCCGCCGATTTCCGGCGCGGATTCGTAAACGGTAACTTTCGCACCCGCTTCGGCAAGGCGCAAAGCGAGCGTCAAACCGAGAAAACCGCTTCCAATGATGGCATATCTTTGATGATTCATTCAGAAACCAAATCTCCAAATATGAACGTGGATTCTAATTCTGTCTCTTGTGGCTTTATAACAATTTCGCTTGGACAACAGTTATCATCTCTAAAATCAATTCGTTCCCAGATTCTATGATTTTGCGGGTCACGAGCCTCAAAACTTCCTGCATAACCCGCGTAGAAGTGAAGAAAAGGTGCAAAAACATATAGAATTGACTGGGCTATTATTGGAAATCTTCTTTCAGCCGCTTTGAATTTAACTTTTCCATATTCATCCGTGAAAATTACGTTTGCTTTCCATCCATCACCCATGTAACTATTCCAGCTTCGACTTACTTCAATATTTTTTCCAATTCGCCCGTCATTGTAATAAACTGTTAATTCAGCTTCTGGAACTAAAATCACTTCTCTTGGGTAAAGCAAAACTACGCAACAAATTGCTAAAATTATCCAAATTACTTTGCCTGAAGATTTTTTCATAGAAACTATTTATTCGACTTCTGTTACAACTTTTTCATTTATTCTATATCGCAAACCGCAGATACATTCAAACTCTTTTTGTTCCGAATCGTCAAACTTATGAAAAAGCTGTCCGCATTTGCAGACCGCGCCGACCGAACGCGCCGGACTTCCCAATACGAGATGAAAATCGGGAACTGATTTCGTGACGATTGAACCCATTCCGACCATCGCCCAGCGTCCGATTTCCAAATCGTTGCCGATGATGCAGCCCGCGCCGATGGTCGCGCCTTCCCGGACGAGCGTCGGCAGCGTATGTTCGTCAGGCTCGGACGGGCGCAAAGATTTCAAATCGGGAAAAGTCGCGCGCGGGAAACGGTCGTTGGTAAAAGTCGTCGAAGCGGAAATCATCACGCCGTCTTCAATCGTCACCGCCGCGCAGATATAAACCATCGCGTTGATTTTTACACGGTTGCCGATTTTCACCTCGTAAGCGATGTAAGTTTTTTCGCCGACGATACATTCTTCGCCAATCATCGCGCCGTGACGAATATGCACGTTGTCCCAAACGCTCGTGCCTGCGCCGATCTTTACGTTTTCTTCGATGATTGCTGTCGGGTGAATTTTTATCATTTAATTTTACAAAAAAATCAAAAAGAATTTTACAGGGATAACAGGATACACAGGGATTTAGAAATTGTTCTTATTTATCCCTGTTCATCCTGTCATCCCTGTAAAATTCTTGCGGCTTTCCATTGCTTGTATTTTTCCGGCAGACAATTCGCGCACGGACGAAAGCCCGCCGCGATTGCGGCTTGTTCGTCGGTGAAAAATACGCGCTGTTTGACATAATGACCTTTGGCAATCCAACGCGCCGCGCCCGCGCAGTCTAATGTTCCGTAGATTTTATCTTTGCGGTGTCCGCCGAATGCGCCTTTGGTCGGGCTTTGATAAGGTTTGCCGTTCGCGCCGAGGAGCGTATAAATTTTGTTTTCCGAATCAGCCATAAAATTTATACCAAAAAACTATCCCAAAGCAGAGAGTTTGTGTAATAAATCCGCGTTCGTCACCTCGCACAAATGACCGCCGGTAAAGAAAACGTCTTCGGTAACTTCACGGCTGACATACGCAGGCGGTTCTGCGGACATTAAATCTTCGAGTCCGTCGCTTTCAGTTTCGCACAAAACGAGTCCGTTTAATTCATTTTCAAAAACATCTATCGAAAAAATCCGACTGCGGTAATGATGATAATAACGAATTTTCCTGAGCCGATTTCCTTCGAGAGCGTCGAATATCCGTTGTTCATTCGGCAAGAGAATAATCGTGGAAATCATCTGAAAATACGGCGAATCGGACTCGAATTTTTTTGTTAGTTTAATCAGTTGGCGACTCGAATCCGAATCGGACAGAATTCTCAACCTCAATCTCGCATTTCGCAAATATTTGTCTTCAAAAGTCTTTGAATACGGCTCGACAAACTTTTTCCAATCGGCGTTTGGCGCCACGAGAAATCTTCTTTCATATTCGATTCGTGAATATTTTGCCGCTTCCGCATTCATTTTTTTACGATTATTTTTTCGCCGTATCGCTTTTTTCCAAGACTTTCTGCCACAGATTTTGATTCAGCGATTTATAAGCCGCTTCGATGACTTCGACCGACGCGAGCGCATCCGAAGGTTGAATCAGCAATTCTTCTTTGCCCAGGATTGCGTTGTGGAAATTCTCGATTTTCGAGCGAAAAGCCTGAACTTTGTCATAACCTTTGCCGAAGACAATCCAATCGGACGACGAATTTAATTTATATTTCGATTCGCGCCAACCGATGTGAAGCGTGCCGTTGGTGCCGTAAACGCTGATAAAATTCGGCAATTCCTTATTAATTCCCCACGTCAAATCAACGCCCGCCACAACTCCTGTTTTTGTTCTCGCCAGCAGTTTGACGTTTTCGTCAACCGAAAGATTTTGCGTTCCGCTCGTTTCGACGGCTAAAACTTCTTCGATTGCGCCGAGAAAATATCGGATAATATCAACCGAATGCGTTCCGTTGTCCATCAAAACGCCGCCGCCGGAAATTTCAGAATCCGAGTTCCAACGCTTCGACATATCAACCTTCGCCGTAAAAGCGTTTTCAAATTGAACGACTTCGCCCAAAACGCCGGAAGCGACCATTGATTTTGCTTTGACGACATCTTCGACGTAGCGAAATTTTGAAGCCATCGTAAATTTCACGTCGGCTTTTTCGGCGCATTCAATCATTTGTCTAGCTTCCGAAACAGACAAACACAAAGGTTTTTCGCAGAGAACGTGAATGCCGCGCGTCATAAAATACATCGCAATTTCTGGATGCGAATTCGGCGGCGTGGATATGATAACTGCGTCGAATTCGACGTTTTCAGCCAAAGATTTATAATCCGAAAAGCTCCGTGCGCCGAACGGTTCGGCAAACGCCGTCGCGGAATCCTGATCTACATCGGCGACCGCAACGAGTAAGCAGCAATCGCTGGTTTGAAACGCCTGCGCGTAGGTTTGGGCGATTCCGCCCGTTCCGATGAGTGCAAATTTTAATTTTTCCATAATGATTTTTATTGTGAAAAGTTACAAAGAAAATCTACAGGGATTAAGGGGATGAACAGGGATAAGTTAAGAATTGATTTTATTTTAATCCCTGACTATCCCCTTAATTCTGTAAATTTATGTTTTTACTTTTTCAACTGCTTCGCGGATTGACGAAGCCAGAAATTCGATGTGTTTTTCCTCGTAACACTCGTTAATTGGCAAAACGAGAACATCGTGTAAGCCTTTTATTGTTCCTTGAAAATTATCGTCGTTGTAATCAACCGCTTCGGGACGCGCCAGATTAAACGGGTAATGTGAATCTCCGAAAGTATTTTGGTCGCGGAAAACCATACATTTATAGGCGGGTTTGACGACATAGCGCGGCGCGGAAGCGACATCGTAAACCTTCAGCGCTTTTGCCAGACCGACCGCGCCGTCTTCGATTTTAATGTCGTCAACGCGCAGACAATATTTCCAATAAGTCATCGTCGAACCGCTCTTGGGTTTGTAAGATTCGATGCCGTCAATGTCTTTGATTTTTTCGTCTAAAAGCCGCGCCATTTTTTGTCTTTGCGAAACTGAAAAATCCAGTTTTTTCAATTGTTCATACGCAACGGCGGCTTGCAGCTCGGTCATTCGATAATTTAATGACGCGAAATAATGGTCTGGATTCTGGTCGCCGTAGCCCCAGGCTTTGTTGATAAAAAGATACATTCTTCTGGCAATCACGTCGTCGTTGGTAACGACGATTCCGCCTTCGCCGGTCGTCATTTGTTTGCCTTGCTGAAACGAAAACGCGCCGATTGTTCCGATTGTTCCGGCATATTTTCCGTCGCACGTCGCAAGAAACGATTGCGCCGTGTCTTCGATAACGGGAATTCTTTTCGAATCGGCAAGTTCCATAATCGCCTTCATCTCGCACGGATTTCCGAACAGATGCGTGACGATAATCGCTTTTGTTTTCTCGCTCAAAACTTTCTCAATCGTTTCCGCCGTTACATTTAGTGTTTTCGGATCAACGTCGGCGAAAACGGGAATCGCGCCTTGAAAAACGATTGGCGTTAACGCGCCCATATCGGTTATCGAAGTCGTGACGATTTCGTCGCCCGGATTCGGGTTTATCGCTGCAATCGCAACGTGAACCGCCGCCGAGCCGGAATTACAGGCGTAAGCGTATTTCACGCCTAATTTTTTAGCAAAATCTTCTTCGAGCATTTTGCCGTATTTGCCTTTGGTCGTGATTAAAACGCCCGATTGCAAAACTTCCGTCACGGCGGCGATTTCTTCCGCGCCGAAGGTTCTGCCCGAAGCGTCCTGGTCTGATGGTAATTTGATTATTTCCTGTTGTACTGTTGGTGTCATATTTTTATTTCAAGATTCAAGATTCAAGATTCAGGATTTAAGATTCAAGATTCAAGATTCAAAATTCAAGATTCAAAATTCAAAATTCAAGATTCAAGATTTCAGTTTTGAATCTTGAATCTTAAATCCTGAATCTTAAATCTTCCTATCCGCGTTACCGGCGTTTGTCGGCGGCTAATTCTCCTTCTTTAGAAATAACTTCGAGATTTTCTTTTTGTAAAGAAGTTCTAATTTCCGGCTGTTTCCCGAAAAATCGCATTTTTGAAAGTTTTGAAAGTAATTTCAAATGCCCGAAGATTGTTCGCGCCGTCTTCATTTTAGAAAATCCGAATAGTCGGACTTCCAGAACGGTAGGAAATTCGACAATTTTTCCGCCCTGTAAATCGAGTCTGCCGAGCATTTCCGCGACTCCCAAAAACCCTTTTTCCTCGATTGGCAAATCAATCACCGAACTTCGCCGATAAACCCTGAAACAACTCGTGTAAGTATCCAGTTTCGAGCGCAAAACGCGCCGGTATAGAAATGACGCGCCTTTCGATAAAAACAAACGCCATTCGGGAACATTTCGCACTCCGCCCGCTTTGTGATATGGCGAAGCGGTTACTAAATCAACATTTTCGGTCAAAAGCGCAAGCATTCGAACGAGTTCGTGCGGGTCGTAAGTGCAGTCGCAATCCATCGAGCAGACAATTTCGGTTTTCGCTTCCTGCAATCCGGTCATAATTCCCGCCGCCACGCCTTTGTTCGTTTCGTGCCGGACGATTTTTACATTTTCCTTCTGCCCGAAAAGCTCATTTAATTTTTCAAAAGTCGCGTCCTTACTGCAATCGTCAACAAAAATAAATTCGGGTTTGTAATTTTCGCCGAGTTCAGCGCTGACGCTTCGCAAAGTATTGGCGAGATACGGCAACGCGGCTTCCTCGTTATAGCAAGGAATGATGATAGAAATCGGTTTTTGGTCTGTGGTCTTCGGTTTTTGGATTTCTATAATTGATTTCTCGTTTTGTAATTCGTAATTCGTAATTCGTAATTCGTCTTTTAATGCGAGAAATTCCGCCGCGTCAACAAAATTATAAAGCGATAGATTTTCCCTTAAAATCCATTCCATCTTGTCTAGTTTACGGTAATGACGAATTTGATTATAAGACGACGCGGCGTTGATGCGCGGTTGTTCCGGGTCGAGTTCCCAGACGTGAAAATAAAAAACGAACGGTTCTTCGTAACGATTCGTCCAATCTTTGACGGCTTTTCGCATCAGCGTGTAGGGAAACTGGCGAAAATAATTGCCGCCGGAAATCGGAAGAAGTCCCAAGCCTAAATTTCTGGTCGAATACGGAAATTCCCAGACGGCTTTTCCGTCGGTGTGCATTTGATGAGCGAAACGCTTTGCTTTTGTATCTTTTTGGGTCGGCAAAAACGATGCGTCGTAGACGAAGCCTTCTTCAGCCAAAATATTGAAAATCCACGAATCTTTTCCGTAGTGTAATTTTTCGGCGGAACGATAACCGATGATTTTTTGTCCGCTCGCGTCTTCCAGGATGCGATTGGTTTTTCGCAAATCTTCACGAAATTCGTCGCTGGTGAGATTTTTCAAACTGCGGTGATAAAATCCGCGGCTGGCGACTTCGTGACCGCGCGAAACGATTTCCCGCACAAGGCGCGGATTTTGCTCGCCGATCCAGCCGAGAACGAAAAACGTCGCTTTCGTGTCGAATTCGTCCAATAAATCTAAAGTTTTTAAAGTGTTACGCTCGTAACGCGGTTCAAAATTAGACCAATTTCGCTGCTGAATCAAATTCTCAAACGCGCCGACGTGAAAATAGTCTTCGACCAAAACGGTCAAAAGATGTTTTTTAGTTGTCGCGTTATTGTTCATTTTCGATGTTGTTTATTTTAATTTAACGCAAAGGCGCAAAGACGCAGAGACGCAAAAAAGAGAATGAAAGACAAAAAATTTACCGTTTGATTTATTTTTAACTTTGCGTCTTCGCGTTTTTGCGCCTTTGCGTTAAATTCTCTTTCCAAAATTTCAACAATTCGGTTTGCGCTTTTGCCGTCGCCGAACGGATTTTCGATTGATTTTACCGAATCAATCCAGGTTTCGTCAGTATAGTTTTCTTCGAGCATTTCCGCCAGAGAATTTTCACCGACAAGTTTGGCGATTCCCGATTCAATCGCTTCGGGGCGTTCGGTATTTTCCCGCAGAATCAAAACCGGCTTTCCCAAACTCGGCGCTTCTTCCTGTACGCCGCCCGAATCGGAAACAATCAGCCACGAGTTTTTCATCAGATAAATAAAATCAAAATAATCGAGCGGCTCGAGCAGAAAAACTCTTTCACAGTCGGCTAAAATCTCGCCGGTCGCCTGCCGGACGTTCGGATTCGGATGAACCGGAAAAAACAAACAAACGTCCCGATGTTGGCGAACGTAATCACGCAAGGCGATTAAATTTCCGCTCATCGCCGCGCCGAAACTTTCGCGCCGGTGCGTCGTCAGTAA
>Ga0136611_10001139_pt1 | contig 18286 bp, 19 predicted proteins | sample AntDrymUQ2232306_2_FD_106645 | JGI IMG/M metagenome (GOLD analysis project Ga0136611, IMG submission 106645) | Polar desert sand microbial communities from Dry Valleys, Antarctica - metaG UQ223 (23.06) | ecosystem: Environmental > Terrestrial > Soil > Desert | place: Antarctica: Dry Valley...
CCGGCGTCTACCCGGCGATGGTCTGGCTATTGGCGATCTGGTCCGCACTGCATGTGGCCGTTGGACTGGTGATGCATCTCTATTGCGCCGCGCGTCGCGCGGCCGGACGCATGACTGCCCGCTACGACATGGACATCGTCAACGTCACGCTCTACTGGCACTTCACGGCGGCAACCGTCGCGATCACCCTGGCCATCATCGCGGGGTTCCCGTATGTCGCGTAGCGCCCATCCGCACGCGCCGGATCGGCTGTGGGTCCCGCTCATCTCGCCGATCATCTGGTCCACGCACTTCACCATTAGTTACATCTGGGCGGCGATGGCGTGCGGCAGATTTGCATCGCCGGCCGGCCGCTCCCTCGAGCGCGCGCTGATCGTTATGACGGTGATTGCGCTCGTCGCGATCGGCGTCTTCTTTCTGCGGGCGTTCCGGCAACTCAACTACCGCTTGCCCGATCAGCCGAACGACGATGGCACGCCGGAGGACCGCTCGAGGTTCATGTCGCACACCACGATGTTGCTGGCGGGCATGAGTTGGATCGCGACGCTGTTCGTCGGCGTTGCCGCGACGGCGATGGGTGGCTGCCAGTGATCGAAGGGCTCACCGCCGGCACGTTCACGCGTCACATGGTCGCGCACATGACGCTCGTCGCGCTGGTGGCGCCGCTGCTTGCGATCGTCATCGCGCGCAGTCGGTTCGATCCGGTGCAACGCCGCCCGCACTGGTTCTCGCCGATCACCGCATCCCTGATCGAGTTCGTCGTCATCTGGGCCTGGCACGCACCAGCCTTGCATGTGGCCGCCCGGCATGACGGCGGCGTGTGGCTGTTGGAACAAGCGTCCTTCGTCGGCGCCTCAACCTATCTGTGGCTCTCGATCCTCGGCGGCGGGCGCGCCACCGCCGCGATGCGGGCCGGCACCGGCATCATTGCCCTGGTGCTGACGTTTGCGCATATGACCATGCTCGGCGCGGTGCTCGCGCTGACGCCGCGCGACCTGTATGGACACGCGGATGGCGCCCTGGCCGATCAGCAGTTGGGAGGCGCGGTGATGATCGCCTCCGGCACGATCGCGTATCTCGGCGCGGCGCTGTGGTTGTCGCGTTCGCTGTTGATCGCGCAGCCCGATCGAGGCCGGCCGTGAGAGTCACGCGGTATCTCGCGTTCGGAGCGCTCGCGGTATTTGCGCTGACGCTGTTCGTGGCGACCGGCGTGATTCCGATCCAGGCCAGCTCCGGTCACTGGAAGGCCACGGCGTGGGTGCTCGATCTGATCAAGCGGCGATCGGTGCACACCTATTCGCGGTCGATCGAAGTGCCGGCCCTCGATCATCCGGCGCTGCTGGCGCGGGGCGCCGGGCACTACGAACGCAGTTGCCGCGCCTGTCATGGCAGTCCGGCCGCGGCGCGGCCGCCATTGGTGATGAAGATGACGCCGCATCCCCCGTTCCTGCCGGAACGGACCGGCCGCTGGGACGACGCGGAGCTGTTTCAGATCGTCAAGCACGGCATCAAGTTCACCGGCATGCCGGCGTGGCCAGCGCCGAAACGCAACGATGAAATCTGGGCGGTGGTCGCGTTGCTGCGTCAGCTGCCGCGTCTCTCGGCCGATCAGTATTGCCGCCTCGCCGTCGGCGAGCCGCGTCATCCCGGCGCATCCCCGCCGGTGGTCGAGATGTGCGCCGCCTGTCACGGGCCCGACGGGCAGGGCCGTGATGGCGCGTTTCCGTCAATAGCGGCACAAAACGCCGGCTACCTCAGGCGCGCCCTCGACGCCTATGCGAGCGGCGCCCGCCACAGCGGCATCATGGGCCCGATTGCGGCCGCCTTGGACGCGGCCAGCCGTGACGCCCTGATTGCCTACTACGCAGAGCTTCCGCCTGGGGCCGCGCGCGGCGGCGACGGCGACATGGCGCGCGGCCAGGCCATTGCCACGCGCGGCATTCCCGAACGCCGTATTCCCGCCTGCCTCGAATGCCACCAGCCGGACGCGGATCAGAATCGCGAATATCCGATCCTGGATGGCCAGCACGCGGAATTCCTGCTGCAGCAGTTGCAATTGTTCAACGAGGATGCCCGCGGCGGCTCCGCGCTTGCCGCCATCATGCGGCCGATCGCCATGCGCCTGACGGCTGATGAACGCAAGCACGTCGCCGCGTATTTCGCCTCCCGCTCGCGCTAACGGCTTGACGCGCGGCAGACTCGACCATATCCTCGCGCGCATGCCTATGCGCCAGCCCCGCCGGCCCAATCACAGCCGTCGCGCGTTCCTGCGTACCGCCGTCGCGGGCGCCAGTGCCACCGCCGCTGCCGCCGTCGTGCCGGGGATGGCAGCGGCGCAGCAAGGCAGCCAGAATCCGCCGGCCGCTGCCACACCATCGACGGTGGCGCCGATTCGCGTGCCGGCCGAATTCGCGGCGGCGACCGCCGCGGCGCCGGTGACGTTCGAATTTCCGATGACCGGCGCGCAGGTGTTCGCGCGCGCGTGCAAGGCAGAGGGTGTGGCGGCGCTGTTCGCGTGTCCCGGCAACTATCCAGTGATCCACGCGCTCGCCGCCGCCGGCATCCCCGCTTATGGGGGGCGCCATGAAGGATCGATGGCCCATGCCGCTGACGCGTTTATCCGCGTCAGCGGAGAAATCGCCGTCTCGTCCGGCACCGAGGGCCCGGGCTTCACCGACATGATTTGCGCGATCGCCTGCGCAAATGCCGCCCGCACACCGCTGCTGATCGTCGCCAGCAACATGTCGATTGCGATGGAAGACACCGAGGCGGGCATCCAGCTTGGGTATCAACAGCCAACGACGGAAGGGCTGAAGAAGTACGGGAAGCGGCTGATCATCCCGCGCCGCGTGCACGAGTACACCGGCTATGCGTTCCGGCAGCTCAAGAGCGGCGTGCCCGGCCCGGTGCATCTCGACTTCCCGTCCGAAGTCGCATCGGCGCGCTTCAAGGACGCCAGCGAGCTCGAATTCTTTCACGACAAGGCCCATTACCGGACCGACTCGCGGCCGCACCCATCGCCGAAAGACATCGCCAAGGCCGTCGAGCTGATCAAGACCGCGCGGCGTCCGATGATCGTGTCGAGTAACGGCGTGTTCTACGCCGTAGCGTGGGATGCGTTGAAGCGCTTCGCGGAGAAGGCGCAGATCCCAGTCGTCGAGTCCGGCGCGATGAAAGGCCAGTTTTCCGACGCCAGTCCGCTGTCCGCCAACGCTGCGCCCGGCGCGCTTGCCAGCGCCGACCTGGTCATCCTGGTCGGCCAGCACTGCATGCCGACCGTCGGCGAGTTTGCGTTCGGTCCCGACGCGAAATACATTCGCATTGATCAGGCGCATGAAGACATCGGCAGGAACCTGCCGATCGAGCTCGGCATCGTCAGCTGCGAGCTGGCGGCGCTCGAAGCGCTGGCGGATGCGGTGCCGGCGATGGCGCATGATGCGTGGGTCGCCGAGATCGCGGCGGCGCGCAAGCGCTTCGAGGATCAGAACCTCGACTACTACAAGACCGGGCTCAGCTACTCCGACGCCGTGCACCCGGCGGTGATTGCGAAGGAGCTCGGTGATTTCCTGTACCGCGGCACGCTGCCGAAGGAACAGACCACCATCGCTTCCGGCGGCTTCGGGATCGCGCGCTTCGTGCGCCGGGAGCTGCGCGGCTTCCGGCCCGGCCAGATCATGAACGGCGCCTATCAATACGGCGCGATCGGCCCGGACCTCGGCTACGCCGTCGGCGTGGCCGCGGCGGTCCAGCTCGGCGCCGGTGCCCAGGCCGCTCACCAGGGCCACCCGATCATCTGCACCACCGGCGATGCCGGCTTCGGCTACACCGCGATGGAGATCGACACCATGGCAAAATACAAGCTGCCGGTGGTCGCGATCGTCTACAACAACAACGCGTGGGGCACGTGGACCGGCGCCACCGCCGATCCGAGAGCGATGCCGATGCACCTGTTCCAGGAAAACCTGCGCTACGACAAGCTGGCCGAGGCGCTCGGTGGACATGGGGAATACGTGACGCGCCCAGCGGAGTTCCGGCCCGCGCTCGAGCGCGCCTATCAGATCGCCGCGCGCGAAGGCCGCCCGTCGGTGATTAACTGCCAGGGGAAGAAGGAATTCTGGGATCGCGCAAAGTATCCGCCCGGATCGATCGGCAAGGTCGAGCCCGGCACGATGTCGTACTACCACTGAGCCCCGCTGCGAATGACGCCGTCACGGCGGCGTTCCAGCACTACGCCGACCGCGGCGTGTTTCGCGGCTTTCGCGCCACACCCGCAGCTCGCGGCCGGGTCGACTATGAATTCCGCTGGCTGACGCGGCGGCTGATGCAGGCGTCGTTCGATCGGCGCGGCGTGCTGACGTTTCCCATCCTTCTGCCGCAGGCCTCAGCCACGATCGCCGCGGACATGCGGTCGCTGGTCGCCGAGCGCTCGACGCGCGCCGTCCCCGACCACAAGCGCATCGACGCCCGGCGCGCGCGTCTGGCATGCGCGGTCAGCAAAGGTGACTTGTCGTTGTCGGTGGAGATTCGCGGTCGAAACCAGCAGTACGCGGTCAGCAAGACGCTCAACCTGATCAACGAGATGTTCGTGGCCCTGCACGAAGCCCATCCCGACTACCTGGTCGAGCATTTCGGCATCTCCCAGGAGTAACGATCGCGGTGGCGCTCGAATGTCGCATGCCGCCTGCGGAACCCAGCCTGGCGACGCAGCGGCCCATGGTTGACTCTGCGTTCGCGAGCAGGTCGACGAGTTAGTTGAGGATGCGATTGAGATCGGCGGCCAATCGGACTGCACCAAGCGCCAGCCGATCATCGATCACGCCGATGTGCCGACGAAAGTACGCCTCGTCGATGTTGGTATCCGGCGTGACGAGCGCTTCCTTCGCGAGCTTGAACGACTGCTCGGCCCACTGCGCGGGTGTGCCGGGGGGTTGCGAGCCGAAGCGTTTGTCGACGACCAGCTTCTGGAGCGCCTTGACGTATTGAGAATCATCGAGATTGCGCCGCGCGATCAGCCGGCTGTCCCACACCGAGTGCAGGTTGCACGGTGAGGGCCTGGCTGGATCGGTGCCGCAGTCGACCTGTCCGAACACCCGCACGTGCACGTCGTTGCCGCCGCGTCCGACGCCCAGCGCGTGGAACGGCTGGTGCAAATCGCCGATAAAATGCACGATGTATTTCAGCGCGGTCGCGCGATCGGCGCGATCCAGCTTCGGATTGCCAAGCCGCTCTTCCCAGTACCCGATGCGATCGACGACGCAGTCGCGCCAGCGATCGCCGCGGCTGCCCGCGTTGGTGCTGGGCTGCCTCGGGCAATCGCGTTCGCGATCGTAGCCGCTCGCCTCCGCCGGGATGTTCAGGTAATGCCAGTACGACGTCTGCACCTGCTCCGAGGTGAACGTGTCCGCCCAGCTCGCCACGTCAGCCAGCGACTGGCCGTCGAGCAGCCACGCCACCTGCTGTCGCGCAACCGGCGTCAGTCGCGAAGCCGCGATCAATCCAACCAGGCGATGGCCCTGGCCGCCCCATGCATGGACGAGGTCAATCGATGAAACAACTGTGACAGCGACGACCATTGCGACTATTCGTTTCAGCATGGCACTCCAGCGGAACGTTGGAACCTATGGAACCTGTCGAACATCGACGCCGCCGTCTTGGGAGATCTCGAGCTGTTGTCGATCGAGCGAAGCGAAGGCAGCGCGGTCGAGACGCAGCGCAATCGGCGTCTTCCACCCCATCTCCTTCGCCACGATCAATCCAAGCAGCAGGATCGCATCCGGTTCATGCATTACGACGGCCGCGGGCGCAAGGCCGGCGTGCACCAACTCCAGCAGAATCGCTGCGGCGGAAGAGGAACCGACCGTCGCCGGCACGAGGAGCACGCGGCCGGCGATGGACTGGCCGGATTGCGGATGCCGGATCTCGGAGATCACGCCGGTCTTCGGATCGACGCCGCCCCAGAAACTGATCGGCGCCGTTAAGGCCACCGCAGATGCCATCGTCGCCGGCCCGGACAGCAGCACTTCTGCGTTGAACAGCGTCACGCTGCGGACCCGAATACCGGAACGCCGGCCACGGCGCTCTCAACGCAATCGGACAGCGATCCATACAGCACCGAATATCCGGTGTTTGCCGGAGCGTAGTGCGAGAATTTTCCGGAATTCGTCATCAGGATGGCGCCCGGTTTCTCGGGCAGGATCGGCGTCACCACCACGCAGGTGTCGGCGACGATGATGATGCCGCTCGCCTCGAGGTCTTGCCGGTGCCGATCGCGCTCGAGAATGCGCAGCACATGACGCCCCGTGCACGCGTAGATCGGCACCGCCACCTTCCGCCCCCGTAACAGTTTTCGCAGCGTGTCGAACTCCTCGAGCGACAAATGCGGACTGCCGATCGCGACAGCATCAATGCGATCCGCGCGCTCGGCCGTGGATAAACGGTTTTGCGCGTCGCGCATCATCTCGGCGTTGACGAGAATGCGCTCCTCCGGCGGCAGGTGATGCAGCGCGGTCGATTCATCGGGAGCTTCCGGCGTCGTGCCGGCGACGTGAAACAACCCCACGGATCCCGCCGAGGCGGCCGTCGCACCAAAGGCCTTGAGCATGTCTTCCCGCGGGCGGAACGACAGTCCGCTGATCACGCCGATCGACTCGCCGATCAGCCGGCCATACAGATTGCCGAGCACTGGCCACGCCACATCCGAGGACAGGAACGCCGGATCGATGTTCGACACGTCGAACACCACGGTGGCGCGGCGGTTCTCGGTGCGATGCAGGCCGTAGTCCGGAGCGCGGCCTGAAATCGCGCACGCAATGTCGAGGAAATCGCCGTAGCGATTGGTGCGGGCGCCGAGGACCGAGTTGCAGAACGCGACCGCGTTCGATTCACCCCACGCCACCTGGCTGCCCAGGCGGGGACGATGACCGGCTTGGTAGGGAGCGCAGGTCCAGGTCGGCTCGCAGCCGAGCGATTTGTAGGCCGTCATCATGCGGCCGGCCATGTCGAGCTGGTGAGGAGGCAGGCGATTGCGTGAGCAGCCGGTGAGATCGATCGCGCCGACATTCAGGGTCGCCCTGACCGCCGTCCTGGCGCCGCCGGCGACCAACCGTTCCGCAAACAGCGTTCCTGAATCGCCGTGATACAGCGCGCCGTCGATATGCGCGGACTCGATTGGGATCAGGCTTTGCGCGCCCATCAACCGTGCGGTCTCGGCGACGATTCGCATGGCCATCGCCGCGCCGTCGCCGCGCTCACCGCCGGCGATGGCGCGCTCTTCCCGTGTGAGTTGGACCAAGGTGGCTCTAGTGTAACTGCCACCCGTCCGTGATCAGGATCCGACGCAGACCCGAAGTCGAACTGCCAGCGCGGCCGGGGGCGGTCGAGCGCGCGAAGCGAGGCGATCTCCACGGGAAATCCCATTGCGTTGACGCGCAGGCCGCCGGCCAAGCTGCATGTGTTCGCGGCTCCACGGCTTCATGCGGTCGGCGCCTTCAGGGGCGGAGCCGTATTCTTCGCTCACGCTCGCATGCCAGCCGTTGTAGAGCACCCCGAGCGTTTCGCCGGTGGCGAATTGAAGTCGATCCTTCAGCCGGCACTGCTTCTTGCCGGGCTTGAGCGCCTTCTCCACCACGTCATCGCCAAATCGCTTGCCCAGGTACGCCCAGAAAGCGTGACCGTAGAGATATGGTGAGAATTCACGAGCGGCGACGCTTTCCTTTATGGGAAGTCGGTCGCTCAGTTCGGTGGCGAGGATGTGGACAGTGAAATCGTTCGAATCACACCTTCCCTTCCGCGAATTGGGGAGAGGTGCGTTTCTAGCTTAGCTGGGGTTTGGAATCAATCGTAGGCCGAAAGTGGAACTTCCCGGTCGAGATGAAGTGCGGAACGAACGTTCCGCACTTCACTCAAGTCACGCTAAAACCGAAACATCAGCCCGACGCTGCCGCGAAAGAAGGAGAAGTCTGAGAACGCCAGATCGAGCCTGGTGTCTCGCTCGTTGTCCTGCAGCGACCGGAAATACCGTATGTCGCCGCGCACGCCGATGTTGTCGGTGAACTGCGCATTGACGCCGCCGCCTATGTTCACGCCCAGATCGTTGCTAGAAAGGTCGTTGAAGAAACCATCGGCACTGCTGACGTTGGCACGGATCAAACCAATACCGCCCGACGCGTATGGCCGGAAGCCGCTGCCCGGCTGCGAGCCGAGAATCGCGTTGGCCATGATCGTCGTGACATTGCTGTCCCCGAACTCGAAGTTACGATCGCCCGCCGTATCTTCGAAGAAGTTCGGCGCGTAGCCGAAGTCGATCTCGAAACCCACCACCTTCGGGTTCCAGCCCAGCGAGGCGCCAAAGGTCATGCGTCGCTCGACTTCGTCGTCGTTATCAGGGAAATCCCCAAAATTAGCGGAACCCCCGAAGTTACCGCCGAAGAAGGGAGAGAAATACCAACTCTGCGCCGATGCCGTGGCCGGAGCCAGGGCCAACGACAGCGCACCAATCATCAAAAGTCTACGAACCTGCATTACGCCTCCTAAAGATATGCCGCTAAACCGCCATACGCATTGCGTCCTTGCAAGCACCGTGCCTCTCCGCTAAGCGCAGCCTTTCAGAGGTTGTCGCCGGAGTCGCTGCCACTCGACGGACGGGCTGCCATTCCTTGACTGCTTCCCTTTTGATTCTGAACGTCCGTATCCCTTGGGCAAGCTGCACGGCTACGCCGTGCTGCTGCGCATCGAGCAGATCACTGGGGGCGCGCTGCACATCCAGCAGCCGTGAGCCTCGTCGCGATCATTCTGGCGACGGCTGGTGTCTACGCGCTGATGTCGTTCACCGTATCTCGCCGCACCTCCGAGATCGGCATCCGCCTCGCCCTCGGCGCCAACCCGCGCCGCATCGTCATGACGACTTTCGCGCGCGCCCTGTCTCAGGTCGGGATCGGCTTGCTGGTTGGCAGTCTCCCGGCGGGATTGCTTATGTCCGGCCTCGGTCCGGAAGTGGCGCCCAATGCGGGAACGCAAGTGGCGCTCGGGACCATTGCGCTGTCGCTACTTACCGTCGCCGTGATTACCGCGTTGGCCTGCGTGGCCCCGGCTCGTCGCGCGTTGCAGATTCAGCCGACCGATGCCCTGAAGGCAACGTGACCTTGCTATCGACGCGGCCGCAGCACGCCGCGATCGACGAAGGTTCAGCGTCGTGGCTTCGGGAGACAAGACAGCTTGGCGTTTCGAGAGTCGATTGCTATACTCAACGTTTGCTTGTCACTGCATTGGACCCTTCCGATGCGCGACACCCGACATGGGCCCGTAGCTCAACTGGCAGAGCAGCAGACTCTTAATCTGTTGGTTCTCGGTTCGACTCCGAGCGGGCTCACCAAAAATCTCTCATGAAATCCTGGTGGTTCGCTGCTGGTTCGCCGTGCGTTTCTTCGCCTGACACACTATCTGACACACTAACTCTCAGGAACGCGACAAGATCGCATCCATTTTCGACTAGCTTTCGGACAGTTCCATGGCCGTCGCTTTTTCACTCGCCTCGCGACGCAGACCCGTCTGCGACGTGCCCCATAACACGTGACGGTTTACAGACAGTCACAACCGTGAGTCAATAACGGCAGCTCGGAAAGGAGCACTCTCATGCGGATGGCCAGCTTCCTCATCGCATTCGTCGTCTTCGGCGCGACGATGCTCGTCAACGGCGCAACCCGGAAGGTCGATTTCTCTGACGATGCGGTCGGACAGCCGCCAAAGGGGTTCGAGTTCGGCCACACCGCGAAGGTCGGCGCGCCTGGCAAGTGGGTGGTCCAGGCGGAAGGGACGAACAAGTACCTCGCGCAGACCGACGCCGACTCCACACGCGCACGCTTTCCGGTGGCCGTGTTCACGGAGTTCAGCGCGGCTGACGTCGATCTCTCGGTTCGGTTCAAGGCGATCTCGGGCCGGGTCGATCAGGCCGCGGGGCTCGTCTGGCGCTTCCAGAATGCGGACAACTACTACATCGTCCGGGCGAACGCGCTCGAGAACAACGTAGTGCTGTACAAGGTTGAAAACGGCAAACGCACCGATTTGCCGGTGAAGGGCGAGGGGCGTACCTACGGGAAGAAAGCCCAGGTGGCGGCCGGCCAGTGGAGCACCTTACGCGTGGTCGCCGCCGGCGCGCTGTTCGAAGTGCACTTCAACGGCGGAAAGCTGTTCGAAGTGGAGGACAAGACATTCACGCACGCGGGCAAAGTTGGGGTGTGGACCAAGGCCGACTCCGTGACCCAGTTCGACGATCTGACAATCGTGACCAAGTAAGCCCATGGCCTTACTCAATCGCGCAGCCGCCCTTCGCCTTGTCGCCACGGTCGCCCTCAGCGGATGTGTCGGGTGTCGGTCACCTGAACAAGCGCAGACCGCGGACCGCACGGTGACGGTCTATGTGTCGACGGATCGGGTCTTCTCTGAGCCGGTCCTGCGGGAGTACGAGCGGCGATCGGGCGTCAAGGTCAACGCCGTCTACGACACGGAGGAAACCAAGTCGACGGGCCTCGCCAATCGCCTGATCGCCGAAAAGCCACGACCGCAGGCTGATGTGTTCTGGTCGAACGAACCAGTCCGAACGCTTGTTTTGAAGGCGCGGGCGGTGCTGACGCCGTACCGCTCACCGAGCGCCGACGGCATTCCCGCGGCGCTTATTGATCCTGACGGTTATTGGACGGGTTTCTCGGCCCGCATCCGGGTGATCGCATACAACACGAAGCTTGTGAAGCCGGAAGAGGCGCCGCAGTCGGTGTTCGATCTCGCCGACCCACAATGGCGCGGGCAGGTGGCGATCGCGGACCCGCGATTTGGTTCCACCTCCTTCCACGTCGCGGCGCTCTACGCACTGGCGGGCGACGAGAAGATGGACGAGTTCTTCCGTCGCTTGAAGGCCAACGGCGTGCGCGTCGTCGATGGCAACTCTGTTGTCCGCGACCTGGTCGCGCGCGGAGAGGTGAAGGTCGGGTTGACGGATACGGACGATGTGAACGTCGCCATCGAGGATGGACAACCGATCGGGATGGTGCTGCCGGACAAGGAGGGACTCGGCGTACCGGTGATGCCGAACATGGTGTCGTTGATCACAAACGCGCCGCATCCCGAGGAGGGACGCAAGCTGATCGATTACTTGCTCTCAAAGGACGTGGAGCGTGGGCTCGCACTGTCGGAGGCGGTGCAGATTCCGCTGCACGCTGGCGTGCCAGGCCCGAAGAACATTCCGGCGATCGAGACCTTCAAACCGATGACGCTCGACTACGCAAAAGCCGCGAACCGAGTGGAAGACGTCACCAGCCGTCTCGCCACAATTCTGGGTCTCTGAGCGAGAACCGGCTGCCGTCAGGAAGGAGACGCGCGAAACGGCATGTGGGGATGGCAGTCCAGTCGAACGGCGGTGGTGGGCATCGCGATCGTCGTGTTCGGCGTGTGCTGCCTGTTGCCGGTCGGCTGCTTGCTGACGATGTCGCTGACTGGCACTGGCGGACCTTATTCCTCGGTATGGCTTGATGCGCGGCAGCGGGGCTTGCTGTATAACACGGTGCTGCTCGGCACGGGTACGGCACTCCTCGCCACCGCGATCGGCGCCCCCTTGGGTGTGGCGCTCGCTCGTATTGCCCTCCCTCGAAAGGCGCTCTTTCGTCTGGCGCTTGGCGCGCCGGTCCTTCTGCCGCCGTACGTGGTGGGATTAGCCTGGATTTATCTCGGAAGTAGTCGCGGACTGGTCGCGACACTTCTCGGTCGCGACCTGGTCTCGGATTGGACCTATAGCTTGCCGGCGGCCATTCTCGTGTTGGGTTTGGTGCTCTACCCACTGTCGATGCTCGCAACGGAAGTGGCGATGCGCCGAATCGACGGGCGCCTCGAAGAGGCCGCCCTGATGGTCGCACCACCGAGCCGCGTGCTCTGGCGCATCACGCTGCCGCTCGCGGCACCAAGCATCTTCGGCGCCGCACTGGTGATCTTCGTGCTCGCCGTGTCGGAATTCGGCGTCCCTGGACTGCTGCGGGTCCGCGTGTACACGACGGAGGTCTTCACCGCCTTCGCGGCGCTCTACGACTTCAGCCGCGCCATGCTCGTCGCGGTGCCGCTTCTGCTGCTCTGTCTCGCAGTGGCCGCCGTGGCTGCCGCCCTGCTCGGAGAGCGTCTCGTGATCACGCGCCGGAGTGCCGGGACGCGTCCGGCCTTCCTTGACGCATGGCGACGACCGGCCGTCACGGGTGCACTCGTCGTGCTCGCCGTTGCCCTCGGACTCCCGCTGGCCGTCCTGGTGCGTGAGGCGCTGGGCGCCACGTCGTTGTCTGCCGTGCTCGAGGGATCCGGTGAGGCCATCGCGAACAGCCTCCTGCTGGCGACGGTGGGTGCGACGGCCGTGCTGAGCGTGGCCGTCTGGCTCGGCTACTCCAGGGCGAGAGCCCGCGGCCGAATTGGGCAAGTCGCGGACGTCCTCTTCGTCGTTGTGTTCGCGGTGCCGACCACCATCGTCGGCGTCGGCCTGATCGGGCTGTGGAACAGGCCGGGCGTGCTTGGCACCGTCTACGGAACGGACTTCATGTTCCTCCTGGCGTATCTGGCACGATTCGTCCCAGTCGCGGCGCTGGCACTCGCCGCCAGTACGCGATACGTGCCCCTGTCGCACGAGGAGGCCGCCGCCGTCAGCGGCGCGGGATGGCTCCGCACGATGTTCCGCATTGTCCTGCCACAGATTCGACTCGGTCTGGTTGCCGCGTGGGTGATCTCGTTCGTCCTCGCCTTCGGCGAGCTCGGCGTCAGCATCCTCGTCGCGCCGCCTGGTGAGGCGACCCTGCCAATCCGCATCTACACGATCATCGCGAATACGCCCTCATCGCATGTCGCCGTGCTGGCGCTGTTACAGACACTTGTCATCTTCACTCCTCTGGCAGCACTCGGTGCGGCCGTCTCCCTCCGGGAGGGCCGGTGAGCACAGCAGCACTCGCCGTTACGAACGTTACGAAGCGCTTCGGGTCACATCACGCGCTCGATGGTGTCTCTCTCGACGTCGCCACCGGCGACGCCGTCGTCATCCTGGGACCCAGCGGCTGCGGCAAGACGACGCTGCTGCGCCTGATTGCGGGCCTCGAGGTACCGGACAGCGGCGAGATCTGGCTGAGTGGCACGCAAGTGGCCGGCCCACGCCGCAGCATGGTGGCGTCTCACCAGCGCGGGATCGGGTTCGTGTTTCAGGATCTGGCTCTCTGGCCGCACCTCACGGTTGAAAAGAACCTGGGTTTCGTCTTGGAGTCTGTGAAGACGCCACGCGCCGAGCGGGTGCCGAGAGTCCATGAGGCCCTCAAGCTCGTTCGCATCGAGGAACTGTCGACTCGGTACCCTCACGAGCTCTCGGGTGGCGAGCAGCAGCGGGTCGCGCTTGCCCGCGCGGTGGTTGGTCAGCCACGCGTGCTCCTCCTCGACGAGCCGCTCTCGAGCCTCGACCAGGAGTTGCGCGCAACGCTTCGCGCCGAGCTTGCTCGGCTCCAGCGCGCACTTCATGTGACGACGGTGTATGTCACTCACGACCGTGAAGACGCTGCCGTCCTGGCCGATTGCGTCGTCGAGATGCGCGCGGGGCGCATCGCATCTGTCAGCGACACGAAGAGGAAGGAGGAACGTGCGTGAAAGGGTCGCTGTTGGTATTCGCGATCGTTCTGCTCGCCACACCTCGGGCGATGGCGCAGGAGCCGCCAGCTTGTCGAATCCTGTGCGCTCCAGAGTTCAAGCTGGAACCAACGGGGACGTTTACGAACCTGTTCGGCTCGCCCCGAATCGTGGGAGAGGACGGGCCGCCCACGCGTGAACGGCGCGAAACGGAGTTCGAGGTCATTCTTTCCCTCGGGTTGCCCACGCGCGTGTCGTGGCTCGAGTTCACGGTCGAAGCCATCTTCCTTCCGTTCGACCGCCACAGCACGCCCGAGCTCGAGTTTGAGACCAACTTCATCTGGCTGCCAGCGGAGCGCACGCGCGGGTGGGTCAGCTCACACTTCGACGTCGTGGACAAATTCAGCGCGGCTGAGCGGCCGACCGATCTCCGCGCGTACACGCACAAGCTCAATCTCGAACTGGATACGAGCGTGTCGGTGTTCAACTGGCTCCCGGAGGGCCGCTGGCTTCGCGGGGTTGAACTGGAAGGCTCGCTGGACTACGTGGCCTCCGGACGGCCCAGAAAGGGCGACCACATTGATGGGTTTCGTTTCCTGGACAACGCGAGCCCGTGGTCGTTCTCGATCGTCTTCGTGCTGCGTATCGCCCCTTCTTGAAGTGGATGGGCCAGACGTTCCAAAGTATCTGCCCGACATGCGCCTCGCTTTGCGAGCGGTTACCGGAATCGTGGCCATTGCTCGATCTTCACCCGCCCCACGAGCGTGAGGCTCCCTTTCCCGTCTGGACGTAAGACGACGGTTTCGCCGTCCGACACGGTGGACCCCCAAGCGGGAAAGGCGCGGGCGAGATTCGGCATGTGGGTGACGATGATCGTGTTTCCGGTTCTTGGCGGCTGGGTGACCCGCGTGCGCAACCACGTGGCCTGGGTTTCCGCCACGCCCTGCATGCTCTGACCGCCATCACCGAGCTCGACCACTCGCGTCGGATTCGCAAGCTGAGCAAACTTTACGGTCTCGAGGGCACGATAGGTCGGACTGGTGAGGACGTCGCCGATCGGAATCTTCAGGCCGCGCAGCGCTTTGCCCATCGCGGTCGCGCCGGTGCGACCGGCGTCACCCAGCTGACGTTCCAGTCCGGTGTTGTCGGCGTTCGCGATGTCCTGGCTCGGCGCCTCACGCGGTGCACTCGCATGCCTCATGACTAGCACGTAGCCGCCTTGCCGCAGCGCCGCAACCAGCGCGTCTGACGACAAGGTTTGCGCGCGTGCAGTAATAGGCATCAGCGCAGTGCCGATGACAAGAATAGGAAGGCTGACAGCCCGGTCACGTGTTGAAAATGTCACGATCCTCCAGTGCCTCGGATCTCGTTTGTGTTAACGGCCTAGGGTGCTGCAGGTTTGGCCGCTCTCGTCCGCACCTCAGAGCCAGGGCGAAGCTCGTCGGTCCCGCGTGCCGCGATTTCATCGCCAGCGCGCAGACCGCCAAACACCTCGGCCAGCGTTCCGGACGTGAGGCCGGTTTTGACATCCACCCACTCCGTCTTGCCCCCGCGAATGCGTACGACAAATGTCCGATCGGTCGTCGTGGCCACGCTGCCGCTCGGCGCGAACAGCGATAGCCCAGAGCGGCGGATCGGCCAACGACCTGACAAAACGTGCCGGGTGCGAGACGACCGTCGTTGATCGCCACATCCAGTTCTTGTCATAACCTCAATTCCCCGGAACTAGGCGGGTCCACGCCCAGGGCGAGCAATAGGGTTGCTGCCGTGTGTCGCAAGTCATGGAAGCGAATCTCCGGAAGATCAGTGCAGCCTTCAAGAGCCGCTTAAAGCTCCTTTGACAAGGATGCCAGGCTCTGAGGGTGATTGGGCCGCCTCGTGAACAAAAAGCCGACACACTATCTGACACACAAACAGACGGTCGCAGGCGGAAACTGGCGGACGCATCAGCCGCGAACGTCAGGCGAGACCAACGGAATAGCGTCGGGGCGGACCCCGGCGGACAGGCACCAGTCGTTCTCTTAATCTGTTGGTTCTCGGTTCGATTCCGAGCGGGCTCACCAAAACCCGCGCCACAGACTTTAGCTCTCGCCCCGCGGGTCGCACGCGGTCAAAAACCGTGCAGATTCGCGGTATGAGCTATCACCTACAAGGGACCGCGGGCCTCCTCGCGTCCGCCAAGCGTGCCCTCGCAAAGCGTGTCGCTCTGCAGAACATTGAGGGACCCGCCGATAGGCTTGGGGGGAGCACCGAAGCGATGGATGGTGAGATCTCGGCGGGTCTTAGACGACGGTACCGGCGGGTTAAGGGTCCGTTTAGCGGCCGTCTCCTGGGGCCAACCAACACACTCATTTTCATTACCGACCTGAACCTCGGCGGAGGGTTCATAAATTTCTTTGAGCAACCACCCCGGGAGTCGACGTTCGTCGTGCGAATCAACCTGCAGGAGGGGCCGATTACCGTCAACGCCGAGACGGTGTCTCAACATGATTCAGGGCACGGGGTTCGCTTTGTCGATGTGGATAGGGACACGGCCGTCCGTCTAGAGCGCACGATTGAGTCACCGCGGTGGCTGAACAACAGCGGTTCGCAGCCGTTTAATTGACCGCGTTTCGAGACAAACGCAAAGTGGCATCGCCGAGCGGGCTCACCACCCTTCCGATCACCAGAACTTCCGATCGATCGGCCTCGCCTGGAGCGCGAGCCGCACTTCAGATCTAATTTCGTACAGCGGAAGCGATTCAACAATCCGCTGCCAGGCAAACGCCCGCCGCTTGCTGCGAACGCCCCGCGCAAGCCCGCGGCGCTCCAACACGCCCAGTGCTTCCGCTTGCCATAGCAGTTGCGCAATCGCCAGGGCGTCGGGAGACGGATTCGGTTGCGCATCGCGCAATACGCGGATGCCCAACTGATCTGCCGTCTCGAACACGCGAACCAGTCCCCACCAGGCGGGCGCCTTCGCGGCGTCGAGCGACTTCTCCGTGGCCACCAGCCAGGCGCGGTCGAGCACCCTGGAATAGACGCGGCGCTGCTTCGGCCATCGCGCAAGTGAGTCAGCCGGACTCTTGATCTCGAACCCGGACAGCTCGTCATTGATCAGTGCGACGTCGACGCGCACGTCGCCCTCGCACAGGCCGAGCTCGTCGAGGATCAGCGTTGGGGTGGATGCGTGGAATTCAGCGAGGTGTCGCTTGAGCAGCGTGCGCACGTCGCGATCGCGCGCCGGGCCTGCAGAGAGCCGTCTGGCCAGCGAGAGCGGCGCACGCGGTGACATGCCGTTGGTTGTTTCGGCACATCACCGCCCCGCCATCAGCTACCAGCGGAACGTCAGTCCGACGGTGCCACGCGTGTAGTTGAAGACGTCCGTCGCGATCGACTGATCGAAGAACGGGTTGTCCTCGATCGGATCCTCGTCGTCCAGCGACTCGAAGCCGCGGACGTAGCGCACGTCGGCGCGCAGTCCGAAGTGCGTGCCGAGGAAAAAATGCGCCCCGCCGCCGACGTTGAAACCAGTGTCGTTGCTGGTGATGTCGTCGAACACGTCGCTATCGCTGCGCAGCTGCGTGCGAATCGTTCCCAGGCCCGCCGTCACGTACGGGTGGAAGCCCATCCCGGTAGAACCGCCAATCGGGAGCGCGATCACCACGTTGCCCATCAGGGTCTGAACGCTCGAATCGAAATCGAACAGGTCAAAGTTGTTGGTGCCACCCGTGAACTGAAAGAAGTTCGGCGCCACGTTGTAGTCAACCTCAACACCGAAAATTCCCTTTGAACGCCACCCGAAGCTGCCGCCGAAGTTCACGCGCTGCTCGAACTCATCGTCGAGGTCGTTGAGGACGAACTGATTGGAGGCGCCGCCGAAGGCCGCACCGATATACGGGGTGAGGTACCAATCCGCCCGAGCCGGTGCCGCCAGGCTGCCGATAAACAGCAACGTAAGTGCGGTTCTCAGCAGCGGTTTGATTGCGTTGTTCATTCGTAGTACTCCCAATTGGAGCATTGCAAATGGGGGGCCACCGACCAGCTGGGAGGATGTATAACCCTAACATGCGCATATGGATGGCTCGGATGGCGGCGACGATCGTTTTTACGATGACAGCGCCGCTCATCGGAGCGGCGCCCGATCTCGCCACCCGCGTCACGCAGCTGACCCGCGCCACAGAGTGGACGCGCCAGGACGCCATCCCCCTTCATTTCAAGACGCATCATCCGCAAGGCCTCGTCAAGATTGGCGACCAGCTGTTCCTGTCGTCGGTGGAAGTGCTCAATCGCGATGCCGGCAAAGGAGTCGGTCACCTATTCCAGTTCGACATCAGCGGGAATCTGATCGCCGAATTGAAGTTGGGCGAAGGCGCGATCTATCACCCCGGCGGTCTTGACTACGATGGACGGTACATTTGGGTGGCCGTCGCCGAATACCGGCCCAATAGCCGATCGATCGTGTATCGCATCGATCCGCGGACCATGACGGCGAGCGAGATGTTTCGATTTGGCGATCATCTCGGCGCGCTGGTGCACGACACCGAGACGCATTCGCTGCATGGCGTCAGTTGGGGCTCACGCGTCTTTTACCGGTGGCCGCTGTCACGCGACGGGCGCGTGAAGACTGCGGCGCAGCCAGTGCGCATCGCCAACCCGTCCCACTACATCGATTACCAGG
>Ga0136611_10001140_pt1 | contig 18280 bp, 14 predicted proteins | sample AntDrymUQ2232306_2_FD_106645 | JGI IMG/M metagenome (GOLD analysis project Ga0136611, IMG submission 106645) | Polar desert sand microbial communities from Dry Valleys, Antarctica - metaG UQ223 (23.06) | ecosystem: Environmental > Terrestrial > Soil > Desert | place: Antarctica: Dry Valley...
AGCCCGCCAAGCCCGCCGCCCAGGCTCCGGCGCCCACCCAGGCTGCGCCCGCCACGACGGCCGGCACCGGCTTCAAGTGGGACCGATTCAAAGGGTCGCAGGTCCGGATGATCTGGACCGACCTCAAGCCGGTGATCGGCGGGCTCGAGCCGCACTTCAAGGAGTTCGAGGAGCTGACCGGCATCAAGCTGGTGTACGAGGGGTACGCGACGGCCCAGATGCGCCAGAAGATGACCATCGAGCTGGTGGCCAAGGAGCCGGGCCTCGACGCCTACGGGATGCAGGTCTCGCAGCAGGGGCGCCAGCACTGGGAGTCCGGCTGGATCGAGCCGCTCGACAAGTACATCGACGACAAGGAGCTGACGCATCCGGAATGGGACCTCGCGGACTTCGGGGCCGGCGCCCAGTCCGCGAACCAGATCCCGAGCGAGGGCGCCACCACCAAGTCGGTCTGTTTGGTGACGGCGCAGTGCCAGGTCATGTACTACCGCGAGGATCTCCTGAAGGAAGCCGGCATCGCGCCGCCGAAGACCCAGCAGGAGCTGATGGACGCGGCCAAGGCCCTCAACAGGCCGGACAAGGGCTACCACGGCATCGTCCTGCGCGGCGGCGGCAAGTGGGCCACCACCCAGATCGGGACGTACCTGTACGGGTTCGGGGGGCGCTGGATCGGCGACGACGGCCGGCTGGCCATCGACACGCCCGAGATGGGGAAGACGCTCGAGTTCTACGGCGGACTGATCCGCGAGTACGGCCCGCCCGGCGTGAGCAACTTCGATGACCGCGCCGTCGCCGCCTCATACCAGCAGGGCCAGGCGGCGATCATGACCGACCTGAACCACTTCCAGCTCGTGTTCAACGACCCGGCCCAGGCGCCCAAGATCGCCGGCCAGGTGCGGGTCACCTACATCCCGCGCGGCCCGGTCGAGGGGCCGGTGCCGGGCGGCCACTTCGTCATGCTGCCGGTCCAGAACGCGGCGATGTCGCCGTACAGCAAGAACAAGGAGGCGACCTGGCTCTGGCTCCAGTGGCTGACCAGCAAGCAGAGCTTCAATCGGCGCCAGCTCGCCGGCAACTCCAGCCCGCGCGTCTCGACCTGGAAGGACAAGGAGTTCCTCGACACGCCGGTGGCGAAGACCAATCCCGATTGGGTCGAGCTCAGCGTGGGCGCGAACCAGTACGGCCGCAACTGGGTCAGCCCGCCGATCCTGGCGGTAGACGAGTTCCGGGACATCATGGCCAAGGCGATCGACGCGGTCGTGCTGGGCCAGGGCTCGCTCGACACGGTGCTCAAGGAAGTCCAGCGGGAGTCGGACGACCTGATGGCGCGGACCGAGCCGGCCGGCAAGCAGCTCGTCGATTGGAGCAAGCTGCGCTAGCGGCGAACCAGTGTTCTGCTACGGAGACGCTTTGGGCTTGTCATCCTGAGCGCAGCGAAGGATCTCCCATCGCTGACCGTCTGACCTGTGAGATCCTTCGCTGCGCTCAGGATGACAGACGGATGGAGGCCCCCATGGCACGTGCCCTCCCCAGAGCCGCTCCCGCCGAGCGGCGCCCGTTCCTCGCGGCGGCCGAGGATTGGATCGACCGCCACCTCTCCATCCTCTTCCCGCTACCGGCCGTCCTCACGATGATCCTGATCGTCGGGGCGCCGGTCCTCTACATCGCCTGGCTCGGGTTCTACGACTGGACGCTGACCAGCGCCCGCCCATCGACGTTCGTTGGGCTGGACAACTACGTCAACCTCCTCACGCGCGACACGCGCTTCCGGAACAGCGTCTGGGTGACGGTGGTGTTCACGGTCATCTCGGTCGCTATCCAGATGGCGCTCGGGCTGGGCGTCGCGCTGCTGCTGAATCGGAACTTTCGCGGCAAGGAAGCCGCGCGGGCCGCGATCATGCTGCCGATGATCGCGGCGCCGGCCGCGATGGCGCTGGTCTGGCGGGTGATGTACAACCCGCAGCTCGGGGTGTTGAACGAGCTGCTGCGCGAGATTGGGCACCCCGGTTTCCTCTGGGTGGCGCACCCAACCACGGCGCTCGCGTCGCTGATCGTGGTCGAGGTGTTGCGCGAGACGCCGATGACGATCATCATCTTGCTGGCCGGCCTCCAGTCGCTGCCGAGCGAGCCGTACGAGGCAGCCAAGATTGACGGCGCCTCGCGCTGGCAGGCCTTCCGGCACATCACCTTGCCGCTGCTCAGGTCGGCGATCATGGTGGCGCTGATCTTCCGAGCAATCTTCACGCTCAAGGTGTTCGACGTGATCTACGTCATCACCGGCGGCGGCCCGAGCTATTCGACGGAGAACTTCACCATCTTCGCGTACTTGCAGTCGTTCACCTACTTCCGGATGGGCTACGGCGCCGCGACGGCTATGCTGTTCTTCTTGATGGTGATGGCGGTGGTGCTGCCGATGATCGCCTGGCGGAGGAAGTCATGGGAGTACTGAGCCCAGCCCGGATGGCTACGCATGTCTCGGCCCGCCCGGCCAGCCGGGCGCTGCGCGCTCGGGTCGAGGATGGCCTGTTCTGGGCCACGCTGCTGCTGGTGCTGGCGATCTTCCTGTTCCCGGTCGTCTACATGGCGATCTCGGCGTTCAAGCCGGGCTCGCTGGCGATGGCGTACCCGTCGGTCTGGACGTTCCAGCCGAGCCTGGAGCACTTCACGCGGGTGCTCGGGCAGCAGCAGCTCGCGTTCCAGCTCTGGAACAGCCTAGTCGTCGCGATCGGCTCGGTCACGCTCGGGCTGGTGCTCGGGCTGCCGGCCGCGTACAGCATCGCCCGCTACCGCCAGAGCCGCCTGGCGACCTGGCTGCTGGTGGTCAGGATGGTGCCGTACTTCGGAGCCTTGATCCCGATGTACGTGATCTTCCGCCAGGTCGGCCTCACCAACACGCTGTTCGGGCTGATTCTGTCGCATCTGGTCATCACGGTGCCGCTCACGACCTGGATCATGATCGGGTTCATCGAGGACGTGCCGCGCGAGCTGGAGGAGGCGGCGCTCATCGACGGGGCGAGCCGGCTCCGCACCTTCTTCTATGTCGCGCTGCCGCTGGTCACGCCCGGCATGGTCGCGGCGGCCGTGCTCAACTTCATCTTCTCCTGGAACAACTTCCAGATGGCGCTGATCCTCGGCGGCAACGAGACGAAGACGGCGCCGGTGGCGGTGCTGCAGTACATCGGCTCCGAGGCGATGGACTGGGGCGGCATGATGGCGGCGGCGACGTTGGTGAGCGTGCCGACGTTCGTGTTCGTCCTGCTGGTCCAGAAGTATCTGGTCCAGGGCCTGACCGCAGGCGGCCTGAAGGGGTAGCCCTGCGCCACGCTGAAGATGACGGGAGCACCATCAACATACCTGTCATCCTGAGCGAAGCGAAGGATCTACGGAGTGTCCCGCGTTGGCCTGTCCGTAGACCCTTCGCAGGCTCAGGATGACATGACAGGATTGCGCATCCAGCATCGACAGCTTGGCGCAGACTAGTGGCTAGCCCCTGCACGATCCTACAGCGACGGCGGATGCCGAATGACGACGAGAGGTGAAGACTCAGTGAAACCGACCAACGTCCTGTTCATCAATTCCGACCAGCACAGCCCGCGCGTGCTGGGCTGCTACGGCAACACGGTCGTCAAGACGCCCAACCTGGACGCCCTGGCCGCGCGCGGGACGCTGTTCCGCAACGCGTACTGCCCCACGCCGATCTGCGTGCCCTCGCGGGCGAGCCTCGCGACGGGCCGCTACGCCCACACGATCGACTCCTGGGACAACGGCACGCCGTACGTCGGCACCGAGGCCCAGAGCTGGGGCCACCGCCTGAGCGAGCAGGGCCACAAGGTCACGACCATCGGCAAGCTCCACTATCGCAAGGTCGGCGACCCGAGCGGCTTCGACGACCAGCGGCTCGCGATGCACGTCCTCGACGGCGTCGGCGACGTGTACGGCTGCCTGCGGGATGCCATGCCGGTCCGCCCGCACAGCCGCCAGCAGATCTACGCGGCCGGTCCCGGCGAGGTCGAGTACACCCGCTACGACCGCGCGACCACCGAGGAGGCGACCCGCTTCCTGACCGACGAAGGGCCGAAGGAAGAGAAGCCCTGGGCCGTGTTCGTCTCGCTGGTGTACCCCCACTTCCCGCTGCGCGTCCCGCAAGAGTACTACGACCTGTATCCACTGGACTCGGTCCCGATGCCGGCCCAGTGGCGTCAGGAGGAGTGGTCCGGCCATCCGTTCCAGGCCTGGCAGCGCGAGAAGCAGGCGCTCGACGAGCCGGTCGATGAGGCGTCGATCCGCAAGGCGATTGCCGCCTACTACGGGATGGTCACCTTCCTGGACGAGAACATCGGTCGCATCCTCCGGGCGCTCGAAGCGTCCGGCCAGGCGGAGAATACTCGGATCATCTACACCACCGACCACGGCGAGCAGCTCGGCGAGCACGGCATGTGGTGGAAGTCGTCGATGCTCGAGGCGTCCGCGGGCATCCCCCTGATCGTGGCCGGCCCGGACGTTCCCCAGGGCAAGGTCTCGAACACCAACGTCAATCTCGTCGATTGCTTTCCGGGGATCGTCGAGGCGGTCGGGGCCGAGCTCGCGCCCGCCGACGCCGATTTGCCGGGCGAGTCGATCTTCAAGCTCGCCCGCGAGGACGATCGCGACCGAGTCAGTTTCAGCGAGTACCACGCCATCCTGTCGCCGAGCGCGGCGTACTTGCTGCGCTCGGGCCGCTACAAGTACATCCGCTACATCGACATGCCGCCGCAGCTCTTCGACATGGTCGAGGATCCGTACGAGACGCGCGACCTCGGCCAGAACCCGGAGTACGCGTCGGTCCGCGAGACGTGCGAGGCCGAGCTTCGGGCCATCTGCGACCCCGAGGCGACCGACGCCCGCGCCAAGGCCGACCAGCAGCGGCGCATCATGGAGAGCGGCGGACCGGCGGCGGTGCTGGCGGCCGGGGTGAAGATCCCGTACACGCCGGCCCCGGACCAGTTCGAGCCGGCGCCCGTCGACGCTCGCGAGCGGGCGAAGGCGGTGCGCGAGGCGCAGCAACGGTAGCGCCCGCGCGCCATCACCGCCGCTCGGGGACGGCGGGCATGGCGCGCGGGCGCCCGGCGCTGGTGTGACCGGCATGGCGTCCTCCGCGGGACCTGCTCGCCAGTCTCGCGCGGGCCTTGGACCTTCGAGTCAATGCGCTCGTTGCGCCCGGCGCCGACCCATTCGCACGAAGCATCGCGCACAGTGGCACACAGCGAGGAGGGGAAGGAGCGAGGCGGATGGTCCCGTGGCTGTCCCGCCGACATCTCGAAGACCACTGCCACGCCCACGGCGCGGCAGTCGGGGCCGCCACCATCGAGGAATACGACGCGAGCGCCAACGCCACGCTGCTCCGCGCCGACGTGATCTTCGGGTACGATGATTCGTGGACTGGCCTGCGCCGCATCGGCAACTACGAGTCGGCGAACGGCCTGTTCACCGCCGTCAACGAGCACGATGAGATCGTCACCCACTTCCGCACCGACGACGAGTACATCCGCGACCTTCTGGGGGATGACGACTGATGCACGCAAGATCCAATGCCCCACTCGCCGTAACCACCCCCGAGGGGGAGCTGCTGGACGACCTCCACAAGCGCCTCGTGCGCTGGCACTACGCCATCGCCGAAAGCGCCGCCCACGTTTCTCCGGAGACGCAGGCGAAGATGATGCGCGAGATGATGGCGGCTCTCAAGGAGATTGGCGAGAACCCGGCCTTCCGCGCGACTCGCGATGCGCGGAAGGCGCGGCGGGGGCGCGCCGCCCCGGTCGATGAGGATCGCGTCGCGCGGCTGCGCGCGCGCGCGGCGGCCGGACTCGACGCGGGGTAGCCGCGACGGGTCGATCTGGCAGTTTCGCCGTCCGCATCACCGTCTGTAGGAGCGATTCGTCATCTTCTTCGCGACCCGTTCATCGACCCGGCGCGTAATCTCCGCGCCCCTGTGATATCGTTATCAGATCCGAGAGACGGAGGGGAAGCTTGGCGAGCTCTTCGGGGGCGCAGGCCGGACCGAGTTTCGGGCCGGCGCAGAAGTGGTGGGGCATCTTGCCCAGGTTCGACCCCGACGCGGGCAACGTCGTCGCCGAGCCGCCGGGCAGCGGCTACGGATTTTGGGCCGGCGCCCCGAGCGCGATCTACGACGCCGAGTCCGGCCGCTTCTACTGCTGCTATCGCGCCCGCTGGCCGCTCGGGGACCGGCGCGGCGGCCTCTGCCGCATCGTCGCCAGTGCCGACCCTGACGCACCGGCCGACGCCTGGGAGGTCGTCTGGGAGGCGACCCGCGAGCAGTTCGGGGCCAACTCGATTGAGCGCTCGGCGCTGATCCGCGACCCGGTCAGCGGCGAGTGGCGGCTGTATGTCTCGTCGGAGACGGCCCAGTCCTACGACCGCAACCCGGCCACCTGGCGCATCGACCTGCTCCAGGCCGCGACGGTCGGCGCGCTCGAGCCGCGCGAGCGCCGGATCGTGATGGACGCGTCGATGTACGGCTTCACCCACGTCAAGGATCCGGTGGTGCAGGTCGTCGGCGGCGAATATGTGGTGCTCACCTCGGTCGCGTGGCGGGACCAGCACCTCGGCCCGGATGCCGATGGCATGGTCCGTTCACGCGGGCGGGGCATGATCGCGTTGCATCGCTCGCCGGACGGCATCGACTTCCCGACCGCCCAGGTGATCGCGGAGCCGGGTCCAGAGGGTTGGGGTGGCATCAACGTCCGGCCGTCCGCGCTTGTCTACTTGGCGCCGACCTGGACGTTGCTCTTTGATGGCGGGGCGGGGCGAGCGGACTCGTACGACGAGCAGACGATGCTGGCAGTGTCGGACGACCTTCGGTCCTGGCGGCGACTGACCCCGCCGCACGCGCCATGGGTTCGGTCGGCGCACGCCAGCGGCTCGGTCCGCTACATCGACGTCGTGCTGGTCGGCGACCGCGCGCATTTCTTCTACGAGTACGCCCGCGCCGATCGCGCCCACGAGCTGCGCCACGCGTCGATGCCGCTGACCCGTTAGCCGCCGCGCTGCCGACCGCCCGATTCCTTGACACGCCCGCGCCGTCAGGCTACCCTCTGGTACCGTTATCAGACGCGCCTCGGTGACGATGCCGATGCCTGGGCTGGTCGCGGCGGCGCGATGCTCGATGGCGCAACACTCGATGGCGAGGCGTGTGACCGATGCTGGGACGCTCGGATGTACCTGCTCTCGCGGCGGCAACCGGCCGTAGCTCCGGCGGCCTCCTCGCCGCCGTGCGCAACGAGCAGGCGCGGTACGGCTATCTCTTCATCCTGCCGACGCTCTTCTATTTCTTTGTCTTCATCGCGTTTCCGCTGCTCTTCTCGTTCTACCTCAGCTTCCATAGCTGGAATCCGTTGTCCGATCAGCGCACGTTCATCGGCCTGGACAACTACGCGGAGCTGCTGCGGTCAGAATCGTTCCTCGGCAGCGTGGTCAATACCCTCACCTTCACCGCCGGCGTCATCGCGCTGACGGTGGTGTTCTCGCTCTTGCTGGCGACCGCCCTCAATCAGGGCCTGCGCGGCACCGGCTTCTTTCGCGGAGTGTTCTACTCGCCGATCGTCACGTCGTTCGTCGCGACCGGCCTGGTCTGGCTCTGGCTCCTGGACCCCGGCTACGGAGCTGTGAACTACGCCATCGGCCTCGTCGGGCTGCCCCGCCCCGGCTGGGCCTCCGATCCGGCCTGGTCGATGCCGACTGTGGTCCTGACGTTCGCCTGGCGGGAGGTCGGCTACTTCACCATCGTCTACCTGGCCGGGTTGCAGGGCATCCCGGAGAGCCTCAAGGAAGCGGCGCGGATCGACGGGGCCACCCCCTGGCAGGTGTTCCGGCGGATCACCTTCCCGCTGCTCATGCCGACCACGCTCTTCGTCATCGTCCTCGGGTTGATCCGGGCGACCCAAATTTCGTTCGGCCTGATCTACGTGATGACCGGCGGCGGGCCGGTCGGGACGACCAACGTGATGGTCCTGTACCTGTACCAGCAGGCGTTCCAGTTCTTCCGGATGGGGTACGCCAGCGCCGTCGCCTACGTGCTGTTCGCGTTCATCTTCGTGGCCACGCTGATCCAGTTCCGCGTTCTCGGGCGGCGGACCGACTTTTGAGCGGAGGACGACGCGTGTCGAAGGACGACGGATCGGAGCGGGCGGCGACATGGGGGCCGTGACGCTGACTCGGAGGCAGCGCCGCATCGCCTGGCAGGCGCTGCTCTACGCGCTCTTGATTGTGGCGTCGCTGGTGGTCCTCCTCCCGTACATCTGGATGGTCTCGACCTCGCTCAAGTCGAGCAACGAGATCTTCACCCCGGTCCCCCAGCTGCTCCCGCGCAACCCGCGCTGGCAGAACTACGCCGACGTGCTCCGCACCTATCAGGTCGGCCAGTGGCTGCTCAACAGCTTCATCGTGTCGTCGATCGAGGCGGTCGGCGTCGTGTTCACCTCGATCCTGGCCGGCTACGCCTTCGGGCGGCTGCGCTTCTGGGGCCGTGACGCGATCTTCTTCATCTATCTCGGCGCGATGATGGTGCCGGCCCAGGTGACGGTGATCCCCACCTTCCTCATCGTGCGCTGGCTGGGCTGGATCGACACCTACGAGGGGCTGATCGTCCCGAAGCTCTGCGCGTTCTTCGGGGTGTTCCTGATGCGCCAGTTCTTCCTGAATTTCCCCTCCGAGCTCGAGGACGCGGCCTTCATCGACGGCAGCAGCCGCTGGCGGGCGCTCTGGCAGATCGTCCTGCCGCTGACCACGCCGGCGCTCGCGGCGCTGGCGATCTTCTCGTTCACCGCGGCCTGGAACGACTTCCTCTGGCCGCTGGTCGTCGTCAACTCCGAGGAGATGAAGACGATCCAGCTCGGCCTCGCGTCGATGAAGGGTGAGCTGAGCGACTGGAGCCTGATCATGGCCGGCGCGACCCTGTCGGCCGTGCCGCTGACCGTGCTGTACCTCCTCCTCCAGCAGTACTTTGTGCGTGGCGTGGTGACGACGGGCCTCAAGGGGTGACGGCCTCAAGGTTAGGGGCGGGAATAGGAGCATCGACATGGCCGAGGGTACGATCTCGCGACGGTTCGATCGTCGGATTTTCCTGGCGGCGAGTGGCGGGGCGCTCGCCGCGCTCATGGCGGCTGGCTGCCAGCAGCAGGCTCCGACCGGCGAGGCGTCCAAGCCGGCCGCGGGGGCGCCCAAGGCGGCGGACGGGAAGCCGGCTGCCGAGCAGAAGGCGCCCGCGCAGGCAGCCGGCAAGGCGGCGACGCTCCAGATGTGGTTCGACATACCGGGTCCACAGGTCGAGCACGTCAAGAAGGTCAATGAGAAGTTCTCCGCCGAGAACCCCGGCATCGAGGTGCGGACCACGGTCGTGTCGATTGCCGAGATGTCCACCAAGCTCGCGACCGCCGTGGCCGGCGGTGCCCCGCCGGACCTCGCCTACCTCGGCGGGCCGACGCTGGTCACGAATCTCATGGCGGCCGGCAAGGTCGAGTCGCTGACGAAATACCAGAAGGACATCGCGACGCTCGACTGGCTCGACCCGATCAAGAAGCTGCTCGCGCGCGGCGACGACTTCTACGCCATGCCGGTCAATTCCGGCGTGCTCGGCCTGTACTACAACGCCGACTTGTACACCGCCGCCGGGCTCGCTCCGGACAAGCCGCCGACGACCTGGGACGAGCTGATCAAGAACGCGAAGGCCATCGCCAATGCCGACCAGCAGGTGTGGGGCCATTACATCGGCACCAAGCCGATCGCGTGGAGCGCGGATCAGGTCTGGATCGCGTATCTCTGGCAGGCCGGCGGCGCCTGGCTGTCGCCCGACGAGAAGCAGGCCGCCTTCAATTCGGAGGCGGGGGTCGAGGCGCTGAAGTTCTACGTCGATCTCGTCCACGAGCATAAGGTCACGCCGCTCAAGGCGATCGACAACATCGTGAGCGGCAACGACTTCGAGACCGGCAAGATCGGGCACATGCAGCTCTACCCGATCTGGGTCCTCCGCGCGGAGGCGATGTCGTTCTCGGTCAGGACCGCGCCGATGCCGAAGCACAAGACGAGCGCGGCGCCGCTCGGCATGGGCACGATCCCGATCTTCACCGACAGCAAGAACAAGGACGCGGCCTGGGCCTACCTGAGCTGGCTGATGAAGCCGGAGAACGCGGTCTTCTGGGTGTCCGGCCTGGGCAACTTGCCGACCCGGCCGTCGATCCGCGACACGCAGGCCTGGAAGGACCACGTCGTCGCGCATCCGCTGATGCAGCCGTTCATCGACGCGCAGCCCCAGGCGCAGTTGGCCTACTTCGGCAAGGGCGCCCAGGAAGTCTCGACCGAGGTGGGTCAGGCGATCGAGAGCGCGGTCTTCCAGCGGAAGAGCCCGAAGCAAGCACTCGACGACGCGGCGAAGGCCGCCGACGCGATCCTCGCCCGCTAGGCGAGCCGGCACCGAGTTCACGGATCGCTCGCGCGGACCGGTCCCCGAAGCCGACCAACGGAGGTACTTGATGATGACAACGCTCAGCAGACGTCGTTTCCTGCATGCCACGGCTAGTGTAGTGGGGCTTGGGTTGGCCACGGCCTGCGCCCCGATCTCGCCGGCGTCCCCCACGGCGGCGCCGGCCGCCAAGGCGCCGGCCGGTGCTGCGCCGACAACCGCGCCGGCCGCGACCAGCAAGCCGATCGCGCCCGTCGCGGCCCTGGCCGCCACCACCGCGCCGGCGACGCAGGCTGCTGCCCCAGCGGCTGGCACCCCAGCGGTTGCCGCGCCCACGGCTGTCGTCGCGGCACCCACGGCCCAGCCCGCCGCCAAGCCGGCCGCGAAGCGCGGCGGCACGCTCACCTTCGCTCGCACGTCGGAGATCCAGAACTTCAACCCGACCTACATCAATCCGGGCCACTATCCCTTCCTCCGAGCGCTCTACAACACGCCAGTCCGCTACGACCAGAACGTCAACCCGGTCCCTGACCTGGCCGAATCGTTCGAGCTGAGCAAGGACGGGCTGTCCCTCAAGCTCGTGATGCGCAAGGGCGTCCAGTTCCATTCCGGCCGCGAGCTGACCGCCGAGGACGTGACCTTCACACTGGACTGGTTCAAGGAGCCGAAGAATGGCTCGCCGATCCGCGCGGCGGTCGGCCTGGTGAAGAAGGTCGAGACGCCGGACACGCACACCGTCATCCTCGGCTTCGACGCGCCCAACCCCGGCGTGTTCGACATGCTCGACTTGCTCTTCATCGTCGATAAGACGACGGTCGATCAGTTCGCGAACACCGGCGGCGGGACCGGCCCGTTCAAGCTGGCCGAGTACCGCCCGGGCGACATCGCGCGCTTCGTCCGCAATCCGAGCTACTTCGAGTCGGGGAAGCCGTACCTCGACGAGTTCATCCTCAAGCAGGTGCCGGACGCCCAGGCGATGGCGATCCAGCTCGAGAGCGGCGCCACCGACGTTATCTGGATCCCGAACTACAACGACCTCGTCCGACTGGGCCAGGACTCGAAATTCCAGACCTCGCCGGGCGCGCCGGGCGCCTTCTTCTGGGACATCGCCGTCAACACGTCGGTGCCGAATCTTTCGGACAAGCGAGTCCGCCAGGCCATCAGCTACGCGGTCGATCGCGAGCGCTTCGCGAAGACGATCATGCTGGGCCTGGTCGAACCGACCAGCCTGAATGTCCCGAGAACGTCCTGGGCGTACTTCGCGGACCTCGAAGGGCGGCACGCGCGCAACGTCGATAAGGCCAAGCAGCTCATGGCCGAGGCCGGTCACTCGGCCGGCTTCGAGGCCGTCCTGCTGACCAGCTCTAAGCGAGCCGCCGGCATGGGTGAGCTGGCCCAGATCGTCCAGAACGACCTCGCCCAGATCGGCATCAAGGCCAGGATCGAGGACGTGGAGGTAGCGGTCTACGAGCCGCGCAACCAGGAATCGCGCTTCGACCTGTCCATGCACAGCTACGGCCGGGCGAACAAGGATCCGGGCACGCTCTACACCGGCGCCATCGCCTGGTTCCCCAAGGGGAGTTGGACCAAGATCGACGACCCGGCCTACGCCGAGATGATCGTCAAGGCGGGGAGCGTGGTGGACCGCGAGGCGCGCAAGGTCGAGTACCGCAAGATTTCGGAGCACGTGCTGGACCAGTGCTTCACGATCCCGATCTGCGAGCAGCCGCGCGCGTTTGCCTGGAACACGCGCGTCAAGGACTTCGCCGTCACGCTCGACAACATCCCGATCGTCTCCGACGTCTGGATGGACGGCTGAGGCGGCGAAGGGTGCGATGGGGCGTCGCACGAGGTGACGGGGGCATCATCATCGGGTCTGCGTCCTGACGTACTGCCGTCAACCATCCTGTCATCCTGAGGGAGCGCCGTCACTATTCCTGTCATCCTGAGCGAAGCGAAGGATCTACGGACTGTCCCGAGCCAGGCTGTCCGCAGATCCTTCAGTCGCTGACGCTCCCTCACGATGACAGGTGTGGTGACGGCGTTCCCGTCACCTTCTCTAGGCGGCGAACCCGTACTCCGCCATCATGGACTTGAAGGTTGTCATCCCTCGCTGCGCTTCGGGATGACTGACCTGTTGATGATGCTTCCGTCACATTCTTTGTGGCGCCATGCTAGCCGGACTTCGTCCCATCGGCGCGGACGGGCACGCCGGTGACGGCTTCGAGCACCTTGACCGTGGCGCTCTGGTCTTCGTCGCCGAAACCGGCGCCCATGGCTAGCGTGTAGAGGTTCAGCGACGCCGCGCCGATCATCGACGGCACGCCCAGCTCGGCGGCGAGCCCGGCTGCCAGGACGAGATCCTTCCGGGCGAGCGAGAGCTTGAACGTCGGCGCGAACGCGCCCGCGAGGACGTGGTTGACGATGCCGTTCCGCAGATGGGCGCTGTCGGCGGCCGTGTTCGACATCACGTCGTACATTGTCCCGGGATCGAGCCCGGCCTTGGCGCCGATGGCCATGGCCTCGCAGACGAGGGCGCTGATCGTCGTCGAGACGAGGTTGTTCACGAGCTTGGTCGTCACGCCCATGCCGAGCGGGCCGCAGTAGAAGCGCTTCGAGCCGAGCGTGTCGAGGATGTCCGCAACGCGCTCCACGACCGCCGGATCGCCGCCCACCATCAGCGTCAGGTCGCCCTTGGCGGCGGCCGGCGGCCCCTTGCCGACCGGCACGTCGAGCATGTCCACGCCCTTCGCGGCCAGCGCGGCGCCGATGCGGCGGGTCGTGGTCGGCTCGATGCTGCTCATGTCGATGTAGACCGTGCCGGACCGGGCGCCGTGGATGATGCCGTCCTCGCCGAGGGCGACCGCCTCGACGATCGCCGGGTTCGCGAGGCTGCTGATGACGATGTCCGAGCGCGCCGCGACGTCCTTCGGCGATGCTCCTCGCTCGGCGCCGAACTCCATGACGGCCTCGACCGCCGCCTCGTTCAGATCGTAGACGGTGACCCGCCAGCCCTGCTTCACGAGATGGGTCGCCATCCCGCCGCCCATCATCCCGAGGCCGACATAGCCCAGCGACCGCGTCTGGTCTGCCATGAATGATCCTTCCTGCTGTGGTGTCCGGCTGTCGTGTCCGATTCGGGCCTCCTGGGGCGACGATCTCAAGACCGCCCGGCGTGTCGAGCGGGCGCGGGTCGCGGGGCGATGGCGGGCGCGCCGTCACAGCCGTTGACGGTGCGGGTTCCCCACGATCAGCTCGCCGTTCAGGCCCATGCCCTCGAACGCCGCGACGAAGACGACGAGATCGCCGGTGTCGTCGGGGCGCTGCCAGCGTCCGGTCGGCCAGCCATCGAGCTTCGCGCGCGCCGATGGCCCGCCGGGATCGCCGGGCGGGTCGCCGGCGTGCCGGTGCAGCCGACCCTGCATCCCCTCCCAGACGTTGCCGGGGTAGAGTGCCGTCACGCTGATAAGGTCCGGCGCAACGACGGCGGCGGCGGTGCGCGTCAGGTGGTTGACCGCCGCCTTGCTCGCGCCGTACGCGGCCTCCAACGGGTTCGGGTTGTCGGCCGCCGGCGAGCTGACGTTGACGATCTTGCCGCGACAGCCGGTGCGCGGGTTGACGCCTTGTCCAGTCATCTGGCGCGTGGCGGCTTGCAGGCCGGCCAGGACGCCGCCGACGTTGACCTGGAGCACGCGCGCCAGATCGGCCGCGCGCGTCTCCATCAGCGGGGCGAGGTGCATGACGGCCGCGTTGTTGACCATCACGTCAAGCCGCCCGAAGCGCTCGACGGTCGCCGCGACGAGGCGATCGACCTCCTCGGGCTGCCCGACGTCGGCCGCCAGGGGCACGGAGACACCGCCGTGCGCGGCGAGCTCGTCGGCGACCGCCCGTGCCCGCGCGGCGTCGCGGCTGACGGCCACGACCTGCGCGCCCGACTGCACCAGGCGTCGCACAATGCCCATCCCGACGCCGCCCGTGGCGCCGGTGACGATCGCGACGGCCCCGCACAGCCGCTGCGCGCGGCCGGCCGCGACATCGGCCTCTAGCGTCATGCGTCCCCCTTAACGCTCGCGCCCGAGTCACATTAATTCACGCGCGCTTGACAATGGCCGCGCACCGCGCACCGCGCCGCCGAGCACCGGCGGCGGCGAGGCGCGCTCGACTTACCCGTCCAGCCAGGTGCCGCGCATCGACATGTTGGCCTCGCCGTCGCTCGAGAATCCCTGCACCCGGCTCCGCATCACGTAGAATTCGGGGCTCGGCGCGAGCGGGATGACGAACGACTCGTCCTGGATGTACTCGACCAGCTTCTTGTACTTCGGCTTGCGCTCGTTCACGTCGTAGCTGGACTCGGCATCCTCCATCAGGCGGCGGTACTCCGGCGCGTCGAACTTGGTCATGCCGGTCCCGGCGTGCCAGGCCGCGGCGCCGCGGAACATCGTGCTCGGATCCAGGTTGGCGCGCCCGTACGAGTGGGTTGCCATCTGGAAGTCGCCGCCGAGATGGCGGGGGTCGTACACGGCCGGCTCGACGTCCTCGATGCGGACGCGGACGCCGATCTTTTCGAGGTCGGCGGCGACGATCTGGGCGAGCTGCGCCAGCTCCTTCGCCCGCGCGGTCGCCGTCATGCAGACGACGTCGAGCCCGTTGGGGTAGCCGGCCTGGGCGACCAGCTCCTTTGCCTTGTCGAGGTTGAAGGTGTACGCCTTGTCCAGCTCCGGGAAGTGCGCCCACGAGTGGGCCGGGAACGGCTGCGAGCTCGGCACGGACAGGCCGGCCAGGACCGTGCGGACGAACCGCTCTCGGTCAACCGCCCAGTTGATGGCCTGGCGCAGCAGCTTGTTGTCGAACGGCGGCTTCTGCGACTGGAGCAGGAGGTCGTACATGACCCGAACGGGCGTCTGGAACAGCTTAATGTTCGGGTTGGACTTCAGGCGGGCGACCTCTTGCGTGGGCAGGCGCGCAACGATATCGACGGCGCCCGCTTCGAGACTGGCCGCCATCGCGGCGGCGTCGCCGAAGCTCCTGACCTCGATCTCGTCGAGGTGCGGCAGGTCCTTGGTCCAGAAGGTCGGGTTCTTCTTCAGCAGCGAGCGCTCACCCGGCTGCCATTCGGCCCAGGTGAACGGCCCGGTGCCGATTAGCCGCTTCTTCCAATCCGAGTCGTCGATGACGTTCTTATCGACCACGAACTGGCGCGCGAGCAGATCGAAGGCGCCGGGGAACGGGCTGTCGAAGCGCCAGACGGCGGTGCCTTTGTCCGGCGCCTCGGTCTGGGTGACCAGTGCCGCCTGCGGGCGGAACAGCGCGCCGACCTTCGGATCCTTGGCCCGCTCGACCGAGAAGTTGAGGTCGTCGGCGGTCAGCTCCTTGCCGTTGGAGAACGTGACGCCGGGCCGGAGCTTGATCGTGAGGGATTTGCCGTCCTGGCCGAGCTGCCAGGATTCGGCCAGGCTCGGGAGGGACTTGATCTCGTTGTCGTAGCGGATCGGCGTGTCCCACATCTGTTCGAGGAAGGGGAACGTCGTCGGCTGCTGGACGAACGGCTCGAAGTTGTTGTTGTCGCCGACCTGGCCGACGACGAGCTTGCCGCCCTTCTTCGGGGCGCCGGCGGCGGCCGGTTTGGCGGCCTCGGTCGGCTTGGCAGCTTCGGTGGGTTTGGCGGCCTCGGCCGGCTTCGCGACGGCAGGCGCCTGCGTCGCGGCCGGCGCGGCGCCGCCGCTCTCGCCGGGCTTGATTGCCGCCGCGACCGGCTGCGTCGCGGCGGGCGCCGCCGGCTTGGCCGCCTCGGCCGGCTTGGCGGGCTCCGCCGGCTTGGCCGGGGCCGGGGGCGCGCCCGGGCCGCAAGCCGCGAGCAGCGTGGCCGCCACCCCGCCCAGCGAGAGCTTGATGACCGCGCGGCGGGACAGACGTCGGCGTCCTGACTGGTCCATGGGAACCCTCCTCATCTTAAGCTACGTTGATGCGCCGCGGATCGAGCGCCTGCCGGAGCGCGTCCGACAGGTAGTTCAGCCCGACGAGGAGCGCCGCGAGCGCCAAGCCGGGGAAGATCCCGAACCACGGCGCCTGGCGCAGATACGCCCGACTGTCGTTGAGCATGCTGCCCCAGGACGGGTCCGGCGCCTGTTGGCCGAGCCCGATGAATGAGAGCGCCGCTTCGAGCAGTACGGCGAAGCCCATCGAGAGGCTCAACTGGACCAGGATCGGTGCGAGGCAGTTCGGGAACAGGTGTGCGGCGATAACCCGTGCGTCGCGCGCCCCGACGCAGCGGGAGGCCAGGACGTACTCGCGCTCGCGCTCGCGCAGGACGCAGGCGCGGGTCAGGCGCGAGAACTCCGGGATGTTGACGATCGCCAGGGCGAGGGCGGCGTTGATCGCGCCGGGGCCCAGCACGGTGACGACGGCGATCCCCGTCAGGATGCCAGGAAAGGCGAGCAGCGCGTCCCACAGGCGCATGATGACCGCGTCGGTCCAGCCGCCGAAGTAGCCGGCCGCCAGCCCGGTCGGGATGCCGACGCCGGCGCCGATCGTGACGGCGACGATGCCGACCAGCAGCGACACCCGCGACCCCCAGATGATGCGGCTGAGGATGTCGCGGCCGAGCTCGTCGGTGCCGAGCAGGAACCGCGAGCTGGGGGGCTCGAGCTCGGCGAGGTCATGCTGCACGTTGGGGTGGTATGGCGCGATGAACGGCGCCAGGGCTGCGATCACCACGAGCACGAGCATGATGCCGAGCCCGAACGCCCCCATCGGGTTGCGGACGGTGCGCATCAGCGACAGGCCGAGCGGGTTCCTCGGCCGGCGCCAGCTGGATGGGAGCGGGCGCGCGACGGCGGTTGCCTTCGTTGCGGCGGGCGCGTCGGCCATCAGCGTCCCACCCCGCGCGAGAGCCTGATCCGTGGATCGAGCAGCCCGTAGGCCATGTCGGTGAGCAGGTTGACGACCACGAACGACAGCACCAGCAGCAGAAGGACGCCCTGGACGGTCGAATAGTCGCGATTGCCGATGCTCTGGAGGACGAGCCGGCCGACGCCCGGCCAGGCGAACACGGACTCGACGACGATCGCGCCGCCCAGCAGCCGCCCGAACTGGATGCCGAGCACGGTCGCGATCGGCACGAGCGCGTTGCGCAGGACATGGCGCCGGATGACGACCCATTCCCGCAGGCCCTTGGCCCGGGCGGTGCGGATGAAATCCTCGTGCATCACTTCGAGCATCGACGACTTCACGAACCGGGACAGCACGGCCGACTGGTTGAGCGCCAGCGTGATCGCCGGCAACAGCAGGAACTTCCAGGCGGTACCGGGCTCGCGGGCGAAGTCGCCGCGTCCGCTGGGCGGCAGCCAGCCCAGGAATAAGCCGAACAGCAGGATCATCAGGATGCCGAGCCAGAAGTTCGGGATGGCGATGGCGAATGCGTTGAACGACGAGATGACCCAGTCGGCGGCCGATCGGTCGCGGACGGCCGCGATGATGCCGGTCGGGATCGAGACCACGAGGGCCAGGAGCAGCCCGGCGAACGTCAGCTCGAGCGTGGCGGGGATGCGCTGGCCGATTTGCTCGGCGACCGACAGTTTGTTGGTGTAGGAGCGTCCCAGGTCGCCTTGCAAGACCCGCCCGAGCCACAGGCCGTACTGCACGGGCAGCGGCTGGTCGAGGCCAAGCTCCGTGCGGATCGCCGCGATCGTGTCGGGGCGGGCATCGGACCCGGCGATCGCGATCGCCGGGTCGCCGGGTACGAGGTGCAGGATGAGAAAGACGCCGATTGTGGAGAGGAAGACGACCGGGATCGCCTGGACCAGCCGACTGAGCGTAAAGGCGAGCATC
>Ga0136611_10001141_pt1 | contig 18280 bp, 13 predicted proteins | sample AntDrymUQ2232306_2_FD_106645 | JGI IMG/M metagenome (GOLD analysis project Ga0136611, IMG submission 106645) | Polar desert sand microbial communities from Dry Valleys, Antarctica - metaG UQ223 (23.06) | ecosystem: Environmental > Terrestrial > Soil > Desert | place: Antarctica: Dry Valley...
CGTCGAGGGGGGCGAGCGGCTCGTCCAGCAGCCACAGAGTGCGGGGGGCGGTCAGCAGGCTAGCCAGGGCGAGGCGGCGGCGCTGGCCGACGGACAGGCGGCGCACGTCGAGGTCGGCCGCGGCGGCGAGGCCGACGGTCTCCAGCGCGGCGTCGGCGGCGGCGGCCTCCGCGCCGGCCCAGGCGGCCCAGAAGCGGAGTTCGTCGCGGGCTCCGCGGCCGGTCTTCAGGCCGTCCTGCCAGCCGACCCAGTGCAGGCGGGCGCGGGCGTCCTCGGATTCGAGCGGCGCGTCGCCGTCGTGGAAGGCGATCATGCCGGCGTCAGGCCGGATCAGACCGGCGATGGCGCGCAGCAGGGTGGTCTTGCCGGCGCCGTTGGGGCCGACCAGGGCGGCGGCTTCACCCGGGCGAAGCGTGAAGGAAAGGTCGCGGACCAGGGTGCGCTCGCCGCGTGAGACGGACAGGGCGTCGACGGTCAGCCGCACCCGCGCGCCCTCGCATGGACGCTCGCGACCTCACGGGCTAAGACGCCCTCCGCCGGCGGGCGCTTGCGCCGCGCGGGTCCGGAGGCTGTGGCTGCGGGCCCCCTGCGCGCGTGTTTCGCGTTCCGTGACGGTTCGACGCTCACGCCTGCAAGGTTTCCCCATGTCCCAAGACAGCTTCAACGCCCGCCGCGACCTGACGGCGGGCGGCCAGACCTACGCCTATTACAGCCTGAAGGCGGCGGAGGAAGCGGGACTGAAAGGCGTGTCGCGGCTGCCGCGGTCGATGAAGGTGCTGCTGGAGAACCTGCTGCGCAACGAGGACGGGGCGGCGGTGGACGAAAGCGACATCCGCGCGGTGGCGGCCTCCGCCGACGGCTGGAAAGAGCACGAGATCGCCTTCCGCCCGGCGCGGGTGCTGATGCAGGACTTCACCGGCGTGCCGGCGGTGGTCGACCTTGCGGCCATGCGCGACGCCATGGCGGCGCTGGGCGCCGACCCGGCCAAGATCAATCCGCTGAACCCGGTGGACCTGGTCATCGACCACTCGGTGATGGTCGACCATTTCGGCGGGCCGGACAGCTTCCAGGCCAACGTCGACCGCGAATACGAGCGCAATCTGGAGCGCTACACCTTCCTGCGCTGGGGTTCGCAGGCGTTCGACGGCTTCCGCGTGGTGCCGCCGGGCACCGGCATCTGCCACCAGGTGAACCTGGAATACCTGGCGCAGACGGTGTGGACCGCCGAGGTCGACGGCGCGACCCTAGCCTATCCTGACACGGTGGTGGGCACCGACAGCCACACCACCATGGTCAACGGCCTCTCGGTGCTGGGCTGGGGCGTGGGCGGCATCGAGGCCGAAGCGGCCATGCTCGGCCAGCCGATCCCGATGCTGATCCCGGAGGTGGTGGGCTTCCGCCTGACCGGCAAGATGCCGGAGGGGTCCACCGCCACCGATCTGGTGCTGACCGTCACCCAGATGCTGCGCAAGGCCGGCGTGGTCGGCAAGTTCGTGGAGTTCTACGGCCCGGGCGTGGTCAAACTGACCATCGAGGATCAGGCGACCATCGCCAACATGGCCCCGGAATACGGCGCCACCTGCGGCTTCTTCCCGGTGACGCAGTCGACGCTGGACTATCTGACGGCCACCGGCCGCACGCCCGAGCGAGTGGCCCTGGTGGAGGTCTACGCCAAGGAACAGGGGCTGTGGAGCGACCCAGACCAGCCGGCGCCGACCTTTGGCCAGACGCTGGAGCTGGACCTGGGTTCGGTGGTGCCGTCGCTGGCCGGGCCCAAGCGGCCGCAGGACCGGGTGGCGCTGAGCGAGGCCGCCGAGCGGTTCAAGACGGCGCTGGTCGAGGACTTCGGCAAGGCGGGCAAGGAATCCGAACAGGTCGAGGTCGAGGGCGGCGCCTACGCCCTGAGCCACGGCCACGTGGTGATCGCGGCCATCACCAGCTGCACCAACACCTCGAACCCCTCGGTGCTGATCGCCGCCGGCCTGGTCGCCCGCAAGGCGCGCGAACGCGGGCTGACGGTGAAGCCGTGGGTGAAGACCTCGCTGGCGCCCGGTTCGCAGGTGGTCACCGACTATCTGACCGCCGCGGGCCTGCAGGCCGACCTGGACGCGCTGGGCTTCAACCTAGTGGGCTACGGCTGCACCACCTGCATCGGCAACTCCGGCCCGCTGCCTGACGAGGTCAGCAAGGCGGTCAACGACGGCGACCTGGTGGCGGTTTCGGTGCTGTCGGGCAACCGCAACTTCGAGGGCCGGGTGAACCCCGACGTGCGGGCGAACTACCTGGCCTCGCCGCCGCTGGTGGTGGCATATGCGCTGGCCGGCGACATGCGGATCGACATCGCCGCCGAGCCGCTGGGGACGGGATCGGACGGGCGCCCGGTCTATCTGCGCGACGTCTGGCCGACCACCGCGGAGATCGCCGAGATCCAAACGGCGGTGGTGACCGGCGAGCTGTTCCGCCGCCGCTACGCCGACGTGTTCGCCGGCGACGAACGCTGGCAGGGCATCGCGGTGGAAGGCGGCCAAACCTACGGCTGGGACGCCGCCTCCACCTACGTGCAGAACCCGCCCTACTTCGACGGCATGACGCTGGAGCCGCCGAAGTCCGCGGGCGACATCGTCGAGGCGCGGGTGCTGGCCATCTTCGGCGACAGCATCACCACCGACCACATCTCGCCGGCCGGCTCGATAAAGGCGTCGAGCCCGGCGGGCAAATACCTGGTCGAGCACGGCGTGGAGCCGCGGGAGTTCAACTCCTACGGGGCGCGGCGCGGCAACCATGAGGTGATGATGCGCGGCACCTTCGCCAACATCCGCATCCGCAACCGGATCACGCCGGAGATCGAGGGCGGGGTCACCCGGCACTTCCCCTCCGGCGAGACGCTGGCGATCTACGACGCGGCCATGCGCTACCAAGCGGAGGGGCGCTCCACGGTGGTGTTCGCCGGCAAGGAATACGGCACCGGCTCGTCGCGCGACTGGGCGGCCAAGGGGACCCGGCTGCTGGGCGTCAGGGCGGTGATCGCCGAGAGCTACGAGCGCATCCACCGGTCGAATCTGGTGGGGATGGGCGTGCTGCCGCTGAAGTTCAAGGAAGAGGGCTGGTCGCGGCTGAACCTGACCGGCGAGGAGATCGTCACCATCCGCGGTCTGGAGCGGATCGCGCCGCGCAAGGAACTGTGGGTGGAACTCTACCGGCCGTCCGACGGGCGGGTGGCGCGGTTCCCGGTGATCTGCCGGATCGATACCGAGACCGAGCTGGAATACTTCCGGCACGGCGGGGTGATGCCCTACGTGCTGCGCAACCTGGCGCGGGTCGCCCCGCCGCCGGCCGCCGCCGCCGAGCCGGAGGCGGTGCAGCAGGTCGAGGCCTCGGGCGAGCCGTACGGGGCCGAGACGGTCGATCCGGGTCCGCCGGAGGTGACGCCGGGCGAACCGCTCGGCGGGAACGGCGCGGCCACGGAGTTCGAGCCGATGGAGACGCCGGCCGACACGCCCGAGCCGGAGATCGACGAAACGCCGCCGTCCGACGTAGAGCCCGCCACGGCCGAGACGGAGGCCGACGCTCCGCCGACATAGCGGGCGGCGCAGATGAAAGCGCCCCGCGGCGTGAAGCCGCGGGGCGCTTTCATTGTCGGTCGACCCGGAGACCTGACGAGCCCGGGGGGCTGGGGGGGCTGTTCAGGGTCCGAACCCGCCTGCCGTCCCGATCGACCGACGCTGGTCTTATCGAAGCCGCACAGGGCGCGCGCGGGGCCGAAACGAGGCCATTTCGTGTTGCGGGCGAGCCACGCCCAGCAGCTTGGAACGGCGCGCGACGCATCCTAGCTTTAGGGTCATGCAGACGGACGTGTTCGCTCCCGGATCGGGGCGGGAGACGGTATTCTTCGAGCGGCGTGAGCTGGACCAGATCCTGCGCCTTTACGGCTTCATGGTCGCCGCCGGCGAGTGGCGCGACTACGCCATCGACACCTCGGCCGAGCACGTGGCCTTCGCCGTGTTCCGCCGCACCGCGGAATCACCGCTGTACCGCATCGAGAAGCGCCCCGCGCTCGCCCGCAAGCAGGGCGCCTGGGCGGTCACCGGACCGGGCGGCCACGTGCTGAAGCGCGCGCACGAGCTGACGGCGGTGCTGCGCGTGTTCGACCGGAAGCGGCTTCGATCGGTCGACTGAGAGAGGAAGGGACTACGCCGTGCCCGCCGTTTCGGCGCCCCGCAGGGTGTTCTGGCGCTGGACGGCGCGGGCGATCAGGGCGTCCCAGTTCAACAGGCTCATCAGGTGGGCGTATATCTGCTGCAGGGCGCCGTTGTCGCGCAGTTGCGTCAACGCCTCGCCGGACAGAGCCCGCAGCTTCTCCTCGGAGACGCCAAAGTAGTCGGCCATCTGCACCGACGCGCCGGTGGTGCCGTCGGGGTTGCGCGGGGTGAAATTGGCGGTCTTCAGCTCGAACAGGTCGTGGGTGGTCAAGAGCTGGACGAAGGCCTCGGTGCGCTGGCGCTCAGTTTCGAAGTTTTCGCAGAAAGTGACGGCGTTCTTGGTGAACTCGCTGATCTCGCCGTTCTCGAAGAAGGGGGCCTCGGGGTCGTCGCTGACCACCTCGGCGTCGCGGTCGATGCAAACCACCAGCTGGTCGCTGCCCTGCCCCTGGGCCAGCACGAACGGCCAGCGACGAACGAAGGCCGGAACGTAGGTGTCCACCGGCACGTGGCCCTCGGAGTCGACGAACAGGTTCTCGCCGGCGGCCAAGCCCATCACGGCGGCCGGCATCTTGTTGTCGCCCATGAAGATCACCGGCGTGTTCAGCCCGGCCAACTGGAATTCGGCCACGGTCAGCGGCACGAAGTGACTGCCCGCCATGAAGGAGAAGGGCTTGTCGAGCGCCTTGATGCCGAGCTTGCCGTGCTGCTCGATGTTGAGCGGCTCGGGCCGCTTGTACATCGGCACGTTGCCGGTGATGGGGCCGGCATGCATGGGGGAGGTGTCGGTCATGGGAGGAACGCTCGGCGCAAAGTCGGGGAGGCGCGTCTGTAGCCGTTCGAGGGGGCACGCGGCAAATGCGACGGACGCGGCTCAGAAGCTGACGGCGACGCCGGCGCGGATGGAGCGGCCCGGCAGCGGGGCTATGTTCTTCAGGAACGAGGCGTGCTCTCGCGCCTCCTCGTCGGTGAGGTTGCGGCCGTCCAGATAGAGGCGGACGCGCGGGTCCTGGGTCAGCCGGTAGGAGACGAAGGCGCCGACCAGGGTGTAGCCGTCGGTAGGGAGTTCGAACGCCGCGACGCTGTCCTGCTCGCCCACTCGGCGCAGTTCGGCGCGGGCCTCCCAGCGGTCGTCGGCGTAGACGGCGCGGGCGGTCGCCGAGAATGGCGGGATGCGGGCGACGTCGGCGGTGTCGGTCCGGCCGCGGACCACGTCCACCGCCCCCTCCAGCGTCACGCGGCGGGAGCCGTCGCGCCCCACGTCCCAGGCACCCTCGATCTCGGCGCCGACGAAATCGGCGTCGGTGGCGAAATACCGGAACACCGGCAGGCCGTCCGCGAGCTCGCCGGTGGGGGCCTGTTCGATGAAGTCGCCGTAGCGGGCCACGTAGAGGTGGGCCTCGCCGCGGAGGCGGTCGCCCCGGTATCGCGCCGTGCCCTCCAGCGAGATCACGCTCTCCGAGCCCAGCGTCGGGTCGCCGACCTCGAAGGAGCCGGTGGCCGGGTGCGGACCGTCGGCGAACAGCTCGAACTCGGTGGGCGCGCGGCGGTTGTAGGAGAGGGCGGCGCTGAGGAACCAGCCGGGCGCCGGGCGCATGAAGGCGGCGGCGGAGAGCGAGCCGTTGCTGAAGTCGCGGCGGCCGACGGTGGAGTCGAGTTCGCGGTGGTCCAGCCGGGCGCCGCCCTCGACCCCCCAGGCGTCGCGGTCCAGGCGCTGCAGGGTGAAGACGCCGACCTCCGAGATGTCCACCGGCGGCACGAAGGCCTCGTCGCCGAACGCTTCGAAGCTGCGGGCCAGGCCCTGCACGCCGACGGCGCCGCGGCGGCCGTTCTGTTCGGGCTGCACCAGTTCCAGCCGCGCCTCGCCGCCGCTGGAGAGGAAGCGGGTGCCGACCTCCGCCGACGCCCGCAGGATTTCGGCGTGTTCGTAGTCGGCGAAGCCGGCGGACAAGCGGGCGCGCTCGAAGAGGCCGCCCGCGCCGGCGAAGCGGTATTCGCCGCGAAGGTCCAGCCGGGTCTGCTCCAGGTCGATGCCGATGGGGCCCTCGTCCTCGTGCCCCTCCTCCGCTTCCTCGCCCTCCTCATGCTCCTCCTCGACGACCTGGGCGAAGGGCACGCCGTATTCGGTCGCCGTGCGGGTCAGGGAGGCGCCGACGAAGCCGCGGTCGAAGACGTAGGACAGGCCCGCGCCGTAGGCGACGCTTTCCACGTCGCTGTTGCGCACGGTGCGCTCGTCGGTGCGAACCAGGTCCAGGGACTCCGCCAGGCGGTCGGAGACCGGGTGGGCGGGCACGTCGTAGTCGTCGCTCCGCCGGGCCGAGACGTCGGCGGCGAACACCCACGGGCCCTCGCCGGCGCGCAGGTGCACCGACCCGGCGCGGCCGTCGTCGACGCTGGAGAGCGAGGCGGAGGCGTGGCCCTCCAGCCCGTCGTCGGGCGCGGCGGAGGGGATGCGGTCGTCGATGACGTTGACCACGCCACCGATGGCGGAGCCGCCGTAGGCCAGGGTCGAGGGGCCGCGCAGCACCTCGATGCGGTCGGCGGCGCCGGGGTCGGAGGCCACGGCGTGGTCGGGCGACAACGCGCTGGCGTCGACCAGGCCGACGCCGTTCTGCAGCACCAGCACGCGCGGCCCGGAGAGGCCGCGGATCACCGGCCGGCTGGCGCCGGGTCCGTAGAAGGTCGAGCGCAGGCCCGGCAGGCCGTTCAGCACGTCGCCGAGCCCCACCGCCGGGGCCACGTCGAGCTGCTCGCGGGTCACCAGGTTGACGCTGGTCGTCGCGCTGTCGAGCGACACCGCGTAGGGCGCGGCGGTGACCACCACCTCCTCCACCACGTTCGGCTCTTCGGGCGGCGATGCGGCCGGTGCGAGGGGCGGCGGCTGGGACGCCACGGCCGTGGCGACCAGCGCCAGCGGCAGGGCGGAGACGAGCGACAGGCTGCGACGCATCAGGGCGGCTCCAAGGCGACCGGCTTCGTGTTATGAAATAACATCACGGGGAGCAAGCCTTGTTTCGAGCAGGCGGCGGCGCTAGCTCCGCAGCCATGTCCCAGGCCTGCGTTCACCCCGGCGCGCACGACGACGGCCTGCGCGGGGCCGGCCTAACCGAGGCGCTGTCGGCGGCCGAACAGCGGGTGGCGGCCGAGGGCGAGCGGCTGACGCCGCCGCGGCGCCGGGTGCTGGAGCAGCTGCTGGGCGCCGGCGGGCCGGTGAAGGCCTACGACCTGATGGCAACCTACGAGGCGGGCGGCCGGCCAGCCAAGCCGCCGACGGTCTATCGGGCGCTGGATTTCCTCAGCAAACGCGGGCTGGCGCACCGGATCGAGAGCCTGAACGCCTACGTCGCCTGCCGCTCGGCCGACCCCGCGCACGTGGCGGCCTTCCTGATCTGCGACTGCTGCGGGGCGGTGGCGGAGGCCGAGTGGGACCTGACCGCCCAGGCCGAGGCCGCCGCGCGCGACCACGGCTACGCGGTGGAGCGGGTCAGCGTGGAGGCGCGGGGACGCTGTCCGGCGTGCCGGCCGACGATGGCCGCGTGAGCGGGACGCCCGAGGCCGAACAGGGCGCCGAACTGTGGCGCGGCGGGGTCTCGGCCTGGGAATGCGACCAGTTCGGCCACCTGAACGTGCGCTTCTACCTGGCGCGGGCGGCGGAAGGGCTGGCCTCGCTGGCGATCGCGCTCGGCATGCCCGACGCCTTCCGGCGCGAGGCGACGGCGACGGTGCGGCCGCTGGGCTGGCACGTACGCTATCTGCGCGAGGCGCGCGCGGGCGCGTCGTTGCGGCTGAGCGGCGGGATCACCGGGCTCGGCGAGGACTGGGCCGAGGCCGTCATGGTGATGCGCCACGCGGTCTCCGGCGAGCCGGCGGCGAGCTTCCGCACGCGCTTCGAGCACGTCACCACCGAGGCCGCCGACCGGCGCTTCGCCTGGCCGGCGCGGGTGATCACGGCGGCGGACAGGCTGCGGGCGGAGGCGCCCGGCTTCTCCGCCGCGCGGGGGTTGGACGAGGTCGGCTACCTGGCCGAGGAGTCGCCGCCGCCGGAGGGCGCTCGGCCGGCGCTGCGCGGCGTGTTCGGTCCGGCCGAATGCGACGTGTTCGGCCGGGTGCGTTCGGACGCGGTGATCGCGCGGGACGTGGACGGCGGCATGAGCATGGGCTCCTCGCTCGCCGAGGCGAGCGCCCGCGCCGACCCCGACTACCGGCCTGCGGGCCGCGCGGTGCTGGAGTATCGCCTCCGCCACTTCGCCTGGCCGCGCGCCGGCGACGCGCTGGTCGGCTTCAACGGCGTCAGTCGGGTGGACGAGCGGGCGTTCCGCACCACCCACCGGATGCTCGACCCGGCGACCGGGCGGCTGTGGTCGGCTTCGGAGACCCTGGTCGGCGCCTTCGACCTGGCGGCGCGCAAGCTCGCGCCCTTGCAGGACGTGGAACGGCGGGTGCTGGGCGAGCGGCTGATCGACGGGGTGGTGTTGTAAGGCGCTGAGGGCGCGCACACCCACCCTGCCCCGGCGGCTCAGGTCGCCGGGCGCACCTCCACCGGCAGGCCCAGGCGTCCCAGCTGCGGGCGCACCGTGGCGGCGTCGCCGACCACCACCCAGACGAAGTCGGCCGGGTCGACGGTCTCGCGGACGGCGGCGTCCATCTGGGCGGCGGTCATGGCCGTGTAGCGGACAGCGGCGCGCTCCCAGTAGTCGTCGGGGCGGCGATACTGCGCGTTGGTGCGCAGCGCGTTCAGGACCGAGGCGCCGGTCTGGAACTGGCCGGCCAGCTGCCGGGCGCTGCCGTTGACCGTGCGCTCGCGCTCCGCCGCCGTCACGCCTCGATCGGTGTTGAAGGCGCGGTAGTTGTCCAGCAGGGCGGCGATGGAGTCGCCGGTGCGGTCGGCCTGAACCGGAGCGTTGACGATGTAGGAGACCCGGCCCTCGACCAGGTTGGGCGATCCGCGCACACCGTAGGACCAGCCGCGGGTCTCGCGGATGTCGGTGTTGACGCGGCTGAGGAAGTTGTTGGCCAGCACCTCGTTGGCGGCGTTCAGCGTCAAGACGTCATCGGTGGCGCCGGAGATCGGCAGCACCTGGCCGCCGAGGATCAGCGACTGCGGCGACTGCGGCCGGTCGATCAGCACGATGCGCGGCGTGGCGGCGGGCGGAGCGGCGGCGGTCGGCTTGGTTCCGCGCGGGGTGGCCGGCGCGCGCCAGTCGCCGAAGCGGGCCTCCAGCAGCGGGGTGATGCCGCCGAGCGGCAGGTCGGAGACCACGAAGATGCGGGCGTTGTCGGGGCGGATCCAGGCCTGGTGGAAGGCGACCAGGTCGGCGCGGGTGACGGCGGCCACCGTCTCCGGGTCGCCGAGACCCTGAGCCGGGCGGCCGTAGGGGTGGCCCTCGCCGTAGAGGATCGGGGCCATGGCGCGGGCGGCGAGGGCGCCAGGCTGGGTGCGCTCCTGGGCGATGGAGGCGAGCTGGCGGCGGCGCAGGCGCTCCACCTCCAGCGGGGCGAAGGCGGGGTTGCGGACCACGTCGGCCAACAGGCTCAGCGAGGGGGCGAGGTTGCCGCTGACGGTCGACAGGCTGACGGCGGTGCGGTCGAGATTGGCTGAGGCGTTCACGTTCCCGCCGAGCCGCTCCTGGGCTTCCGCCAACTGCACGGAGTTCAGCGTGGCGGTGCCCTCGGTCAGCAGGTCCAGCATCAGGCGCTGGGTTCCGAGGCGGGCGGCCGGGTCGGCGGCGACGCCGGCGTCGAACTCTATCGCCGCCAGGGTGATCGGCACGCCGTCGCGCTGGGCGTAGACCACCTCCACGCCGTTGGACAGGCGGGCGCGCCGGACGTCGGGGAAGTCGAGGGCGCCGACGGTCTGCAGCGCGGGGAGCGGGCGGCGGGCCTGGGGCGTCGCGGCCGGGGTCGCCGGCGCGGCCGGGACCGCCGCGGGGCGCGCCGTCGCTGTCGCCTCGGTGTAGGCCGGACGCGGGCCGGGATTGACGCGGAGCGCGTAGACCGGGCGGGTCAGCCAGCGCTGCATGGCGGTGCGCACCTGCGCCGGGGTGACGGCGGCGTAGGCGGCCAGCTCGCGCCTGAGGTAGCCCGGGTCGTCGTGGTAGAGGGCGCCTTCGGCCAGGGCGCCCTGGATGCCGATGGTCTGGTCGAGCCGGGCCACCTGCTGGGTGGCGTTGCGCATGGCGGCGCGCTGCACCTCGTCCGCGGTGGGCCCTTCGGCGACGAACCGGGCGATCTCCGCGTCGAGCCGGCGGCCGACCGCGTCGGCGTCGGCGCCGGGGCGCACGTCGACGGTGACCTGGAACATGCCCACCCGCTGGTGGCGCTGGAGGTTCGCCGAGACGTTGACGGCGGTCTGGTCGCCGCGGACCAGGGCGTTGTCGAGCCGCGAACTGGCCAGGCCGCCGAGGATGGCGGCGCCGACGTCCAGCGGGATGGAGGCGGCCTCGGTGCGGCCGGGCGTGGTCCAGGTGCGGTAGAGGCGGGTGTTGGCGACGCGGTCGTGCATCACCGCGCTGACCGGTGCGGCCAGCGTCGGAATGGCGGCGGCGGCGGGCGTGTTACGCGGCCCGCGCGCGATGTCGCCGAAGTACCGTTGAACCAGCGGGCGGGCGGTGGCCAGGTCGATGTCGCCGGCCAGCACCAGCACGGCGTTGTTGGGGCCGTAGCTGTTGCGGAACCAGGTGCGCACCGTCTCCAGGCTGGCGGCGTCGAGGTCGGCCATGGAACCGATGGTGTCGTGGCGATAGGGGTGGCCCTCGGGGAACAGCGCCTCCAGCGTGGCGTACTCGACCAGGCCGAAGGGCTGGTTGTCGCCCTGGCGCTTCTCGTTCTGCACGACGCCGCGCTGATTATCGAGGCGCTCCTGCGTGAGCACCGGCAGGATGCGGCCCATCCGCTCGCTCTCCAGGAACAGGGTGCGTTCCAGCGCGGCGGTGGGGACCGTCTGGTAGTAGTTGGTACGGTCGAACCAGGTGGAGCCGTTGCGATCGGTGGCCCCGAGATCGCGCAGCACCTCGGTGGGATTGGCCACGTTCTGGGTGCCGGAGAACAGCAGGTGCTCGAACAGGTGGGCGAAGCCGGTCTGGCCGGCCGGCTCGTCCTTGGAGCCGACGTTGAACCACAGCGCTACGGAGACGACCGGCGCTCGGCGCTCGGTGTGGACGATGACGCGCAAGCCGTTAGGCAGTCTGAATTCCTCAAAAGGCAGGTCGACGCCGCGGATCACGTCGGCGACGCTGGCGGCCGGGCGCAGGGCGGCGGGGGGCTGCGGCTGCTGCGCCAGGGCCGGGGCGGCGGTGGTGGAGAGGATCGCGAGGGCGGCGAGCAGGGCGGTGGGACGCATGATGCGGGGACTCTTCATGGGCGGTCGAGCGAGGGAATGCTTAGCAAAGGGACGGACGAAGGCACACACCCCTGCCCTGAACGGCTTCGCCGCTCTTCCCTCCCCATAAGGGGGGCTAACTGGCCGGCCGGACTTCCACCGGCAGGTTCAGGCGTTCAAGCTGGGGCCGCACCGTGGCGGCGTCGCCGACGACCACCCAGACGAACCGTTCCGGGTCGATGGCGGCGCGGGCGGCGCGGTCCATGTCGGCGGCGGTCATGGCCTGGTAGCGCGGGCCGATCCGCTCCCAGTAGTCGTCGGGGCGACGATACAGCGCGTTGCTGCGCATGGCGCCCAGCACCGCGGCGGCGGTCTCGAACTGGCCCGAGAGCTGGCGGACGTTGCCGTTGACGGTGCGCTCGCGCTCCGGCTCGGTGACGCCGCGGGTGGTGTTGAAGGCGCGGTAGTTCTCCAGCAGGGCGGCGATGGAGTCGCCGGTGCGGTCGGCCTGCACGGGGGCGGCGATCACGTAAGGCACGCGGCGCTCGTTCAGCCGCACCACGCCCTGCAGGCCGTAGGACCAGCCGCGGGTCTCGCGGATGTCCTGGTTGATGCGGGACAGGAAGTTGTTTCCCAGCACCTCGTTGGCGGCGTTCAGGGTGACAGTGTCGTCGGTGCCGCTAAGCGGCAGCACGGCCCCGGCGAAGATCAGCGACTGCGGCGACTGCGGCCGGTCGATCAGCACGATGCGCGGCGTGGGCGTCGGGATGGCCGCCGGGAAGCTCTTGGTTCCGCGCGGCGCGGCGGGGCCGCGCCAGTCGCCGAAGCGGGCCTCCAACATCGGCGTCAGGCGGGCCAGCGGCAGGTCGGAGACCACGAAGATGCGGGCGTTGTCGGGGCGGATCCAGGCCTGGTGGAAGGCGACCAGCTGCTCGCGGGTCAGGCCGCGCACGGCGTCCGCGGTTCCCAGGCCGGAGGTCGGACGGCCGTAGGGGTGGCCCTCGCCGTAGACCAGGGCGGGGAAGGCGCGCTGGGCAATCCCGGCCGGCTGGGTCTGCTCGATGGCGATGGCGGCCAGCTGCTGGGCGCGCAGGCGCTCGATCTCGGCCGGGGCGAAGGCCGGGTTGCGGACCACTTCCGACAGCAGCGCCAGCGACGGCTGCAGGTTGGCGGTGACGGTGGAGAGGGTGACGGCGGTGCGGTCGAGCGAGGCGGAGGCGCCCACGTTTGCGCCCAGCCGCTCCTGGGCCTCGGCCAGCCGGGTGGAATCGAGGCTGGTGGTCCCCTCGGTCAGCAGGTTGAGCATCAGGCTCTGGGTGCCCAGCCGGTCGGCGGGATCGGCGGCGACGCCGGCGTCGAACTCCACGGCCATCAGGGTGACCGGCACCGCGGTGCGGTTGGCGTAGACCACCTCCACCCCGTTCGACAGGCGCGCGCGCCGGATGTCGGGGAAGTCGAGCGCGGCGATGTCGCGGAGCGCCGGCAGCGGCCGGGTCGGGGCCCGGCGCGGGGCGGCGGCGGCGGCCGGAGCGGCGGCGCGCGGGGCGGTCGCGGCGGCCTCGGCGTAGGCGGGGCGGGCTCCGGGGTTCACGCGCAGGGCGTAGACCGGGCGACTGAGCCAGCGCTGCGCGGCGGCGCGGACTGAGGCGGGGGTGGCGGCGGCGTAGGCGGCCAACTGGCGTTCGTAGTGGCCGGGATCGTCGTGATAGAGCGCGCCCTCGGCCAAGGCCACGGTCTTTCCGGAGAAGCCGCCGACCTGTTCGACGGCGGCGACGCCCTGGGCAACCCGGCGCATGGCCGCGCGCTGCAGCTCGTCGGCGGTCGGGCCCTCCGCCACGAAGCGGGCGATGATTTCGTCCAGCCTCCGGGCGACGGCGTCGGCGTCGGCGCCGGGCTTCACGTCGACGACGACCTGGAACATGCCGACACGCTGGTGCGACTGCACGCCGGCGCTGACCGAGACGGCGGTCTGGTCGCCGCGCACCAGTTCGTTGTCGAGCCGCGAGCTGGCAAGGCCGCCGAGCACGTCTCCGGCGAGGTCGAGCGAGACGGCCGCCGGGTCGGTGCGGCCGGGCACCGCCCAGGTGCGGTAGAGGCGGGAGTTGGCGACCCGGTCCTGCATCACCTGCGTGACCGGCGCGGCGAGGGTCGGCACGGCGGCGGCGGCGGGCGTGTTGGCCGGGCCCCGGGCTATGTCGCCGAAGTAGCGCTGCACCAGCGGCCGGGCCGTGGCCGCGTCGATGTCGCCCGCCAGGACGAGGACCGCGTTGTTGGGGCCGTAGTTCTCGCGGAACCAGGCGCGCACGTCGTCCAGGCTGGCGCGGTCGAGGTCGGCCATGCTGCCGATGGTGGAGTGGCGGTAGGGGTGGCCTTCGGGGAACAGCGCCTCCAGCATGGCGTACTGCACCAGGCCGAAGGGGTTGTTGTCGTTCTGGCGCTTCTCGTTCTGGACGACGCCGCGCTGGTTATCGAGCCGCTCCTGGGTCAGGGCGCCCAGCAGGTGGCCCATGCGCTCGCTCTCCAGATAGAGGGCGCGCTCCAGGGCGGGGGTCGGCACGGTCTCGAAATAGTTGGTGCGGTCGAACCAGGTGGTGCCGTTCCAGTCGGTGGCGCCGACGTTGCGCAGCGCCTCGGTGGGGTTGGCGACGTTCTCGGTGCCGTTGAACAGCATGATGTGCTCGAACAGGTGGGCGAAACCGGTCTGACCCTCGGGTTCGTCCTTGGAGCCGACGTTGTACCAGGCGGCCACCGCCACCACCGGGGCCTTGCGGTCGGTGTGCACGACGACGCGCAGGCCGTTGGGGAGCGTGAACTGCTCGAAGGGAATGTCGACGCCTCGGACCACTTCGGCGACCGAGGCGGAGGGCGGCGGGGTCGGCGTCTGGGCCGACACGGCGTACGGCGCCGCCAGCAGCAGCAAGGCGGTGACCAGACCGAACGCGCGCATGAGACTTCCCCGACAGACCCGCCGCGTAGAGAGCATTGCGCCGCACCCGGCGGAAGCCTCCGCCGCGTTAAGTTTCGTTAAGGTCGGGGCTCAGCCGCGGCGCACCAGCAGCACGCCGCCGACGATCAGGGCCACGCCGGCCAGCTTGACTAGGGTGATCGGGCGAACCGGCAGCCCAAGCCAGCCGAAGTGGTCGAGCGCCAGGGCGGCAACGGTCTGGGCGGCGACGATCAGGGTCAGCGACGCGGCCACGCCGATGCGCGGCGCGGCGTAGGCCAGGGCGGCGACCAGCACCGCCCCGTAGAGCCCGCCGAGCCAGGCGTACCAGGGCAGCGCGCGGGCGGCGGCGAAGTCCGGCCGCGCCTGCAGGGCGATCGCCGCCACCGCCAGACCCACCGAGCCGACCAGGAAGCTGACCAGCGCGGCGTTCACCGGCGAGCCGAGCGGCCGCACCAGCAGCGCGTTGGTGGGCGCTTGAAGCGCTAGGAAGGCGCCGCCGACCAGCATGGCGGCGGCGGCGAACACGGCGGGGTTCATGGGCGGCTCGCGTTGTCTCCCTCCCCTTTATGGGGAGGGACAGGCCGCGCAAGCGGCCAGGGTGGGGAACCGTGCCGACGAGGCAGACTTGGGGGGTGGCCGCGCTTGCCCACGGTTCCCCAGCCTGACGGACTGTGCCCGTCCGTCCCTCCCCATGAGGGGAGGGAGACCAAAGTGGGCCGGCTCACCAGTGCGGGTCGCCGTCCACGCCGTGCAGGGCTTCGTCGATGCGGGCGCGGCTGCCGGGGGCGGTGTCGGCGGGGAGCGCGGCCGGGTCGAACCAGGCGACCTCGGCGATCTCCATGGCCGCGGTGGAGCGGCAGGGCTCCCAGGCGTCGACGCGGTAGAGCAGCACGTGGTCGCCGCGGAAGCGGCGGTCGTTGCCGTGGATGCTGAGCAGGCGCGGGCGGGCGGTGGCGCGGACGCCGGCCTCCTCGACCAGTTCCCGGCGCAGCGCGTCCTCGCAGGTTTCGCCCGCGTCGACGCCGCCGCCCGGCAGCCACCAGCCGCGCAGGTAGGTGTGGCGGACCAGCAGCACGCGGCCCTCGGCGTCGAGCACCAGCCCGCGGACGCCCAGCGTCTTGCCGCGCGTCAGGCGGGCGAAGGCGAAGAAGAAGGGCCGGGTGAAGGGCTCGACCCGGACGCGCCAGGTCATCCGCCGAGCCTTGTCGACTTGCCGACGTTGGCCACGGGGGTTAAGCCCCCCGTTCGTTTCGCCCGGAGAGAGACCATGTCGGCGCTGCTGATGATTGGAGCCTTCGTCGTGGTGCTGGGTCTCCTCAACCTTTACGAATTCGGGCGCGTCGACTGAAGCCCCCGGACCGGGGCTGAGGGGCCGGGGCCGATGCAGAGCGCGCTGGCCGTCGCGCTGATCGCCGTGGGCGTGGTGCTGGCCTTCGCCGGCGCCGAGCTTTGCACGCGGGCGCTGCGGTCGGTGGGGCGGGGACCGTTGGTGGCGATGGGCGCGGTGGCCGGGGCGCTGGCGGCGTCGGCGCCGGAATTCCTCTTCGCGGTGAGGGCGCAGTGGGACCGGGCGCCGGACCTGGCGATCGGGCTGGTGGCCGGATCGCTGATCGCCAACGCCCTGCTGGCCGCGACGCTGGCGGCGTCGGGCGCGCGGGAGCCGGCGGACCGCGCCACCAAGGCGCTGGGGCTGTGGACGGCGCTGGGCGTCGGCGCGTTGCTGTTCGCCGCCGCCGACGGGGTGGTGATCGCGCTGGAAGGCGGCGTGCTGCTGCTCGGGGCGTTGATCGCCGCGGGGCTGGCGGCGACCCGGCGTGAGGAAGACGGCGGCCGGCCGCGTCAGACGCTGTGGATGTCGGCGGCCGGGCTGCTGGCCGGGGTGACGCTGCTGCTGTTCGGCTCGGCGGTGGCGGTGGACGCGGCGGTGGAGCCGCCGCTCGGCTTCGGCGGCGGGCTGCTGTTTGTGGGGCTGGCCGGCTTCGGGCTGGCGGCGGCCCTGCCGGAGATCGCCGCGGCCGGCTTCGCCACGCGGCGCGGCGGGGGACGCACGGCGCTGGCCAACGTGGTGGCGGGAACGGCGATCACCGCCTTCGGCGCTGTGGGCGCCGCCGCGCTGGTGGCGCCGCTGACGGTGACGGACGGCTTCATGGGCGCGCCGGCGGCGGCGATGGCGGCGGCGGGCGTGGGGCTGGCAGTGCTGACGCTGGCGGGCGGACGGCTGCCGCGGTGGGCGCCGATCGCCGGGCTGGTCGCCTACGCGGGGCTGATGGTCTGGCTCTGCGTGTCGGTGTGAGCCGCGGTGGGGCGCTGGTCACCGGCGCCGGACGGCGGATCGGCCGCACGTTGGCGCTGGCGGCGACGGAGGCGGGCTACGCGGTGGCCGTGCATCACCGCGACGGCGCCGACGAGGCCCGCGAAACGGTGGCGGAGATCGAGGCCCGCGGCGGGCGGGCGACGGCGGTGCGCGCCGACCTGGCCGATCCCGAGGCGCTGCGGCCGCTGGTGCGGGCGGCGGCTGAGGCGGTCGGGACGCTGACGCTGCTGGTCAACAACGCCTCGACCTTTCATCCCGACGCGGCGACCGACTTCACCCGCGACGGGTGGGAGCGGCACATGGCGCCCAACCTCTACGCGCCGATCGCCCTGGCGCAGGCGTTCGCGGAGGACCTGCCGGAGGGCGCCGACGGGCTGGTGGTCAACCTGTTGGACCAGCGGGTGCTGAAACCCTCGCCGCCGTTTTTCACCTACGGACTGTCGAAGGCGGCGCTGTGGTGGGCGACGCGCACTTTGGCGCAGGCGCTGGCGCCGCGGGTGCGGGTGAACGGCATCGGCCCCGGGCCGACCCTGCCCAGCGTCCACCAGAGCGAGGCCGAGTTCGCGGCGGAGGCGGAGGCGACGCTGCTCCAGCGGCGGGCCGACCCGGAACAGATCGCCGGCGCCCTGCGCTATCTGATCGACGCGCCCTCTGTGACCGGACAGATGATCGCGGTGGACGGGGGTCAGCACCTGAACTGGCGCACGGCGGACTTCGAATGAGCTTCAGGCTGACCGGCGAGACCGTGTTTGTGCGCGGCCTGCGGCTCGACGCGGAGATCGGCGTCCACGCCCACGAACACGGCCGCACCCAGCCGCTGTCCATCGACATCGAGGTGGAGGTCGCCGGAGCCGCGGAGGCCGAGCGGCTGAGCGACACGCTGGACTACAACGCCCTGGTGGAGGCGGCGCGGGGCGTGGCGACCGACGGCCACGTGCTGCTGGTGGAGGCCTTCACCGCGCGGCTGCTGGACGCCTGCCTGGCGCTGCCGGGCGTGAGCCGCGCGCGGGTGCGGGTGGAGAAGCCCGGCGCCCTGGCCAGCGCCGCCGCGGCCGGCGTCGAACTGGCCGGGGAACGCGGCTGATGGCCAAGATCGCCTCGGTCTATCTCGGCGGGCCCGACCTGTGGTTCCCCGACGCGCACGAGCACGCGGCGCGCAAGCGCGGGCTGTGCCAGGCGGCCGGCTTCGCCGGGCTGACGCCGCTGGAGGAGGACCTGTTCGAGACCGAGCGCTCGGAGGCCATGGCGCGCGAAATCTACGCCGCCAACCTGATGCGGCTGCGCAAGGCCGACGCGCTGATCGCCAACCTGACGCCGTGGCGAGGGGCGAGCTGCGATCCGGGCGTCGCCTTCGAGTGCGGTTTCATGGCGGCGCGGGCCAAGCCGGTGCTGGCCTACATGAACGTGCCCGACGAGGACGAGGCGGAGCTGCGCATCCGCGTGCTCGACCAGTCCGGCGGCGACGACGACGACGGCAAGTGGCGCGACGCGGACGGCTGCGA
>Ga0136611_10001142_pt1 | contig 18276 bp, 18 predicted proteins | sample AntDrymUQ2232306_2_FD_106645 | JGI IMG/M metagenome (GOLD analysis project Ga0136611, IMG submission 106645) | Polar desert sand microbial communities from Dry Valleys, Antarctica - metaG UQ223 (23.06) | ecosystem: Environmental > Terrestrial > Soil > Desert | place: Antarctica: Dry Valley...
ATCACCATCCTTGCGATGATCAAGCCGACAGCAGTTCAATCTCAAATTCCGGCTCTTCAGGCTCATTTCTGGGTGGAAATACGCGAGCCGTTCAGGCCCATACCTCGTTGGACAAGGCTTGATATTGCATCGTATTGACGGGGTCGGTACACTTGATCGTTCCTTTGTAACGAATTTCAATCGGACGAAATCCACCATGATCAAGAAGATTTTGCATCGCAGCTTGAAATTTGTTGGATTACTCGTTTTGTCGAGCACACTTGCGGCAACGGTCGTTAGTCCGGCGGTTGCCAAAACGGCGGCAAAACGCCAAGTGGTGAAAACGCCGCATGGCGCAAGGCTCGCAGTTGTCCCGCGTGCCGTCTCGGCCCGGAAAGTGATGCGTTTTGAAACCCGGGCTTCCAGGCGCCCCTCGGTCATTCGCGTTTTAGCTCCCGCAGTTCCTTCCTTCGGCCAAATGGCCGGCCTGCATGGCGCGCAGGATCCGCTCGATTTGAAATCGAGCGTCGCTCTGGTTGTCGATCAGGACACACGCGAAGTGCTGTTCAGCAAGAACGACCATGCCGTGTTGCCGATCGCTTCGCTGACCAAGCTGATGACCGGCGTGATCGTAAGCGCCGCCAAGCTGCCGATGGATGAGCTGATCACGGTGACGCAGGACGATGTCGATACCGAAAAGCGGAGCCGCTCGCGGCTGGGCGTCGGCACGACGCAGACGCGCGGCGAGCTGCTGCACCTGGCCCTGATGTCGAGCGAGAACCGTGCCGCTCATGCCTTGGGACGGACGTATCCGGGGGGCCTGGAAATCTTCGTCGGTCTGATGAACGCAAAGGCGAAAATGCTTGGCATGCGCGACACCCGCTATGCCGAACCTACCGGCCTGTCAAGCCAGAATCAGTCGAGCGCCCAGGATCTCGCGACGCTGGTCAGTGCCGCCCATGCCGATCCGGTGCTTCGCGATTTAACGACGTCGCCGGGTCACCAGGTGCTGATCGGCAACCGAACGCTCCAGTACAACAACACCAACCGCCTTGTCAAAAACCCGGAGTGGGACATCGGGCTGCAGAAGACCGGCTACATCAACGAGGCCGGACAATGCCTGGTGATGCAGACGAAGATCGCCGGCCGCAAACTGATCATGGTGTTTCTGGATTCGGCCGGGAAGCTGAGCCGTCTGGGCGATGCCGAGCGTGTACGGCGCTGGGTCGAATCCAATCCGATTGCCGATCCCAAACTTCGGATCAGCACCGCCACCAAACAGGTCAGTGGCTAATCACGGGTGCTGCTCGACTTTGATTTCCCATCTCATATCCTAGCTATCACTTCGCATACCCCAGCGCTTTTGAGATTTCCCGAGCGGTTGCTTGCAGCTTGGGTAGCCAGTTTTCATCAAGCCGTTCGGCCGGCGCTGAAATCGACAAGCCCGCGACGAGCTGGTTTTGGTCGTTGTAAATGCCGGCGGCCATGCAGCGAACGCCAAGTTCCAACTCTTCATTGTCCCGCGCTATGCCATTTTGGCGCGCATTCAAAAGTTCACGTTCGAGCACAGGCAGTTCGGTGATGCTGTTGCGTGTTTGGCTAGGCAGCCCGGTTCGCGTCGCATAGGCGCGCAAGCGTTGGGGATCGTCGAAGGCCAGAAAGAGCTTGCCGACGGATGTCAGGTGAAGCGGCGCCCGCCCGCCGATGGCACGAACCACCTGCATGCCCGAGCGTTCGCTGTAACTGCGTTCGATATAAATGATTTCGTCGCCCTGGCGCATGCTTAAATTGACTGGCTGCTGGGTGAGCTTGTGCAGTTCGCGCATCGGCGCCAAGGCGGCATCCCTTACATTCAGCCGGGCCTTGACAACATTGCCGAGCTCGAGCAGCCGCATGCCCAGCCGGTAGTTGCCCGCCGACGGCCGCTCGATGAACCGACCAGCCGCAAGGTCATTCAGGATGCGGTGCGCCGTCGACGGATGGAGGCCTGATTTTTTGCTAATTTCCTTTAACGAAACCGCTTCCTCGTTCGCCGCCAGAATTTCGAACAGCGTGAAGATCCGCTCTATCACCTGAACAGCCGGCTTGGCGGGAACAGCGGTCTGGGGTTTGGTCATTTATAGGTTTTCCACGCCAAATTTTACTTTGCGAAATAGTTATCCCTGAGAAGCTCGATGTCCGAGCAGCCAACGATTCGAATCCAGCACGCTGAATGTGGCTGACGCTCAAGGGTTGCTGTAAGAAGATAGCCACTCGGGCGTAAACAAGCCGCGGCTTCTTGAGGTTCATGCGCGTCTTGTGCCCGGGACCACGGGCCGGCAAGGCCAGGCGTCTGCCTAAGCCGCTTTGCCGGAAATCCAGCAACCGCCCAAGAGGACTTCGTTCGGCGTGAATCCCAGTTTGTAGTTCATCTTCGGACTCTGCCCTATCCAGTAGCCGAGGTAGACGAAAGGCAGCCCCAGCAGCCTTGCCTGCTCGATCTGCCAGAGCACGCCAAAGTTGCCGTAACCAGCCTGCTTGTCGGGTTCATAGAACGTGTAAACCGCAGAAATACCGTCTTCCAGCACATCAAGGATAGACACCATTTTGAGCGCGCCGCTGTCGCCGTTGGGCAGCGTTTCACGAAACTCCACCAGGCGCGAATTCACCCGGCTTTGCAGCAGGAATTGCGTGTACTGGTCGATGCTGTCATGGTCCATGCCGCCGCCCGCATGGCGGCTGCTCTGGTAGCGCAGGTAAAGCTGGTAATGCTCGGGCTGAAAGCACAATTTCAGGATGTGCGCCTTCAGCGATTGGTGCCGCTTCAAGGCGCGGCGCTGGCTGCGGCTTGCCTGGAAAGCATCGACCAGAACGCGCAGGGGCACGCAGGCCTGGCAGCCATCGCAAAAGGGGCGGTAAGTGAACATGCCGCTACGGCGAAAACCGCGCGTCACCAGTTCGGAATATGCGTCGTTGTGAATGAGATGGCTGGGCGTTGCCACCTGCGAACGCGCCTGCCTGCCGGGCAGGTAGCTGCAGGGATAAGGCGCCGTCGTGTAGAACTGCAGCGTGTGCAGCGGCAAATCTTTGAGGTGCGTCACGGTGGTGCGGGCGTTCCGGCCTTTCGGGCCGTCAAAATCTGCCGCCAGTATAGGGCGTCGAATTGCCAGGCGGGCGCCGATTTAACGACGTTTTCGCCGAGCTGAAAGGCAAAGTCGAACCGGCTGATTTCGCAGGCGCCAAGCGAAGCAAGATGACCGGTGTTTTGCTGGCAGTCGATCATCGCAATGCCGTTGGCGCGGCAAAATGCGACCAGCGCCGCCAGTGCGATCTTCGAGGCATCGGTTCGGTTGGCGAACATCGATTCGCCAAACACCACGCGGCCCAGGTTCACGCAATACAGGCCGCCGGCGAGTTCGCCGTCGATCCAGGTCTCTATGCTGTGAGCATGGCCGGCCCGGTGCAACGCGCCATAGGCTTTCACCATCTCCGGAACGATCCAGGTTCCCGACTGCCCGGCGCGCGGCTTGGCGGCGCAATGCTCGACGACTTCGGTAAAAGCGCTGTCGATCCTGACTTCGCAGTTCGGGTCGGCGATGAAGCGAACCAAGGTCTTGCGCAGCGATCGGTGCAGCCTGAAATGCTCGGTGCGCAGCACCATACGGGGATCGGGGCTCCACCACAGGATCGGCTGGCCGGCGCTGAACCATGGAAAAATCCCGAGGCGATAGGCCCGGACCAGCGTCGGCACATCGAGCGCGCCGCCGGCTGCCAGCAACCCCGGCGCCGGGTCGCGCTCGCCCCAGGCGGCGTTCAGGGGTGGAAAGTCCTCGTTCGCCGCCAGCCATGGGACCGGCCGCGCGGACAGTCGGCGCGTGTGCCTGGCATCAGGACTGGGAGTGTTCGCTTGCGGGGTCATGGAAATTCCAAGCTTTGGCATGCACTATGATTTTAATAGCTGCCAGCGCTCACTGGTAAAGCGCAAAGACATTATTTCGTGCCGAAAATGCGGTCTCCCGCGTCGCCCAGGCCGGGCAGGATATAGCCGTGGGCATTGAGCTCGCGGTCGATGGCGGCGGTGTAGATCGGCACATCGGGATGCGCTTTTTGCAGCGCCGCGATGCCTTCCGGGCAGGTCAGCAGGCAAACAAATTTGATGGAGCGCGGCGCGAGTTGCTTGAGCCTGGCGATGGCCGCGACGGCAGAGTTGCCGGTCGCGAGCATTGGGTCGACGATGATCACGTCGCGTTCGCCCATTTCCTGCGGCATCTTGAAGTAATACTCGACCGGCGCCAGCGTTTGCGGGTCGCGATAAAGACCAATGTGGCCGACCCGCGCACCCGGCACAACGCCCAACATGCCGTCCAAAATGCCGTTGCCGGCGCGCAGGATCGACACGAACACCAGCTTCTTGCCGTCGATCACCTGGCCGGTCATAGCTTCCAGCGGCGTTTCAATTTCGACCGCGTGCAGCGGCATGTCGCGGGTGACCTCATAGGCCATCAGGCTGCTCAGCTCGCTCAAAAGCGTGCGAAACGTGTGTGTCGACGCGTCCTTGCGGCGCATCAGCGTTAGCTTGTGCTGCACCAGCGGGTGGCTGATCAGGTGGACATTGGTGTTCATCGAACGAATCAGCGTTTTTTGGCGCCGAACAGGTTGCCCAGTACGCCGCGGATGATTTCGCGGCCAACGCTCGACCCAATCGTCCGCACGGCCGATCTGGCCATGCTTTGCGCCAGCCCGTCGTGCTTGCCGCCGCGCGGCCCGGTGCTGCCGAACAGCACGTCGTTCAGACCGCCCAGCATGCCGCCGAACGCCGACTGGCCCGCCGCGCCGCCATTGGGCGCGCCCGCCGCCTGGCCTGCCGCCGTGCCGGCGCGCGCTTCGAGCAATTCGCTAGCCGATTCACGATCGACCTTCTTTTCATAAACGCCAGCGACCAGCGAGTCTTGCAGCAATTGCTGGCGCTGCTGCGCCGTGATCGGGCCGATCCGGCTACCCGGCGGCACTACATAGACGCGCTCAGTCACGCTCGGCCGGCCCTTGGCATCGAGAAAACTCACCAGCGCCTCGCCAACGGCGAGCTCGGTGATTGCCGTCTCGATGTCGAGGCCGGGCTTTTGCCGCATCGTCTGCGCCGTCGCTTTCACCGCCTTCTGGTCACGCGGCGTGTAGGCGCGCAGCGCATGCTGCACGCGGTTTCCCAGCTGCGCCAGCACCGAATCGGGAATGTCAAGCGGGTTTTGGGTGACGAAATAAATGCCGACGCCCTTGGAACGCACCAGCCGCACCACCAGCTCGATGCGCTCGACCAGCGACTTCGGCGCTTCGTTGAAAAGCAGGTGCGCCTCGTCGAAAAAGAACACCAGTTTCGGCTGTTCCGGGTCGCCGATTTCGGGCAGCTGCTCGAACAGCTCGGAAAGCATCCAGAGCAAAAAAGTCGCATAAAGGCGCGGCGAATTCATCAGCTTGTCGGCCGCAAGAATATTGACCATCCCATGCCCGGCACTGTCGGTCTGCATGAAGTCGCTGATGTTGAGCATCGGCTCGCCGAAGAACTTGTCGCCACCCTGGCTTTCGATTTGCATCAAGCCGCGTTGGATGGCGCCGACGCTGGCGGCGCTGACATTGCCGTATTTCGTTGTGAATTCGCTGGCGTTTTCGCCGACGTACTGCAGCATCGCGCGCAAGTCCTTCAAATCAAGCAGCAGCATGCCGTTGTCGTCGGCGATCTTGAAAACCAGGTTTAGCACGCCCGCCTGCGTTTCGTTCAGGTTCAGCATCCGGCCCAGCAGCAGCGGCCCCAGGTCGAAAATCGTCGCGCGCACCGGATGGCCCTGTTCGCCGAACACGTCCCACAGCGTGGCGGGACACGCCAGCGGTTCGGGCGTGGCGATGCCACGCTCTTTCAGGATCCCCGCCATTTTTTCGCCGATGGCGCCGGCCTGGCTGATGCCGGTCAGGTCGCCTTTGATGTCGGCCATGAAGACCGGAACGCCGATCTTCGAGAAATTTTCCGCCAGCGTCTGCAGCGTCACCGTTTTGCCGGTGCCGGTGGCGCCGGTGATTAGGCCATGTCGGTTGGCCAGCGCCGGCAGCAGCTCGCAGCGGGTGGATGCGTTGACAGCGATCAGGAGGGACTCGGCCATGGTTTTTGTTGTCCTGTTGTAACTTGGCGTGGAAAGAAAGTCGAAAAGTAAAATGCGGCCTGTAGATTAAATCAATTGCAAAAGGGTTTGCCGTGGCCGGTCATAGTAAATGGGCGAATATTCAGCACCGCAAGGGTCGGCAGGACGAAAGCGCCAGCGTGTCTGGACGCGGGTCATGCGCGAAATCATGGTGGCTGCCCGCATGGGAGGCGGCGACTTGGGAACAAACCCGCGCCTGCGCCTGGCGGTGGAAAAAGCCAAGGCGGCCAATATGCCGTCTGAAAACGTCAAGTACGGAATCGCCAAGGCCACCGGGAGCCTTGAGGGCGTTCACTACGAAGAAGTCCGCTATGAAGGCTACGGCATCGGCGGCGCGGCGATTCTGGTGGACTGCATGACCGATAACAAAGTTCGCACCGTCGCCGAGGTTCGCCATGCGTTTTCCAAGCACGGCGGCAACATGGGAAGCGAAGGGTCGGTGGTGTTTCAGTTCAAGCACTGCGGGCAGCTGATCTTCGCGCCGGGCACCAGCGAAGACAAGGTGATGGAAGTGGCTTTGGACGCTGGCGCCGACGATGTGATCGCACATGATGACGGCGCGATCGAAGTACTCACGCCTTACACCCAATTCGAAGCCGTCAAGAACGCGCTCGAAGCCGCCGGCTTGAAGCCTGAACTTGCCGAAGTCACCATGCGCGCCGACAACCCGCTCGAACTGACGGGCAACGAAGCGCAGAAGATGCAAAAGCTGCTTGATGTGCTGGAGGACCTGGACGACACGCAGGAAGTTTTTCACAACGCCGAACTGTCCGAATAAAAGCCTTGAGAGCACAACAATGAAAGCTTCAGCATGAAAGTTCTGGTGGTCGGCGGCGGCGGCCGGGAGCATGCGCTGGCCTGGAAACTGGCCCAGTCGCCCCGGGTTCAGGCGGTTTATGTCGCACCGGGCAATGGCGGCACCGCGCTGGACGGCCGGCTTGTGAACGTAAATATCGCTGACACGCTGGCCCTTATTGCCTGGGCAGCTTCTGAAAAGATAGCGCTTACAGTGATTGGCCCGGAGCAGCCGCTGGCCGCAGGGATGGTCGATGAGTTCCGCAAGCACGGCCTGCGGGTGTTCGGGCCGACCAGGGCGGCGGCACAACTGGAAAGCTCCAAGGCGTTTTCCAAAGGGTTCATGAAGCGCCACCAGATTCCGACCGCCGACTACGAAACCTTCAACGACGCGGTGGCGGCGCATGCCTATCTCGATGAAAAAGGCGTTCCCATCGTCATCAAGGCCGATGGCCTGGCGGCGGGGAAGGGCGTCGTGGTGGCGATGACGCTGCACGAGGCGCATGAAGCCATCGAATTCATGCTGGCGCCGGAGGCCGACTTCAACCCGCTCGGCGTGACCCACAACGAAGGCGGCGCGCGTGTCGTCATCGAGGAGTTCCTCCAAGGCGAGGAAGCCAGTTTCATCGTGATGTGCGATGGCAAAAACGTCGTCGCCATGGCGACCAGCCAGGACCACAAGCGTCTGCTCGACGGCGACATGGGGCCGAACACCGGCGGCATGGGCGCCTATTCCCCGGCGCCGGTCGTCACGCCCGACGTGCATGCGCGTGCCATGCGCGAGATCATTTTGCCGGCAATCAAAGGCATGGAAAAGGACGGCGTTCCGTACACCGGGTTTTTGTACGCCGGGCTGATGATCGATGCGCAGGGAAAACCGAAGACATTGGAGTTCAACTGCCGCATGGGCGACCCGGAAACCCAGCCGATCATGATGCGCCTGAAAACCGACCTGTTCGAAGTGCTGATGGCGGCGACTTCGGGTGGCCTGGACCAGGTTGAACTTGAATGGGACCGGCGGCCGGCGCTCGGTGTGGTGATGGCGGCCCACGGCTATCCGCTGCAGCCGCGCAAGGGCGACGTCATTCAGGGCTTGCCCGCCGCCGCCGAGGACGTCATGGTGTTTCATGCTGGAACGCAAAAGCGGGACGGAACGACGACGACGTCCGGTGGCCGTGTTTTATGCGTGACGGCGCTCGGCAGCACGGTCAAGGCGGCCCAGCAGCGCGCATACGAAGTCGCAAGCACAATCGACTTCGATGGCGCGCAGTACCGCAAGGACATCGGCCACCGGGCGATCAAATCCTGATGGACGCAAAAGCAAGCCTCGACCTTTCAGCCGTTCACGGCTTTCTGACGGGTCTGCAGGAACGCATCACGAATGCCGTCGCCGATATCGACGGCCAGCCGTTCCGAAGCGATGCCTGGCGAAAAGAACCGGGCGAAGCACTGCAGGGAAGCGGCATCACGAAAATACTGGAGCAGGGCAACGTTTTCGAGCGCGCCGGCTGCGGCTTTTCGCAAGTGCGCGGCCTGCAGCTGCCTCCGTCCGCCACCCAGCACCGGCCCGAACTGACCGGCGCGCCGTTCGACGCCATGGGTGTTTCGCTGGTGTTCCACCCGCGCAACCCTCACGTTCCGACGGTCCACATGAATGTGCGAATGCTCGCGGCGACGCCACCAGGCGGAGATGGCGAGCCGGTTTGCTGGTTCGGCGGCGGAATGGATTTGACGCCTTTTTACGGTTTTGAAGAAGACGCCGTGCACTTTCATCAGGTGTGCAAGGATGCGCTCGCGGCGTTCGGCGACGACAAATATCCGCGCTTCAAGCAGTGGTGCGACGAATATTTTTACCTGAAGCATCGTCAGGAACAGCGCGGTATTGGCGGCATTTTTTTCGATGATTTCCAGGAGCTTGGCCTGGCGCGGAGTTTTGCCATGATGCAAAGCGTCGGTGATGCCTTTTTGCGCGCCTACCTGCCGATCGTGTCGCGCCGCAAGGACACGCCCTACGGCGAACGTGAACGCGATTTCCAGCTCTACCGGCGCGGCCGTTATGTGGAATTCAATCTGGTGTGGGACCGCGGCACGCATTTCGGCTTGCAGTCGGGTGGGCGCACCGAGTCGATTTTGCTGTCAATGCCGCCGCTGGCAAGCTGGTCCTACGGCCGTTCGGAGGAGGCCGAAACGCGTGAAGCGCGTCTTTACAGCGAATTTCTCGTCAGACGGGACTGGCTGTGACGGCAGGGCGCATCGGCGTCTTCGGCGGCGCGTTCGACCCGCCGCACAACGCGCATGTCGCGCTTGCGGCGGCGGCGTTGGCCCAGTTCGAACTCAACGCGCTGCTTATTGTTCCGACCGGCCAGGCCTGGCACAAGGCACGCACGCTCAGCGCTGCCGAGCACCGGCTGGCCATGGCGCGGCTGGCGTTTGAAAGCCAGAGCCGGGTCGTGGTCGACGACCGCGAACTGCAGCGCGCCGGGCCAAGCTTCACCATCGATACGCTGCGGGCCTTACAGGCCGAACATCCGCAGGCGCAACTCCATCTTCTCATTGGAGCGGATCAGCTTGCCGATTTCCGACAATGGCGTTCATGGTGTGAAATTTTGGACATTGCTATTGTTTGCATAGCTGACCGCGTACAGCTGGCGGGCGACACAGGCACATTTGATGCTCGATTCGACGGATACGCCGGACTCCGCCACCGCTTTTTGACGCTGGAGTTGCCCTTGATGCCGGTCAGCGCAACCCGCGTTCGCGAACTGGTTGCGTCTGGCGCTCCCGAGGCGGAGATCGCCCGACTGGTCCCTGAAGCCGTTGCGCGTTATATTTCGGCTAACCGGCTGTACTGCGGCCGCTGATTTTCAACTTCACACACTTTTACCGAAGCACACATCGCATGACCTTAACCCCTGTCAAAACACCTGGAACCGAAGGCAAAAAAGACGTTCAGAAATTGCAGCGTGCAATCATCGACGGGCTCGAAGATGTCAAGGCGCAGAACATCCAGGTGTTTGACACGGAGCACATCACATCGCTTTTCGAGCGCGTCATCGTCGCGTCGGGCACCTCGAACCGCCAGACCAAGGCGCTGGCCGCCAGCGTTCGCGACGCGGTGCGCGACGCCGGTTTCACCAAGCCGCGCATCGAGGGGGAAGACAACGGCGAGTGGATCATCGTGGACTGCGGCGCGGTCGTCGCGCACATCATGCAGCCGACGATTCGCCAGTATTACAACCTTGAAGAACTCTGGGGCGACAAACCGGTCAAGCTCAAGCTCGGCGCGCCAGCACCAGCGGTCAAGGCGGCGGCTAAAAAGTTGAGAGCGGTGAAAACGGCGCAAGGTGCCGCCGCGCCTGCCGCAAAAAAAGCTACCCGGACCGACGACGGCACCTATGCCGGTCGTGTTGGCAAAACCCACGACTGGACCGCCACGCGCAACGCGACGGTAACGGCTGGCGAACCCGCTGCGAAGTTACCCGTCAGAGCCGCGAAAAAGGCTGCTGCAAAAAGAGCGGCCGTAAAAACGCCAGCCGTGAAAAAGGCGGTGGCGAGGTCGCCGATCGTCAAGATTGCGGCACCCAAAAAAGTTGCCGCTAGAAAAACGGTGGCTCGGCCGGCGGCAAGGAAGGCAGCCGCGAAGAAAGCAAGCGCGACAACCAAGACCCGGAGCGAATGAGGCTGATCATCGTGGCTGTGGGCCAGAAAGTGCCCGACTGGGCGCAAACGGCCTATGACGATTACGCCAAGCGCTTTCCGCCGGAGATCAAGGTCGAACTCAAGGCCGTCAAGACCGAGCCGCGCGCTTCCAAAACCGTTGCATCCCTGTTGTCCGCCGAGCGCACGCGCATCGAAAGCGCGATCGGCCGGGGCAGCCACGTGGTCGCCCTCGACGAACGCGGCAGCGCGGTGACGACGCTGGCGCTGGTGGAAAAACTCAAGAGCTGGCAGCTGTCGGGCGACGACGTGGTCATCGTGATCGGCGGGCCGGACGGGCTCGACGCCGGCTTTAAACAGGCGGCGCACGAGCGTATCCGCCTGTCGGACCTGACGCTGCCGCACGCGCTGGTGCGGGTGCTGCTGATCGAGCAGCTCTACCGGGCGTGGAGCATTACGAACGGCCTACCGTACCACCGTGGATGAAATTTCGGGTATCCGACCCTCATGAATTTCATCTACCTGGCGTCGCAAAGCCCAAGACGCCGCCAATTGCTCGAGCAGCTGGGTGTGCGCTATGAACCGCTGCCGCCCGGTGCTGGCGAGGATGCGGAAGCGCTGGAATCGGTGCGGACGAACGAGTCGCCCGCCGCGTATGTCAGGCGCGTCACCGCGCTCAAGCTCGATGCGGCGCTGGCGCGGCTGAAAGCGCGGCGGCTGCCCCCAGCGCCGGTGCTGTGTTCGGACACCACGGTCGCGTTCGCAGGGGTTCTTTACGGCAAGCCGGTCGATTGCGATGACGCGGCGCGGATGCTGCGCGAGCTCGCAGGCCGAACGCACCGCGTGTTGACGGCGGTCGCCGTGCAGCACGGCCTCCGGCGCCTGGAGGCGCTCAGCACCTCGCGCGTCACTTTCGAAGCCCTGAGCGATGCGAAAATACAGGCTTATGTTGCGACCGGCGAGTCGATGGGCAAGGCCGGCGCCTATGCCATTCAAGGCAGGATGGCGATGCACGTCACCCGCATCAACGGCAGCTACAGCGGCATCATGGGACTTCCGCTTTGGGAAACCGCTGCGCTGCTGGAGACCGTGGGTATCGACTTCCGGTGACGACGACTCAATAAAAAAATGCAGCAAGATATTCTGATCAACTGGTCGCCGCAGGAAACCCGGGTCGCGGTGGTCGAAAACGGCGCCGTGCAGGAGTTGCAGGTTGAACGCACGCTGGAACGCGGCCTGGTCGGCAACGTCTACCTGGGAAAAGTGGTTCGCGTATTGCCTGGAATGCAGTCGGCATTCATCGACATCGGCCTCGACCGCGCGGCGTTTTTGCACGTTGCCGACTTGATGAGCAGCATCGCCATTCGCCATCCAGAGCCAGGAGCTCAAGCTGATCCGGCGGCGCCGGGCGGCGCGGCCGTCCTGAGACCGATCGAAAAGCAGCTGTTCGAAGGCCAGGCGATGATGGTGCAGGTGCTTAAGGACCCGATGGGAACCAAAGGCGCAAGGCTGACGGCGCAAGTCAGCATCGCCGGCCGCCTGCTGGTGTTTTTGCCGCAAGACAACCATATCGGCGTGTCGCAGAAGATACCGCCCCGCCAGCGGGAGGAACTGCGCCGTCGGGTGCAGCTTCTGGCGAACGACATGGGCGGCGGCTTTATCCTGCGCACCAACGGCGAGGACGCGAGCGACGCCGAACTGGCCGACGACATCGCGTATCTGCGCAAGACCTGGGCCGGAATCAGGCAGGCTTCGCTGGAGAAGCCGGCCGCGTCGATCCTGCATGAGGACCTGAGCCTCTTGCAGCGCGTATTGCGCGACATCGTTCTGGAGGCGACGCAAACCATCCGAATCGACTCGCGCGAGCAGTTCGACTCGCTCCGGGCGTTCGCCGCCGAGTTCATGCCGGCGACGGTGCAGCGCCTTCAGCTCTACAGCGGCGAGCGGCCGATCTTCGATTTGTGCAACATCGACGAGGAGATCGTTAAAGCGCTTGACCGCCGGGTGGACCTGAAATCGGGCGGCTACCTGGTCATCGACCAGACCGAAGCACTGACCACTGTCGACGTGAACACCGGCGGATTCGTCGGCACTCGCAATTTCGACGAAACGATCTATAAAACCAATCTTGAAGCGGCGCAGGCGATTGCCCGTCAGCTTCGCCTGCGCAACCTGGGCGGCATTGTGATCGTCGACTTCATCGACATGAGCAAGGCAAGCCATCGCGACGCGGTGCTTGCCGAATTTAAAAAGCAGCTAGGGCGCGACCGCATCAAGACCACGGTCAACGGATTTTCGGCGCTCGGCCTGCTGGAGATGACACGCAAGCGAACCCGTGAATCGCTGGCGCAACAGTTGTGCGAACCGTGCACTGCCTGCCGCGGCAAGGGCGTCGTCAAGACCGCGCGCAGCGTGACCTACGACATCCTGCGGGAGATCCTGCGCGAAGCGCGGCAGTTCAGTCCGAAGGAATTCAGGGTCGTCGCGTCGCCGCAGGTGATCGAGCTGTTTCTCGACGAGGAAAGCCAGCACCTGGCGAGCTTGAGCGACTTCATCGGCAAGCCGATTTCCCTGCAAGCCGAGGCCGTCATGCCGCAGGAGCAGTACGACATCGTGCTGCTTTGATGCCTGACGACGCGCGAACCATGTCGAACCTCAAGACCGCCAATCGACGGCCAATTCCGATCCTGGTCTATCACCAGATCGCCGCCGCGCCGCCCAAGGGAAGCCCTTTTCGAAGTCTGTATATCCCGCCCGATTCGTTCGCACGTCAGATGGCATGGCTCGAAATGCTCGGCTACCAGGGCTTGTCGATGACCGCCCTGCACCCTTACCTTGTCGGTGAAAAAACCGGAAAAGTCGTCGGCATTACCTTCGACGACGGGTATGAAAACACCCTCGTTCACGCTTTACCGCCGCTTCTAAAACATGGTTTTTCCTCGACTTGCTACGCCGTCAGTGGCCTGCTCGGCAAGACCAATGTGTGGGACGAAACCGTCGGAATCGCGCAGACGCCCTTGATGGACGCACGGCAGATTCGCCAGTGGACCGAGGCCGGACAGGAAATAGGCTCTCATACCCGTCGGCATACCGATTTGATGCAGGCAACCGATGACGAATGCCGGGCGGAAATGAGGCTCGGGAAAAGCGAGCTCGAGCCGGTAACCGGGATGACAGTCGGACATTTTTGCTACCCCTACGGCCGTTATGAGCCCCGGCATGTTGCTATGGCCGACGAACTCGGTTTCGCGACCGCGACGACGACTCAGCGCAGTCGCTGTCACGCGGGAATGGGCTTGCTGCAATTGCCTCGCGTCCCCGTCCTGCGCTCGACGGGCCTGCCGGTTTTCTGGCTCAAGATTGCAACGGCTTACGAAGACCGCCGAAAAAAATGATGCCGGAACGGTCGCCCGGCGAGGCGAGGGCGGGCGCCGGCGCAAAAGGCCTTCGCATCGCGGTGCTGAACCGAACTTTTTCCTCAACTGGCGGCGGCGCCGAGCGGTATTCGATCGCGATGGTCGAAGCGCTCGCCGCGCGGCACGAGATTCACGTCTACGCGCAGGAAATCGACCATTCCTGGCCAGGTGTGGCCTATCACCGCGTCGCCATGCCGCTGCGCAGGCCGCGCTGGGTAAACCAGCTGTGGTTTGCTTACGCTACCTGGCGGGCGACGCGGCGCGGCTTCGACGTGGTGCATTCCCATGAAAACACCTGGCATGGCAATGTTCAGACGGTCCATGTTATTCCGGTGAAATCCAGCCTGTTCCAAGGCCGAAGCGGCATGCGCCGCGCGCTGCGATGGCTCAAGGTGGCGACCAGCCCGCGCCTGCTGGCCTATCTGCTGTTGGAACGCGCCCGCTATGCGGTCCGCCCAGGCCGGCTTGTCGTTGCCACTTCCGGCAGCCTGAAGGCGGTGATGAAGGAAAGCTACCCGGCCAGCGGCACGATGCTCCGGCAGGTCACGCCCGGGACCACCCTGCCCAAGGCGCCGATGACGCCGGCGCGCCGCTACGATGCCAGGATGCGTTTGGGTCTGCCGCCGGATGGCCGGTGCCTGTTGTTCGTGGCGAACGACTACCGAAAAAAAGGGCTGGACGCCTTGCTGGTCGCCTTGGCGCGGTTGCCTGCGGATGTCGTTTTGGCCGTGGCGGGCAATGCCGCCCATATTCCGGTTTTTCGCAATCAGGCCGCCAGGCTGGCGCTCGCCGACCGTGTTTTCTTCCTGGGCGCCGTCAAAGACATCGGCACCGCTTATCAGGCAGCCGATTGCCTGGTGCATCCGACGCTTGAGGACACCTTCGCCATGGTGGTGCTTGAAGCGATGGCGCATGGATTGCCGGTGGTCGTCAGCGGACCGGCGTATTGCGGCATTTCGGGACTGATGCGGCCGGGTTTTGATGCGGTGCTTCTGGACGATCCGCGCGATGCGGGCGGTCTGGCAGCGGCGATTGCGCAGGTGCTCGACCGTCCGGGCTTCGCTGCCCGCCTGGGGGCGGAAGCGACGTCGTTTGCGAAGCGATTTCAGTGGCGCGAGCGCGCGCTGGAACAGGAATCTTTGTATTTCGAGGTTACCGGGAAGATTCGGGCAAAAGCTCAGGCCGGCTGAAACCCAAGCCGGTGCAGATGCGCATAGGCGCCGTTTTTTGCGACCAGTTCGGCATGCGTTCCCGACTCGACAATCCGCCCGGCTTCCATCACCACGATGCGGTCGGCGTACTGGATCGTCGAAAGCCGGTGAGCGATCACCAGCGAGGTGCGGCCATGGGCCAGCCGCTTGACGGCCTCCTGCACCGCAAGCTCAGACTCGGTATCCAACGCCGAAGTGGCTTCATCCAGAACAAGAATCGGCGCATCCTTGTACAGCGCGCGCGCAATCGCGACCCGCTGGCGCTGGCCGCCTGAGAGCTGCATTGCATTGTGGCCGAGCTGGGTGTCCAGGCCTTGCGGCAGCCCGGCAAGCAGCGACGACAAGTTGGCGGCTTCCAGGCAGGCGCTCACGCGTTGCCGGTCGATCGGCTGTCCGAGCGCGATGTTCTCGGCGATGCTACTGTTCAGCATCACGACGTGCTGGCTGACGAAAGCGAACTGGGCCCGCAGCGACTTGACGTCCCAGTCGCGGATCTCGCAGCCATCGACCCGAACAGTGCCGGCGCTCATGTCGATAAAGCGGGGCAGCAAATTCACCAGCGTCGTTTTTCCGGAGCCGGACGCGCCCACGATGGCGACGGTTTCGCCCGGCGCGATAGCCAGGCTGAGTTTGTCCAGCGCCAGCGCGGCGTCGGCCTTGTAGGCAACAGTGACATCGGTGATGTCGATCCGGCCCTGCGCTCTGGCCATGGCAAAGGTGCCGCCCGGCTCGTCGGCCGTCAGATCCACCAGGTCGAGTCCGCGCTCGACCGCCGCAAGGCCGCGCGTGATCGGTGTTGCCGCGTCCGACAGGCTCTTGATCGGGGCGATCAGCAGCAGCATGGCGGTGACGAAGGCGACGAACCCGCCGACCGTCGTCGTGTTCTCGGCGCTTTGCATCAGCGCGATCGAAATTACCGCTGACAGCGCGACGGCGGCCAGCACTTGGGTGATGGCGCTCATCGCGGCATACGCCGAAGTCGATTTCATCGATAGACGCCGCAGCGAACGGCTCAACACGTCGAACCGACCCGCCTGACCGGCCTGCGCGCCGTGCAGCCGGATGTCGCGATGCGCCAGAACGTTTTCCTCCACCACGTAGGCCAGGCCGTCGGTGGCCGCCTGGCTTTCCTTGGTCAGGCGATACAGCCGCCTGGAAAGGACCTGAATGACGAAGGCGACCGCCGGAAACAGCAGGCCGACGATCAAGGTCAACTTCCAGTTCAGGTAGAGCAGGTAGGCGACAAGCGCCAGCAGCGTCAGCACGTCGCGCGCCAGCCGCATCGCCGCGTTGATCAGCGTCGACGAGCCATTGAAAACCTCGTAGACCACCGTGTTCGAAATGGCGCTGGAACTCTGTTCCTGAAAAAGCGCAAGGCGGGCGGTCAGGAGCTTGCCGAACATCGCCTTGCGCAATTCGAGCAGGCCGTCGTTGGTCACTTTGGCCAGCGCGTACTGGGCCAGGAAACCGGAGATGCCGCGCACCGCGAACAACACCAGCAGGGCGAGCGGAATCAGCCACGGATCGAGCGAGCCTCGCTGAAAGCCTCGGTCCAGCAGCGGCTTGAGCAGCGCTGGAATGAAAGGCTCGGTCGCCGATGCGACCAGCGTCGCACCGATGGCAAGCGCCCAGCCGGCCCGGGAGCGATTGAAATAAGGCCAGACCCTGGCAAACCTGCGCCGAAGCGTCAGCTTTACGGAACCGGGCGCCGCGCCCGGTGTTTCAGGCCGGCTCAAGGCGCTGTCCCGAGCGAAGTGGTTTTCACAGCCGATGCGGTGGTGCTGATAGATCCAAGCGCAATCAGCAAACCCAGCACGACGCAGAAAAAATCACCGATCTGCGCGTCATATATCGACGCGTTAAACAGGCAGGCGATAGTCAAAGCCAGCAACACGGACTGCGTCGCGCGCGCGCAAGGCTTTTCCATCTTCAGGCTTTCCCGGGCGATCGAGAGCATGAAAAAGAAAAGCAGCAGGACGCCGGAGATACCGAGCTCGACTCCCCACAGCAGAAATTCCTGATGCGGATTTCCGTTGCCAGGCACGTCCTGGTGCGCCGGGTCGCGGATGCGCCGCAGCCGATTGAATTCGATGCTCCAACTGCCAACGCCCGAGCCCATGAGCGGATGCGCGGACATCGCCTGCAGCGAAGTCTGCCAGAACCGAAGCCGAATGCCCGACGAAGTGCTGGTCTGCGCCTCGGCGGAATACGATTGCACCTCGCGCTCGGCCAGCGTCATTCTTTCACGAACGTTGCTTGAGCCGAGGAAGAAGGTCGATGCCAGAACGAAAGGCACCAGGATCGCAACCGCCCGAAATTTTTTCGGCACTTCCCACATGACGCCGACGGACAGCAGGGCGATCGCCACGATATGGCCGCTACGCCCGATCAGAACCGCGACCACGTTCAGCAAGGCCATAAACGCTATAAATACCATAGCGTGTTGCGCAAGCCTGGTGGGCGCAAGCGACCTTAAATGCCAACAAATAGACGCGAAAACCGCGCCGATGATGCCTTGGTCGAGGTAGCTGGAAAAAACGGCGCTCTCTGTCAGCGCCATGCGGGAGCTGGCCCAGGGCACATGCAGCCCCGCAAACAGCATCCAGGAACTTGCAAGCAGAAACACCTGTCCCAGCAAGAACGCGGCCAGCGCAAGAAGCGCTTCGTGCCGGTCGCGGATCAACACCATCAGCAGCACAATCACGATCAGCTTGCCGTGCTTGGCCAGCGAGCCCAGGGCGTCGCCAAGCGGCGCTGTCGTCCAGAGCAGGCTGAGCGCGAATGCGCAAAGCGTCAGCAGGACCGCAAACGGCGTCGATTTTCCGGCTATCAACGCATTCGTTCGCCCCGACTGCCGGGGGTCCGCCAAAACCGCCAGGGCGCAAATCACCAGCAACAATTTGGCAGTGCTGATGATCGCCATCGACAAACCCACCGATGCGGTTGCGATACAGACGACCAACAGGCGGAAGTTGATGGTGTGTTTGTGCAAAGTTGGAGTGGGGGTTGCTCACGGCTGGCCCGCATTATCGGCGAGGCGCCGGCCGGCGC